>JADHED010002693.1_pt1 | contig 11820 bp, 9 predicted proteins | sample 8952041 | NCBI WGS metagenome assembly JADHED01 (sample SAMN16124423, study PRJNA663239) | bioreactor sludge metagenome | isolation source: sludge (control) | place: India:Bengaluru | collected 2018-09-08
GCGCCCGGCCGCGCGGCCGCGAGGCGCCCCGCGTCCGTCAGCACGACGCGCCCCGCGGCGCGCGCCGGCGCGAGCGCCGCGGGCAGGGCGGCGCGCACGACCTCGCCGGGCGGCGCGAGGTAGTAGTCGATCGTCCAGCGGACGGTCTCGAGGACGTCGGGCGGCAGCGCGGGGTGCGCGGGGTCGTCGAGGACCTCGAGCACGTCCTTCGCCGCGACGCCGTCCGGCGGGGGGCCCGACGGGCCGAGCACCACGCCGACGACGCGGCGCGTGCCGAGCGGCACGCGCACGCGCACGCCCGGGCGCGCGCGCCCCGCGAGCGCGTCCGGCACGCGGTACGCGAGCGGCTCCAGCAGCGGCGCCGGGACGGCGACCGCGACGAACGTCGCCTGCGGGGGGATCTCCTGCGGCACGGTCAGGCGGCGCCGTCCTCGAGCGCCGCACGGACGAGCGCCGGGTCGGCCTCCTCGGGCAGCGTGACCACGAGCCGCGGCTCCTCGTCCTGCGCGCGGCGGATCGCCGCGACCGCGCCCGGGTTGCGCGCCCAGGCGCGGCGGGCGAGCCCGTTCGCGACGTCCCAGCCGAGCATCTCGTGCGCGCGGCGCGCGGCCTCCTTCGTGCCGTCGAGCAGCAGCCCGAAGCCGCCGTTGACGACCTCGCCCCAGCCGACGCCGCCGCCGTTGTGCAGGCTGACCCACGTCGCGCCGCGGAACGCGTCGCCGCAGAAGTTCTGCACGGCCATGTCGGCCGTGAAGCGCGAGCCGTCGCGGATGTTGGCCGTCTCGCGCCAGGGCGAGTCCGTGCCGGACACGTCGTGGTGGTCGCGCCCGAGCACGACCGGCCCCGCGAGGCGGCCCGCGGCGAGCGCCGCGTTGAACGCCGCGGCGATCGCGCGCCGGCCGTCACGGTCGGCGTAGAGGATCCGCGCCTGCGACCCGACGACCATGCGGTTCTTCTCGGCCTCGCGGATCCAGCGCAGGTTGTCGAGGTTCTGCTGGCGCGTGTCGTCCCCCGCGCGCGCCGCCTGCCGCTCGAGGACCTCCGCGGCGATCGCGTCGGTCGCCGCGAGGTCGCGCGGGTCGCCGGAGGCGCAGACCCAGCGGAAGGGGCCGAAGCCGTGGTCGAAGCAGAACGGCCCCATGATGTCCTCGACGTACGAGGGATAGCGGAAGCCGCCGCCCGCCGCCGTGACGTCCGCGCCCGCGCGCTGCGCCTCGAGCAGGAACGCGTTGCCGTAGTCCCAGAACGACATCCCGCCGGCGGCCAGCGCGTTGACCGCGGCGACGTGGCGCCGCAGCGACGCCTGCACGCGCTCGCGGAAGCCCGCGGGGTCCGCGGCGAGCAGCGCGCGCGCGTCCTCGAACGGGAGCCCGGCCGGGTAGTAGCCGCCCGCGTAGGGGTTGTGCAGCGAGGTCTGGTCCGAGCCGAGGTCCACGGCGACGCCGGCGCCGGCGAGGCGCTCCCACAGGTCGACGACGTTGCCGAGGTAGCCGATCGAGACCGCCTCGCGCCCCCTGCGGGCCCGCTCGACGCGCTTCAGCAGCGCGTCGAGGTCGGTCTCGACCTCCATCAGCCAGCCCTGCTCGTGCCGCTTGCGCAGCGGCGCGGGGTTCACCTCGGCGACGACGCCGACCGCGCCCGCGATCACGGCGGCCTTGGCCTGCGCGCCGCTCATGCCGCCGAGCCCGGACGTGACGAACACGCGCCCCGCGAGCCCCTCCTCGCCGGTCTTCAGGTACAGCCGCGCGGCGCCGAGCAGCGTGATCGTCGTGCCGTGCACGATCCCCTGCGGCCCGATGTACATGTAGCTGCCGGCCGTCATCTGCCCGTACTGCGTGACGCCGAGCGCGTTGTACCGGTCGTAGTCGGCCGGCGACGAGTAGTTGGGGACCATCATCCCGTTCGTGACCACCGCGCGCGGCGCGTCCGGGTGCGACGGGAAGAGCCCGAGCGGGTGCCCGGAGTAGATCACGAGCGTCTGCTCGTCGGTCATCTCGGACAGGTACTTCATCACCAGGCGGTACTGCGCCCAGTTCTGGAACACGGCGCCGTTCCCGCCGTAGGTGATCAGCTCGTGCGGGAACTGCGCGACGCGCGGGTCGAGGTTGTTCTGGATCATCAGCATGATCGCGGCGGCCTGCCGCGAGCGCGCCGGGTACTCGTCGATCGGGCGCGCGTGCATCGGGTAGGCCGGGCGGAGGCGCCGCATGTAGACGTGGCCGTCCTGGCGCAGCTCGCGGGCGAACTCCGGCGCGAGCCGCGCGTGCCAGGCGCGCGGCACGTAGCGCAGCGCGTTCGCGAGCGCGAGCTCGCGCTCGGCCGCCGTCAGCCCCGGCGCGCGCCGGGGGGCGTGGTCGAGGCCGGGCTCGTCCGCCGGCGGCTCCGGGAGGACGGGCGGGAGGCCTTCGCGGACCTGGGTCCGGAACAGGGCGACGTCGGGACTCACGGGGTGGACTCCTGCGGGTGAGACGGCCCCGCAGTTTACAACGCCGCCCCGCCGGGCCCCCGCGCGTCAGAACGAGAGGTCGGTCCGGAGGACGAACACCCACGCCCGCGGCCGCGTCGCGGCGAACCCCGGGCGAACCACGTACTGCACGTCGGGCTGCAGCGCGAGGCCCTCCCGGAGCGCGACCCGGTACGTCAGCTCGAGGCTGCTCTCGGCCGCGAGCCCCGGGAGGGAGGCCCCCGGGACGTCGCGTCCGGAGGGGCGCGCGGTCGCGACACCGAACCCGAGCACGTCGTCCGGCCGCGAGCGGAACACGCCGCGCGCGGCGACGCCGGCGCCGACGTACTGCCGGATCGCGTTGCGGTCGCCGTTCGCGACGCCGCCGTGCACGAACGCGTCGAGGCCGCCGGCCGCGCCGAGCGACAGCGGCAGGCGCCCCTCCGCGAGCGCGTACACGCCGCTGTTCCCCTCCGCCGGCGCGGCGCCGGGCCGCTCGTAGCAGCGCGCGTGGTGCCACCCGCCCAGCCCGAACTTCGCGTGCGGCGCGCCGTCGCTTACCGGCCGCGACCACCCCGCCTCGGCGGCGTAGAACCGGCCGTCGTCGCCGCACGCGCCGCTCGACGCCGTCCCGGGCGGCGCGGCCGCGCGGTCGAGGTGCGCGAACGCCGCGGCCTCGACGTAGGCGCCGCGCCGGGCGGCCCAGCCGGCCGTCAGGCCCGGGAACGTCGCGGGCGCGGTCGAGGGGCCGACCTGCGCGAACTCGGGCGAGAGGCCGAAGGAGGAGTTGACGAACACGGCGCCGTGCTCGAGCACGGCGAGGTGCGCCGTGATGTCCTGCCGCCCGAGCGCGACGCGGCCGCGCCCGCCGGCGAAGGTCTGCTCGAGGTAGACCTCGCTGAGGCGGGCGCCGGGCGTCATCTCGATGTTGCTGACGACCTGGGCGTCGCCGAGCGACGCCGACGGTCCGCGTCCGCCGATCCACTGGCCGACGACGACCGCGCGCCCGCCGCGCCAGAGTCCCGCGGCCGCCGTGTCGAGCGCGACCCCGGCCTCCGCCAGCGCGAGCGCGCCCGAACGGCCCTCCCGCGCCCCGGACAGGTACGCGTCGCCGGTCAGCGCGAAGGACACCTCGAGGCCGGCGCCGGCGAGGCGCTCCAGGAGCGACGTGCGCGCGGGCGTCGCCGGCCCCGGCGGCGGCACGAGTGCGGCGGGAAGCCGAGCGCGGCGACCTGGGCCGGCGCGGCGTCCTCCGCGCCGCCGCCCTCGCCGGCGCGCGGCACGGACGGCGCGAGCGCGAGCGCGAGGAGCAGCGTCACGGCGGCGCGCGCGGGTCGGGAAGCGGCCCAGGCCATCGGGAGTCGTCCGGAAACCGGCCCCGCGCATCCCCGTCCGAGGGGACCGGTCGCGACAGAACGTGGGGCGCGGGCCCGCCGGAATCGAGATTATGGACGCGACTTACGTTGTTTCATTACGAGTAACACGCGGCCCGTCACGCCGGTCCGCCGTCCCGGGCGGGCTTCGGCAGGCCGAGCCGCTCCATGACGTCCTGCATGTCGTCCCAGACCGGCCGCTTGGCCGCCTGGTTCCGCAGCAGGTACGCCGGGTGGAACGTCACCTTGACCGGGATCCCGCGGTGCTCGAGCCAGCGGCCGCGCTCGCGCGTGATCGAGGCGAACTCGACCCCCGACAGCCACTGCGCGGCCGTGCGCCCGAGCGCCACGAGGACCTCGGGCCGGATCGCCGCGATCTGCGCCTCGAGGAACGGCAGGCAGGTGGACGCCTCGTCGGGCAGCGGGGTGCGGTTCTCGGGCGGCCGGCACTTCACGATGTTCGCGATGTAGACGTCGCGGCGGCAAAGGCCCATCGCCGCGATGATCTTGTCGAGCAGCTGGCCCGCGCGGCCGACGAAGGGCTCGCCCTTCGCGTCCTCGTCCGCGCCCGGGCCCTCGCCGACGAACATCAGCCGCGCGCGCGGGTCGCCGACGCCGAAGACGAGGTTCGTCCGGCCGGCGCAGAGGCCGCAGCGGCGGCAGTCGCCGAGGTCCTCGCGGATCGCGGCGAGGGCGGCGGCGGGGTCGACGGCCGTGGCGGGGCCGACGGCCGCGACCGGGCGCGCGTCTCCCGCGGCGGCCGGGCTCGCGTCTCCCGCCGGGCGCGCGGCGCTCCTGCGGGCGGGGGCGATCGCGTCCACGCCGAGCTGGCGCCAGAGTTCGAGCCAGAGCCGCGCCGCGCGCAGGTCGTCGTTCGAGGGTGCGCTCAAGGGTGTCCGCCCCCGGGACGCAGCGCGTCGATGCGGTCGAGCAGCCGCTCCGCGACGGCGCGCTTGGCCATCCGGGGCAGCGCCTCCGGCGCCGCGCCGGGCGCGAGCAGCGTCACGATGTTGGTGTCCACCCCGAAGCCCGCGCCCTCGGCGGTGACGTCGTTGACGACGAGGAGGTCGCAGCCCTTGCGCGCGAGCTTGGCCTGCCCGCGCTCGAGCGCCAGCGGCCCCGTCTCGGCGGCGAAGCCGACGACGACCTGCCCGGGCCGGCGGTCGCGGACCAGTTCCGCGAGGATGTCCGCGTTGGGCACCAGCCGGACCGCGTACGGCTCGCCCGGCCGGTGGATCTTGTCGTCCTCGATCGCCTCGGGCCGGTGGTCCGCGACGGCCGCGCTCATCACGACGACCCCGGCGTCCGCCGCGGCCGCGCGCACGGCGGCGTGCATCTCCGCCGCCGTCGTCACGTCCACGCGCGACACGCCCCAGGGGGTGGGAAGGTCCACGGGGCCGGCCACGAGCGTGACCTCGGCCCCGCGCGCGCGCGCCGCGGCCGCGACGGCGAAGCCCATCTTCCCGGAGGACCGGTTGCCGAGGAAGCGCACGGGGTCGAGCGGCTCGTAGGTCGGGCCCGCGCTGACGAGGACCTTGACGCCGGCGAGGCGCGTGCCGCGCCGCGCGGCGCGCAGCGCCTCGGCGACGATCGACTCGACGCGCGCGAGGCGGCCCGCGCCCTCGTCGCCGCAGGCCATCACGCCCTCCTCGGGCTCGACGATCGCGACGCCGCGCCGGCCGAGCGCGAGCACGTTGGCGCGCGTCTCCGGGTGGTCCCACATCTTCGGGTTCATCGCGGGCGCGACGACGACCGGGCCGTTGAAGGCGAGGTAGACCGTCGTCAGCAGGTCGTCGCCCAGCCCGTGCGCGAAGCGCGCGATCTCGTTCGCCGTCGCGGGCGCGACGAGCAGCGCGTCGGCCCAGCGCGCCAGCTCGATGTGACCGATCGCCGGGGACGCGGGGCGCCCCTCGTCGCCGCCGAACTCCGAGCGCGCGACCTCGCGCCCGGTCAGCGTCGCCAGCGTCAGCGGCGTGACGAACTCCTCGGCGCGCCGGGTCAGGACGGCCTGCACCGCGCAGCCTTCCTTCGCGAGGGCGCGCGCGATCTCGGCGGCCTTGTAGGCCGCGATCCCGCCGCAGACCCCGAGCAGGATCCGCGGGGCGCTCACCGGGCCTCCGGCCTGCGCCCCGCGGCCTCGAACCCCGCCGCGATGGCGGCCGCGCGCGCCGCGCGCCGCGCCGACCGCGCGCGCGCCGCGCGCACGATCGCGCACAGGTCGGCCGTCGCCTCGTCGAGGTCGTCGTTGACGACGACGTAGTCGAACTCCTGCCAGCGCGCGACCTCGGCGCAGGCGTTCGCGAGCCGCCGCTCGAGGGTCGCGCGGTCCTCGGTGCCGCGCAGGGACAGCCGCTGCTCGAGCTGTTCCACGCCCGGCGGGAGGATGAAGATCGACTCGGCCTCGAGGCCCGAGACCCGGATCAGGGCCGCGCCCTGGACGTCGATGTCGAGCAGCAGGTCGAGCCCGTCGTTCAGGGCGGCGACGGTCTCCGCGCGGCCGGTCCCGTAGAGCCGGCCGTGGACCTCCGCCCACTCGAGGAACTCCCCGCGCGGCACCTTGGCGCGGAAGGCGGCCTCGTCCACGAACCGGTAGTGCACGCCGTCGACCTCGCCGGGCCGCGGCGGCCGGGTGGTGTACGACACGGAGAAGCGCAGCCCGGGCACGGCCTGCACCAGCCGCGCGACGAGCGTGCTCTTCCCCGCCCCCGAGGGGGCGCTGATGACGAACAGGCTGCCGCGGGCGGGGTTCGCGGGGCTCACGCTCACTCCAGGTTCGCGGACTGCTCGCGCAGGCGCTCCAGCTCGGCCTTGATCGCGAGCGTCCGCCCGTCGATCTCGGGGCTGCCCGTCTTCGAGCCGATCGTCGTCACCTCGCGCCGGATCTCCTGCACCAGGAACTCGAGCGTGCGGCCGATCTCCTCCGCCCCGGGCGCGAAGAGCGCGTCGAGGCGCTGCAGGTGCGAGCGCAGCCGGACCAGTTCCTCGGTGACGTCCGCGCGCTGCGCCAGCAGGGCGACCTCCTGCGCGAGCCGCTGCTCGTCGAGCGTCGCCTCGCCGAGCAGCGCGGCGACGCGCTCGCGCAGCAGGGCCGCGGCGCGCGGCGCCGCGTCGGCCACGAGCCCGGCGATCTCGGAGACGAGCCGCGCGATGGTGGCGGAGCGCGCCGCGAGGTCCTCGGCGAGCCGCGCGCCCTCGCGCTCGCGCGCGGCGCGGTGGGCCTCGAGCGCGTGCGCGAGCGCGCGCGCCGCCACGCGGCCCAGCGCCTCGGTGTCGGTCTCGACCCCGGGCAGCGACTCGACCACCCCGGGGAGGCGCAGCAGCACGTCGGTCGTCGGCTCGCCGGGCAGGCCGTGCGCCTCCCGCACCCGGCGCCAGATGTCGAGCATCGCCGCGGCGCCGGCCTCGTTGAGCGCGAAGCGCGGCGCCTGGGGCGGCGCGCCGTCCCAGTCGACCACGACGTCCACCCGGCCGCGCGCGATCGCGTCCTGCACCTTCTGGCGCAGCCCGTCCTCGGCCTCGAACAGCTCCTGCGGCAGCCGCAGGCGGATCTCGCGGCCGCGCGCGTTGACCGACCGCACCTGCGCCGCCAGCGCGACGCTACCCTCGGCGGCCCGGCCCTTGCCGAACCCTGTCATGCTCCGGATCATCCCCGCGATTCTCCCCGCCGGGCGCGCCGGCGTCCACCTGCGGCCGGGCGGGGATTCCGCCCAGCACCTCGATCAGCGCCTCCGCGGCGCGGCGGTACGCGCCGGGAGGCCCGAGCCGGCCGCGCACCTCCTGCAGCCCGGCGAGGACGGCGTCGCGCTCCGGGCCCGGCCGGCCGAGCCGCAGCACCTCGTCCGCGGCGCGCGCCGGGACGAAGTCGCCCTGCAGCAGCTCCGGCACGAGGCGCCGTCCCGCGACCAGGTTCACGAGACTGACGTGCTCGACGTTCACCGCGAGGCGCGCGATCGCGTACGACAGCGCGCTCGTGCGGTAGACCACGACCGGCGGGACGTCGCGCAGCGCGAGCTCGAGCGTCACCGTCCCGGACGCCGCGACCGCGGCGTCGCACGCGTTCACCAGCGCGTCGAAGGCGCCGCGCAGCGCGACCACCGGCAGCCCGGTGCGCGCGACCGCCTCGCCCAGCGCGCCCTGGTCGAGCGTGTCCGCGACGGGCATCAGGAACGTCGCCGACGGCTCGCGCGCGACGACCTCGCGCGCGGTCGCGAACATCCCCTCGAGCAGGCGGCGGATCTCCCCCTGCCGCGAGCCGGGCAGCAGGCCGTAGACCGGCGTCCCGGGCTCGAGGCCGAGGCGCCGCCGGGCCTCGCCCGCCGCCACGCGCGCGAGGGGCGTGTCCACGAGCGGGTGGCCGACGAACGTCACCGGCACGCCGTGCGCGCGGTAGAAGTCCTCCTCGAACGGAAAGATCACGAGCATGCGCGTCACGCGGCGCCGGATCGTGCGCACGCGACCCTTGCGCCAGGCCCACACCTGGGGGCTCACGAAGTACACGACCGGGATCCCGAGCGCCGCGGCGACGGCGGCCAGCATCAGGTTGAAGTCCGGGAAGTCGACGAGCAGCAGGACGTCCGGCCGCGCCTCGCGCAGCCGCCGCCGCATCGCGCGCTGCGCGCGCAGCAACGCCGGGGCCTGCTCCAGCACCTCGGAGATGCCGACGACGCCGAGGTCGCGCGCGTCGGCGACGATCTCCGCGCCGAGCCGCCGCAGGTGGTCGCCCCCGATGCCCGCGATCCGCAGGCCGGGCGCGAGCCCGAGCGCCTCGCGCAGCAGGCCCGCCGCGTGGCGGTCGCCCGAGGCCTCCCCCGCCGAGACGAGGACGTGGCGCCGGGCGGCGCTCACAGCGGCTTCCCGACCGCGGGGTCCCCGGCGTGCCGCTCGGCGAACGCCGCCGCGTCCTCGAGCGCGGCGGTGACGCGCGCCGCCGCGGCGCCGGCGTCCTCGTCCGGCCCGATCGTCAGCGGCGCGCCGTATACCAGCAGCCCGCGCGCGAACGGCTTGGGCACGACGAAGCGGTCCCAGGTGCGCAGCTTCCAGGCGCGCGACGCGCCGAACGCGATCGGCACGATCGGGATGCCGAGCGCGCGCGCGGCGGCGACGGTGCCCGGCTGGGTCCGCCGGGCCGGGCCGCGCGGGCCGTCGGGCGTGAAGCCGATGTCCTTGCCCTCGCGCACCGCGCGGATCATCTCGCGCAGCGCGGCGCTGCCGCCCGCGCTCGACGAGCCGCGCGCCATCGTGTAGCCGAAGCGCGCGACCGTGCGCGTGATCAGCTCGCCGTCCTTCGACTTGCTGACCAGGAACAGGATGTCCGGGCCGACGTAGGAGTAGACCATCAGCAGCAGGTGCGCGTGCCAGAACACGTGGATGTAGCGCTGCCCGTCGCGCGCGAAGGCCTCGACCGTCTCGCGGCCGTGCGCGCGCAGCCGCAGCGTCGCGCGCAGCCCGCGGATCAGCGCCTCGGCGGCGTACGGGACGAGGTTCAGGTACCACGGCGAGAGGGCCGTCCGCGTCGTGCCCGACGTGCCCGTCGTGCGCGACGTCCCCGTCGTGCGCGAGGTGCGCGACGTGCGCGCGGGGGGGCCGCTCACGCGCGGGTCTCCCACGGCTTCGTCCGGCGCGCGCCCTCGCGGTCGCCGTGCACCACGGCCCGGCGCGCCCAGGAGAACACCGGCCGCGCGAGCGAGAGCGGGTTGTCGACGAGCGCGGCCGCGAGCAGCAGCTGGCGCCGGCGGCGGTCCCAGCGGTCGATCAGCTGCACCGGCTCGCGGCTGCCGAACAGCGACAGCAGCACGCGCGCGCGGCCGTTCGCGCGCGCGGCCGCGAGCAGCTCGGGGTGCGCCGCGCCGGGGAACGCCTTGTCGACCTGCAGCGTCGAGAGCGCGAGCGCGGTCAGCATGCCCCAGCGCCGCGCGCGGGCGAGCGCCTCGGCGACCGGGGCGGCGGGCTCGTGCAGCAGCGCGACGTCGTAGATCCAGAGCAGCTTCGGCTCGAAGTAGTGGTAGCTGTGGTGCAGCGCCTGGTGCAGCAGCAGGTCGGCGGCGCCCGGCACGCGCAGCACGCGCCCGCCCGCCTCGACGCTCCGCGCCCGCGCGAACAGCCCGTCGATGTCGGGGGCGTGGCGCCCGGCCTGGGCGATCGACCAGTGGATCTCGACCAGCCGGTCGTGCTCGCCCGGCGCGCGCACGGGCAGGTTGTAGAACGCGTCGCTCCAGAACTGCTTCTCCTCGTCGGGCGGGGTCGTGAACCCGGACCGCGCGAGCGCGTCGAGCGCGGGGTCGAGCCGGTCCGCGGGGACGAGGAGGTCGATGTCGGTCATCGGCCGCAGCCCGGGGTCGGGGTAGACGGCCAGCCCGAGCGCGGCGCCCTTCAGCGCGAGGAACGGGACGCCGTCGCGGTCGAGCGCCACCGCGGCGCGCCCGAGGGCCTCGGCGAGGCCCGCGCGCATCATCTCGGACTCGAACAGGTCGGCGCGCAGGGCGTCCCGCACCGCGTCCGCGAGGCCCGCCAGGCGGCCGCCGCGGTCGAGGGCGCGCGCGAGCAGCGCCGAGACGCGGTGCCGCTTCGCGTCGGCGACGATCTGCAGCGCGACGGCGTCGGACGCGGCCAGCACCCGGTCCCCCTGCGGGGCGGCCGGGTTCAGCGCGTCGGCGAGCCGCGCGAGCGGCGCGTTCGGGTCGGCGGGCGGCATGGCCCGCGGATTATGGCATTGGGGCGACGCGGGTCGACGCCGGCGATTCCCAGGCCGCCTGCGCCCGGCCGGAGAGGCCGCGCGCCACCCCGGCGACGGCCGCGGCGTTGACGATCACGAGGTAGAGCGGGATCCGGAACAGCCGCGCGAGCGGCCCGGGCCACGGCAGGAGGCCGAGCGGCGCCAGCAGCGCCGGGGCCGCGGCCGCGGCGGCGCAGACGCCCGCCGGCACCGACCCGAGCAGGAACCCGGCCCCGCCCGCGAGGAACGCGCCGAGCGCCAGCTGCGGGACGAGGTAGCGCAGCAGCTTGTGCGACGCGTAGGACCACGCGATGCGCGGCGGGAGCCGCCGCAGGCCGAGCCAGCGGAAGACCGCGACCTGCTGGGCGATGATCCGCACCTTGCGCGCGAACTCCTCGCGGAGCGTGTCGGCCGCGCGCTCGAACGCGTGCGCGGCGGGCGCGATGACGGTCGCGTAGCCGTCGATCGCGCCGAGCAGCGGCTCGGCCGCATCGCCCGAGATCGTCGCCGGCAGCGGGCGCCACAGCTCGCGGCGGATCGCGTAGATGCCGCCGTTCGCGACGGCGAGCAGGCCGCGCTCGGCCTCGACCCGCTTGACCCAGCTCTCGAAGCGCCAGTACAGCCCCTCGCCGGACGCGACCTCCGGGGCGTCCGCGTTCGCGAACGACACCTCGCCGAGGGCGAGGCCGACGCGCGGGTCGCCGAAGGCGCCCGCGAGCGCGCGCACGGCCCCGCGCGCGAACATCACGTTGGCGTCGGTGTGGACGAGGATCGTGCCCCGCGCGAGCGGGGCGAGCCGGTTGATCCCGGCCGTCTTGCCCCCGCGCTCCGGCTGGCGCACCAGCCGCACGCGCGGGTCGCCGAGCGCGAGCCGGGCGACGATCGCGTCCGTGCCGTCCTCGCTCGCGTCCGACACCACGAGCACCTCGAGCCGGTCGCCCGGGTAGTCCTGGTCGAGCAGGTTGCGCAGCCGCGCGGCGATGACGGCCGCCTCGTTGCGGGCCGCCACCAGCACCGTGACGAACGGGAGGTCGCCGCCGGCGGGCGCCGGCGGGGGGGCCTGGGGCGAACGCCGGGGCCGGACGAGGAACCGGACCGCGAGCGCGTAGCCGACGTAGGCGTAGGCGATCAGCGACAGGCAGAGCGCGGCGGCGGCGGCGAGGATCGGGCCCGGGGACGTCACCCGCCGAACATACCGCGTCCTCCCGGCCCGGGATACCCGTCGCGCGCTCGCCCTTCCCGTGGGGCGGGGCTGTGCCCCGCCCGGGCGGGGCACAGCCCCGCCCCACGGG
>JADHED010002691.1_pt1 | contig 11812 bp, 13 predicted proteins | sample 8952041 | NCBI WGS metagenome assembly JADHED01 (sample SAMN16124423, study PRJNA663239) | bioreactor sludge metagenome | isolation source: sludge (control) | place: India:Bengaluru | collected 2018-09-08
TGGAGGCGGAAGTTTTGGCGGAGGCGGTGCTTCTGGAGGATGGTAGAAAAAGCTGAAAGTTCTAAGTAGGAAGTTTCTTTGAAATTCAATAAAAATACAAAAGCAACCAAATAATTCGGTTGCTTTTTTAATTTAATATGAAAATTTAGAATGAATGTGTTACTTTAAATATACATCTCCACCACTATTTTTATGGATTTGTGTTTGCTCTAGGTTTCCTTTTTTATAAACTGTAATTTCACCAGAAGAATTAGCATTCGCGGTAAGACTTTTACTTACGGAAGTAACAATATCTCCACTGCTTGATGCAGATAAAATTGCATTTTCTACTATTAAATCTGTCGCTTTTAAATCTCCAGAAGAATTAGAATCCATTGTTGCGTTTTTAGCTTTTCCGAAAATATTAATATCACCAGAAGACGAAGCATAAGCACCCAAATTTACTGCCCAAATTTTACCCGAAAAATCTCCGCTGCTATTGGTGTAAATTCTTAAATCATTTGCTTCTAAATTAGCAACATCTATAGAAGCTGAACTAGAAATATAAACATCTACTTTATCTTGAGTAAAAGTATCTAATACTTTAATATCTGCGCTAGAATCTGCACTTAATTGGTTAAAATCTTTTACATAAATTTTCGCTTTTACATTTTTTGTAGAAATATTGTTTCCAAAACCAGAATCTACATATACTGCTAAAACCCCACCTTTTAGCGCTACTTTAATGTTATCCATAATATCCGACGGAGCAGAAATAACTACCTTTTCTGCATCAGATTTTATTACTTCGGCATCGATTGATGTAGAAACTTTTATTTGGTCTATATCTCCATCATAGGTTTTTTCTGTAATAGTACCATTACCTTTATTCCCCGAGAAAAACTCCCAACCATCTTTTCCTTTTTCGCCATTCTCATTTTTCACTTTTACACAAGAGGTAAGTACAAAACTCATTGCTAACATGGTAATAACAGTAGTTTTCATAATTTTAATTTTATTTAATTAGACGATTTAATGATTCTTTTGTTACAAAAAATTACTTTTGAGTTATATTTTAAAAATTCCCACCTCAGAGTTCCTACTCCTAACTTCCACCAAATTTTGTATCTTTAACCCAATATTATTACAACAATTGTACAATGAAAAACATTACATCTGTTATGTTGATTTCTACTTTAAGTCTCAACATTGCTTGTACCTCTATGAAAAATACAGAAACCCAACAAGAAACGATTGTAGATGCTACACTAGCCAACAATCCTTTTATGACGAAGAGCACTTTACAATATCAGGCTCCTGAATTTGACAAAATTAAAGACGAACATTTCAAACCCGCTTTTGATTACGGATTGAAACAAAATATTTCAGAGATTGAAAAAATTGCAGATAACGCAGAAGCTCCAACTTTCGAGAACACAGTTTTAGCATTAGAAAAAAGTGGCGAAGTTCTAAAAAGAGCTCAAATTGTTTTCTATAATCTTACAGGATCTAACACCAATCCAACACTTCAAAAAGTGGAGGAAGAATACGCTCCTATTTTTGCCGCTCATAATGATAAAATTTATTTGAATTCTAAACTTTTCAACAGAATTAAAGCTGTAAAAACGGATGGTTTAGATTCTGAAGACAAAAGATTAATAGAAGTTTACAAACAAAGATTCGAATTGGCTGGCGCTAATCTTACCGACACTCAAAAAGAGCAAATGAAAGCCATCAATGCAGAATTGGCAACATTAGGAACCCAGTTTACAAGCAAACTTTTAGAAGCGAGAAAAAAAGGAGCTGTTTTAATAAATGATGTAAAAGAATTAGATGGACTTTCGGCTGACGAAATTGCAGCTGCAGCTACCGATGCTAAAAATGCGGGCTACGAAGGAAAATATCTTTTAACTTTGTTAAATACCACTCAACAACCACTTTTGCAAAATCTAAAAAACAGAGCTACCAGAGAAAAACTCTTCAAAGCATCTTGGTTTAGAGCAGAAAAAGGTGACGAAAACGACACTAGAGCTACATTAGAAAAAATGGCAAAACTAAGAATGGACAAAGCTCATCTTATGGGTAAATCTTCTTATGCAGAACTAAATCTGATGGACCAAATGGCTCAAAAACCAGAAAAAGCATTAGATTTATTGGCTCATTTAGCAACTCCAGCTGTTGCCCAAGCTGAAAAAGAAGCTTCTGACATTCAGAAATTGATAGACGAACAAAAAGGAGGTTTCTCTGTAGAACCTTGGGATTGGAATTTCTATTCAGAACAAGTGAGAAAAGCTAAATTCGATTTAGATGAAAATCAAATAAAACCATATTTCGAGGTAAGAACCGTTTTAGAAAAAGGAGTTTTCTTTGCCGCTGAAAAATTCTACGGAATTACTTTTAAAGTGAGAAAAGATTTGCCAGTTTATCATCCAGACGTGGTAGCTTACGAAGTTTTTGATAGAGACGGAAAATCTTTGGCAATTTATTACTTAGATTTCTACACCAGAAGCAACAAAAATGGTGGCGCTTGGATGAGTAATTTTGTAGAACAATCTTTCACTACCCATACAAAACCAGTAATTGTAAATGTTTTCAATTTTCAAAAACCAGCTCCTGGTAAACCGTCTTTAATTTCTTATGATGATGTTTCTACCATGTTTCATGAATTTGGACACACGCTTCACGGTTTATTTGCCAACCAAAAATATACTACAATTTCTGGCACCAATGTTCCGAGAGATTTTGTAGAATTTCCTTCTCAAATTAATGAATTTTTTGCGTTAGAACCAGCTGTTCTTAAGAACTATGCCATTCACTATGAAACCAAAGAACCTATGCCACAATCTTTGGTAGAAAAAATTAAAAACGCTGCAACCTTCAATCAAGGTTATGCTACTACAGAGTTGGTTTCTGCGGCTACTTTAGATATGGCTTGGCATTCTGTAACCTCTGAAAACCAATTTAAACCAACTTTAGAATTCGAAAAAAACGTTTTACAGAAATACGGATTTACACTTCCACAAGTTCCACCTAGATACCATTCTCCTTACTTTGCTCACATTTGGGGAGGTGGTTACTCTGCTGGTTATTATGCTTATATGTGGAGCGATGTACTGAACTCTGCTGCTTGGGATTGGATTAAAAACAACGGTGGAATGACCAGAGAAAATGGCGACCGTTTTAGAAAATATATTCTTTCTATTGGTAATTCAGTTGATTTGAACCAAGCTTTCAGAGATTTTGCAGGTAAAGACCCCGAAATTACTCCATTATTGAAAGACAAAGGATTTGTGAAATAGACAATTTGTGAATTTTGCTTCGCAAGTCAACTGTGAATTTTATATAAACCACTGAATTTTTTCGGTGGTTTTTTATTTGGTCGCCTTTATCCGCCTTCCGCTCCCACTTTTTTCTGAAAAGCCATTTCATTTGCTAATCCTATTTTCAAAAAAGAGTTCCGCTCAAGTCGGGGCGAAAAATTAGCGCAAAAAACTATTCACTTCATACAAATTTATATTGTGGGAAAATGTAATTTTTTTAGATTTGTGAAATGAACAAAACTCAATTTCACTTATATCTTTTTACACAAATTCCAATTTCTTGGTTGGCTGGTGTTCGTCTAAAAAATTTGGATGATGAAACTTGTGTCACAACGGTAAAATTCGGTTGGCTTAATCAGAATCCTTTTAAGTCTATGTTTTGGGCGGTTCAAGGGATGGCCGCAGAATTTTCTACAGGTTTTCTTTGTTCTGAAAAAATTAGAAAATCTGGCAAAAGAATATCGATGTTGGTTGTAAAAAACGAAGCAGAATTCACCAAAAAAGCAGTAGGAAGAATTACTTTTTCTTGCAATCAAGGCAAAGAATTAGATGCTGTTATTCAAAAAGCCATAGAAACAGGAACCGGACAAACACTTACGATGTATTCTGAAGGCAAAGACGAAAAAGGAGAGTTGGTTTCTAAATTTGCTTTTACTTGGAGCTTCAAGGTAAAATAAATTTATATTTTTAATTTTATAATTAAAAAAAATGCTATTTTAGTTCTATAAAACTAAAAATCAGCTTCTATGCTTCTGGATTTGCTCTTCCCGAACAGATGTTTACATTGCAATCAAATTATTTCTAAAGATGAATTGGTTTGTGAAATATGTTTTTCGCATATTAACTTTTTACATTATAATTTTCCCGAAGAAAATGAACTAAAAAACCGTTGTAAACTTCTTTTTCCGATAGAAAATGCTTTTGCATTGATGCAATTTGAAGAAGAAGCATTGAGCAGAAAAATTATTCATCAACTCAAATACCGTTCCCAAGAAAAAGTAGGCGAAATTTTAGCCAATTGGACAATAGAAAGATTAAGATTTGACACAGACAAACCAGACGTGTTAGTTACGGTTCCGCTTCATCCCAAAAAATTAAAAAAACGTGGTTATAACCAATTGCATCTTTTTGCTGATACACTTTCCAAACATTGGAGCATTCCGCATTACAAAGAATTCATAAAAAGAAATACGTACCAAAAAGCTCAGGCTACCAAAGATAAATCTCATCGTTTAGAAACGCAATATAACTTTTCTACCACCGAAAACATTGATGGAAAACACTTTCTGTTGATAGACGATGTTTTCACCACAGGAAATACCATGAGCGCAATTGCTTGGGAAATTCTAAAAAATAAAAACAACAAAATAAGCATTCTGGTAATGGCTTATGATGGTTAATTAAAAAAAATCAATAAAAAAACAATTCATTTAATTTCTTATCTTACATCAATGCACAGAGGTTCATAACAAGGCTAAATTTGCACCATAATAATTAACAAAAAAACAAAATATTATGGCAACAAAATGGAACCTAGACCCAACACACAGTGAAATTACTTTCAAAGTAAGACACATGATGATTTCTAACGTAAAAGGAGCTTTCAATGCTTTTTCTGCAGAAATTGAAGCAGAAGACGATTCTTTCAAAAATGCTAAAGTTAGCGCTTCTGTTGATACTGCTTCTGTTGATACTAACAATGCAGACAGAGATGCACATTTAAAAAGTGCAGATTTCTTCAACGCAGAGCAATTTCCTACAATTACTTTTGAAAGTACAGGTTTAGCAGACGATATTACGGGTAATCTTACCATTAATGGAATTACAAAACCTATCGAATTAGAAGTAGAATTTGGAGGAATTAACGTTGACCCTTGGGGAAACACAAAAGCTGGTTTTACTTTCGAAGGAAAAATTAAAAGAGGTGATTTTGGTTTAAACTGGAATGCAGCTCTAGAAACTGGTGGTGTTTTGGTTTCTGACGATGTAAAAATCGCTGGAGAATTACAATTTGTAAAAGCATAAAAAATAAATGAAAGATGCCAAGATGGATTAAAAAACATCTTGCATCTTCTAAAAAAAACAAAAAAAATTATGAACCTTAACGATTTACAAAATATTTCAGACCAGTTTACCAAAACCGAAAGAATGCCGGTTTTGTTTCTAGGGCACGGTTCTCCGATGAATGCAATAGAAGAAAATCAGTTTGTGAGAGGATTTAGAGAAATTTCAAAAAAAATTCCTACTCCTAATGCAATTCTGTGTATGTCTGCACATTGGTTTACCAAAGGAACATTTGTAACATCGGGAGAAATCCAAAAGACAATTCATGATTTTTATGGTTTTCCGCCAGAGCTTTTTGCCGTACAATATCCTGCAAAAGGAAACCCAGCATTGGCGAAAGAAACGGTAGAACTACTCTCTCCAAATCCTGTTATAGAAACAGATAGTTGGGGTTTAGACCACGGTGCATGGAGCGTTATAAGACACCTCTATCCCGAAGCGAATATCCCTGTAATACAAATGAGTATAGATTATACAAAATCTGCACAATATCATTTTGAACTTGCCGAAAAATTATCAAAACTAAGAGATAAAGGCATTCTTATTATTGGCAGTGGAAATATTATTCATAATCTTAGATTAATAGATTGGAGAAACATCAATACCGTAGGCGCAGGTTGGGATTGGGCAATAGAAGCCAGAGCAAAGACTAACGAGTGGATTTTGGATGGAAATTATCAAAATTTAATCAATTTTGAAAAACAAGGAACTGCTCTACAAAATGCAGTGCCTACTCCAGACCATTATTTACCTTTAATATATACTCTTGGGCTAAAAAAGAAAACTGAAGAAATTTCGCTTTTTAATGATGAATTAATTGGTGGAAGCTTGAGTATGACGAGTGTAAGAATTGGTTGATTTAGAAAAATAAATGAAACATACATAGACTAATCACTTACCACTCAAACGTAATGCTGAAAAGTGTAAACTCATAGAGTTTATGCTTTTGGCATTATACTTATTTATATAATTTGTTGTTCAAATCTTGCAGATTTTTTTTCTGCGAGATTTTTTTATGTACCTTTATCACTAAATTTTTAGTAATAAAAAAAATGAAAAACATTTTAGCCCTAATTTTAATGCTTCTTTACGGATTTTCATTTGGTCAAATCATCAATGGAACTGTGGAAACAGAAAACGGAAATCCTATTTCTAACGCAAATGTATATATTGACGGAAGCAAAATAGCAACGCTTTCCACTGCAGACGGAAGTTTTTCTATTGATATTCAAAATCAAAAAAACGGAACTTTAGTTTTTCAAAAAGACACTTACGAAAGTAAATCTATCGCTATTAATACTTTAATTGGCAAGAAAATAAAAGTAGTACTCAATAAATTTAAAGAAATAGACGAAATTGTTCTAATTCCTTACACCGAAGAAGCTTACAGAACTTACATAAGATATTTTCTAGAAGAATTTCTCGGTTTCGACCAAGAAAATGTGAAGATAAAAAACCAAAGAACTTTAAAATTTTCTTACGATAAAAAAAACAAAATTCTAAAAGTAAAAGCTCCGAAAACACTCATTATTATCAATAAAAATCTAGGCTACGAAATACAATATAATCTCATTTCTTTCGAAACAGATTTTAATAATCATTCTGTTTCTTATGCTGGTTCTTCGTTTTTTAAAGAAATTTCACAAAAAAATATTGTCAAAGAAAATAGAATGGACGCCTATTCTGGCAGTTTGATGCACTTTTTAAGAAGTGTTTATCAAAAAAATACTGCACAAGAAGGTTTTATAGTGAATCATATTGTTAAAATTCCCAATCAAAATTATCCTACCGAAGAAGAACTTTCAAGATTAGACGATTACAGAAAAATTCTGAAAACATCCTACCATGAAACTTCCGGATGACATTATGAAAATTTCTCATCGAAAAAACAACGAAAAACCATACTTATTGGCTTTAATAAAATCTAAAATAGGTGAAGAAATCTATACAAAAACTCTTTCTGGAAATGTTTTTATCGATTTCAAAGATATACTACAAGTCAATTTTAAAAAATATTTCTACAATATAAAAAAGGATAAAATTGTGAAATCTGAAACCTCTACCAATAAAAGTTCTTATTTGTATCCCGAAAAAGATATTTTTGAAGTTTATCCAGACGGAAACTGCTCTAATCCTACAGAACTTTTGGCGCAAGGCTACTTTTCCGAACAAAAAATTGGTAAATTATTACCTTTAGATTACAAAATGGGAGATTAAAATTTACTTCCTAATTAAATTTATTTTCTCTAAAAGAATTTCGTAACTCTCTGTATTAAAAGGAATTTCCATACCATTACAAAGAGTAATATTTCCACCGTTGGATTTGGATATAGAAATTACGTGTTTAAAATTCACCAGATAAGACTTGTGCACTCTTATTAGACTTTCATAATCTATCAAACTTTCTTCAAACATTTTCAAATTCTTACTTGTCAATATTTTTTTCCCTTCGGTAAGATGAATTTCCGAATATGCACCTTCTGCTTTTATGTAAATAATATTTTCAGGATTAATGAGTTCAATGCCGTTATTCATAGGAATTCCTATTTTTTTGTCGCAGGAAATAGTATTTCTACCAAGGTTAGTGTTGAGTAAATTAATTTTTTGAGTATTAATTTTACTGTAACGTTCAACCGCTGCAACTAATTCTGAAGGATTTATCGGTTTCAAAAGATAATCTACCGCCGAAAGTTTAAAGGCTTTGATGGCATATTCCTGATAAGCGGTGGTAAAAATAATTCCGAAATTCAAATCTTTTTCATCAAAAAAATCGAGAATTTCCAAGCCAGAATGTCCAGGCATTTCTATATCTAAAAAAACCAAATCTGGATGAAATTTGTGAATAGATTTCACGGCATTGGGTATTCCGTCACATTCCGCAACAATTTCTACATTGGGCAAAAACTCCGAGATTAAATATCTCAAAGACACTCTTGCGCGCTCTTCATCATCTACAATTATTACTTTCATTTTTTCTAAAATTTAAAAATACATCTCATACAGATGTAACAGGATATGGTGCTAAAATTAGTTATTCTTACATTCCATTAGATGGCGTAACCAGTGATTGTAAATTATACTTAGGAACTTCTAGCAATAATTTGACTTTACATTCTACTGGAATCTCAGGAAATTCAGGAACCATTTCAGGAACCATTGACCTTACTGGCTTACAAGCAAATACTACATATTATTACAAAATCACTTCTACTAATTCTAACGGAACTACTGAATCTGAAGTAAAGAGCTTTACCACTTTAGCCGTTACAAGACCTACAGTAACTTGGGATCTATCTTCTACTCCTGCTTTTAATATCACCTCTACAAGTGCTGATATAAGATTTAATGTAAACCCAAATAACGGACTCACAACATCTGTTATAAAATATGGGTTATCAGCAGGAACGCTTACCAATATAGCTTCATCACCTACTCCAATTCAAGGTGGAAATCAAGTTGTAAATCAAATAATTAGCTTAACTAATCTTCAACCAAATACAGTGTACTATTATATTGCTGAATCTACTAATAGTGCAGGTACAGGGCAAGCTTCTTTAAATGTAGGAGGAACTAATTACCCAACCGTGTATTCTTTTACAACTTCAAATCTGGGTACTAATGATGTGAAAAACAAATTAAACATCTCAATTTCCCCTAATCCTGCAAAAGATTTTATCAATATTCAATCTGATGGAAAAATAAAATCAGTTGAAATTTATAATCTTCAAGGGCAAAAGTTAATTACAGCCACTCAAAAACAAATTAATATTTCTAGTTTATCTTCTGGTATATATTTAGTACGTGTAGAAGATGACAAAAACAATACAACTACAAAAAAGATAATCAAAAAGTAGTAGTTTTTTCAGTTTAGACCCTATCCCTCAATTTACTTAGTTTCAAAATAACTTGAAACGGTATTTTGGGGGATTTATCAACTCAAAACCTCATTTAATTAATTACTAAAGAAAAATTATGATTAATCAATTTACTTTCGCAAAAAATTAAAAACATGAATATCAATAAAATAACCATAACAATTGCATTATCAATCCTTACTGTTATTTCTTGTAACAAAGCTGAAACCAAAAAAATAAAATCTGAAAGTACCGTTGAAAAAGACACTATTTCTGCAACAAACAAAGAAGAATTAGCCCTAGAAAATTCCACAAAAGAAGAAGGAACAATCATTCACCCTTTTGAAGTAGTACACGTTACTGCTACTGAAAAACAAATTGATAGCCTTACGCAAGGTTTAGACGAAGAAGATTATAGCATTATTACGGATGATGCTTATTACTATACTACACAAGATCAAAAATATTTAGACAGCATGAAAATAAAAACCATAAATGTAGATGCTGGAAAAAAAGTAATATTTATTTCTAAAACTGGAAAGAAATACCCTTACAAAACCAAAGTAGTAGTTTCAGAATTTATACTTTTCAACGGCGAGACGGCACCAGAAGTTGCTGATATGGTTTCTATTGACAAGCATATAGAAAAACTTTACAAAAGATCCAAATAATGAAAATGAAAGCTAAAAAATCTATTTTTCTATTATTTGCAATGTTTTTCAGTGTTTTGAATTTTGCTCAAAAAGCTAAAAATCACAAAGGATTTTACGATGACATAGCAATTAATATTGTCTTAAAAAGCAATAACGATGGTACTTTAGAAGGTTATCTATTTTATATCAAAAATTCAAAATCTAAATTCAAAAAATTTCCAAAAGAGTACAATTATTATGAAGATGCTAAAGAACAATGTGGTAAAATTAAAAGTCAGAAAGAAATAACATGTTATTTCAAAGGATTTAAGATGAATGAACTTGAAAAATTAGTTTAAACCAATAATTACATCATGAAAAAATCATTAATTCTTTTGACCAGATTAGCAACTTTGTTTTGCCAAGCACAACAAGTTGTAGAAACCTTAAAAGAACAGTTCAAGTATCCAATTGGGGTTACTGTAGATTTACAAGGAAATATTTATGTTGCCGATACCCAAAACAACGAAATTAAATTATGGAATGCAGGTTCTAAAAAATTGGAAACCATCAAAAAAGCAGATGCACTCTATCCACAGCAAATGGTAACCGATTTTTCTACAAGTTTAATATATTTTGCAGACACTAATAATCATCAGATAAAGCAAATAAACCCTAAAACAAAAGAAGTTTCGATAGTTGATAAAAATGTAAATTGGGGAACACCTTATAATATTGCTTTGGATAAAAATGGAAATCTCTTTTACACTGAATTTTTTCACAAAGGAATAAAAATGTACAATTTAAAACCCACGAATTTAAGGACATAGAACTTGAAAATGTAGGAGACGATTTGAGCATTGCAGTAGATATTGATGGTAATATATTGTTAGGAGATCGAAACAACAAAGTCATTCTAAAGTATGACCTTACAAAAAACACTTTAGAAAAGCTACCTATTAACGATGAAATTGAGCCAAGGGATTAAGGTGTTGATAAAAATGGGTTTATCTATTTTTATGATTATTCGAAGTCTAATATTTTAAGATATGATTCAAAGACAAAAAATACTACCGTAATATTAGATGAATCTTCTGCTTTCTACAGAACAAATTACTTTAGACGAAAAAGGTTTCTTATACGTTGCGAATGCTGGTAATTCTACAATTTTAAAAATTAAATTAAAAAATTAGTAAATATGTTCCCATGTTTTTAAATCAAAAATGGTTTTTAAACAAAGAAGAGGCTACCTCCATCATGAGATAGCCTCTTTAATTTTTATAAATTCCCAATAATTGTTTTTTTTGAAACAAATTCGTGAAGTGCATACAACGAAAGTTCTGTTCCGTAGCCAGAATTTTTAGTACCACCAAAAGGAAATCTAACATCAGATTTAGTAGTTTGATTGATAGAAACCGTTCCGGACTCTAGGTTTTTCGCAAAAAACAAAGCTCTGTTTTCGTCACTTGTCCAAACCGAATTTCCTAAACCAAACATGGTATCATTAGCAATCTCTAACAATTTTTCATCAGACTCTCCCGAATAAACCATCGCCAAAGGACCAAAAAGTTCTTCAGAATTAATGGGATTTTCAGAATTCATTTTTAAAATTCCCGGTTTGAAACCTGCTTTTGAAATTCTTTCTAAAGGCAAAATATATTCAGCCCCGTTTTCTAACGCAGTTTGGTATTGCTTTTCTAAATCGTTTGCCAAATCTTCTCTTGCCATTTCAGAAAAATTAGTTTTAACATCACTTGGATTGCCAATTTCATATTTTTTAAAATTCTTGAGCAAAAGAAACAAAAAACTATCAAATACTTTTTCGTGGATAATGAATCTTTTAGAAGCAATACAGGTTTGTCCGCAATTTTGAAGTCTTCCAATTGCTGCATTTTCGGCTGCCTTTACCAAATTGGCATCTTCACAAACAACAAAAGCATCACTTCCGCCCAATTCTAAGACA
>JADHED010002696.1_pt1 | contig 11796 bp, 7 predicted proteins | sample 8952041 | NCBI WGS metagenome assembly JADHED01 (sample SAMN16124423, study PRJNA663239) | bioreactor sludge metagenome | isolation source: sludge (control) | place: India:Bengaluru | collected 2018-09-08
CCTGGCCAGCGCCATCGGCGCGGACTGCCAGTCTGTACCCTCGCCGGTCACCGGGAGATCGCGCTTTCCTTCGCCGCGACGACGTGACGGCGTCGCGGCGGGCCGCGCCTGGCGAGCTGGTCCAGGCATACCTGCTGGTCACCGGACCGGCGACGGTCGACGGCATCCGCGGCCTGCAAGGCGGCCTGCGGACCACCGACAACCTGGAGATCGTGCAGTGGTCGTTCGGCGAACGCCAGGTCAACGTCGCGCAACCGCCGGCGTTCATGGTCGGCTGGGCCGAGCCGCGGGTCGCCAAGGCGGCGGGCCAGCCGGTCAACGCGCTGGTCGTGACCCTGCGAGTCAAGGACGACCAACCGGCCGCGATCACCCTTGACCGCGATCTCGCGGGCGGAGCCGACGGCGGTGCCGTCTTCTGCATCGCCGGCGACGACGCACCGCTCGGCCGCCTGGTCGCGACGAACCCGTCGCTATCGATCAACGGCGAGGTCGTCACACCTGCGGGCGGCCGGGACGCCGTGGTGGTCGGGAGCCTGCGCAACGAGCCGAATCCCTTCAACCCGAGCACCGACATCGCCTTCGAACTCACACGCGGCGGGCGGGTCGAGGCGCGGATCTTCGATCTCGCCGGCAAGTTCGTGCGCGGGCTCGCCACGCAGGCCCTTGGTGCCGGCCCCGGTTCCCTGCACTGGGACGGACGCGACCACCAGGGCGGGAACGTCCCGAGCGGACTCTATTTCTGCCAGATCTTCGTCGACGGCGCGCCGGTCGCCGGGCCGCTCAAGATGAGTCTGGTGAAGTGACGTGAGCCAAGGACCGGGGGTAGACGGGGCTTCGCTTCGCGTGGGGCGATTCCCTCTTCTTTGTTGCAATCGCATGGTCAATTCGTGCTACAATTCCGCCATCGCCACGCCGGGGAACCGTCGGCATCCAGCCAGCCGTTCGCAGTCACACAATCTCGCGAGAGCCGAGCCGGCGACCCCCGTCCTGGCCCTGCGCTTACCGGGTCGTGCCGCGGTCTGCGCGGAACCTCTGACGATGAGGCGAATCTGCAAGCGAGAGGACGGTGGCCATGAGAACATTGATCGCGATCGCGCTGGTGGCGGGGATCGTCGGCGTTGCCTCGGCCTACGATCTCGGCAACCAGGCGCCGGTCAAACCAGTCGTCACCTGCCCCGAGAATATCCCCGACCCGATTCTCCAGGGCGGCGACATCATCGCGAACGCGACGGTCATTCCCGGCCTGCCCTACGACGACAGCGGTACCACGGTCGGCTTCAACGACGACTACGACGAGATCTGCCCGTACAGCGGCGCCACCGCTCCGGACGTCGTCTACACGTACGTCGCGACGTCGACCCAGCCTGTCAACATCGACCTGTGCGGCTCGTCCTATGACACCAAGTTGTACGTGTACGACGGCGGCCAGAACCTGATCGCCTGCAACGACGACTTCTACTTCGGCGCTCCCTGCGGCACGTACGTCTCCAAGCTGGAGAACGTACCCCTGGTCTACGGCACCACGTACTACATCATCATCGACGGCTACGGAGCTGCTTCTGGTACCTATCATCTCGCGATCGAGCCGTTCGTACCCTGCGTCGTCACCTGCCCAACTGATGCCTACTGTGAATGCGAACCTCCGCTGGTCGACGGGTACGTCGACAACTGGAATGGCGGCTGCAACACGCCCGGCTACCCGTTCCAGCATCTCTTCGGAAAGTCAAACAAGTGTCATTTGCCTTTCTCTCTCTGCGGCGTGAGCGGGTGGTACACGTTCGAGGGCAGCCAGTACCGTGACACGGACTGGTACATCCTTACCACGGCTTATGCAGGTATCGTCGAGATCACGGCCGACGCCGAATACGCGACCTACATCTTCGAACTCGGTCCGCAGGATTGCGCCTCGGTCGGCGTCATCCAGCAGGCGACGGTCGGACCGTGCAGCGAGGCCATGATGACCATCGTCGGCCCACCCGACACGCCGGTGTGGTTCTGGGTCGGCCCGACGGTGTTCGCCCCGCCGGGGCCTGACACCTCGTACGACTACGTCGTCTGGTTCACCTATGGCTACGTCGTGACCGAGCCGACGACCTGGGGCACCGTGAAGGCCCTTTACCAGTGATAGGGAGTGACTCCGTGACGCATCGCGACCGGGCGGACGAGATGGTCGCTCCGCCCCGCCGCCTCTCGGCGCCGTGGCCCGTGTGGGAGGCGGGTGTCGCCGTGCGCGTTCGTCGGGCCGAGATGACCGGTGACGTCGCCGCCCTGGTCGGTGGCTGGGCCGGCCGGCGCACGTTCTGCCAGCCCGGCTTCGCCGATCTCTGGCGGGAGAAGGGCGGCCGGCCCGTCGCCTGGATGGCCGAGCGTGGCGACGAGCCGCTGGCGGTGCTGCCGGGGGTGGAATTCGGTCGCCGGCCGCTGCTGCGGTTCCAGTCGATGCCCGACGGCGGCTACGGCGGCGTGCTGTGGTCGAGCGCGGTCGCCGCGGCGGACCGCGCGAGCGTCGTCGACGACCTCCTGGCCGCGGTCGTCCGCGCCGGCTACGTGAAGACGTTCATCTGCGATTTCTATCACAGCCTCGCCGGCGCCGACGGCTTCCGGCAGACCGTCGCCGCGACCTCTCTGGTCGACATCACCAGCCCGGACTGGCAGCCGCCGGACCGCAAGCTCCTGGCGCAGGTCCACAAGGCCAAGCGCGAGGGCATTCGCGTCGTCGACTTCGACTGGGGGGCCCACGCCGAGGGGTTCCTGACGCTGGTGCGGCTGACCGAGCGCCGCCACGGTCGTCGTCGTCCCTTGTATGGCGACGGATTCTACCGGCGGCTCGCCGACTATGCCCGCAACGACGGCCGCGTTCGCTGGTTGATGTGCGAGCACGAGGGTCGGCCCGCCTGCTCGCATATCTACCTGCTCGAGGACGACATGCTGCAGGGCTGGCAGTTCGTCTTCGACAAGGCCTTCTCCTTCCTCAAGCCGAACCAGTACATGGAACTCTGGATGTGCCAGCACATGGCGGAGGCCGGCATCCGGCGCCTCAATCTCGGCTGCAGTCCGCAGGACGCTCAGGGTCTGCGCGCGTTCAAGGACCGCTGGGGCGGTTCGGCGGCCTCGTATCCGGTGTGGGCAAGACGCCGTGGTCTCGGCCGCTTGCGTTGACCGCGCGGCGCCGGACCTCACGACCACGCCGACGTGCGCAGCAGCGACTCGCCCAGGTCCTCCGGCGAGGCGCCGTCGAAGTAGAGGCGCGCCCATAGCTCCAGCCCGACGAGGACGAAGAGGAACTGGGGATCCCGCGCGAGGTGCTCGCGCAGCGGCGCCGTCTGACTCGGGCCCCAGCGGAGGAGGTCGTAGATCATCCCCTGCTCGAGAATCCCGCCGGCGTTGCGCCACATCGCCTGCGGCAGCTCGAAGCCGATCTTCGGAGCCCGCACGATCTCGGGCGGCAGTCGCTTCTCGACCAGCATTCTCGAGAGCCTCTTGCCCCGGCGGCCGTCGAACTTCAGCCGCGGCGGGAGGTGCAGGCCGAAGTCGATCAACTCGCTCTCGAGATAGGGGACCCGGACCTCGACCGACGCGGCGAACGCCATCTTGTTCCGGCTCGGCAGGAGCGTACCCAGGTGAATGTGGAAGTCGTCGTACGTGCGCGCGAGGAAGGCCCGTTCCTCCACCGGCCGGATCGCCGCCAGGTGGCGGAATAGCGCCTCGCGACGGACGAAGCGGCGCCCGCCGTCGAACAGGAAGTGGCCTCGCAGTTCGCGCAGCCTCGCCGCCTCGTCGGCGACCCACCGGAAGGGCTCGCGCGTGAGCTCGGCAAGGTCGAGCGGGGCCAGACGGCGCGCGAGCATCCCCACGGCGCGCAGCGGCGCGATGTTCGGCCAGAAGCGCGCGTGCCAGCGCCGCCGCCGCCAGGTCCGATACGTTCCTGCCTGCCAGCTGTAGCCGCCGAACAGCTCGTCCGCCCCCTCGCCGGACAGGAGGACCTTGAATCCGTCGCGACGGGCCGCCTGCGCGACCATCAGGTACGGGATGTCGTTCGCGAAATAGAGGGGCAGGTCGTTGTGGAACACCGCGAGCGGCCAGAGGCGGAGGCAATCCTCGTATCGCACCGGCACGCGGCGCAGCTCCACCCCGAGGTGCCGGCAGACCTTCGTCGCCCGCTCGTGCTCGCGGCCGCCGACGCCCTCGACATCCGCCACGTACCCGACGAGATCCCGCTTCTGCTCGCACGCCATCGCCGTGACGAGGGAGGAGTCGATCCCGCCGCTGCACATGGCGGCGAGCGGGACATCGCTTCGCAGGTGAAGCTCGACGCTGCGTGACAGGCGATCTTCGAGCTGCTTTGCGGCGGCCTCGAGCGAACGGCCGGCGCGGGAGGAGCGGGGATCCTCTACCAGTCGGCTCACGTCGAGATCGCGCAGCAGGTCGAAGTAGCGGCGCTCGACCGATTCCTCCGCGGAGATACGGAGAATCGTCCCGGGCAGGACGGCCTCGACCCCATCGAAAAGGGTCCACGCGCCGTCCAGACGCTCGTGATAGGCGAGCGCGGCCACCGCCAGCAGGTCCGGGCGCGCCGGGACCCGCGGATGCGCGAGGAGCCCCTTGATCTCGGACGCGAAGACGACGGCCTCGGGCCCGCGGGCGACGTAGAGCGGGACGATTCCGGCCCGGTCCCGGATCAACCACAGGGCGCGGACGCGCCAGTCGAAGTAGGCCAGGGCGAACATGCCATCGAGGCGCGGAACGGCCTCGGCCACGCCCCAGCGGTGCAGCGCGTGGAGAACGACCTCGCCGTCGGAGCGGCTGCGGAACCTGACCCCCGCCGCTTCCAGTTCCGTCCGCAACTCGAGGTAGTTGTAGATCTCGCCGCTCTGGACCAGGATCCCGTCGCCATCCTCGGTGACGAGCGGCTGGTGCGCGGCGGCAGTGGGATCGAGGATGCTGAGGCGCCGGTGCCCCAGCGCGACATTTTCCTCGGACCAGATCCCCTCGTCGTCCGGACCACGGTGGCGCAGGCGCGCGAGCATGGCCGCCACGTCGTCTCGCGAGGCAGGTTCGCCCCGCAGGTCGAAGTACCCTGCAATTCCGCACATGGGCCGGCTCCTTGTCGAGGTTGGGCGCCGTCGACGATAGACCTTCCGGGGTGCGGTTGCCAGCAGCCATCGCCAACCGTATTCACCGTTCTTCTCGCGCCCTGCCGGCGCTATAATGGCGACGCGTCAACACCGGGGGGTGTACGGCCGCTCTGGCCCGTGCCACCGGTCATCGATCGCGAGGGGAGCCGCACCCATGGCCAGCGGGAGATTCCCGTCCGCCAATCCCGCCATCGTCCTCGACCTCGGCGTCAACGGACTCGGCATCATCCGTAGCCTCGGACGCAAGGGAGTGGATGTCACCGGGGTGGTGTACGTCGATCCCGGCGTCGTGGTCCATTCCCGGTACTGCAAGGTCGTCCGCGTGGCGCAGGGGGACGCGGGCGCCGGGGACGCGGCGTTTCTCGCCGGCTTCCTCGACCTCTGCCGGAGCCTGCCCGCGCCGCCGGTCCTCTTCGTCGCCAACGACCGCGCCCTGGCGTTCATCTCGGATCACGAGGAGGAACTCGCCGCGGTCGCCCACTTCGTCCTCCCGCCGCGGCAGACCATGCTGGACGTCCTCAACAAGGACCGGACGCGGGCGATCGCCGAGGCATGCAAGGTCCGCGTGCCGCCGACGTATGTCGTTTCATCCGATGAAGAGCTCGACGACCTCATCCCGCGGCTGCGCTTTCCCATCCTGTTCAAGCCGAACAACCACTACGACATCTTCCTGCCGGACGACGCCAAGAACTGCACCTTCCGCGGGCCCGAGGAGATGGCGGCGTACTTCCGGGCGTATCCTGGCTTCGCCGCCGCGGGCGTCTTCCAGGAGATCATCCGCGGGGGAGACGGCCACATCCTGGTCTGCGCGACCTACCTCGATCGCCATTCGCAGCCGCTGGCGGTCTACACGGGACGGAAGATCCGCCAGCTCGAACCCGACTACGGGGTGACCTGCTTCGGCGTCAGCGAGGACCTGCCCGCGATCGCCGCCACGACCACGCGCTTCCTGCAGGAGATCGGCTTCCGCGGGCTTGCCGCCCTCGAGTACGTGGAGGACGTGGTCACCGGGGAGATCTTCTTCCTCGAGATCAACGCCCGCTCGTATTACCACAATTCGCTCTTCTGCGATTGCGGGATCAACCTCGCCTGGATCGCCTACCTGGACGCGATTCGACATCCGTTGCTCGCGCGCGAGGTTCAGCCCAGGCAGGCTTACGGCCGCCGGTGGCTCGATTTCGCCCGGGACGCGCGGTCGTTCCGGAAGAAGCACGCGGCGCGGGAACTTGGCTGGGCGGCCTGGATCCGCTCTCTCTTCACGGCGCGTTCGTTCGCGGTGCTGGCGTTCGACGATCCCGTGCCGTTCGTCCTCGCGCTGGCGAAGCTGATCTCGCGCCAGTTCGCGAAGGCGGGACGCCGGGTCATCGCGCAACGCGGCTGATCGTGTACCGGTACTTGCCCGACGGCTCGGTCGGGATGTCGTCCCGAACGCGGACGAGGACCGCGCACTCCTCTCCCATCACGAGACGGATAGTCTCGGCGAGCCACCGGGTCCCTTCGACGAACTCGGGATGGCGCTCGTTCACCGGCGGTTCCAGGACCAGATGCACGACGACCCGGGCGAGGTCCTCCTGCTCGATCTGGACCTTCCGGATCCACGTCGCCTGCAGGACTGCGCCGATCATGTGGATGAAATAGAGCGACGACACCACCCCGCCGTCAGGGCGCACGAAGGTGTCGGTGCAGCGGCCGCTGACGTGCGTGAGGACGGGCCAGCCGGTCTGGTCGCAAGGGCGCTCCGCCAGGCGGCCGAGGTCGCCGGTCCGGTAGCGGATGAGCGGCATCGCGTAGCTCGTGAGCGACGTGACCACCACTTCTCCGTCCTCGCCCGGTCCTGCGGGCGTGCCGTCCGGGCGGAGGATCTCCACGAGGCGGACGGGGGCGACCACCATTCCGGCTTGCCCGGGCCGCTCGGCCGCGAACGCGCCGAACTCCCGCGCGGCGTAGCGATCGAACACGGGGGCCCGGAAGACCCGCTCGACCGTCTCGCGCATGTCCGGCAGGAGGAGGCCCGAGGAACTCATGATCGAGTCCGGGGAGTGGATGGTGCGTCCCGAACGCTCGACGAAGCGCGCGAACTCGTAGAGGCTGTCCGCGTAGCCCGCCACGTGCTGCGGCCGCCAGCGATCGATGCATTCGACATGGGCCCGCATCTGGTCCGGCGTCATCCGGAAGGCATTCAGGACGATCTCGTTCCGTCGCCATTCGTAGGCTCGGTGCTTGAAGCGCCGCCAGGGGCCGACCGATTCCGGCGTGAGCCGCCGGCCCGCAACTCCGCGCAGCGCCGGAGGCGGGCGAAGGTCCCGCTCCGACCCGGCGAGCCGGACGCGCCGCGCGCCGAACGGGACGCCGGCCCACTCGTCGAAGAGGAGTTCGACGGCGGCTCGCCACATCCCCTCCTCGTGGTCCTGGACGAAACGGACAGGATCTCCGGTCGAACCGCCCGTCCCGTTCAGCCACCAGCGTCTGCGATCGAGATCGTCGCAGCGAAGACGTTCGAACTCGCGGCGCAACGTCGTCCGATCAAGGCAGGGGATGTCGGTGAGTGCGGTGATCCGGACCCGTCCCGCGGACCCGTCGCGTCCGCACTCCAGCAGGTCGTGCTGCCGGAAGAGGTCGCGATAGTAGGGGACGTGGCGGGCGGCGTGGTCCAGGAGACGCTGGAGGAGGTCGGCCTGGATCTGCCTCCAGGGCCCGTCCGGACCGAGGCCCTGCCACCGCCGGAGGTCACGAAGGTGAGGCCTCCACGAGCCCCTCAGGCCCAGGCTCGTCTCGTAGAGGATTCGGCGGAATGGCGAGGCGCGCACGTTCATCACCCGCTCTCGACGCAGCCCCGGTCGGTATCCGCCGGCCCCGGCGACGGTCACGCGATATTACCTCGTAATCGGCGTGGGCGTCGAGGAGGAACATGTTGAGGCGGTGCCGGGGTTCACCCTCGGCTGCAACCGAAGACTCCGCTTTGCCTGTCGACCGGGATCTGGTATTGGCACACGAAGAAGATGTTCCGTATTCTCAACGTACCATGAACAAGATTCGGTACAATACCGTCTCTGCTTCGCTGCTGGCGCCCGGCCTGATCGCCGGCGCGATGTTCGTGGGCTGCCAGGAGTCCACCGAGCCCGACATGCCCTTGGAGATCGTCTTCCTCCCGGCCGCGGTCAATCTGGACGCCGTGCAGAATGTGCCGATCTACCTGAGTGCCTCCGCCGTCGGCGCCGACACGTTCCAGACCATTTTCGCCCGAGGCGACGACGTGCTCTCCACGGAGCCGGAATTGACCTACGTCCCCACCGGCGTCGGTGCGGATTCCGTCCTCGCCACCGTGAAGGTCGGCGACGAGATCCACCGCCACCTGTGGCGGCTACAGGTGACCGTGCCGGCGGCAGAGCTGCCGCCACAACCCGCGTACATGTGGGTGAACGTGACCGGCCGCGTCTATGTCCACTGGGCCGGCGCACTGCACCATGATGGACCGGTTGCGCTGAGCCGGTACGAACTGCGCGCCCGGGTCGGCGGCGCCGTCGACGAGGCGCACTGGGACGCGGCGACCCCGGTGGCCGAGGTCGCGTTCTCTGCGGACCAGGAAGCGTATCTCGTGATGCTGGACGTGGGGTCGCCGGCCATACCCATCGACGCCCTGGTTGGATTCGGCCTGCGGTTGCGCGACGCGGACGGCCACCTCTCGCCGCCGGCGCGGGACGAGGTCCGGATCCCGTCCGGCTATTTCGCCGAGGGCACCGTCAGCGACATCCTGGGGCGGCCTCTGGCGGGAGTCGAGGTGTCGTGGTCCTATGACAACGGCCGCACGTTCACGGACGAGGAGGGGCGCTACCGCTCGGGTTTTCTCCGCAGCGGCGAACCCATCAGCATTCGCTACTCCCGCAACACCGACGACCTGCCCGACACCCCAAACGACTATGATACCGTGATCGAGGCGGACGACGAGAGCGAGCTCCTTTCCAACGTCGTGCTGCTGCCGGTGACGGGGATCGACGCCGCCTGCACCGCCTGGCGATACGGCGGCGACTACCTCAACTTCCTGCGGGACATGACGTTCACGGACCCGGAGCTGTATCGACGTCCGGAGTACATCACCGCACACTGGGCGGAACTCCCGATCACCTATCACGCCGTCGCGTGCTGGAACGACGACGGCACCTTCGTTCTCCACGCCCTGGCCGACTCGGCCGTGGCCATGTGGAACGAGCGCCTGGGCCGTCCGTTCTTCGCGCCGGCCGCGAATCCCGACTCGGCCCAGCTGACCATCTTCTTCGACAACGAGGGGCTGGGCCTACGCATCGGCACCACCAGGATTGTCGAGCCGTACCATGCCCCGCTCAACACGGTGATCCCCAGCAAGATGACCATCCAAGCGCGGACCAGTTTCGACGACGCGACCTTCGCTCTCGAGGTCTTGCTGCATGAACTCGGCCATGCCCTGTGCCTCGGCGGGCACAGCCGGTGCGACGCCGGAATCCACCTCATGCAAGGCAACCCGCAGCACATCATCGAGGACCGTTGGCCCGAAAGCCCGATCAGCGACGACGAGGTCCGCCTCATCAACACCATCTACGCGCTCCCGCCCGACTATCCCCTGGATATCTACCGCGTCGACTAGCCCGTCGGCACCATGGCCGCAGCGGCCGCGGTCGTCCCGGCCCGGACTGCCACCCGGGTGGCAGTTGCCGCTCCTCGGCCGGAATTTTCTGACTTTTGCCCGACGCCGAGCTTTGACCTTGGCCGCCGCCGCCGCGCACGGTAGCTTTCCCCTCCATGAGCGAGTCGTTCTGGAATCAACTCCGGTCCGGGGGCGAGGAGCGCTTCAGCGGCTTCGCGCACCTGATGCCGTTCCGCGTGCAGGAGATCCTGCTGGTCGCGTCGCTCTACGACGCCTTCAACCTCGAGGAGGGCGGCCGGCTCACCGAACTGCTGCTGCTCGAGTACCGCGAGTTGAACCTCAGCTTCGCGCCGCGCATCACCAACGTCACCTCGGGGCGGGAGGCGCTGGACCTCATCGCGTCGCGGCGGTTCGACCTGGTGCTGACCATGTCGCGGGTCGGGGACCTGGAGGCGGCGGAGCTGGCGGGGCGGTTGAAGGACACCCGGCCCGACCTGCCGGTATACGCCCTGGCCCTCAATCCCCGCGAACTGCAGCAGATCACCGCGCAGGCGGGCGCGGAGCGGCTCGACCGCGTCTTCATGTGGACCGGCGACGTGCGGTTGCTGCTGGCGATGATCAAGAACTGCGAGGACCAGCGCAATCTGGCGCACGACACGCGGTACGGCGACGTCCGGCTGATCCTGCTGGTGGAGGATTCCGTCCGCTTCGCCTCGCTGTACCTCCCGCTGCTCTACACCGAACTGGTGCGGCAGACGCAGGCCGTGATGGAGGACGGCATCAACCTCAGCCACCGTCTGCTGCGCATGCGCGCGCGCCCCAAGATCCTGCTCGCCACCACCTTCGAGGAGGCGTGGGGCTACTTCGGTCGTTACCAGGGCCACCTGCTGGGGGTGATCTGCGACGGCCGGTTCCCGCGCGGCGACCAGCTGTCCGACACCGCGGGTCTCGACTTCCTGGCCCAGGTCAAGCGGGTCGACCGCCATCTGCCGGTGGTTCTGCAGTCGACCAACGAGGGGCTGCGCGACGCGGCGCACGCGATCGAGGCCGGCTTCATCCACAAGGACTCGCGGCACCTGCTCGCCGAGCTGCGCGCCTTCATGGCCGACCACTTCGGCTTCGGCGATTTCGTGTTCCGGCTGCCCGACGGCCGGGAGATCGCGCGCGCGCACGACCTTCAGGAGCTGGTGCGGCACCTCGCGACGGTGCCGGAGGCGTCGGTGGTCCACCACGCGGCGCACGACCACTTCTCGACGTGGCTGCGGGCGCGCACCGAGTTCGCGCTGGCGGCGATGATCCGCCCGCGGAAGGTGGGCGAGTTCCCGAGCGGGAGCGACCTGCGCCGCTACCTGCACGACACCCTCGACCGCTTCTGCGCCGAGTCGCAGCGCGGCATCGTCGCCGACTTCTCGCGCCGGCGCTTCGACGACCGCAGCGACTTCGTGCGCATCGGCCGCGGGTCGCTGGGCGGCAAGGGGCGCGGCCTGGCCTTCATGAACGCCATCCTGCACCGGCACGACGTGACGGACCGCTTCGCGGGCACGGTGGTGCGGGTGCCGCCGACGGCGGTGGTCGCCACCGACGTGTACGAGGAGATGCTCGCCACCGACGGCCTGCGCGAGCGCGTGAGCGCCGACCTCGACGACGCGGAGATCGACCGCGAGTTCCTGGCGCGCGACCTGCCGCGGGGGGTGCGCGGCGACCTGGCGACGTTCCTGCACGAGGTGCGCTACCCGATCGCGGTGCGGTCGTCCAGTTTGCTCGAGGACAGCCAGTTCCAGCCGTTCGCGGGCGTGTACGCCACCTACATGCTGCCCAACAACCACCCCGATCCCGAGGTGCGGCTCGCGAACCTGGTCGACGCGGTGAAGCTGGTGTACGCCTCGGCCTTCAAGCGCGGCGCCAAGGCCTACCTCGCGGCGACGGGCAGCCGCGTCGAGGAAGAGCGGATGGCGGCGGTGATCCAGCAGGTGGTCGGCCGCCGCCACGAGGACGTGTTCTACCCCGACTTCGCCGGCGTGGCGCACTCGACCAACTTCTACC
>JADHED010002649.1_pt1 | contig 11785 bp, 10 predicted proteins | sample 8952041 | NCBI WGS metagenome assembly JADHED01 (sample SAMN16124423, study PRJNA663239) | bioreactor sludge metagenome | isolation source: sludge (control) | place: India:Bengaluru | collected 2018-09-08
GATCAAGGCCGACCTCGCCGCGCTGGCGGCGTTCCTCTGGCCCGGGCCCTGCGTCGTGTGCGGCCGGGACCTGCCGACCCGCGCCGTCGCGGGCGCGTGCCCCGCCTGCTGGGCCGCGCTGCCCCGGCGCGCGGGGCCGGGCTGCCCGCGCTGCGACCTGCCGGCCCGCTCGCCCCTCACCCCGCGGGCGTGCCCGGACTGCCGCGGCGAGCCCGGGCCGGCCGCGACGGTCGCGGCGTTCGTGTACGACGGCGCGCTGGTCGCGCTGCACCGGCGGCTCAAGTTCGGCGGCGCGCGCGACCTCGTGGCGCCGCTCGCGGCGCACATGGCCGCGGCGTGGCGCGCGCGCGCACCCGGACAGGCCGGCGGCACCGGCGGCCGTGGCGCGGTCGGCCGAGGCGCGGGCGGCGCGGCCGATCTCGTCGTGCCGGTACCCCCCGACCCGCTGCGCCTCGCCGTCCGGCGCCGCGTCCCGCGCTGGCTGGCCCGCGAGGTCGCGGCCCGGCTCGGCCTCCCTTGCGAACCGCGGGCGCTGCGCAAGACCCGCCCGACGCGGGCGCTGACCGGGGGCCGGGCCGACGCGCGCCGGACGCGGCTGCGCGGGGCGTTCCGCGCGCGGCCCGAGCTGGTCGCAGGCCGGGTCGCGCTGGTGGTGGACGACGTCGCGACGACCGGCTCCACCCTGCGCGAGGCCGCGCGGGCGCTGGCCGACGCGGGGGCGGAAGCGGTGTTCGCGCTGGTCCTCGCCCGCACGCCGGCGCGCGCGCGTCCTGCACCCCGGCGTCCGCGGCCGTAGAATCTCGGCTCCCCCGGAGAACTCCCGATGCGTCACGCGTCCCTGCCGGTGCTGTTCGTCCTGCCCCTCTGCCTGCTCGCGTCCGCCGTCCCCGCGCGGTCCGCCTCCGCGCCCTCGAAGGCGGAGCCGTCGAAGAGCGCCGACGCGTCGAAGAGCGCGGACGCGAAGCCGCTGCGGATCAACTTCTCGATGGCGCAGACCGACTACGAACTCGGCACGCCGGTGCTGGGCCAGCTGGTCGAGGAGAACGCCGGGTCCACCTGGATCAGCATCCCCGACGCGGCCGACATCACGAAGAACCTGCGGCTCGTCGTGGACGGCAAGGAGGTCGCGCCGAAGTCGCCCGAGAAGTTCGGCGCGGCGAAGACCAAGGACCTCGGCCCGGGCGGGCTCGTCGGCGTCACCTTCGACCTGTCGCTGATGTTTCCGGAGCTCGCGAAGCCGGGCGCCTACGCGATCGCCTACCGCGGCGCGGGCGCGGGCGCGGCGCTCGAGCCGATCCCGTTCCGCATGATCCCCGCCTTCGACGCCGCGAAGAAGCACCGCCTGACGCTGCAGACCCCGGACGGGCCGATCGCGATCGACCTCAACGCGGGCGCGGCGCCGGTCGCGGTGCGCAACGTCGTCAACCTCGCGCACATCGGCTTCTACGAGGGCGCCGAGGTCGCGCGCATCGAGCCGGGCGTGATGTTCGCGGTCCGCGGACCGGTCACGCCGCGGCACCGCATCGTGCCGTTCGAGGGCACGTCCGCCGAGTTCCTGGCGGGCACCGTGCTGCTCGAGGCGGCCGGCGGCGACCGCGAGCGCGCGTCGTACCCGAACCTGATCGTGCTGCTCGCGCCGGCCCCCGCGCTGCAGGGGCGCTACACCGTCGTCGGCCAGGTCGTGGACGGCTTCGAGACCCTCAAGAAGATCGGGGCGCGGCCGACCACCGGGAAGGACGGCGCGCCGCCGTTCAAGCCGACCGCACCGATCGCGATCTCGAAGGCCGCCGCGACGACCGCCGACTGATCTGCCCGCGCGCGGGTCAGAGCCTGCCGAGCCCCGCGCGCGCGGCCTCGAGCAGCTGGCGCATGTTGAACGGCTTGGGCAGGAAGCCGAGCAGCCCCTCGTCGAGCAGGTGGCGCAGCGTCGTGGCGCTCACCGAGCCGGACACGAGGATCGCCGCCGCGTGCGGGTCCACGCCGCGGATCGCGCGGAACGCGGAGTAGCCGCTCATGCCGCCCATCGCGAGGTCGAGCAGCACCAGGTCGTAGCGGCAGCCCGCGAGGTAGAGGGCGACCGCGTCCTCGCCGGACGGCGCGTCGGCCACCACGAAGCCGTCCGCGCGCAGCATCTCGGCCCCGACGCGGCGCACGCCGTCCTCGTCGTCCACCAGCAGCACCGAGGGCGGGCCGGACGGGATCTGCACGCGGCGCGGGGCGACCGGCGCGAGCAGCAGTTCGGCCCGCGCGAGCGCGTGGCGCGCGGCATCGTCCGCGAGCTCGAGGTAGCCGTCGTGGGCCTTCACCGCCGCGAGCGCGCGCTCGATGCGGCGCGTCGACGGCGCGGCGGGAACGAGGTCCACGTCCGAGCCGGTCTCCACCGCGAGCACGACCCGCGCGTAGCGGCCGGGGCGCAGCCCCTCGCGCGCGGCGCAGAAGCCGGCGTCCGCGAGCGTCGTGCCGACCTCGACGCGCAGCCGCGACGGCGCGGGCGCGCGCGACAGCAGCGCGGCGACGAGGTCGTCGAGCGCCTTGCCCATCATCTCGGCGTGGATCTCGAGCCGGGGCGAGTCGTCGACGCCGCTGAAGACCACGTCGATGCCGGCGGGCGCGAGCATCTCCCACGCGTGGACGCGCAGGCCGACGAACGGCGCGGCCTGCAGCCGCCGCGGGACCAGCGCGCTCTCGGGGCGGACGATCGCGCCGATGCGGCGCGCGACGGCGCGCGCGCGGGAGATCTCGTCCTCGAGACTCGACACGTAGCGCGCGATCGCCCTGTCCTCCGGGCAGCGCGCGCGCACGAGTTCCGTGAGCGGTCCCAGGTTCGAGAGCAGCGACTCCAGCGTGTCGGAGAGCAGGCCGGCGACCATCTCGGTGCAGCGCTGGTCGCTGCCGTCCTGGGCGGTGCGGTCGCCGAGATCGGGGCCGGGACGGGCGGTCACGCCGTTCGCCGACGGTCGGCCGCCGTTGCCGGAGGCGGGCCGCCGGCCGTTGCCGGACTCGGGTCGCGCCGCGCGGGGCGCGGACGGGCGCTCGGGCGGCGGCGCCGCGAACGGCGTGTGCGCGGCGCGCGCCGCGGCGGCCGTGCCGGCCACCGCGCCGAACGTCAGCGGCCGGGCCGCGGGGGACGCCGCCGTCGGCGGTGCGGGGATCGCGGCGCTGGGCGTGGCGGGCGTCGCCGCGGTCGGCGTCGCGGGCATGGCCCCGGTCGGCGTCGCGGGCGTGCCCCAGGTCCGCGTCGCGGGCGTCTCCCCGGGTCGCGTCGCGGGCGCCTCCGCGGCCCGGGACGCGGCCATCGGCGCAGGGGACGCCGCCACGGCGGGCGACGGGGCCACGGCACGGGACGCCGCGTGGACCTCCGCGACCGCCGCGGGCAGGCGCTCCAGGAACGCGCCGCCGCCCCGCTTGTCCAGCCGGCCCTGCGGGCGGACGGCCGCGAGGTCGGCCGCGGTCCAGCGGACGCCGGGGCCGTCGACGACGATCACCGGGGGGCACGGCGTGGCCGACAGGAGGCCGTTCGCGACCCGGCGCACCGCGACGGGATCGGTCGCGAGGGAGATCACGACGACGTCCGGGGACGAGGCGTCGTGCGCGGCGAAGGGGGGCCGGCAGACGCGCACGTCCGGCAAGGCGCGGCCCAGCGCCTCGAGCATCAGCTCGGCGTGGTCAGGCTGGTCCTCGAACAGGAGAACGCACCGCAAGGCGGGAGCCGTCTCCCCGCCCGCGGGCGTTCCGCCCACCACCGTCATGAAAGGTGTGCTCCGAGCCCTTCGTCCCCGTCGGGGCGGAATGTACGCCGTTTCCCGCGGGCGGACCGGCCGCGCCCCGCGCGAGAACCGTTCGCGAAGGTCGGCGCGGACCCGTACGGATCCTCACGGAACGCGACGGCGGAAAGCGCAAACGAACTCCTGCGTCAGCTCCAGAGGGAGGCGACGAGCGCGCGCGGCGAGAAGAGGGCGCGGGGGTCTGCCGTCTCGGCGAGGATCCCCTCCGCGGCGGCCCGCAGGCGCCGGCTCGCCCGCACGCGCCGGGCCAGGAGGTCGCACACGAACGGGGTGCGCAGCCAGCGCTCCGCGATCGCGTAGCCGCGGTAGCGCGGCGCGAGCGCCGCCACGCGGGCGGCGTACTCCGCGAGCGGCGCGTCGCTCGCCGCGGCGAGCGCGCGCTCGGCGCAGTCCGCCGCGATCTCGCCCGTCGCCATCGCCTTGCCGATCCCCTCGCCCGTGAACGGAAAGGTCGCGCCGAGCGTCTCGCCGGCCGCCAGGACCGCGCCGCGCCGCGCGTCCACGCCGGACAGGCCGCAGCGCAGAGCGGCGCCGCGCAGCGGACCCGCCTCGCGCGCGGCGGACGCGATGTCCCGTGCCGCCGGCACCCGGCGCACGAACGCATCGAACAGTTCGCGAAGCGACACGCCTCCCGGGGAGAACACGCCGACGCCGACGTTCACGCGCCCGCCCGGCAGCGGGAAGATCCAGCCGTAGCCGGGGAGCACCGCGCGGTCGTACGAGATCAGCAGCCTGTCGGGCGGCGCGTCCGAGACGTAGTACCGGCGGACCGCCGCCGCGCTCGCGGCGCGGCGCCGGACGAGGCCGAGCGGCTCGAGCAGCGAGACGTCCGCGCCGGTCGCGACGACGACCACGCGCGCGCGCAGCTCCTCGCCCCCCTGCAGGCGAACCCGCGCCGGCGCCCCGTCCTCCACGCCCGTGACGCGCGCGGCGCGGAACCGGGCGCCGGCCTCGGCCGCGGCCCGCGCGAGCAGCGCGTCGAGGCGCTCGCGCTCGAGCGTCAGGAACGTGCCGGAAAGGTCGACGGAGACCCCGGCCGGGCTCCGCGCGGTCAGGCCGTCCAGCGCGCGCGCCTGCCGCCGGACGCGCTCGAGCAGGCCGTTGCGGGACAGGCACGCGATCGCGTCCGGGATCAGCGCGTCCCCGCAGACCTTCTCGCGCGGGAACGGCCGGCGGTCGAGCAGGAGCACCGCGCGCCCCGCGGCCGCGAGCCGCAGGGCCGCGATCGAGCCCGCCGGGCCCGCACCCACGATCACCGCGTCCCAGGTCACGAGCGAATTATGCCGGGCCGGTGGGGGGCGGGGCCGTGCCCGGCCCGTGGGACGGGACTGTGTGCCCGGCCCGTGGGGGGCTGGGCTGTGTGCCCGGCCCGTGGGGGCGGGGCTACGCCCCGCCCGGGCGGGGCGCAGCCCCGCCCCCACGGATCGTGCCGGGCATGGCGGATCGTGCCGGGCATGGCGGATCGTGCCGGGCATCGGATCGTGCCGGGCATGGCGGATCGTGCCGGGCATGGCGGATCGTGCCGGGCATTGCGGATCGTGCCGGGCATGGCGGATCGTGCCGGGGCGGATCGCGCCGGGGCACGACTCCGGTTGCCCGGCCGAGGCGATGACCGTACAGGTCCGGGATGCCCCGGACCGATCGCCGCGAATTCCTGCGCCACGGCGCCCTCGCCTCCGCCGCCGCGCTCGCGCTCGGCCACCGCCCCGCCCGCGCCGCCGGGACGGGCAAGGTCGTGCACGTGCACCACGGCCGGGCGGCGACGTGGGACCGCGTGACCGGGATGTACCGCGACGCGGTGGACCAGGCCGCCGTCAACCAGATGCTCGACGAGGCCGTGATGGCGCTGAAGGGCGGCGGCCTCGAGGGCGCGTGGCGCGCCGTGTTCGGGCTCGCCGGCAACGAGACGCGGCGGCTGTCGATCAAGATCAGCTGCAACAACGCGACCGACAGCGTGAACGGCGCGGGCACCGACATCGACGCGATCGCCGAGCCCGCGCTCGCGGTCGTGCGCGGCTTCCTGATCGCCGGCGGCGACCCGGCGAACGTCAACATCTACGACGCGACCAACACGGTGCCGACGCGCTACATCGCGACCTGGTTCCGGGAGCGGGTGGCCGCGCTGTACCCCGCGGTGCTGTTCAACGCGCCGTGGGGCGCGGGCGGCAGCGGCTGCGGCCCGCAGACGTGCGTGCCGTGGGACCCCGCGTGGATCTCGCCGCCGCCCGACATGCGCTACGCCGGCGCGATCACCGGCTCGGACTACGTCGTCAACATCCCGATCGTGAAGCGGCACAGCCAGGCGAACTTCTCGCTTGGCTTCAAGAACCACTTCGGCTCGGTGGACCGCTGCGACCGCCTGCACGGCTACGTGTACGCCGACACGCCCGAGGCGTCGGTGCTCGCCGACATCCTGTCCGGCCCGATCGACGCGTCGAACCCGGCGGTGGTCCCGCTGTACCGCAAGACCGTGCTGACGGTCGGCGACATGCTGTTCGGGCAGCCCTGCAAGAACTTCCAGGCGCCGCCGCGGCCGTGGGTCACCTGGGGCAACGAGTGGCCCAACGTCCTGATCGTGTCCGACGACGTCGTGGCGGCCGACTCCGTGATGGCCGACCTCGTCGACCCGGAGCCGGCGAGCGACGGCGGCTGCGGCTCCGTGCGCGCCTGGGCGCGGCGCTACCTCACGCACGCGGAGCGCAAGGGGCTCGGCGTGTACGACCACGTCGCCCTGCCCGCGGGCAAGCGCTTCGACGCGGCGCGCATGCTGTACACGAAGATCGACTACCGCTTCGTCGACGTCTGGTCGTCCGGCGCGGCGCTGCGCGTGACGCGGGCCAGCGGCGGCGTGCTCCTGCAGTGGGAGCACTACTTCGCGGGGATCTGCGAGATCTACCGCGGACGGCGCCGGGACTTCACGGACGCCGTGCGGATCGGGGTCTCGCCCGCCGGGCAGTACTTCGATCCCGCGCCGCCGGAGCCGGCCTTCTACAAGATCCGCTACGCCGGCTGACCCTCGACCGATGTGTGGGGGCGGGGCTGCGCCCCGCCCGGGTGGGGCACAGCCCCACCCCCACTCTCGAGGAGATCGAGGCCTGGAATAGCCCGGGTGGGGCACAGCCCCACCCCCACTCTCGAGGGGATCAGAGGCCTAGAATCGCCCGGATGAACGACCGACCGGAAGACGCGACACGCACGAACCTGGGTCCCGACCTGCCGACGGCGACGGCCTCGGGGTCCGCGCCGGCGTCCGCCCTGTCCTCGTTTCCCGTTTCTTCCCCCGGCCAGGGGCGCTTCCTCCCGGGCACGATCATCGCCGGACGCTACCGCGTCATCGGCCAGCTCGGCGCCGGCGGCATGGGCGAGGTCTACCGCGCGGACGACATCCGCCTCGGCCAGGCCGTCGCGCTGAAGTTCCTGCCGCCCGCGTTCGCGTCGGACGCGCGCCGGCTCGAGGCGTTCCGCGCCGAGGTCCGCCTCGCGCGCGAGGTCACGCACCCGAACGTCTGCCGCGTGCACGACCTCGGCGATGTCGAGGGCGAGATCTTCCTCTCGATGGAGTACGTGGACGGCGAGGACCTGGGCTCGCTGCTGCGCCGGATCGGGCGCGTGCCGCAGGACAAGGCGCTGGAGCTCGCGCGGCAGATCTGTGCCGGTCTCGCCGCCGCCCACGAGCGCGGCGTGCTGCACCGCGACCTGAAGCCCGCGAACATCATGATCGACGGCCGCGGCCGCGCGCGGATCATGGACTTCGGCCTGGCGGCGGTCACCGGCACGGTCCGCCGCGAGGACATCCGCTCGGGCACGCCGCACTACATGGCGCCCGAGGCGTTCGAGGGGCGCGAGGTGACCGCCCGCTCGGACGTGTACTCGCTGGGCCTCGTGCTCTACGAGCTGTTCACCGGGCGACGCGCGATCGAGGCGAAGACGCTCGCGGAGCTGAAGGAGCGCCACGCGACCGGGAGCGCGTTCTCGCTCCCCTCGGCGCTGGTCGCGGACCTCGACCCCGCCGTCGAGAGCGTCATCCTGCGCTGCGTCGAGCCGGAGCCCGCGGCGCGCCCCGCGTCGGTCGTCGCGGTGGCCGCGGCGCTGCCGGGCGGCGACCCGCTGGCGGCGGCGCTCGCGGCCGGCGAGACGCCGAGCCCGGAGCTGGTCGCCGCGGCCGGCGGCGAGGGCGCGCTGGCGCCGCGCACCGCGTGGTCGTGGCTCGCGGTGGTGCTGGCGAGCGTCCTGCTGCTCGCGTTCACGGCCCCCTCGACCACGCTCCTCGGCCGCGCGCCGTTCGAGAAGCCGCCGGACGTCCTCGAGGAGCGCGCGCGGGAGATCCTGGCCGGCACGGGGCACGAGCTGAAGCTGCGCGACAAGGCGCGCGGCCTGCAGCTCGACCGCGCGTACCTGGACTGGATCGGCCGCGAGCGCGGGCCGCAGGCGGTCGCGACGGTCGTGCCGCGCCCGTACGAGTTCTGGTACCGCCAGGCGGACGCGCCGCTGCGCCCGCTGGGCGCGATCTTCAGCGTCTCGCCGTCCGATCCGCCGCTGAACCAGCCGGGCTCCGCGATGGTCGTGCTGGACAGCGCGGCGCGGCTGTTGATGCTGGCGGTGCCGCCGCCGGAGGTCGAGACCGGGGATGCGCCGAGCGGCGCGGCGCGGCCGGGCCGGACTGGACGCCGCTGCTCCGCGCGGCGGGGCTCGACCCGGCCCGCGTGCAGGAGGCCGCGCCGAGCTGGACGCCGCCGACCTACGCCGACGCGCGCCGCGCGTGGAGCGTCCCGTCGCCCGACGGCACCGGCACCGTGCTGCAGGTCGAGGCCGCCTCGTACCGCGGCCGGCCGGTGTCCTTCCTCGTGCGCGGCCCCTGGCAACGGTCGCTCCGCTCGTACGAGGCGCCGTCCGCGGCACAGCAGGCCGCGTCGCTCGTCAGCGTGATCCTGCTCGTCGGCTCGATCGTGACGGCCGCCCTGTTCGCGCGGCGCAACGTGAAGTCGGGCCGCGGCGACCGTCGCGGCGCCGTGCGCCTCGGCTTCGCGACGCTGCTGCTGGCCTGCCTGAACTTCCTGCTGGACTCGCAGTTCCCGCGCCGGATCGACCTCGCCTGGGAGAGCCTGTCCGGCGCGATCTCGGTGTCGCTGTTCCTCGCCGGGCTGCTCTGGCTGCTCTATCTCGCGCTCGAGCCGATCGTGCGGCGCGGCCGGCCGCAGTCGCTGGTCTCGTGGAACCGGATCCTGGCGGGCCGCTGGCGCGATCCGCTCGTCGGCCGCGACCTGCTGATCGGCAGCGCCTACGGCGCGGGGATGGTCGCCCTGGTCCGGCTCGAGTTCGTGCTGCCGGCGTGGTTCGGACTGCCCGTGCCGCGGCCGCAGGTCGAGTGGCTCGAGCCGCTCGGATCGGCCAACGGCGCGCTGACGCAGCTGATCGGCAACCTGCTCGCCGCGCTGCTGCTCGGCATGCTGATGCAGTTCTTCATGTCGTTCGCGATGGTGCGCCGCGAGGGGCAGTGGCTCGGCTTCCCGATCTTCCTCGCGATCAGCTTCGCCGTGTTCTACGTCGGCTCGCTCGAACTGGCGCTGCCGCTGCGACTGGCCTTCACGGCGGCGCTGAGCCTGGTCTGGACGCACCTCTTCGCGCGGCGCGGGCTCGTCGCCGGCGTCGCGGCGGCCTTCGTGCTGCAGTGGCGGATGCCGATCGTCCTCGACCCGTCGTCGTTCTACGCCTGGACGTCGTTCGTGATGACGCTCGCGCTGCTCGCGATCCCGGTCTGGGGCTTCCGGGTCGCGCTCGGCGACCGCCCGGCGATCGGCGGCGCGGGCGGCGGCGCCTAGCGCGAGGAGCGACGCGAGCGTCGGCGCCTAGCGCGACGGCGCGGCGCGCCGGCACGCGTCGCGCTCGCGCTCGTAGCCGGCGTCGCAGGCCCAGGCGTTGCCGCTGTAGTCGAGGTGCGCGTTGGCCGGGGCGCTGAACGCGACGCAGGTCTCGCCCTCGGGGCGGAAGCCGCGGTCGCATTCCCACTGGTTCCCCCCGCGGTCGAGGTGCCCGTTCGTCGGCACCGTCACGGCCGCGCAGCGCTCTCCCACCTTCCTGAAGCCGCGCGCGCACGACCACCCGTCGCCGGAGCAGTCCAGGAACGCGTTCGGCGGGACGGCGATGGCGACGCACGCGCCGCCCGCGGCGCGGAACCCGCGCAGGCATTGCCAACTCGCGCCGTCGGCGTCGAGGTACGCGTTCGCGGGCGGCGTCACCGCGATGCACGTGTCCCGGCCGGCCTGGTAGCCGCGGTCGCAGTCCCAGCCCCGCCCGCCGCTGTCGAGGTAGCCGTGAGGCGGCACGACGACGGCGACGCAGGCCTCGCCCTGCTCGCGCCAGCCGCGCTCGCACTCCCAGCCGCTTCCCGAGCTGTCGAGGCGTGCGTGCGGCGGCACGGTCACGGGCTCGCAGCGCTCGTCCGTGCGGCGATACCCCCGCTCGCATTCCCAGCCGCGGCCCCACTCGCTGGCGCGGGCGTGCGCCGGAACGGCCGCCGCGGGCGCCCCGTCCGCGGCCTCCGCGGCGAGCGCGCCCAAGGCGAGCGCCGCCGCGGCGAGAGTCCTGCTGAGGCTGCCTGGCATCGTCGGTGTCTCCCGGCGGCGAGGTGCCGCCGACCACAGGTTGCGCCTCGGGCGCTCGCGGGCCGATGGGGTCTAACCCTACCGCCCCCTGCGTCCCGACCTGCACGTTCCCTTCCCCCCCACGGAACCGCGGAAGGTGGGGTAACACCCCATGGTCGCGGGGCGCGGCGCCTGCGACGCTGAGGCGGTGAGGAGATCGACGATGAGCACGCGTCCCACCCCCAGAGCCGGCGCGGGCCTCCCGCGCGGGGCCGGCTCGCGCAAGCGGCTCTACGACCCGCGGGTCCCGCACCCGCTCGACTTCGTGGGCACGCTCGTCGACTTGGTCAGCATCGACCCGCTGATCGTGCGCTGCGGGATCTGCGAAGCGGAGTGGCGCCCCGTCGTCGACCGGGACGGCAAGGTCCAGGTCGGCTACTCCGTGTGCCCGAAGGGCTGCACCCGCGGTCAAGGCCAAGACTGACGCCCGCACCGGTGCGTCACCGTCTCTCTCGAGGCGCGTCACCGTCTCTCTCGAGGAAGGACCATCCCATGAGTCGCGAAGGCCGGATCATCTGGCGCTCCGGAACCCAGGCGTACGAGCTGCGCGCCGTCCTCGTGGACGACGCGGGCACGGTGCTGCACGAGGGGCGCATCATCCCGTACACGTTCAGCGAGCACGCCGACGAGTCCGACGCGCGGAGCGCGTCGGCGCGCGACGTGACCGACTGGGCATCGGCGAACGGCGTGACGGTCGTCGATCACCTGCTCGATGCGGAGCGGCTCGACGGATCGTCGAGCCGCTGAAGGCGCCTTCCCTACAGGATCCGGGCTTCCGCCTCGGCGAACGCGGTGCCGATCTCCGTCCAGGCGCGCGACGTCCGCGGCTGCAGGCCGTCGAAGTCCTCGTCGCTCGCCCCCTTGAGCCGGCCGAGCCGCGCGGTCGCCTCCGCGCGCCGGCAGGTCAGGGCGTCGATCGTCCGGTCGAGCTCGATGCGGGCCCCCGCGTCGGCGCGGTCCGCCTTGGTCTTCATCCGCGCGAGCCGGTCGTTCCAGGCCGCGAGTTGCGCCTCGCACTGCTCCTGGTAGGCGTTCCTCTCGTTCGTCGTCATGATCATGCTGGGGTCCTCCACGCAGACCGCCACGTTAGCCCGTCGCCCGCGGCGGCCACGATGGGGTCTTACCCTACCGGTCCCCGCCGGTCCCGACTGTCGCCGGCGTTCCGCCCGTCCTTCCCGTCGCGTTCGTCGCCGCAGTCCCGCCCATCGCTTCCGTCGCGTTCGTCGCCGCCGTCGCGTCCGTCCCCGCCGTCCCGCCGGTCGCCGCCGCGGCCGCTGTCCACGACGCCGGCCGCGACCGCGTAACGGGTCACGCCCGCCGTGTCGTGGAGGTCGAGCTTCGCCATCAGGTTCTGACGGT
>JADHED010002697.1_pt1 | contig 11778 bp, 6 predicted proteins | sample 8952041 | NCBI WGS metagenome assembly JADHED01 (sample SAMN16124423, study PRJNA663239) | bioreactor sludge metagenome | isolation source: sludge (control) | place: India:Bengaluru | collected 2018-09-08
CACAGCCCCCATCAATCCGGTTCCTTCCACCCACTCAAAACGTCGAAGCGCCACATTTCAATCTGCCCTTCCCCTATGAGTATCCAACACCGTTACCTGCGAAAGAACATCCAAGAATGGGGAGAACAATATTTTTGGCGGGGATTGGATGGCAGAAAAGGCATTGTTGACGGGCGTTCTTGCATCATTGTTACTCCATCAATGCCTTCTCCGGATCTGCATTGGGTTTGGCGACCGGAATTTTTTAACGCTTTTGCAGACATAGATGAGCTGATGGTGCGTCGGGGATTTTATTTGGTCTATCTAGACCTTACGGATCACTATGGTTGCCCCAAAGCGGTGGATCATGGAGATGCCTTGTATGAGTTTCTTGTCGCTTCGTTTGGCTTCAATCGGAAAGTGTCCTTCATCGCATTGAGCAGAGGCGGACTCTTCGCTTACAACTGGGCGATAAAAAATCCCGACAAAGTCGCCTCGATTTATGCCGATAATCCGGTCTGCGATTTCAAAAGCTGGCCGGCAGGATGGGGCAAAGGGATCGGAAGTCCAGATGATTGGGAAAAATGTCTGACGATCTATGGCCTGACCGAAACTGAAGCAAGAGCCTATGCCTACAACCCAGTGGACTGTTTGGAACCACTCGCGGCCGCAGGCGTTCCGATACTTCATGTCATCGGCCAAGCTGACGAAGTTGTGCCGGTTTCCGAAAATTCTGACGTTCTTCATGAACGCTATGAATTGCTCGGGGGAAATTATGAGGAAATTATCAAGCCCCATGGCAAACATCACCCGCACGGTCTCTCCGATCCGTCGCCGATTGCCGCGTTTTTGGAGAAACATGCTTTAACCCCGTGCGAACTTGAACTCCGAGAGTCAACGTGACGCAGCAGAGCACATTTTCCAGACAATGACTCCTTCCGTTTTGACTCAGCTTTCTTGGTTTCACGAAGCTCGATATGGGATGTTCATCCATTGGGGGGCCTATTCCGTCGCGGCGCGGAATGAATGGGTTGCAAATCGGGAGCGAATTCCCCTCGAGGAATACAAACGACTTTACGCGGAGAGCTTTCGTGCCGAGCACTACGATCCCACGGCGTGGGCTGCGCTGGCGAAGGAAGCGGGCATGGGCTATGTCGTGCTTACGACCCGGCATCACGATGGATTCGCGCTCTGGCCCACGAAGACGAGCGAGTTTCATGCCGGAAACATCGGTCCCCGGCGTGATTTGCTCGCGCCCTTTGTCGAGGCCGTCCGTGCGGCGGGGTTGCGTGTGGGATTCTACTACTCACCCGCGGATTGGTATCATCCCGACTACCCCGGCCCTTGGTTTCGGGACTGGCCGGGCGTAAACGATTGGAAAAGTGAAGAGTCCCGACTTCGGTTTATCGCCTATTATCGGGAGCAACTGCGCGAGTTGATGACCCAATACGGGCGAATCGACTACCTCTGGTTCGACGGATGCATCCCCGATAATCTTCAGTGTCGCGAAGCCAATGAGGAAATGCTGCGTTTGCAACCGCACCTGCTCATCAATGAGCGCAATGGCGAGCCGTGTCATGTGCAGATCAGTGAACAGGCCATTAAACCCGCCGCGACGGGGCTTCCATGGGAATCCTGTATGACCCTCAACGAGCATTGGGGATACCACGTTGGCGATACCCATTGGAAAAATCCCCTACAAGTAGTCGAGATGTTGACGGAAACCGCCGCCAAGGCTGGCAATTTGCTTCTGAATGTAGGACCGAAAGCCGATGGCACGATCCCGGTGGAATCGGCGAGCATCCTTCGAGAGGTGGGGGAGTGGCTGCGTCGCAATGGCGAATCAATCTACGGCTCCTCGCGCTCGCCATTCACTTGGAACACTTGGGGTCGTGTTACCACGCGTGGCAACAGCATCTATCTTCATATCTGGAATAGCACGGGGGCCGAACTCTGTTTCGCGGAACTGAAGAACCGCGTTCTCTCCGCGAGACTCCTCGATGGCGGCGACAGCATCTCCTTTGAGCAGACGCACGATCGCCTCTATTTGAGGGGGTTGCCCGTGCCGCTGCGTAATCCCCTTGCCACGACCATCGTGTTGGAAGTGGAGGGCACTCCCGAACCGCTTACTGAGCAGACTTCATTTTGGATTCCGGGCGAGCCCGCCACCTGACTTCTGATTTCTACAACACGCATGAATACTACATCCGCCCCGCGCCGACTCGGCCGGCTCCTTGTCAATCATCTCGGCTTTCTTTGTGAAGGCAGAAAGGAAGTCATCGTCAGCGGGGGGCATGATGGGATTTTCGAGCTCCAGGACATGGCGTTGAACCGACCAGCGGGAATGGGGGAGCCCGAGAACTTTCAGTCCGTGATGACCGGAACGTTCCGCGTGGTCGAATCTCCCCTCGGGGTCTTTTCCATCGGCGATTTTTCGCAATGGACCATGCCGGGAATCTATCGCGTGGTGCTGCCGGATACCATGGAACACTCCTACCACTTCGCTATTACGGACGGTGCGTTTGGCTGGTTGCCTGCGACGTTCCTGCGGTTCATCCACGATTGGCGCTCAGGCCAATTTGAGAATTCGTGGCGCGGACCGACACACCTCGACGATGCCCGGCGCAGCGACAATGGAGCGGTCGTGGATGCGGTCGGTGGCTGGTATGACGCCGGAGACACGCGCAAATGGATGGCTCATGCCACTATGCCCGCATTGGCTCTGGCGGATGCTCACGAGCGCTTGCCGTGGGACTATGCGGAATGGGAGCGGGTGGACGAAGGCTGGTCGCCCTGGCTTCTCGAAGCGCGTTGGGGGCTGGATTTCATCTTGAAAATGCAGGATCCCGAAACGGGCATGTTCTACGAGGATGTGGGAGGCGGTGGAAATTCCCGAAAACGCCCGGGCATGCCATGGTGGTATGAGAACCTCTCTGGCTGTTATGCGGACAACGGCGACAATCGCTTCACGGACAATGTGCAAGACAGCGGTGACGAGCGTTCCCTGCGCATCCAATACAATCCCCTGGTGCAATTCGTCTCAACGACGATCCTTGCCCGCGCCAGCCGTTCCTTCGCGGCGCTGGACTCCGGACGCTCGCAATGTTATGTCGAGGCTGCCGAACGCGGCTGGCGGCATGGACTAAGTCCCGACCCAAAGTTTCTCGAATCTCCCGATGTCGACTTCGGGAAGTGGACCGTCGTGCGAAGCTGGCGTGCCCAGGCGGCCCTTGAGCTTCATCGCGCCAGTCGTCTCCCGTGGACGGAAGTCGCCGTGGCGGCCGACGATCTGTTGAAAAATTTTGATCCCTCTCTGGGCTTTTGGAAAAACGAGACTGGTAGCAACGAACCTTATCGAGGCATCCTGCAATCGGCGCAACCTCTCATCGCGTTGGTTGAAATTATCGGAGCGGCTGACGATCGGAAATGGCGAATCGCCACAACAGAAATTCTTCGCCAGTGTTTGGATCGCTACGTCTTTCCTCTGGCCGAACTCACGCCGTTCGGGGTTATCCCCTATGGCGTCTTCCGCGACAATCTCACCGAGGGCGATCACTACCGGCCCTGGAGGGATGGCTATTACTGCCGGCTCTTTATGCCGGAGCGTCATCCGCAACGCATCAGCCTTGGATTAAGCGGCCATCTTACGAGCTGGGCACATGCTTTGGCGCTCACAGGCAAACTTCTGAATGAACCAAAGTGCTTGGATCTTGCATGGCAGCAACTTCACTGGCTCCTGGGCTGCAATCCATTCAACTCGAGTTTGGTGAGCGGCGTGGGTTACAACAATCCCATGCCGCACAGTCGATTGATGGGCACGTATCCCGGCGGGTTTTGCGCTGGAATCATCGGCTCTCCCGAAGACCAGCCGCAGCTCGATCTCGAAGCTGACGCCCAGTGGAACACGACGGAATACTGGCTGGCACCTCTCAGCAATGCGCTCATGGCATTATGTCTTCTGAACCCTACCCGTGTGCCAGCTCACAGAAAACTCGGGACCCGGAAAAGTCTCCCAACCAAATGATTTCGGTGCCACTCCCATCGGCGAAAAAGGAAAAGTCTCGTTGAAATCATGCCCAAATTGAAAATCGAGGAGTTTCGGCTAGAAAGTGTCTGTCTGACAGGAACGCAGGTCGATGCCTCGACGCGGGAGGTTCTTCGATGAAAGAGGCTCTCTATTACGCCGGAACACTGACCTACACGAGACGGAAACTGTTTGTTCTTTCACTCTGGTTGCTCTGGGGGGATTTTGCTTTTTATTTCTTCGAATCGATCTTCAGCCGTTTTCTGCCGATCTACCTCAAGGAACTCAACGCTTCCAATACCTTGATCGGTATCATGACCGGCAGTTTTGCGGGACTGGTGAACGTGTTTTTCCTCCCCGGCATCAGCCGCTGGAGTGACAACTATCGAAGCTGTATCGGTCGCCGTATCCCGTTCCTCTATGTCGTGACACCGCTGGTAGTAGCCACACTTATTCTGGTTGGCTTTGCTCCCGAAATCGGCGGATGGATATTCGACCGATTTGCGTTCCATCTGCCTGCGGAAGTAAGTCGTGGTGGCTTCATTCTCGGCCTGCTCAGTGTGTTGATCGTCAGTTTCCACTTCTTCAACATGGTGTTGGTTAACGCTTACAACTGGCTGATTCGTGACGTTGTTCCGCTGAAGGTCATGGCACGTTTCCTCGCGTGGTTCCGCATCGTGGGGACTGTCAGTTCGGTTTTCTTCCTATGGTCTGTCTTTCCGCATCTTTTGACACACCGCAGAGAAATCTGCCTGACCATCGGTCTGTTCTATCTGGCGGTCTTTCTTTTCATGTGCCTCCGCGTAAAGGAGGGGGAGTACCCCCCGGCGGAGCCGAAGGATAAGCGTCCCGGAGTTCTGAAAACCTATGTGGTCTATTTTCGCCAATGCCTACAAATTCCGCTCTACCGCATGTTTTTTCTTGTCTATCTGTTGGTCAACGTGGCGATCAACTGCGCGGGCGGTTTCACGACCCTATTCATGAGGGAAACACTCAATATTCATATGGACAGCATGGGCCATATTTATTCTTGGACTGCGGCGCTCTCGGCTCTCGTATTCTTTCCCGCTGGCTGGTTGTGTGACCGCTTTTCGCCGATGCGAGTGACCTTGGCTGCGATCGCCGGGCTGTGTCTGTTTCCGGTCCTAGGATATGTGGCCGTGTACAACGAAAATGCCTACTTGGCGTATTCAATGTTGTCCACATTGCCGACAGTGGCATGGTCCTTGGGCAGCATGGCTACGGCCATGTTGCTGTTCCCTCAAGAAGAATTCGGGCAATTTTCCAGCGGATTGAACGTCTTTGGGTGTGGCGGCCTGATCATTGGAAATTTCCTTATAGGTGTCCTAATGGACCTGGTCCATAACGACTACCGAGCGGCCTTTCTTTGGACAACGGTGTTCGCCGGCATCGCGATCTTCCCGATGCTGCTCGTCATTCGTGGATGGAAACTGCATGGCGGACCAAATAATTATGTCCCCCCCCTCCCAAATTGTTAGGTTCGATTCCGCACAAAATTAACAACACATCAAGTTGTTCTGTAATAGCGTTTGTAAGAGTTGCTGTTTTTCTGTTATCGAAAAACACGGAAAGTGTCGTCGCCAATGCGTTCCTGATGATGCGTGAAATTTTTCTGCGGAAACCGCACTCGCAACGACCACCGTGCTTCTTCTCCTGGTGGGAGTAACGGAGGCGGAAGAATCTCCGGGAGAAAGACATCGGCAGGGTAGTTTGTTGGCTCGAAAGCGAGATGTGTATGTCCATTCCACCCTCCTACCGTCAGCCACAACCCGAAGAAAGGAGATTCCTTCCCGTCCCACTCCATGGTTAGGCGGCCACCTTTAGACCGGATTAGGGTTGCAGTGTTCGTGCGCGCCGAGCGGAAAAAGAGTTTCACGCAAAATCCGGAAGCTCCGTCCAGTGGGGCATTTTCTAAATCCACACCAGGACAGATCCGAGGCCAATCGAACGACGCATTTTCCGTGCAACCCGGCAAATTCAGAACGTATTCTATACGCATAGGCTGTAGTTCCGGCGAAAGCTTGATCCGGTCGCCGGGTTCGATTCGGAATAGTGGATGAAACGCCCGGAACCACGATATGGAAGCTTCTCCGACATTCGCCACCACATTACGGAAAAATACTGAATCTCCTTCCAGCCGAATTTCCCGTCGGAAGTGCAAGGGAGCCTCGTCAAGCAAGGACTCGGTCACGACGCAGTCCGTCGCCTGCTCCGTCACACGAGCAGGCAGCCGCCAAGCTTGGCCGTGGTCGGAATATGTCCATTCGCCGAATGTTTGCTCCCTGATTGTGGGCAAGCATTCATCTATGCCACCGAGATTAACCAACGCAAAATCGGACTCTTTTCCAGCTGGTTGCATTGGTGCTCCTGGCTGGGCATGCCACAGCCACTCTTCTCCTGAACTGGCAAGGGAGACAATCTTCCCTCCCAGTTCGGGAATCAACCGAACTTTCAGACACCGGTTGTTCAGTTCCAGTACGTTCATCGGATGCAGCCTGCCTGGGAAAGAAAGTCTGCGGCCCCGGCATGGTTTGGATCGGCTTCCAAGACTTCGCGGGCCAAGGCCAGTGCACGCGAACGACGCCCCAAACAGAAGCTTGCCTGGGCTTCCAGGAACCGGGCCGTGATGTTCTGGCGCTTGTGGAGATCCTCATCAAAGAGCAGCAGCGTGGGCAGCGAGGTGGCGAAGTAGTCGATCTTCGCGGGCGTTTTCGCGATCTGCCTTGAGTAGTCAAGCAACCCGTCTGCCAGTTTTCGGGCGGCCACTTTTCGACTCAGCCGCCCAAGTGAGAGAATGGAGAAGAATGTCATTTCGGAAAACGGGCGAACGCTCATTTCCTGAAAGTCGCCTTTGAACTCCGCAGCTTTTTTCCACCACCGCTTCGCCTCCAAACGGTTCCCCAGCGCGAAGGAAACCTCTCCAAGCCAGAACCAGATGTCGCTTGCATTGGCCAGCAGGTGGCGGGCCTCGCCGAGGTTTTCTGGCAGGTCCAGTGCTTGAATAAAGTGCCGTTTTGCCCCACTGGCGTCACTCGCGGCAAACAACCGGCGGCCCAAAGCAAGGTGCGTGCGTGCATGCTGTCCGAGGGCCAATCCTTCGCCCCCCTCCCAAGGTTGGAATTTGCGTCTGGAAATTAGGGAGAGTGCCCTTTCCGGCTGCTCTGCTGTTAGGTCATCGCGTTTGGCGACAAGCCGGGAATACTTTTCCAATTCGCCCAACCGGTCCTTCGAACATACTCCAAGCCGCTTCCAAAGCTGGTCACGTTCGTAAAGAACGCGGGCGTCGTCCGGATTGGCGCGCAGGGCTTTGTCATAGGCCGCGCGCGCTTTCTCATGCTCTCCGCACACATTGTAAAGTCCGATGCCGAGATTGCGCCAGACGATGGAGAAATCCGGGGCGAGTTTTGCGGCTTTTTCCCAGAGGACGATGGCGTCCATGTGACGGCGGCGGTCATAAAGGAGATTGCCAAGGTAATACGGGGCGCGCGGGTCCTCTGGATTCGCAGCCATCGCAGATTCAAGCACGGCGATTTCCTCGATCCGCGCCGGGAAGCAATAGTCGGGGCATGCCGCCTGTGCCTGTCGCCGGAGGGCCTGCACCGGTTTTCCCGCTTTTTCCCGAACCCACGCCAGTGTGTAGGCAAGCAGCGGGGCCGTCCCGTCCTCTTTTGGCGCTGCAGAGAGCAACTCTTCGGCTTCCTCCCACAGGCCCGCCCGCGCGCAATCGTGTGCAATATCCAGCCGGACTTGACTGTCGCATGCGAGCTCTTGCCCCTCCAAATGCTTCGCCCACCAATCCAGCGGGTCGAGGGCAAGGTTTTCACGCAGCAAAAGAGATGCCTCTTCTGCGCGGCCCAGCCGCCGCAGGACGATTGCCTTCAAATCGCGGGAGCGAAGGTTGTCATTGGCGACCTGCAAGGTGGCATTAAGTTGATTCAACGCGGCGGTCCAATCCTGCCTGCGGCAATCGAGCTCTGCCAGCGCATGACAGGCGGGGGCTTTCCACGCCTGGTTCCACGCCGCTTTCGCGAAGGCCTCGCCAGCTTCGTCCTCCCGGCCCAGGAAACGCAGGCAAAGCCCCAGGTTGTAATATGGCTCGCCATCGTATGGATTCGGGTTGTGGCGGGTGAGCCGTTCGACGGCGTGGCGCAGATGCGTTTCGGCCGGTTCGAATTCGCCACGCCTGAGATGCCAGAGGCCCAGAGCGTTATTGCAGCGCGCGTCGCTGGGATCGCGCCGCAGAGCCTCGCGCCAATACAATTCTGGCGAGCGTGTCGCATGACGGTATTGCCCAAGGTGCAATCCGATCAGGAATAACTCCTCGACAGTAGAAATTTCCGCAGGTGCGGGAGGCTCTGTTGCCGGGTCTGCCGGACGCCCCTTGACCCCCGGCTTGGGCGTGTAGGAGAGGATTTCGCGTCCCTCCCGGTCAAGAGCGCGCAGCCGCAGGGAAGTCTCCTTCTCATCGGCTGGGAACGCCATTTCGCAAATAAAAGGCGAAGAGGGTGAGATGTCCGCTTTTCGCTCGAACAAACGGCGCCCGCCACACTCCAGCACGACCCTCGCTCCGGGAAATTCCCGTGTAACAGATATGCCCGCCCGGACACGTCCGTCATGGATCCTCAGGCTCAACGCCGCATCGAGATTCGCATGCTGCGCCGCGCCGATCTCACGGATCGGATACCAATACTGGCTCCAGCTCTTGGTTTCACCTGGCTGCAAAAATGAAAAATCCGGCTGGTTGTCTGTGAAGACTCCAGCCATGAGTTCGATGTAGGGTGCGAATTCGCCGGTAGCATCCGCATCGGTCAGATTGCGATCCCACGCATAGCCGAACTCGTGGTTCCCCCAAGTCCATTGTTTCTTTCCGGGAGCGATGCGGTGGTCTGCGACATGCACGAGTCCAGCCCTCGCCTTGTAGTCGTACCCGCCGAAGAAATCCTCCTTCGTTTCCATGCACATGTAGGAGGTCGGTACCGGGATGTTCGCATACCATGAAAGATCGTTGGGCGAATAGGATGGCGCGTCCGGCGGCAAATAGTGCGGGGGCCTCTCCCCGCTGGGAACGCCTTTCCTGCCCCGGGTCCCGTAATCCACTCCGTAATAATGCCCCTGGCACAATGGGTATTCGCAGGTCGCCCGCTTCGCGTGGTCCGCGATGTAATGAACATCGGGTGGAAAGAAGGATTGGTAGGCCTCATGCACACGCGTGGCGACGTTGGCCCACCAGAGAAACGTCTGGACAAATGGCGTCCGATTGTAAGCCCGTACCTTGAGTTCGAGCACCGCACGTCCGGGATGCAAACAGACTCCGTGCATCCCCTTCATCCTCGCCATGGGGTCGTGGTCTCCGAGCCAGACCGTGACGGAACCGTCGCCGTGCCGCTCGATTTCAACATCCACAGGCATGAACGTCGCGGGGCGGTGATGCTGGGGCCAGTTGAACTCGATACCGCCGCTGGCCCACGGTCCCGCAAGACCGACCAGTGCCGGCTTAATCACCGGCTGATTGTAAACGAGGTCGTAGTCGTTGGTTTTGTCTCTGAGTACATGGATGCGCCCTCCGATCTGCGGCAGGATCAGGACATAGAGAAATTCGTTCTCCAGATGTACCGCGTCCCATTCGACATCCGATTTCATTTCGGAAATACGGTCAATGAAAGGCAGAGGATACACCTTCCCGCTTGATCCCTGATAGACGCGCTTCTCCAGAAACATCGGGTTCTTGTCCGGCGCAGCCGGGGCGTAGGTGGGGAAGACGACCGGCTCTCGGCGGGCTTGGACAATGGGCGGGTTCATTTCAACAATTCTCTCCGCTCTGGATTCCAACGAAAATGGACAATGCTGCGAAAATGATGGACTATTCTCCGATGGCGAATCGCGAGCATGGCATTTCCCTTCCGCCGGTAAAGCGCGCATCCGGCTTTCCCGGACAACGGTTGGTTGTCGTGCATCCTCCGCAAATGGCGCGTTCCTCGCGCCTTGCGCTGTTGAAATCTTTTTTCCCAACAGACATTGGTTCCTTCCGTACGGCAACCGGCCATGAACGTCGCCGCTTGTCGGGGAGTTTGCAGACAATCTTCATTTATTGCACGGAAGGCAATGGTTGGTGCGAAATCGAGGGCGTCCGCCATGTCATACGTGCGGAGAACTTGCTAGTCATTCCAAGCCGCTGCCCGCATTCATACGGCGCATCAGAACAGAACCCCTGGTCGATTGAGTGGTTTCATGCAGCAGGCATCGGCGTTGACGAGATCGTGTGCAGGTTGGAGATTGGCCGCAGTGCCCCCGTTGTGGCCTTGGAACCGGGAACATGGAATTCGAGCTTCTTCGATGAGGCTCTTTCAAGTCTCGAAGCCGGTTTCAGTGATGCTCATCTCATACACGCTTCACTCTCTCTGGCTCATCTATTGGGAAGAATCATCGTTCGACAGAGAAGCAGTTTCGCGGATCGTTCCTCCCTCGCCGCGCGACTGGAAAAAGTCGTTGTCTATCTTCGAGAGAACTGCGCTTGTTCTCTCAATGTTTCCGCGATGGCCTCCATGGCGGGCCTTTCGCCCTCCCATTTTTCCGGACTTTTTCTCAAACATACCGGACATCCACCGATGGACTTTCTGATCCGCACGCGGGTCGGCCTGGCATGCCAGCTCCTCGATTTTACCAGCCTGAGTGTCAAGGAAATCGCCGCGAAAGTCGGTTACTCGGATCCCTATTATTTTTCGCGTATCTTCAAGAAAGTGACAGCAAGTTCACCCGATGCCTACCGTCGCATTTTCAAGGGGTGAGTTTGGGAATGAACCGCATGGAGTATTTTGTCTCAGTGCGAGGCGCTCATTGTCGGGCGAGACAACAATCAACCCGGACTCAAGCATCCCGCATTTCAACGCATCGAGAACTGCGTCACCAATGAATTTTTGAATCGTTCTTCTCATCGGTCGCACACCCAGCGTTTTGTGAATCCCCCTCCGCACCAGAAATTCCACTGCCTCGTCGGAAATCTCCAACTCAAATCCCTTCTCGCATAACCGGCCCAATTCCTGGTCGATTGCAAGCTGTCCGATTTCCCGTTGTGTATCTGAGGACAGCGGTTTGAAAACGATTTTTTCGTCAAAACGTCCGATGAGTTCTGGGCGGAAAACCCGGTGGAGTTCGGAAAGAACCGCTCTTTCCAGTGTGGCGAACGGCAACCGTGTTGGGCGAAGAAGCTGTTGGGAGCCGATATTGCTGGTGCAAACGATGTAGAACCCGGACAGGTCGTAAGCGCGGTGGTCGGCCAGCGTGATTCGGGCGGCATCGAGCATCTGCAAAAAGAGATCCCAAATCAGGCGATGCGCCTTTTCGATTTCATCGAAGAGGAGAACGCCCTGGGAATGTTCGCGGAGGACTTTCCCCAGCCGTCCGGCCCTACCGCTTTCATCCCCCATGAATAGCTTCACGGCGTCCTCGTGAAGAAATTCCGACATATCGAAGCGGAAAACCGAGTTATTCCCGAAAAGGTAACGGGAGCATTCCAGCGTCAATTCCGTTTTCCCCACCCCGGTTGGCCCGAGGAACAGGAGAGACCCCAGCGGTTTACCGGAAGGCTGCAATCCCAGTTGTCCGCGTTCCAGCACGGAGCAGACACGGGAAATGGCGTGATCCTGTCCCTTGATCTTCGAGACGAGATGCGATTCAAGGCCGGCGAGATGTTCAATATTCATGATTGGGTGATGGGTTGAGTGGGTTTGCCCTTGAGCCACTGGCGCAAGGCATAG
>JADHED010002699.1_pt1 | contig 11776 bp, 5 predicted proteins | sample 8952041 | NCBI WGS metagenome assembly JADHED01 (sample SAMN16124423, study PRJNA663239) | bioreactor sludge metagenome | isolation source: sludge (control) | place: India:Bengaluru | collected 2018-09-08
GGGCGACCGGCGGTTCCGGGCCGCGATCATGTACCTGACCGTGCCCGGCGGCATGGGCGGACGCGAGGCCATGGCGCGCCTGCGGGAGCTGGATCCGGGCGCGTGCGCGATCGTCACCAGCGGGTACTCGCACGACCCGGTGATGGCCGACCACCGCCGCTACGGGTTCGCCGCCAAGCTGCCCAAGCCGTTCGCCGGCGACGACGTGGCCCGCGCGCTGCGCGCGGCGCTGGATGGGGACGGCGCCGGGCGGTGACCGTGCCGGGCGGCAATCGCGCCGGGCGGCAAACCCGGGCCATGCGCGGCCCGCGCGCAGTTTCCACCTGACATCCGCGCCGATTGAACGTACGTTGCCGGGACCGCACGACAGCGGCGCCGCCTGGCGCCGCGCCAAGGGTGCGCGGCTCCATCCCGGGGCCGACGCAGGACCGGATCGGGTGGTCGGGCCGCCATCCAGGACACGCCACGGGCGTCGAGGTCGACGCATCGTCGCGTGCCTGCCCCGTCATGCACGGGCTCCTGGAGGTCGCCATGTCCGGCAACCCGCGTCAGCATGCCACGTCCGAACCCCAGCAGAAGACCGGCTGCCTGGCCGCGCTCGCGCGCGTCTACTGGATGGCCGTCGGCAACGTGCTCCTGTTCGTCTGCGCCATCTACGCGGCAAGGCACGAGCCGCCGTCGGCCCTGGACGGGCTGTACGCCGTCCTGGTCGCGCTGCTGCTGGTGGTGCGCTTCGTCGACATCACGCGGCTCGGCGGCCAGACCTCCGAGGGGCACCCGGCCACCCTGGCCCACTGGCGGCGATACGCGCTGGGGCTGGTCCCGGTGGCGGCCTTCGTCTGGATCGGCGTGCGGTTCGCCCACGGGCGCGGCTGGATGTAGGCTCCGCATCGGGGCCTGGCCGGCCGCGATGGAAAAGGGGCGCCGTCACCGACGGCGCCCCTGTCCGCGATATCACCCTTGCGGCGGTCAGGCGACCGGCTTCGCGGCCTCGGCCTTGAGCAGCTCGGCGCCGCCGGCCAGGAAGTCGTCGCGCTTCAGCTCGCCCGCCGCCAGCCGCGCCAGCAGCGCCCGCTGCGCGCGGTAGTCGCGGTTCACGACCCCCGCCTTGCTCTGCAGGTAACGCCAGGCCTTCCGGCGCTCCACGCACAGCAGCACCATCTGCCGCGACAGCGCGTAGAGGTTCGCCCGTCCCTCGTTGTCCTCGGCCTTGATCCAGACGCCGAAGTCGGGCACGTACGCCGGGCTCTGCGGGTCGAAGACGCGGCGATGCACGACGTCGTCCTGCGTCAGGAGCGCGAGGAGGTCCTCCAGGGCCACCATCGACTCGGCCTTGGCGGCATCCACCTTCCTGAGGTGCTGGCGGAAGCGCGCCTCGGTCACGGCATAGTGCGCCACGGTGTAGCGCACCTTGTCGCCGGTCGACTTCAGCGTGGTTTCCCACCAGTCGCGGTCGTGCGACGGGTTGCCCTTCAGCTCGATGGCCTCGGCGTAGGTCTCGCCGCGGCCCGGGTTGAAGGTGAACTCGGGGATCAGTCGGCTGTCGCGCGCCCGCTGCGACTGCGTCGTCGAGCTGTCGTCGCCGACGCCGTGCTCGGGCATGCAGGGCGTGAAGCTCTGGATGAAGGCGGTGCCGCGGTGCTCCAGCGCGTCGAGGATCGCCTTGTAGAGCTTGGGCGCATTGGCCATCGAGACCTGCGCCACGAACGGGGAGCCGTGGCCGGCGGTGAAGATCTCGGCCAGGCTCTTCTTCTCCGTCAGCTTGCCCTGCGTGGCGGCGCCGATCTGGTTCATGTCGAAGCCGCCGGTGATGACCGACGAATCCGAGTTCTGCCCGCCGGTGTTCGAGTAGACCTGCGTGTCCAGCATCAGCAGCTTCACGTTCGGGCGGCCCTGCAGGATCGCCTTCGAGACGTTCTGGAAGCCGATGTCGCCCATGCCGCCGTCGCCGCCGATGCCCCAGGCCTTCGGCAGCTCGGCCACCTCGAGATCCGTCATCAGGGCCTCGGTGAAGTGGCAGAGGTCGAAGTACTCGCGCGCCGTCATGACCTGGTCCTCGCGCTCCAGCAGCGCGTCGGCCAGGCGCTCGGGGATCACCGACCTGCGCGCATGGTCCATGATGAACGCCTCGCCGAACAGCCAGGCCACCGTGGCGCCGTCCTGGAACAGCGAGTTCATCCACGGATACGGGTGCGGGTTGTTGGGCGGCGTCGAGCCGAACACGCTGTTGCAGCCCGTGTGCGCGCCCATCGCCATCACCGACATGCCGTTGGCCAGGCGCCCGTCCACGGCCTGGATGTCGCGGTGGCCCACGGCGTCCTGCCGGAGCACCGCCACCAGGGCCTCGACCAGCTCGCCGTCGGCGATCGGCCCGCGCGCGGCCAGGCGGGCATCGGTGTCGGCGTCGGTCTCGCCGCCCAGGCCCATCAGCAGGTGCGCCACCGCCTTGGCGAACAGCGCGTGGGCGGCCGGGTCCTTCGCCTTCAACGCCGCCAGGCGCGCCGCCCCGGTCTCCCGCAGCTGCGCCGCCTTGGCGTCCATGCGGTCGGCCTTCTGGCGGTACAGCGGCCGCATGTAGGCCTCGGTCACGGTGGCCACGGCGCGCAGCACAGTCTTCTCGCCGCAGCCGGCGCAGGCGCCGTCGCCCGAGACGATGGCGTCGTAGCTCGAGCGCACCATCAGGTGGTTGCGAAGGGCCGCCTCGCGCGAGGAGTGCGGCTGCTCGGGATCGTACAGGCCCAGGTACTTGCGCGGCGTGTCCGGCAGCAGGTTCAGGAAGTTGATCGCCGTCGTGTGCCGGGCGTTCAGGTCCTCCGTCTCGTCGACCATCTTCAGGGCCTCGTGCTCGCCGCACTCGACCACGCACTCGCCGCAGCCCTTGCACAGGTCCGAGACGAAGATCGAGAAGATGCCGCCGCCGCCGGGGTTCTTCTTCTCCACGTTCTGGAAGATGGCGTTGACCTTGCTGTAGGCCAGCGGCAGCGTGGCGACGATGCCCAGCAGCTGGTCCTTGGCCTCGGCCGACACGCCATCCAGCGGCGCCACCGCATCGCGCACCAGTTCACGCACCGGCGTGCCGGCCTTCGCCTGCTGGCTGGCGACCATCCCGGCGCGCACCTGCTGCTCGATGCCCGGCAGCGCCGCCAGCAGCGCCTTGCGATCCGCGTCGCCCTTGACGTAGCCGCGCACCGCTGTGGAGAGCAGCGTCTGCAGGTCCTGCGCCGTGTTGGGCAGCGCCGTGTCCGGGCAGGACGAGATGCAGGCCATGCACTGGGTGCAGTTCTCGGCGATGAAGACGGGCGTCTGGCGCCGCGCCACGTACTTGGTGGCCGTGTCGCCGGTGGCCGCCGCGACGACGCCCGCCGCCGCCAGCACCGTGGCCGGCTGGTGGTAGCCCAGGCCGGCGCGGAACTCGCGGTCGAACGTCTCGCGCCGGAAGATGGGCGCCCGCTCGGGCTGGAAGTCGGGCTTCGGGACCTGGAGGCAGTAGGTGCCGCAACCGACCATCGGCAGCAGCGAGTCGCCGCGCATGCTCGAGCGGTCCGGGTCGTCGACCGACCCGTAGACGATCTCCGCCACGCGCGACATGCCCTGCATCATCACTTCCATGTTCGATGCCACCACCGCATCGCCGAAGCGGCCGAACTTCTTGCGGTACTGGGCCTCGACCTGCTCGTGGAAGTGCGCCTGCGCGATGCCGAACTCCTCCAGGAACGGCGACACCGCGAAGAACGCGCCCAGGAAGGCGTTGCCCTGCATGCGCAGCTGCAGTTCGGGCCGGTCGGTGGCGGCCCGCGCGATGGCGAAGCCGGGCAGGGTGTAGAAGCGGATCTTCTTCTCGAGGATGTCCTTGCGGTAGCGCCTGGGGATGCGCTGCCAGACCACGGACGGATCCTCCTCCGACTCCCAGACGAAGGCGCCGCCCTCGCTCATGCCGTCCAGCGGGTTGGTGTGCGTGAACGCCTTGGGGTCGCAGCACAGCACCACGTTCACGTGGCGCAGGTCGCAGTTGACCCGGATGCGCTCCGGCGCCGCGACCAGGAAGTACTCCGTCGGCGCGCCCTTCTTCTCCGAGCCGTACTTCGGGTTGGCGCTGATGTGGACGACTTCCTTCTGCCGCCCGTACTCGTCGACGGCGCCGTCGCGCCGCGCCACGTGCTCGCCCAGCTCGCCGATGATCTCGCCCAGGTTCTTGCCCGTGGTGATCATGCCCCAGCCGCCGATCGAGTGCATGCGCACGGCGATGGCGCCTTCCGGCAGCAGCGACGGCCGCTCGCCCGCCTTCACGGCGTAGGGATGGTCGATGCCCACCACGAACAGCGTCTCGCCGTCGGCCGCCGTGCGCCCGTCCTGGCGCGCCAGCGTGCCGTTGACGAAGCCCCAGGCGCCGAGGATCCCCTCGGGCCGGAAATCGCGCGAGCCCAGGCCGTAGATGCCGGAGAAGAAGCGCGGCACCTGGTCGGCGCGGATGGTCCCGGCCTGCACGGCTTTCGTGAAGGCGGTGCGGATGTCGCGCGCCAGCGGGTTGTCGCCGGCCAGCGGCTGGTCGGTGCGCTCCATGATGATGACGTTCTTCCGCCCGGCCAGCGCCTTGACGTAGGCGGCCTCGGGCACCGGGCGCAGCACGTTGGCGTGGATGGAGCCGGCCTTGCCGCCCCGCTCGCGGATGTGGTCGACCGCGGCCTCGATGTTCTCCGCGGCCGAGCCCAGCGAGACGAACACGGTCTCGGCATCGTCGACCTTGTACTGCGACAGCAGCCCGTAGTGGCGCCCCGTCAGGCGGCCGAACTCGTCGTAGGCCGACTCGAGCATCGGCAGGATCGACTCGTAGAACGCCGTGCGGTGAGCCACGACGCCGTTCATGTAGTGCTCCTGGTTCTGCACCGGGCCCAGCAGGAGCGGGTTCTCCAGGTCGATCATGCGCGGCACGCGCCGGCGCTTCGGCCCGAACAGCGCGCGCTGCGCCTCGGTCGGGCAGTCGATCAGGTCGTCCGGCGCGCCCAGGAAACGGCGCATCAGCTCCGCCTCGTGGCGGTAGAACGTGCGCTCGAGGTGCGAGGTGAGGAAGCCGTCCTGCGCGTTGATGCCGGGCGTCAGCGACAGCTCGGCCACCTTGCGGATGATGAGCGCCTGGTCGGCCGCCTGCTGCGAGTCCTTGCCGAAGAGCATGATCCAGCCGGTGTCCATCACGGCGTAGATGTCGTCGTGGCCGCAGTGCACGTTCAGCGCGTGCTTGGTCAGCGCGCGGGCCGAGACCTCGAGGATCATCGTCGAGAACTTGCCGGGCGCGTGGTAGTACTGCTCGGCGCCGTAGACGATGCCCTGCCCCGAGGTGAAGTTCACCGTGCGCTTGCCGCATACCGAGAAGGCGATGGCTCCGCCCTGCGCCGAGTGCTCGCCCTCGGTCTCGCAGGCCAGCTTGCTGCCGCCGAAGACATTGAGCTTCCCCTCGGCGTACGAGAGCTGGTAGTTCTCGCCCATCTCCGTCGACGGGGTGATGGGATAGAACACGCCGCCGTCCGTGATCCGGGCCTCGGTGTGGTAGGAGACGAGCTGGTTGCCGTTCGTGGTGACCCGGATGCCGGGAAACTCGGGGGCGTTCTTCATCGAAGGGGCTCCTTCTGTGTGCGCGGCGGTCCGCGTGCCGACCACAGGGCGGGTCGGCCGGCCCCCCGCCGCGGGGGCCGCCATGGCACGGGCGGAACGATAACACCCGCCTTGCGGCGGAACACGGACGAAATAGCGTCGGATTGGGAGGGCTGTGGACGGCTATTCTTGCTCTGATACGCTATTATTTTACTATTCGACATGCAAGTGGCTCAGGGAGCCCAAGCTAAAGCACACTTTATAGTAGGAGTTCCAACCCCTCCAGTATACTCCGCTTTCGCTCGCCCAACCCCGTCTTGCGATACGGACCGGTTTACGTCCCATCCCGAGGAGGTCCGCGATGCGGAGTCCCTTCCAACCGTCCTTCCGCTGCACCGTGCTTTGCACCCTGCTCCTGCTCGCCATCCTGCCCGGCTGCTCGGACGACGATCCCGCCGGCCCCTCGGCCAACGATCCGTACCGCCTGGTGGCCCCGCTCGAGAATGCGGTGGTCGACGTGCCGCTGGTCGCCAACCAGCCGACCACCATCAACCTCTCACTGCAGCTGCCGCCGGACATCCCCAGGGTCGAGTCGGCGGTGATCGACGTGGCCGGCACGCTGGATCACGTGACCATCGACGGCATCCCGCTGTGGAAGCTGATCGCGCGCAAGGCGGCGCGCCTGTTCGGCAAGGCCGATGACATCGGCGCCACCGCCACGATCCGCGTCGGCAGCAACCCGGAGACCGTCTGCGAGTCCGGCATCGCCTACGGACCGTTCACGGTCAGCCACGGCACCGCGCTGGTCGTCGAGCCCGCCACGGTGGCCGCCGACGAGGCGACCGTGGACATCATCAACCTGGGCATGATCACGATCTGCCTGACGGTGACCGCGAACATCGACGCCACGCTCAGCGTCGACGCCGTGGCGATGGACATCGCCGAGGGACGTTGCGACGCGCCGGCGAACTTCTCCGGTACCTGGAACGGCACCTGGGAGTGCGTCAACAACTGCGGCGAGGGAGAGGGCGGCGACATCACGCTGGTCGTCACGCAGGACGGCACCGACGCGAGCTACACCGACGACGGCGGCGCCACGTACGTGGGCGTGATCTGCGGCGACATGTTCCGCTTCGAGTACGACGGCGAGCTCTACTTCGAGCGCGGCACGCTGACGATGACCGGCCCGAACACGGCCATCAAGCGCTCGACGTGGCGCAGCCATGAACCCCCGTACTGCGGCGGCGACTGCTACGACACGGTCACCCGCCAGGACTTCGGCAGCTGCCCGCAACTGGTCATCACGAGCGGCGCGCCGCCGGCAGGCCGCTTCGGGCAGGCCTACTCCTTCACGCCGACCACCAGCGGCGGCCAGGGCCAGGTCACGCGCTGGGCCATCCCGACGGTGGCCATTCCCGGCCTGGAGACCCTGGGCAGCGGCACGCTCGCCGGCACGCCGACCGCGCAGGCGATCGGCACCTGGGAGGTGCGCGTGACGGTGTACGACCAGTGCGAGCCCGAGGCGCAGGTGGTCAACCAGACGTACATGCTGACGATCACGGAGTAGCCGGCCGGCCGGCACCCCGACGTTCGCTGACGGAAGGCGGCGCCCCCGGATTCGGCGGGCGCCGCCGTTCACTTCGGCGGCGGCTGCAATGCCCGGGCTACCCGGTGGCAGGCCCTGTGCGTCCACCCCGCCCGACCCTGCCGACCGAGCAGCCGATGCCGACGACGCAGAACGCGCAGAACACCAGCAACGCCAGCCGCATGCTGGCCAGGAACTGCGGCTCGGTCTCGGCCGTCACGCCCTGGCCGCCCATCAGGAAGGCGAAGACCAGCGTGATCACCATCATGCTGGTCATCATACCCAGGGTCCGCATGGTGGCGTTGAGCCCCGATGCCACGCCCAGGTGGCGCGGCTCGACGCTGCCCATGACCATGCTGGTGTTGGGCGACGAGAACAGGGCGAAGCCCAGCCCGAGGAAGCCGAGCAGGCTGTAGACCATGATGAGCGGCGAGCCTTCCCCCAGGAACGCCGCGATGGCCAGCCCGACGGCGCACGAGGCCATGCCCACGGTCGCCACCAGCGAGGCGGAGACCCGGTCGGACAGGCGCCCGCAGGCTGGCGAGAGCACCGCCTGGACGATCGGCTGGATGATCAGGACGGTGCCGGCCTGCTGCGGCCCCATCCCCTTGACGTACTGCAGATAGAGGCTGAGGAAGAACGCCACGCCGAAGGTCGCGGCGTAGTTGAACAGCGCCGCCAGGTTGCTCAGGGCGAAGACGCGGTTGTCGCGCAGAAGGCGGACATCGAGCAGCGGCTGCGCGCAACGCGCCTCCCAGCGCGCGAAGGCACCGAAGGCGCCCGCCGACAGGGCGATCGCCAGCCACGGCCACCAGCCGGCCCGCAGGTTGGCCACGCCCACGACCAGCAGGACGATCGCCGGCGCGTAGATGGCCAGGCCCGCGCGGTCGAACCGTTCGCCGGCGGCCGGTCGCCACTCCATGCCGATCATCGTGTGCGTCACGATCCAGGCCACCAGCCCGAGCGGCAGCAACAGGTGGAACAGCGAGCGCCAGCCGAACCCCGCGACCAGGTGACCGCCGATGAACGGCCCCAGCGAGATCCCGGCGTAGACCGAAGCCACGACGATCCCGAGGGCCTTCCCCCGCTCAGCCGCCGGAAAGACCGAGACGACCATGGCCATGCCGGTCGCCATGACCATCGCGCCGCCGATCCCCTGCAGAAGGCGGAAGAAGATGATGCTGTGGATCGACCAGGCCATGGAGATGATCCCGCCGGCCACGGTGAACAGCACCAGGCCGAGCTTGAACACCCGCCGCCGCCCGTGGATGTCGCCGAGGCGCCCCATCGCCAGCAGGCAGATCGACGCCGACATGACATAGGCCGTCTCGACCAGTCCCAGCTGCAGGGCGCTGGCGGTGAACTCGCGGCCCATCTCCGGCAGGGCGATGCCGACGGCCGACATCATGAACGGCATCAGGAACTGCGCGAGGCAGACCACGCCCAGGACCGCGCCGCGGGAGGTCTTCCGCTCAGGCACTCGGAACCCTTCCTTCGTCGTCAGCGCGGCTGCCGGGCCGCCGCCAGCGAGGCGCGCACCTGCTCCAGCCGCCCCGCCATCGCCTCGGTCGGCGGCGCCAGGCGCGGCAGCGCGGCGTCCAGCGCCGCCAGCGCGCTGTCGGCGGCGGCCAGGCGCCCCTGGCCCGCCAGCGCCTCCAGAAGCTGGATGTGCCCGGACGGCTGCCGCTTGTCCTCGGGCGGCAGGTGACGGGCGCGCCAGTCGATGATCGCGCGAGCCTGCGCCTCGGCCTCGACCCAGCGGCCCTGCTTGGCCAGGCTCTCGAAGTAGCGGCTGCGCCCGCCGGTGCGGTCGGGCTTCTCCTCCGCGTAGATCTCCGCGGTCAGCTCCAGGTACTGCAGGTGGTAGGCCTCCGCCTCGGCGTGGCGACCGGCGTCGTCCAGCATGAAGGCGGTGTTGCCGAGCGCCGTGGCCAGCGTGGTCCCGCGTTCACCCAGCTCGCGCAGCATCGCGATCGCCGCCACCTGGAGATCCGCGGCCTCGTCCTTGCGCCCCTGCCGGAAGAGATTGGTCACGAGGTTGCTTTGCGCAAGTGCCACGTCGCCGTGGAGTCCGCGGTGGCGGGCCTCCTGCAGCGCGATCTCGCGACGGAAGTGCGGTTCGGCCTCGGCGTGGAGGCCGCGGTCCTGCAGCGTCATCGCGTGCAGGAACGCGTTGCTGGCAGGCAGGTCGCCGCCCGTGTCCGGCAGGCGGTCCAGGATGGCGCGCGCCTCGACGACCAGGCTCTCGGCGGCGGCCGGCCGGCCGCGCAAGCGCTCCACCTGGACCATGTCGTGCAGCGTCGCCACCGACGTGACGTGGTCCGGCCCGAAGACGTCGCGGCGGATGGCGAGGGCCTCGCGCAGCAGCGCCTCGGCTTCCGGGAATCGCTGCTGCTCCGAGCGGATCGAGGCGAGCGCGGTGAGCGACACGGCCACGTCGCGATGCCGCGGCCCCAGGGCCGTCCGCCGGATCTCCAGGGCGCGCGTCAGCTCCGCCTCCGCGGTATCGATCTCGCCGGCGCGGTCGTGCGCATCGCCCAGGCGCCACAGCAGGTCCGCCCGCAGGGGATGGTCGGGTCCGTGCGACTTGTCGACGATGGCCAGGGCGCGCCTGTAGATCGCCACCGCGTCGGGGAATCGGCCGGCGTCGCGGGTCGATTCGCCCTGCTTGATCAGCAGCCAGACCAGGCGCGGGTCGTCGGACCGGTAGGCGCGCTCATAGATCGGCGTCGCCAGTCCGATCAGGCGTTCCGCCAGCGCGGAATCGTCCCTCTCGTTGGCCAGGAAGGCGCGGCTGAGCAGCGCCCGCGCATAGTCGAGCGAGTCGGGCGTCGCGGTCTCGCGGGCCAGGTCCACGGCCAGCCGCCGCAGGCTGTCGCACTCGTCCCAGCGCGCCTGGTTGTAGCGGAAGTCGGCGGCCAGGTCGAGCGCCGAGACCATCAGCGCGGTGCGCGGCGGCACATGCGGCCAGGCGGCGTCGACCAGTCGCTCGGCCTCCTCGTAGGCGCCGCGGATCCTGAGCGTGCGCGCCAGCTCCAGCTCCAGCTTCAGGCGCTCGGGCGCGGCCGGCGGCAGCAGCGAATCGGACAGGGCCTTCCCCTGGCGCAGGTGGCGCTCGGCCTCGTCGTAGCGGCCCAGCGCGCGGTAGGTACCGCCGAGCGTCGCGCGCAGCGCCAGCTCGACCACCGGACGGCCGGCCAGCTGCCCCTGGTCCAGGTCGCCGGCGGCGCGCTCGAGCACCTCGCTGACGGTGACCTCGCGACCTCGCGCCTCCTCCGGCTGCACGGCGGCCAGCATGCCCTGCAGGAAGCCGGTGACGGCCTCGGCCTGCTGCAGCCGCGCGGCGGCCAGGCCCTCGGCGCGCGTGGCGCGCACCGCCTGCCAGGTGCTGGCCACCACACCCAGCACCAGCACGGCGACCATGCCCACGGCGCCGATCACCAGCGGCCGGTGCCTGCGCGCGAACTTGCGCACCAGGTACATGGTGCCGGGCGCGCGCGCGGCGATGGGCTCGTCGTCCAGGTAGCGCTGCAGGTCCATCGCCAGCCCGTTGGCCGACGCGTAGCGTTCCTGCCGGTCCTTGGCCATGGCCTTGGCGGCGATCACGGTCAGGTCGCCGGCCAGCCGCGCGTCGTGCCGCTCCAGCGGCGGCGGGTCGTCCTCGCGGATGGCGCGCAGCGCGTCCTCCAGCGGCCGCTTTCCCAGCTCGAGCGGCGCGCGGCCGGCCAACAGCTCGTAGAGGATGACGCCCAGCGCGTAGATATCGCTGCGCGTGTCCAGGTCGTTGGGGTCGCCGGCCAGCTGCTCGGGACTCATGTAGGCCAGGGTGCCGACCAGCTCGCCGTGCGTCGTGACCAGCGACGTGCCCAGGTCGATGTCGGCCGGCCGCGCCACGCCGAAATCCAGCACGCGCGGCCGGCCCTCGCCGTCCACCAGCACGTTGCCCGGCTTCAGGTCGCGGTGGATGAGGCCCCGCTGGTGCGCGTGGTGCACGGCGTCGCAGAGCGCGATCATCAGCTCGACGCGCGCGCGCAGCGCCGGCGCGCCGGTCCCGCCGATCGCGCCGCCGCGCGCCCACTCGTTCAGCCGCGCGCCCTCGATCAGCTCCATGGCGATGAACGGCAGCGGGCCGTCCGGCGTCCCGGCGGTGCCCGCCTCGTAGACCTGCGCGATGCCCGGGTGCTGCAGCCGCCCGAGGAACAGCGACTCGTGCGCAAAGCGACGCCTGAGGTCCTCGGTGGCCAGCTCGGGCCGGATCACCTTCAGCGCCACGCGCCGGCGGGGCTCCTCCTGCTCGGCCTCGTAGACCACGCCCATGCCGCCCTGGCCGATGACCCGCAGCGGACGGTAACGGCCGACGCGCGCCGGCAGGTCGGGCGCGCGGGGCGCGACCGGGCCCCCACCGCCGCCGGTGACGGTGCGTTCGGCGTGGGGCTGGATGGGCAGAGTGGGGTCATCATCGCGCATGGCGGCTCCCAGGATCGAGGAGCCGCCATGCTAACCGAGAGGGAATATGAAAAGCAATATCAAATTCCTGCCCCAAGGACGCGTGCGTGCGCCGGCGCACGCCGAACGCCGCCGGGGGCCGTCACCTGAGCAGCGTCA
>JADHED010002700.1_pt1 | contig 11770 bp, 13 predicted proteins | sample 8952041 | NCBI WGS metagenome assembly JADHED01 (sample SAMN16124423, study PRJNA663239) | bioreactor sludge metagenome | isolation source: sludge (control) | place: India:Bengaluru | collected 2018-09-08
TCGGCCTTGAAGCCCTGCTTCATCGAGCGCAGGTTGAAGAACAGCTTGCGCTGCGCCTTGGTGGTCGCCACCTTGACCATGCGCCAGTTCTTCAGGATGTATTCATGGATCTCGGCCTTGATCCAGTGCAGCGCGTAGCTCACCAGACGCACGCCCTGGTCGGGGTCGAAACGTTTCACCGCCTTCATCAGGCCGATGTTGCCCTCCTGGATCAGGTCGCCGTGCGGCAGCCCGTAGCCCAGGTACTTGCGCGAAACCGACACCACCAGCCGCAGGTGCGACAGCACCAGCTTGCCGGCGGCTTCCAGATCGTTGTCCTTCTGCAACTTGCGCGCCAGGGACTGTTCCTCGTCCAGCGTGAGCATCGGCAGGCGGTTCACCGCCGAGATGTAGGCGTCCAGATTGCCCAGCGCAGGCAGCGTAAGCGATGTGTTTGCCCACGGATTGCTCAGGGCCAAGGCGTTCGAAGTCGATCCCGTGTGAAGGTTCATGCCAGAAAGTCCTTTCATCCAAACTATATGTTAGCACTCTATTGGATTGAGTGCTAATCGAAAGGTTCCGGGGGCTTGTATGTCTGGCTGTTCTCGCGTGCCGACTGACGCTCACAAAAAATGCGCCGAAAGCTGGAAGACTCTATAAAATGCCCAAAGATTGTTCAACAAATCGGGTTTCATCATGAAAAGAGTTGCCGTTGCTTTGCTTGCGGCCGTGTCTGCCTTGTCGGTCTGGTCGCAACAGCCAAAGCAAGAGCCCAAGATTGTCGGCAAATCCGTCAACGTCACTGGTCTTGTGTCGGTCGTCAACGGGCTTCAGATGACGACGGTCGCAGAGAACATGCCGTTGATCGTTGACACGCAGATCCTCACCTCCTCCACTGGCGGTGTCACCTTGGAATTTGACAACGGTTGCGATGTGACACTCAAGGAAAATGAGTCGATCAAGGTCAGCGATGCCAGGGAATGCACGGTGTTGTGGGCTTTGGTGAAGCCGGTTGGCTCCCCGTTGGGTGTCGTCGCGGCTGGGGCGGGTGGCACCATGGTTCCCGCATTTTTCCTCGTCGCGGGGGGGGCTGCTGCTGCTGCGGCTGTCATCGTGAACAACAGAGACAAAACAAAAGCCAGCGGCAGCTGATGCGAAACGCCGATCTCGGCCATTCGACAACGGGGCTCGCGAGCCCCGTTGTTGTTGGTTTCGGCTTCCTGCTGCTGGGCCTGGCGCCTGTCATTCGAGGCGGCAATCGTCACGTGGCGTTGGTGCTGCTTGAATGGGTGAGCCTGCTTGTACTGCTCGCGCTGACAATCCAGGCGCTGTCAGCGAATCCCACCGGTTCTCCCGCCCACCGCTTGGAGCGGCGACGAGCGGCGGGTGTTTGGCTGCTTGCACTTGCGCCGTTCTGGGTCGCCCTGTTTCAACTCTTTCCGCTACCGAGCGGATGGTGGAAAGCTTTGCCGGGGCATGTTCCTTATGCCGAGGGACTGGCCGTTGCCCGAGTCTCCGGTGCCGGGTATTTCCCGATGAGCCTCACGCCGGACTTCACGCTGCTGTCTGTGCTTGCCGGCTTGCCTCTGAGCGCAGCCCTGCTGGTGGCGTACCACGCTTCGGCCCGCCACCTTGGCCTCTTGGTCCAAGGTCTGATCGTTTTCGCGGTGGTGCAGGCCGTGCTGGGCTTGCTGCAAATGGGACCGTTTCCCGCCCTGTCCTTCGGATCAGAGCGAGGTGGGCGGGCCATCGGCACCTTTGCGAACCGAAATCACTTCGCCAGTTACATCACCATGACCGTTCCGCTTGCCGTTTGGATGCTGAGTCAAGCCATGGCACCGGTGCGGCGCACCACGTCAAGTCAGGGTGTCCGCGCCAAGGGTGCGCTTTGGGGCGTGGCGTTGTTTCTGCTTCTTTCGGGTGTTCTGGTTTCTGCCTCGCGTGGCGGCGCCGTGACATGTCTGGTCGTCACAGTGTTGGCTGCGATGCTGCTGCGCCACCGCGCTGCCCAGGGGTCTTTTCGCCACCACTGGGGTCTGGCTGGCGTGGCCACCTTGTTGGCGCTTGTGGCCCTGGCGGCAGGCGTGGACGCGCTGTTGGCACGTTTCGAAGGCGAAGGCGACTACCTCGACAGTGAGCGCTGGCTATATGTCATCGGCACATGGCATGCGGCGCGAGAGTTTTGGCCGTTCGGGGCGGGGTTGGGTTCTTTCGCCTCGGTGTTCCCAGCGTATCAACCGCTCGGCGTGCATGGTTTCGTGGAACATGCGCACAACGACTACGTGCAGTTGCTCATGGAGGGTGGCTTGTTGGTGGTTGTGCTTTCACTGGTGGCTCTGGCCCTGATCTTCCGGCAAGTCGCCGCATTGGTACGCCATGACCGCCGATCAGGGCTCGATCCGCAGGCGCTGCTTCAGGTCGCCTGTGGTCTGGGTTTGCTGGCGGTCCTCTTGCATTCCTGGGTCGAATTCAACCTGCGCATACCGGCCAACGCCATCCTGGCCGCGTTTCTGTTGGGGGCCTTTCTGCGTCCGCTAGCCGAACCTGCTGCCTGGCGGCGGGAGGTCACGGATGCAAGCTGAATGGTCGGAGGTGCCTGCGAATGGCTGGTACCTCGCCTACACCAAGCTCAGAAACGAGCACATCGCCTGCGACCAGTTGGCGCGTCAAGGCTACGCCGTCTATGTGCCGCAGTACAAGGCGCTCAAGCGAACGCCGCAAGGGATGGTGGGGCACCACAGCCCGTTGTTTCCTCGCTACGTGTTCTTCAGGCCGGGACATCCGGCGCAATCCATCGCGCCCGTGCGCTCCACGGTCGGTGTCAGCCACATCGTCCGATTTGGCATCACGCCGGCCACGGTCAGCGACGAACTGGTGAGCGCCCTGCGGGTGTTCGAGCAGCAGCGCGAGGCGGCCAGTCTGGTCGACCTCTCCGTGCTCCGGGCGGGCCATCGCGTCGCGGTCTGTTCCGGACCACTCATCGGGCTTGAGGGACTTGTCAGTGCCAAGGCGGGCACACGCGTGACGGTTCTGCTGGAAGTGCTGGGCCGGCAGACCCGGGTCAGTCTGCCAGAACATCAACTCAAGCCACTGGCCAACTGAACCTGCTTCGGCTGTCGGGCGCGGGACGTTCAGGCCGCGGGTCTATTTGACTCGCGCCCGCTGGAGGCGGGTCCGACTGCAGGTTCGGGCTGCATCACCACCTCCAGCGGAATCGTCGCTTCCACGGTCGTCCCGACCCCCGGCTGGCTGGCAATATGTGCAGAGCCGCCCACCGACAATGCTCTTTCCCGCAGGCCGGTCAGGCCGAAGGTATGCCACCCCGGCGCGACGAAGCCCCGGCCGTTGTCTTGGACCCGCACCCGCAACTGCCCTCCTGCCACTTCCAGACTGACTTTGATGTGGGTGGCCCTGGCGTGCCGGGCTGCGTTGGTCAACGACTCCTGCAGGATCCGAAAAACCGCCGATGACCGGCGCTCGTCCAGCCTCAGAGGCTCGGGCAATCGATTGTCCAGTTCGCACGGAATTTGCAGCGCGTTCTCGAAATCCTGGAGCAAGGCTTCCACCGCGGCGACCAGTCCGACATCCATCGCAGCCGGACGCAGCTGCCCGGCGAGGTTGCGAACAATGACGAACAGGTCGTCGATGTCGCCTTTCAGCTTGGTTACCTGCTGGTGCAGCGTCTGCGCGGCGTCTCCCTGAACCGCGCGCGGCAGCATGGCTACGTCCATCCGCAGCACCGTCAGGCGTTGCCCCAGTTCGTCGTGTATTTCCTGTGCGAGTTGCTTGCGTTCATCGTCCCGTTTCGCCTGTTCGTGCGTGGCCAGGTCTCGCAGGGCCATTCGGGACTCGGTCAATTCGGCCTGGATGCGGCGCTGCGTTTCCACCTCTTCGCGAAGCTGGCGCGAATACCGGGCGCCCACCCAGAGCAGCAGGATCAGTGAGCCGATGCGCAAGAGGACACCAACGGCGCGCAGCATGTCAAAAAGCTCGGCTTGCGCGATGAGCGCGCTGTTCAAGGCTCCGACGGTGGTTCGCAGGTCGATCTCTTGCATGCCTGAGCCTCGAACGTAGTCCTCGTTCACCAGCGCTTGCCGGGCTTCGCGCCAGCGCCCTTGCTGCATCAGGGCCATCGCCTGCCTTTCGTACGAGAGAATCTCGCGATGGCGCTCCAATAGTGCCGCGATTTCGACGCTGAACTCCGGGTTTCGGTTGAGGTTCGCGACCGAGGTCATCGCTGTTTCGAGCTCGGCATTGACAGCCTCGTAACTTTTCAGCCGCAGGGGGTTCTGCTCCAGCACGGTAATCAGCAGCATTGCTGACAGTTCCTGTTTGGCGCGCAAGGTTTCCTCAAGCGCAATCCGGATCCGCGTGTCGCGGCCGCGCACCTCGCGATCCTGGAAATCCACGTAGACGCTGAGCCCGGTGGTCAGCAGCACGATGGCCACCACGGCGCGCAGACCGTCCCGGGCATTCAACACCCAGCGGGAAGTCCACGCCGTTTCGGGCATCTCGGCGATCACTCGACCACGTTGTCGGCGATGCGCAGCAGGTCCACCGGCAACACGATGCCCAGCGCCTTGGCAGCCCTCTGGTTCAGCACCAGGCCAAAGTGTTCGGCCAGGCTCCAGGGAATCTGGCCGGGACTGACGCCCCGCAGCACCAGCGCCGCTTTCTTGCCCGCCGCATAGCCCGCCAGAAAATAGTCGACCCCGAACGCGGCCAGCGCACCGCGCCGCACACCGGAATTCACCCCGGTGAAGTTGGGAATGCGGTGCCGGTCACCGGCCTCCTGGATCGCAAGAATGTCCGCCGACACGGTGGCGTCGGAGATCACAAAGATCGCTTGTACCCTGGAAGCCAGGTCGATCGCGGCCTGCCGGACCTCGCCTGTGCTACCGACAGGCACTTCCACCAGCTGCAGGCCCAGCCGGGCTGCGGCTTCACGCAACTGCCGTGCCTGCAGCGTCGAACCGGCCTCGGTCGGGTTGTACAACGTGCCCCAGGTGCGGGCCTGCGGCACCAGCCGGGCGTAGGTCTCGAGTTGCAGCCCGATCGGCCAGCGGTCGCTCACCCCGGTCAACTGGGTTCCGGTCACCTGGCCGGGTTTGCTGCCCTCGGGCACGATGCCGGCGCCGACCGGATCGGACACCGCCGAAAACACCACCGGCACCCGCGCGTCCGCCTTCATCGCAGCCAGGGTTGGTGCCGTTCCCATGCTGTGGACCAGGTCCACCTTGTCCTCGATGAACTTCTGCACGATCGCCTGGGCCCGATGCGGATCGCCGCCGGTGGTCTGGATGTCGTAGCTCACGTTGACCCCGGCCTTGAAGCCGGCACCCGCAAGCGCGGCCTCGAAGCCCTGCTGGTTCACGTCCAGCACCGGCACCGGCGCCGGGCGGATGACCCCGATTCGCACCGTCCTGGTGCTCTGGGCGTGCGTGGGCAGCCGCAACAGCAGCAGGCCCAGGCCCATCGCGCGGCGGTTGATGGTTTCCTTTGAATCGGTCATGACGTCTTCTTTTTACCAACAGGTAGTGGTTGCTTCCCACCGCGCCAGACGCTCGAGTTGGCCAAAGGCTGGCGTGCTCCACTGAATCGTCTAAGCCCTGGACGGTATCGGTTTCGCTCGGGGCAGTCAGCTTTGCCTCATCTCTGATACGGACGGTTTCGTGACGGATTAGACACCGCCCGGTCTCGACTAGGAAAATTCCTACAATTGGCGTGGCATGATTCCATGCTGTGGCGCAGCATGTTGCGGTGCTCTCGTTTGTCACGCTCCTGTGGTGCCAGATCGCTGGCTTCACTGCGGTAGCTTGCGCATCTGCTTGAAAAGTTCCATTTGCCCCTTCTGAAGTCACCATGACGAGTCCCGCCGGCGCCCTGTTCCCGCACACCCGGACTGCGGTCGCGCCTCTCATCCGAGTCCTGATCGCCGACGATCATGCCATGGTGCGCGGCGGCCTGCGGCGCATCATCGAAAGCGAACCCGGTCTGCGCGTCTCCGGCCAGGCGGTGGACGGCAATTCCACGCTCGACCGGCTGTGCGACACCCCGTGCGACGTCCTGATCCTGGACATCACGATGCCCGCGCCCAACGGGCCGGAACTGATCCGCCAGATACGTGAGTGCTGGCCCGAACTGCCCATCCTGGTGCTCACCATGCACAACCAGCCTTCAGTGGCCCGCGCCGCCATGAAAGCTGGCGCCACCGGCTTCATCGCCAAAGACAACGACCCGGAGTTGTTGCTGAAGGCCCTGCGCGAGTTGGCGGCCGGGGGGCGTTACCTTGAACCCCGCCTGGCTGCCACGCTTGAAACGGGTGAGCCGAGCCGGCCCTTGCCGGAACTCACCCCGCGCGAAGTGGAGGTCCTGCAGCGCCTGGTGGCCGGGCAGTCCAATGCCGACATCGCCGCAGGACTGGCGCTCAGCGAAAAGACCGTGAGCACCCACAAAACCAATCTGATGGCGAAACTCCGTCTTGAATCGATGGCCGACCTGGTGCGCCTGGTCGACGAGCAGCAGCGGACCGGTGCGCGCTTCGGCCTGCAAGCGTCGCGTCGGTAGGTTCCGGCTCATGAACCTGTCAATCCCCATCCATTTCCTCTGGCCCTTGTGCATCGCCTTCGGCGCAGCCGCGGCCGTCGCCTGGCTGCTGGTTCACACGCGCGACCTGCACCTGCACCTCACCGGCGACCATCCCGAGAGCGGTCCCCAGAAGCTGCACGATGAACCCACGCCCCGCATTGGCGGCCTCTCCGTCATGGCGGGTCTGGTGGCCGGGCTGGTGGCACTGTACGTCCTCGCACCGCCGGTTCCGCTGGCCGCGCTGGATGCGCTGCAGCTTTTTCGGCTGGGCATCGGCTTCCTGCCGCTGTTCGCGCTGGGCCTGATCGAAGACGTCAGCAAGGCCGTCAGTGTGCGGCTGCGCATGGGGGTTTCGCTGGTGGCAGGTCTGCTGGCCTATTTCCTGGCCGGCGTGCGCATCGAGTCGCTCGGCTTGCCCGTCCTGGATGTCCTGATGCACAGCCTGCCGCTGGTGCCGTTGTCGCTCACCCTGGTCGCGGTGGCCGGCCTGGTGCACGCCATGAACATCGTGGACGGGCTCAACGGCCTGCTGGCCGGCATCACCCTTGTCATTCTCGGTGTGCTGGCAGGGGTGTCGGCCGCCTTCGGTGAAACCGGGCTCTTGCTGCTCGCGCTCACTGGCATGGCCGCGACGTTGGGATTCGCGGTGTTCAATTTTCCACGCGGGCGCCTGTTCTGCGGCGATGCCGGCGCCTATCTCATCGGCTACCTGATCGCGGTCATCGTCATCCTGCTGGTGCTACGCCAGAAGACCATCAGCCCTTGGTTCGCGCTGGCCGTGGTGATCCACCCCGTCACCGAAACCTTGTATTCCGCCTGGCGACGCTGGCGCCAGGGCTTTTCGCCGACCCACCCCGACGCGCGCCACATGCACTCGCTCTGGGCGGCCAACCTGCGTCAGCGTGGCGACGAATCGGGCCTGCAAGTCTGGCTCGGCCCCAACGCCGGCGCTTCCTGGCGCACCCAGGCAGTGGCAAGCCTTCCGGTGCTGGCCGCCGCCACATGCCCCACCCAGACGCTGGCGCTGCAAGGCATCTGCCTGGCCTATGTGGGGCTGTTCGTGGTGGTCGTGCGCTTGCTGGAGCGCCCGGTTTACGGGGTGGAGGCCTCGCGTTTTCTCACGGACGAGCCGCGCTGATCCGGTTTCGCACCAAGTGCCTCTCCGCGGCGCCAGGCGGTCGATTTTTGGCAAATTCAGCGTCAACCCAGCGTCCATTGGACTCTGATTGCTATCAATTTTGAATTCAAGGTACAGCAATCCATTGCCCGGAATCTACGTGGCCGGCCATCGCGGCATGGTCGGATCCGCCATCGTTCGCCATCTGCTGGCCCACGGGCATGCCGCGGAAGACATCATCACCCGCACCCATGCCGAGCTCGACCTGACGGACCAGGCCGCCGTGCGCGCCTTCCTGGCGGCTGAAAAGCCCCAACAGGTCTACCTGGCCGCGGCCAAAGTCGGCGGCATCCATGCCAACAACACCTACCCGGCCCAATTCATCTACGACAACCTCATGATCGAGGCCAACCTCATCCATGAGTCCTTCCGCGCCGGCGTGCGCAAGCTGCTCTTCCTGGGCTCCAGCTGCATCTACCCCAAGCTCGCCGCGCAGCCCATGGGCGAGGACGCGATGCTCACCGGCAAGCTCGAGCCCACCAACGAACCCTATGCCATCGCCAAAATCGCCGGCATCAAACTCTGCGAAAGTTACAACCGCCAGTACGGCACGAGCCACGGGCTGGACTACCGCAGCGTCATGCCCACCAACCTGTATGGCCCCGGCGACAACTACCACCCCGAGAACAGCCATGTCGTGCCGGCGCTGATCCGCCGATTTCACGAAGCCAAGGTGTCGGGCGCACCCGCCGTCACCCTCTGGGGCACCGGCACGCCGCTGCGCGAATTCCTGCATGTGGACGACATGGCGGCCGCCAGCGTGTTCGTCATGAACCTGCCCAAGGCCACCTACGACCAGCAGACCCGCCCCATGCAAAGCCACCTCAATGTCGGCTACGGCTCCGACATCTCCATCCGGGCGCTGGCCGAAACCATCGCCCGCGTGGTCGGCTACACCGGCGCCATCATCACCAACCCGGCCCAGCCCGACGGCACACCCCGCAAACTCATGGACAGCCGCCGCCTCAAGGCCCTGGGCTGGCGGCCCACCATCACGCTCGAGCAAGGCCTGGCCCAGGCCTATGCCGACTTCCTCAAGCACCACGCTGCTCCGGCGCATCCCGCATGAACGCAACCACCTCCCCCAAGGTCGCCCTCATCACCGGCATCACCGGCCAGGACGGCAGCTACCTGGCCGAATTCCTGCTCGAAAAAGGCTATATCGTGCACGGCATCAAGCGCCGCGCCAGCCTGCTCAACACCCAGCGGGTGGACCACATCTACCAGGACCCGCACGTCGAAAACGCCCGCTTCAAGCTGCACCACGGCGACCTCACCGACACCAGCAATCTGGTCCGCATCGTGCAGGAAACCCAGCCCGACGAGATCTACAACCTCGGCGCGCAAAGCCACGTGGCCGTGAGTTTCGAGGCGCCTGAATACACCGCCGACGTCGACGCCCTGGGCACCCTGCGCCTGCTGGAAGCCATCCGCATCCTGGGCCTGGAGCAAAAAACCCGCTTCTACCAGGCCTCCACCTCCGAGCTCTATGGCCTGGTGCGCGAAACCCCGCAGCGCGAAACCACGCCCTTCTACCCGCGCAGCCCCTACGGCGTGGCCAAGCTCTACGCCTACTGGATCACCGTCAACTACCGCGAGGCCTATGGCCTGTACGCCTGTAACGGCATCCTGTTCAACCACGAAAGCCCGCGCCGCGGCGAAACCTTCGTCACCCGCAAGATCACGCGCGGCCTGGCCAACATCAGCCAGGGCCTGGAAGACTGCCTCTTCATGGGCAACCTCGACGCCCTGCGCGACTGGGGCCACGCCAAGGACTACGTGCGGATGCAATGGCTCATGCTGCAGCAAACGCAGGCGCAAGACTTCGTCATTGCCACCGGCCAGCAATACAGCGTGCGCCAGTTCATCGAATGGACGGCCGCCGAGCTCGGCATGAACCTGGTGTGGCAAGGGCAGGGCACCGACGAAGTCGGCCTCTGGAACGGCCGCCCCGTCGTCCGGGTGGACCCGCGCTACTTCCGCCCCGCCGAGGTCGAATCGCTGCTGGGCGACGCCTCCCTGGCGCGCGAACGTCTCGGCTGGGTGCCCGAGATCACCGCGCAGCAGATGTGCAAAGAGATGGTCGCCAGCGACCTGGCGCAGGCCCGGCAGAGTGCCCTGCTGAAAAGGCATGGTTATCCCGTCAATGTCGGCGCGGAATGACCCTTGCCGCCCACGCGCCCCATGAACATCCTCCTCACCGGCTGCGCTGGCCCAGGCTACAGCGTGCTGCAGAAGATCATGAACGGCGTGCGACTGTTTGGCGATCTGTTGATTGATATCGTGATATCATAAAAACCTCTTCGTACTATCCCTCAAGTAGCTCCCCCATGGCACAGGTCATCGTTCGCAATATTGAAGACGAAGTCAAGGCAGGCCTGAAGCAGCGGGCCCTGCAGCATGGCTGGAGCATGGAAGAAGAAGTGCGCCAGATCCTGCGCCAGGCCGTCTGCCAGGCCGGGCAGCCGCTTTCGGGGCTGGGCTCCCGCATCGCGGCGCGCTTTGCCGGCACCGGCCTGACCGAGCCCCTGCCCGAGTTGCGCGGCGAGATGGCCCGGCCGATGGACCTGGGTGCATGATCATTCTGGACACCAACGTCCTGTCGGCGCTGATGCAACTTCAGCCAGATCCGCAAGTCGTGGCCTGGCTCGACCGCCAGGCGGCCGAATCCATCTGGCTCAGCACCATCACCGTTTTCGAAGCCCGCTATGGCTTGGCCCTGCTGGCGGATGGCCAGCGCAAGACCCTGTTGCAGGAGCGGCTTGACGGCCTGCTGCAGGACGACCTGCAAAACCGCGTGCTGCCCTTCGACGCCAGCGCTGCCGCCCAGGCCGCTACGCTGGCGGCTGAGCGCAAGCAGCGCGGCCGACCCGTGGACATGCGCGACACCTTCATCGCCGGCATTGCGCTGGCGCGACGCGCGTCGATCGCCACGCGCAACACCCGGCACTTCGACGACCTGACCGTCCCCTTGCTCAACCCATGGGCGCCCACTTGACCGCAGTCCGGCCTTTTGCCCTGGCCGCAAGGCTGACCGTGGCGGCCCGCAACCCCTTGAACATCCTGCTCACCGGCGGCACCGGCTACATCGGCAGCCACACCGCGGTGGCGCTGGCCGAGGCCGGGCACCGCGTGGTGCTGTTCGACAACTTCTGCAACAGCGAGCCCGCTGTCGCGCGGCACCTGCACACGCTCACCGGGCAGGCCATGCCGCTGGTCGAAGGCGACGTGCGCGACACCGCCTTGCTCGCGCACACGCTGCAAGCGCACCGGATCGACGTCGTCATCCACTTCGCCGGCCTCAAGGCGGTGGGGGAATCGGTGGCGCAACCCCTGGCCTACTACGCCAACAACGTCCAGGGCAGCATCAGCCTGCTGCAGGCCATGCAGGCGGCGGCGGTCAACACGCTGGTGTTCAGCTCCAGCGCCACGGTCTACGGAAACCCCCAATACCTGCCGCTGGACGAATCCCATCCCACCGCAGCCACCAACCCGTACGGGCGCAGCAAACTCCATATCGAAGAAATGCTGCAGGACCAGTGCCGGGCAGACCCCGCTTGGCGCGTGCTGAGCCTGCGCTATTTCAACCCGGTGGGCGCGCACTCATCCGGCCTCATCGGCGACAACCCCCGGGGTGTGCCCAACAACCTCATGCCCTACCTGTCGCGCGTGGCCGCTGGCGAGCTGCCCCATGTCAACGTCTTTGGCAGCGACTACCCCACGCCTGACGGCACCGGCGTGCGCGACTACATCCACGTGGCCGACCTGGCCGCCGGCCACCTCGCGGCCCTGGACCATCTGGCGCAGCACCCCGGCTTTGACGCCATCAACCTCGGCACCGGGCAAGGCTACAGCGTCTCACTACTGTCCGGTAAATTTCCCCGATTTCAAAACAACTCCGTCTGGGCATGGATATGGGAGAACGCGTCACCCCTGAGCGCGTTGGCCTCCATTTGAGCCAGAGTGATCTTCTCGAACATGTTCACCTCCACCAGATGCAGGAAGTTGCGCAGAGAAATCTCTGAT
>JADHED010002702.1_pt1 | contig 11758 bp, 9 predicted proteins | sample 8952041 | NCBI WGS metagenome assembly JADHED01 (sample SAMN16124423, study PRJNA663239) | bioreactor sludge metagenome | isolation source: sludge (control) | place: India:Bengaluru | collected 2018-09-08
CGTTTCGTCGCCTGCTCGAACGCGTAGGCGAGCGCCACGAGCCTCGGCTCGCTACATGCCCCGCCCGTGAACGCCACCCCGAAGGGCGCCGGCGCCGCGTCGAAGCCGTCGGGCAGCGGCGGCGTGGGCGCGTTGGGCACCCGGCCGAAGGGCACGATCACGGTGGGGTAGCCCGGCTTGGCGGCGATGGCCGCGCCGCTGCCGCCCGGGAACAGCAGGGCGTCGAGGCGGTGCTGCGTCATCACGGCGTCGATGCCGTGCGTCGCCGACAACTCGAGGTCCTTCGCCCGGTCGGCCTCGTAGCGCGCGCGGTCGCGCCCCACCTCCATCTCGTCGGAGATGTCGAGCAGGGCCTGGCCGTACTTGATGGCGCCCATGCGCTGGTGCGCGACGTTCCACAGGCGCAGGTCCTTCAGCGTCTTCACGGGCGCCTTGTCCCCCAGGCTCGCCAGCCACGCGTTGAAGTCGCGCTTCATCCCGTACTTGAAGACGATGGAGCAGTCGGCGTCCTTGCCGCGGGCGTTGTCGAGGCCGGAACAGACGCCCCACCGCAGGAAGTTCCTGTCCGCGTCGGTCTCGACGACGCTGGGGATGTCGGCGGGATCGACGATCTCGGCGCCCTGCGCGCGCAGCACCTCGATGGCCTCGGCCATCACCTTCGCCTGGTCCGCGTTGAGGCCGCCCCGCGGGTCCTTGGCGCCGGGGGCCGTCACGCGGTCGTAGAAGAATGCGCGGGGGATGCCGATGCGCGCGCCCTTCAGCGCGTCGGGCTTCAGGAAGGCCGTGTAGTCGCGGCCCGCCGGCGGCGTGCAGGTCGAGGTGGCGCCGTCCGCGGGGTCGGGCGCGGCGCCCTCGAGCGCGCCGAGCAGGATGGCCGCGTCGGTGACCGTGCGCGCCATCGGCCCCGCCGTGTCCTGGTCGGCCGTGATGGGGATGATCCCGTGGCGGCTGACGCGGCCCACGGTGGGCTTGATGCCGACCAGCATGTTCTGGTTCGCCGGGCTGAGGATGGAGCCCGACGTCTCGGTGCCCACGTTGGCCGCCCAGAAGCTGGCGCTGGTGCCGATGCCCGAGCTCGATCCGCCGGTGGCGAGCACGGGGCGGCCGTCGCCGGTGGCCTCGCGCGGGTCGCGCCGGGGGTCGAACGGGTTGAAGCCGTAGCCGCCGAGCGCGTTGTAGTTGGTGGGCATGCCGGTGGCCACCCAGTTGGCCAGCTCGGTCATCCCGGTCTTCGCGATGATGACGGCGCCGGCGTCGCGCAGCTGCCGCGTCACGGTCGCCTCGTAGGGCGGCACGAGGCCGTCGAAGGCGAGCGCTCCGCCGGTGGTCGGCATGTCGGTGGTGTGGATGTTGTCCTTCAGCGCGATCGGGATGCCGTGCAGCGGCCCGCGCACCTTGCCGGCGGCCCGCTCGCGGTCGAGCGCCTCGGCCTCCTCGAGCGCCCTGGGGTTGACGGCCAGCGTCGCGTTCAGCCGGTCTTCGTAGGTGGCGATGCGCTGGAGGTGCAGCGCCACCAGCGCCCGCGCGCTGATCCGTCCCTCGGCCATCGCCTTCTGCATCTCGGGGATGGTGGCCTCGACGATGGAGAAGGCGGGCGGCGGGGGCGGGACGGGTCGCGCCGCCGTGCGGCGTGCGGGCTGGGCGTGCAGCCAGGCAGTGGCGAGCAGGACGAGGGCGACCGGGAGCAGGCGCAGGCGCGGCATGGGCGTCTCCGGCGCGGGGCGACCGCGCGAGCCGGGGCGGGCGGCGCCCGCCGGCCGTGCTACGCTACTGGGCTCGAGTCCCAACAATCAACCTCCCGGAGGAGTTTGCGTTCCGATGGCCTACCCTGAGCACCTGATCGCGCCCATGCGCGAAGAACTGACGTCGATTGGTTTCGCCGAACTGCGCACCGCTGACGCCGTGGACGCCCTGGTGAAGCAGCCGGGCACCACCCTGGTGGTGGTGAACTCGGTGTGCGGCTGCGCCGCGGGCAAGGCGCGCCCCGGCATCGCGATGGCGCTGACGCACGCGGTGCGCCCCGACCGGCTCGGCACCGTGTTCGCCGGCGCCGACATCGAGGCCACCGCGCGCGCCCGCGGCTACTTCACCGGCAGGGCCCCGTCGTCGCCCTCGGTGGCCCTGCTCCGGGACGGGCAACTGGTCCACATGCTGGAGCGGGCCCACATCGAGATGCGGTCGGCCGACGACATCGCGGCGGAGCTGCGCCTGGCTTTCGACACCTACTGCGCGAAGACGACGGCCGTCTGAGGCGGCGGCCGCACACGAACGGCGCGGGTCCGCAGGGGCGTCCCTGCGGGCCCGTCCTCGCCCTGGCCGGCCCCCTGCGCCACGCCCGCGGTTCGGTGCTAAGCTCTGCCGCGTGACACACGGGGCCCCGACCTCTGCTGCTGTCCGCCTCCAGTCGCTCGACGTGTTCCGCGGCGTCACGATGGCCGCCATGGTCATCGTGAACAACCCGGGGGACTGGGGGCACGTCTACGCTCCCCTGCTGCACGCCGAGTGGCACGGCGTCACGCCCACGGACCTCGTCTTCCCGTTCTTCCTCTTCATCGTCGGCTTCGCGGTGACGCTGTCGCGCAAGAGCGGCCAGTGGTCGTCGATCCTCGTGCGGGCGCTGAAGATCATCGGCCTCGGCCTGTTCCTCGTCTGGTTCCTGCGGTTCAGCTTCACCGGGATGCGCTGGCCGGGCGTGCTGCAGCGCATCGGGCTCTGCTACCTGTTCGCGGCCTCGCTCTACCACGTGTGCACCGTGCACGCCGCGTCCTGGACACAGGAGGCGCGCGACCGGTTCACCATGCGCGCCGCCGGCGCCGTGGCGGCCGTCGCCCTGCTCGGCTACTGGGCCGTGCTGATGCTCGTGCCGGGCGCGTCCGGCGTGGCTGGCGACCTCACCCCGGACGGCAACGTCGGGGCGATGATCGACCGCGCGCTCATGGGCGGCCACCTGTGGAAGCCCACCTGGGACCCGGAGGGCCTGCTGAGCACGATCCCGGCGATCGGGACGACGCTGCTCGGCGTGGTGACGGGCATCTGGTTCCGCAACGCCGGGTCGCTGGAGCGGCGCGCCGCGGGGCTCGCCGTCGGCGGGGCGGTGGCCGCGGCGGTCGGCTGGGCGTGGGGCCTCGTGTTCCCGCTGAACAAGTCCCTGTGGACCAGTTCCTACGCGGTCTACACGGCGGGGCTCGGCGCGCTGTTCCTCGCCGCGTGCGTGTGGGTCGTGGACGTCCGCGGGTGGCGCCGTGCCGCGTACCCGTTCGTGGTGCTGGGCACCAACGCCATCACGCTGTTCGTGCTGTCGGGCATGCTCGCCAAGACGATCGCCTACGTGAAGTTCGCGCAGGCCGACGGCACGAGCCGCTCGCTCAAGACGCTGATCTACGAGGGGCTGTTCGTGCCGCTGGCCTCGCCCGTCAACGCCTCCCTGCTGTTCGCGCTCGCCAACCTCGCGGTGCTCTACGTGGTGCTGTGGGTGATGTACAAGCGCGGCATCTTCCTCAAGGTCTGACGACGCCCGGCGCGCGGCCCGGCGCGATGGTTGCTCCGGCACCGCACTCGCCGTAGGATGGGGGTTCGCCACGTCCGGTGGCGCGGAGCACGTCCTGGTGGAACGCAAGGAATTCGGGCTGGCGCTGCGGCGCGAACGCGAGCGGCGCGGCATCTCCCTCGAGGCGGTCGCCGAGTCGACCAAGATCGGCCTGGCGCTGCTGACCGGGCTGGAGCGCGGCGATCTGGCGCGCTGGCCGTCTGGCATCTTTCGCCGCGCCTTCATCCGTGCGTACGCCGACGCCATCGGCCTCGTCCCCGACGAGGTGGTCGCCCGCTTCGAGCGGGTCTGCCCCGAGGGCGAGGACGGCGCGGTCCCGCCCCCCAGCGTCGAGCGTCACGTCGCGAGCGCCGACCCGCTGCGCCTCACGCTCGCCGGGTCGCCGCGCGAGACGGCCCGCGCGATCGCCGTGCGTGCCGCCGCCGTGCTGGTCGACGGCCTGGTCGTGACGGCCGGCGGGCTGGGGGTCGCCGCCGCGTCGGGCCAGCCGGCGACGCTGGCGGCGCTCGTCGTCGGCGCCTGCTACTTCGCCCTCGGGACGCTGGGGCTGGAGTGCTCGCCGGCGATGTGGGCGGTGCGACGGGCGACGCGGCCGCGCCCGGTGGCGCCCGGGCACGCCGACGCGACGGCGTCGGAGACGTTCGCGCCGCAGGCCGAGGCCTCGGCCCGGCGCACCGACCTTCCGGCGAACGTCCGGCCGTCCGCGAGGGAGCGACGGCACGTGCGTGCCGAACGGCGCCGCGTGGCGCGATCGACGACGCGGCCGCAGTAGGCGCCACCTCGCAGCGCCCCGCCCGTGGCCGGCCCGGCTGACTCGCCCCGCGACGGCGCCCCACGCATCCCGCCCGTGGCGTGGCTGCTGGGCTGGGTCAGCTTCTTCACCGACACGGCGAGCGAAATCGTCTACCCACTGCTGCCGGTCTTCCTCACGGGGGTGCTCGGCGCGCGTCCGCTCGCGCTCGGCCTCGTCGAGGGCGTGGCGGAGGCCACGGCGGGCCTGCTGAAGCTCGTCGCCGGGCGCCTCTCCGACCGCCTCCAACGCCGCCGGGCCATCGTGATCGCCGGCTATGCGCTGTCGTCGATCGTGCGCCCGGTCATTGCGCTGACGACGGCCTGGTGGCACGTGCTGCTGGTGCGCTTCGCCGACCGGGTGGGGAAGGGCGTGCGCGGGGCGCCGCGCGACGCGTTGCTCGCCGGGGCCGCGCCGGCGGCCGTCCGCGGGCGCGTGTTCGGGGTGCAGCGCGCCATGGACCACGCGGGCGCCACCATCGGGCCGTTGCTCGCGTCGGCCTTCCTGTGGGCCCGCCCCGGCGACTACCGCACGCTCTTCCTGCTCACGGCGCTGCCCGGGGCGATCGTGGTGGCGCTGGTGACGCGGGTGCCGCGCGACGCGCCGCGCGTGCCGCCGGGCACGCCCGGGGTCGCCGCGGGCGCCGGCTGGCGCGCGGTGCCGCGCAGCGTCCTCGCGGTGCTCGGCGTGCTGGCCGTCTACACGCTCGGCAACTCCACCGATGCCTACCTGCTGCTCCACCTCTCGAACGCCGGCGTGCCCGTGGCCGCGCTGCCGCTGCTGTGGTCGGGGCTGCACCTGGTGAAGTCGGCCACCGCGCCGGTGGGCGGCGCCCTGGCCGACCGCTTCGGGCGCACGTCGCTGCTCGCGGCTGGCTGGGGCGTGTACGCGGCGGTCTACCTCGGGTTCGCGACCGCCGGCTCGCCGGCTCTGCTGGTGCCGCTCTTCCTCGCCTACGGCCTGTCGTTCGGGCTCACGGAGGGGGCCGAGCGCGCGCTGCTGGCCGACCTCGCGCCCGGCGGGCTGCGCGCCACCGTGTTCGGCCTGCACGGCCTGGTCACGAGCGCCGGCACCCTCGCCGCCAGCCTCGTGTGCGGCGTGCTCTGGGAGTGGCACGGGCCGTCGGCGGCCTTCGCCACCGGCGCGGCGCTCGCGCTCGTCGCCGCGCTCGCCATCGGGCCCGCCGCCCGTCGCCGCTGACGCGGGCACGCCGGGGGCGCCCGCGCCGGTCCGCTATACTGGCCGGCTGTGACCAAGCGAATTCTCGTGACCAATGACGACGGCGTGCACTCCGAGGGGATCGTGGCGCTCGCCGCGGCGCTCGCCCCGCTCGGGGACGTGACGGTGGTGGCGCCGGCGGGCGAGTCGAGCGCCATCGGGCATGCGCTCACCCTCACGCGCCCCCTGCGGCTGCAGCTCCTGCGCGAGGGCGTGTACTCGGTGGACGGGACGCCCACCGACTGCGTGACGCTCGCCTTCCTCAAGCTCTTCGACCGCGAGCCCGACCTCGTGGTGTCGGGCATCAACACGGGCTACAACCTGGGCGACGACGTCACCTACAGCGGGACGGTGGCCGGCGCGCTCGAAGCGATCCTGCTGGGGGTGCCGGGCATCGCGGTGTCGCTGTGCCGGCAGCGGCACTACGACTTCACGCAGGCCGCCTGGGCGGCGCGCACCGTGGCCGAGCACGTGCTGGCCCAGGGACTGCCGCCGCGGACGCTGTTGAACGTGAACGTGCCGCGGGAGCCGGCGCGGGGGATGAAGGTGACGGTGCAGGCGCGCCGCCGCTGGTATCCCGACGTGCTGGAGGCGGAGGACCCGCGGGGCCGGCCGTACTTCTGGATCAAGGAGGGGCGCGCCGACTGGGAGCCCGACGAGCACTCGGACTACCAGGCCGTGCGCGACGGGTGGATCTCGGTGACGCCGCTGCAGCCCGATCTCACCTGCCGCGAGACGATGAAGCAGTTGGCCTCGCTCGGGGCGATGGGCGACTTCCGCCAACGGCCGGTGGGGTAGGCGAAGGAACCCCACGTCCGGTCCCGGGCGCTCCCATGGACTCCCACGAGCACTGGCTGCGGCGCGAACTGGCCCGATGGCGCACCGAGGGCCTCGTGGACGCGGACCTGGAAGCGCGGCTGCTGGCGCGCTATCCCTTGCCGCCAGAGCGGGCGTGGGGACGCCTGGTCTTCTCGGCCATCGGCGCCGTGCTGATGGGCCTCGGCGTCACGCTGTTCTTCGCCTACAACTGGAACGACATCCCCAAGGTCGCGAAGCTCGGCCTGGTGTTCGCGGCGCTGCTCGGGGCGCACGGCGGCGCGATGGGACTGGCGCGCCGGCCGGGGGCGCCCCCGGGCCTCGTCGAGGGCCTGCACGTGCTGGGCACGATGCTGTTCGGGGCCGGCATCTGGCTGGTGGCGCAGATCTACCACATCGACGAACACTACCCGACGGGCTACCTGGCCTGGGCGCTCGGCGCCCTGGCGATGGCGTGGGCCATGCCGTCCATCGTCCAGGCCCTGCTGGCGCTGGCGCTGGTGGCCACGTGGGCCTGGGTGGAGGCCTTCGACTTCCGCGCACCGATGCACGCGGCCCCGATCCTGGCCGCGGTGGGCACGCTGCCGCTCGCCTGGTGGCGGCGCTCCCCGGCGCTGCTGTTCTGCGGGCTCGCCGTCACGCTCGGCGTGGCGGCGCTCTCCGTCGCCGGCGTCGAGGGCGACGCCCTGCTCCCCGTGCTGGTGGCGTTGGGCACGGCCGTGGTCGCGTTCGGGCTCGGCTCGGCCGCGACCGACTTCCCCGGCGCGGAGCCGCCCGCGCGCGCGGTGGGCCTGTCCGCCGCCGTGCTCGGGGTGTACGTCCTCACCTTCCGCGCCGCCGGCGAGACGCTCGGGCGCGTCGACCTCGCGCTGCCGGTCGTGCAGGCCCATTTCGCGGCCGCCGCGGCCGCGCTGGTCGGCGGGGCCTGGCTGCTGTGGCGCAGGGGCCTCGACGACCTGCCCCGCACCACCGTGTGGCAGGTCGGGCTGCTCGGCCTGGCCACGTTCATCGCCGTGGCCATCGTCGCCTCACGGAGCGCGGTGCACGGGTGGCCGGTGGCGCTCGCGTTCAACGCGATCGCCCTCGGCCTGGCCGTGCTGATGATCGTCGACGGCAGCGAGCGCCTGAGACCGCGGGTGGTGGGCGGGGGGTGCGCGCTCTTCGCGCTGGTGACGGTGAGCCGCTACGCGGACCTGTTCGGCAGCCTGCTGGCGAGGGCCGCGGTCTTCGTGGTGCTCGGCGCGGGGCTGTTCGTCGTGGGCAATTTCTACGCGCGCCAGCGTCGGCGCGCCGAAGGAGCGCCCCGATGAGACCTCCGGTGGCGTCACCCTTCGTCGTGGGGGCCGTCGTCGCGGCGCAGGCGCTCGTGCTGGGCTGGATGGCCGGCGAGCGGGAGTGGATCGTCCGCACCGGGCAGGTCGTCCACCTGCGGACCGCGCCGGTCGACCCGCGCGATCCCTTCCGCGGCGACTTCGTCCGCCTGCAGTACGAGATCAACGGCGTGACGCTCGACGAGGGCGAGTCGCTGCCGCCCGAGGGGGCGCGCGCGCGCAAGCGGGACGAGGTGATCTACACGCGGCTCGTGCCCGGTGGCGACGGGGTGTACGAGGCGGCCGGGGCGACCCGGCGCCGGCCCGCCGAGGGCGTCTTCCTGCGCGGCCGGACCGACGCAGGAGGAGAGTGGCTGTTGGACACCGGGCCCCACGGCGTGGCCGTGCGGTACGGCATCGAGCAGTTCTTCGTGGAGCAGGGCGCCGGGCTCGCCATCGAGCAGCGGCGCGGCACGCGGGACGGCGTGCAGGTGCCGATGGAAGTGGAGGTCGCGGTTGGTCGAACCGGGACCGGCGTGGTCCGCGGCTACCGGTGGAGCCCGCTGGGCGTGAAGCTCGAGGTGCTGCGGCGGCCGGTGCCGCGGGATCGGGGGCAGCCGCCGGAGGGGGCCCCGGTTCCGGAAGGTCCGCTGAGCCCGGCGGTGCGCGTGACGCTGGTGAACGTGTCCGAAGGTCCCGTGGCGATTGCCGACACGGATCGGCGGTGCGCGTTCCGCCTCGTTGCCGCGGGCTGGTCGCGAACCTCGTACGCGCCGCCCTTCGACGACTGCGCCGGCCAGCCCGGCGCGCCGCGGGTCGTCGCGCTGGCGCCTGGGGACACCTACGCGGTGGACCTCGACCTGTCGGACCCACGCTGGCACGTGCTGCGGGAGGGCCGGGCCGTCGAGGTGGGCGCGCTGCCCGAGATGGCGCAGTTCCGGATCCAGTACCGGGCGCCTCGGGACGTTCCTGCTGCCGCCCAGGCCGTGTGGCGCGGCCGGCTGCACACGGCGCGGTTCACCGGCAACGGCGTGGTCGACTGACGGGGAACGTGAGGGGCGGCCAGTCGGCCGCCCCCTGACGCGGGCTACGCGAGCCGCAGCGGGAGCCGCCGCAGCCGCTGGCCCGTCAGCGCGAACACGGCGTTGGCCACGGCCGGCGCGATGGGCGGCACGCCGGGCTCGCCCACGCCGCCGGGCCTCTCCGTGCTCGGCACGATGAACGTCTCCACGCGCGGCATCTCCGTGAGCCGCAACACGGGATAGGCGTCGAAGTTGCCCTCCTGCACCTTGCCCGCGCGCAGGGTCAACTCGCCGTGGAGGGCGGCGGACAGGCCATAGACGACGCCCCCCTCCATCTGCGCCTCCACGCCGGCGGGGTTGACGCAGGTGCCGCAGTCCACGGCCGCCACCACGCGGTGCACGCGGATGGCGGCGCCGCTCACCGACAGCTCGGCCACCATCGCCACGAAGCTACCGAACGATTCGTGGACCGCGAGGCCGCGGGCGCGCCCCGCGGGCAGCGACGTGCCCCAGCCGGCCTTCTCGGCGGCGAGGTTCAGCACGCCGAGGTGCCGCCGGTGCCTGGCGAGCAGCCGGCGCCGGTACTCGAGGGGATCGACCTTCGCCGCGTGCGCCAGCTCGTCGACGAACGACTCCATCACGAACGCCGTGTGCGTGTGGCCCACCGAGCGCAGCCACAGCACCGTGACGGGCGACTCCGGCGTGTGCAACTCGACGAGGTGGTAGGAGAGGTCGGTGACATAAGGCGAATCCACCGTCCCCTCGACCGACGAGGAGTCGATGCCGTCCTTCATGGTCACCTCGAAGGGGGTGCCCTTGAGCAGCGACTGGCAGACCACCGTGGAGCGCCAGGCCACGGGCATCCCGTCGGGGCCGAGGCCCACCTGCACGCGGTGGTGGAACTGCGGGCGGTAGAAGCCGCCGCGCATGTCGTCCTCGCGCGTCCAGATCACCTTCACCGGCAGGCCGCTCGCCTTCGCCACGTGGACGGCCTCGCTGACGAAGTCGGCGGCGGGGTTGGCGCGCCGGCCGAACCCGCCGCCCAGGAAGGTGGTGTGCACCGTGACCTTCTCCGGCGGCAGGCCGGCGACCTTCGCGGCGGCCGCCTGGTCCACGGTCTGGAACTGCGTCCCCGTCCAGATCTCGCAGGCGTCGGCCGTGAGCCTCACCGTGCAGTTGAGCGGCTCCATCGCGGCGTGCGCGAGGAACGGGCCCTCGAAGTCGGCCTCGACCCGCTGCGCGGCGGCCGCCAGGGCGGCCGCGACGTCCCCCTTGGCGCCTGCCTTCGGTCCGGGCCGCTGCGCCATCGCGCGGTACTCCGCGCGCAGGCGCTCCGTGTCGAGCGCGCCGCCCGGGCCGAGGTCCCACTTGATCGTCGGCGCGAGCGCCTCGCGGCCCTGCATCGCGGCGTGGAAGTGATCGGCCACGATCGCCACCCCCGTCGGCACCTGCACGACGGCGCGGACGCCGGGCACCTTGCGGGCCGCGGCCTCCTCGAAGGACACCACCTTGCCGCCGAACACCGGCGAGCGTTCGACGACGGCCACCTTCAGGCCGTCGAAGCGGACGTCCTGGCCGAACACCGCCGACCCGTTGACCTTCTCCGGCGAGTCGAGGCGCTTCGTCGGCTTGCCGATCACGGTCCAGGCCGAGCGGTCCTTCAGGCGGATCTCCTTCGGCGCCGGCAGGGCGCGGGCCTTCTCGGCCAGCGCGCCGAACGTCGCGCGCCGGTCGCCGGCGACGACGACGCCGTTCTCCACGCGGCAGGCGGACGGGGCCACGGCCCACTGCTCGGCGGCGGCCCGCACGAGCAGCTCGCGGGCGAGCGCGCCCACCTGGCGGTAGCGGTCGAACTCCGACCACGTGGAGGTGGAGCCCCCCGTGGCCTGGATGCCGAACGCGGTGTGGAAGTAGGCGGGCGCGGCTGGCGCGTGCTCGACGCGCACCGTCGTCCAGTCGCAGCCGAGTTCCTCCGCCACCAGCATCGGCAGCGTGGTCCAGGTGCCCTGGCCCATTTCGGAGTGCGCCAGCAGGATCGTGACGGTGCCGCTGCTGGCGATGCGCAGGAACGCGTTCGGGTCGGGCAGGGGTGCCGGGGCGCCGGCCGCGGCGTCCTGGAGCGGCGCCGCGCGCAGCGGCACGTGGAAGCCGATGACGAGGCCGGCGGCCGCCGAGGCGCCGGTGGCGAGGAAGCGGCGGCGGTCGATCGTGAAGGGCGCGTTCGCCATGGCTACCGCTCCGTCGACTGCGCCGCACGGTGGATCGCGGCGCGGATGCGCTGGTAGGTGCCGCAACGGCAGATGTTGCCGTCGAGCGCGGCGTCGATGTCCGCGTCGGTGGGCCTGGGCGTCTCGCGCAGGAGCGCGGCCGCCGCCATGATCTGGCCCGACTGGCAAAAGCCGCACTGCACGACGTCCAGATCCACCCAGGCGCGCTGCAGGGGATGCGAGGCGTCGGCGGAGAGGCCCTCGATGGTCGTGACCGGCCTGGTTGCGGCGCTCACGGGCGTCATGCAGGAGCGCACCGCCTCGCCGCCGAGGTGCACCGTGCAGGCGCCGCACTGGGCCATGCCGCAGCCGAACTTGGTGCCGGTGAGGCCGAGCACGTCGCGCAGCACCCACAGCAACGGCATGTCGTCGGGGACGTCCACGTCGTAGGTCTTGCCGTTCACCACGAGCTTCATGAGGACTCCTGGCTGGCGAAGGTTGTACCGATGGGCGCCACTCTAGCTCGTTTGTCCCCTCGGGCCAAGGTAGAGCTGCTGTGGCGGGCGCGGGGCGGCGTTGCACGCGGTCGCGCCCCCATCCCTCTGCCAGGAGAAACAATTTGCCGGGGCGTGCGGGAATCGTGATACCCTTGCTCTTCGCGTCGGGGCGTGGCTCAGCCTGGTAGAGCACTCGGTTCGGGACCGAGGGGTCGGAGGTTCGAATCCTCTCGCCCCGACCATCAGAATCGCTGAAGACGGCCGGGATTCCCGCAAGGGGATCCCGGCCGTGTCGCGTGTGGGGGGGCCCCCCGCGGGCCCCGGGGCGGCGGCGGCGGCGGGGCGCCGGGG
>JADHED010002703.1_pt1 | contig 11756 bp, 9 predicted proteins | sample 8952041 | NCBI WGS metagenome assembly JADHED01 (sample SAMN16124423, study PRJNA663239) | bioreactor sludge metagenome | isolation source: sludge (control) | place: India:Bengaluru | collected 2018-09-08
CCCACGCGCGCGCCGCTCGGTCTGCCGCATGCCAGCCCCAGCGTGCGCAAGTTCGCGCGCGAGCTAGGGGTGCCGCTGGCCGAGGTCAAGGGCAGCGGCCCCAAGGGCCGCATCACGCAGGAAGACGTGCAGGCCTTCACCCGCGCCGTGATGAGCGGCGCGCAGCGCACGCAGGCGCAGGGCGCGGCCGGCGTGTCCGGTGGCGGCGTCACCGGCGGCGGCGAGCTGAACCTGATCCCCTGGCCGAAGGTGGACTTTGCCAAGTTTGGCCCCATCGAGCGCAAGGAGCTCAGTCGCATCAAGAAGATCAGCGGCGCCAACCTGATGCGCAACGCGGTCATGATCCCGGCCGTCACCAACCATGACGATGCCGACATCACCGACCTGGAGGCCTTCCGCGTGGCCACCAACAAGGAAAACGAGAAGAGCGGCGTCAAGGTCACCATGCTGGCCTTCCTGATCAAGGCCTGCGTGGCCGCGCTCAAGAAATTCCCCGAGTTCAACAGCAGCCTGGACGGCGACGCCCTGGTCTACAAGAACTACTGGCACATCGGCTTTGCGGCCGACACGCCCAACGGCCTGGTCGTGCCCGTCATCAAGGACGCCGACAAGAAGGGCGTGCTGCAGATCAGCCAGGAAATGGGCGAACTGGCCAAGAAGGCGCGCGACGGCAAGCTGGGCCCGGCCGACATGAGCGGCGCCACCTTCACCATCTCCAGCCTGGGCGGCATTGGCGGGCGCTATTTCACGCCCATCATCAACGCGCCCGAGGTGGCCATCCTGGGCGTGTGCCGCTCCAACATCGAACCGGTGTGGGACGGCAAGGCATTCCAGCCGCGCCTGATGCTGCCGCTGTCGCTCACCTGGGACCACCGCGTGATCGACGGCGCCGCGGCCGCGCGCTTCAACGCCTATCTGGGCCAGATCCTGGCGGACTTCCGCCGCGTGCTGCTGTGAAGGAGACGCGGACATGGCCGTGATAGACATCAAGGTGCCGGACATCGGCGACTTCGCCGACGTCGGCGTGATCGAGCTGCTGGTGAAGCCCGGCGACACCGTCAAGGTCGAGCAGAGCCTGATCACCGTCGAATCCGACAAGGCGTCGATGGAGATTCCGTCCAGCCACGCCGGCGTGGTCAAGGAACTCAAGGTCAAACTGGGCGACAAGGTGAGCGAAGGCTCGGTGATTCTGACGCTGGAGGCCGCAGGGGCCTCGGCCACCTCTCCCGCCGGGGCGGGAGAGGGCAGGGATGAGGGTGGGGTTCAAGCGGGAGCGCAACCTTCACCCTCACCCCAACCCCCTCCCGCCAGCGGCAGAGGGCGTGAACCCGCCCCCATCGCCAGCAGCTTTGCCGGCACGGCCGATCTGGACTGCGACGTGCTGGTGCTGGGCGGCGGCCCCGGCGGCTATTCGGCCGCCTTTCGCGCCGCCGACCTGGGCCTCAAGGTGGTGCTGGTCGAGCGCTACGCCACCCTGGGCGGCGTGTGCCTGAACGTGGGCTGCATCCCGTCCAAGGCGCTGCTGCACGTGGCCGCGGTGATGGACGAAGTGGGCCATCTGGCCGCGCTGGGCGTGGACTTTGGCAAGCCCAAGCTCGACATCGACAAGCTGCGCAGCCACAAGGAAAAGGTGATCGCCAAGCTGACGGGCGGCCTGGGCGCCATGGCCAAGATGCGCAAAGTTACGCTGGTGCGCGGCTACGGCAGCTTCGTGGGCGCCAACCACCTGCAGGTCGAAGAAACCACCGGCAGCGGCCAGGACAAGACCGGCTCTAAGCGCGTGGTGCAGTTCAAGCGCGCCATCATCGCCGCCGGCAGCCAGGCCGTGCGCCTGCCCTTCATGCCCGAGGACCCGCGCGTGGTGGACAGCACCGGCGCGCTGGCGCTCAAGTCCGTGCCCCAGAAGATGCTGATCCTGGGCGGCGGCATCATCGGCCTGGAGATGGGCACGGTCTACAGCACGCTGGGCGCGCGCCTGGACGTGGTGGAAATGCTCGATGGCCTGATGCAGGGCGCCGACCGCGACCTGGTCAAGGTCTGGCAGAAGATGAACGCGCCGCGCTTCGACAACATCATGGTCAACACCAAGACCGTGGCGGCCGAGGCCACGGCGGACGGCATCAAGGTGAGCTTTGCCCCCGCCAAGGACGGCGTGACCGTGCCCGAGCCGCAGACCTACGACCTGGTGCTGCAGGCCGTGGGCCGAAGCCCCAACGGCAAGAAGATTGCTGCCGACAAGGCTGGCGTGGCCGTCACGGACCGCGGCTTCATCAACGTCGACATCCAGATGCGCACCAACGTGCCGCACATCTTCGCCATCGGCGACATCGTCGGCCAGCCCATGCTGGCGCACAAGGCGGTGCACGAGGCGCATGTGGCGGCCGAGGTCATCGCCGGTGAATTGAAGGGCGACGAAGCCCTGGCGCGCGCCGCCTTCAATGCCCGGGTCATCCCCAGCGTGGCCTACACCGACCCCGAGGTTGCCTGGGTCGGCCTGACCGAAGACCAGGCCAAGGCGCAGGGCATCAAGGTGAAAAAGGGCCTGTTCCCCTGGAGCGCCTCCGGCCGGGCCATTGCCAACGGCCGCGACGAGGGCTACACCAAGCTGCTGTTCGACGAAGCCACGCACCGCATCGTCGGTGGCGGCATCGTCGGCACGCACGCCGGCGACATGATCGGCGAGGTGGCGCTGGCCATCGAAATGGGCGCCGACGCGGTGGACATCGGCAAGACCATCCACCCGCACCCCACGCTGGGCGAGAGCATCGGCATGGCCGCCGAAGTCGCGCATGGTTCATGCACCGACGTGCCGCCGCAACGCAAATGAAGCTATTACATATTTAGCTGGCCGCGCAGTGCCAGAAAGGGCTGCGCGGCTTTTTTCCCGCAAGAGCGGCGGCTGGCGAAACACGCCGTGCCGGCGACGGCATGGCGCCCGCGGAACGTCGATCCCATGTCAGGCGGGGCAGATCTCCTTCCGTGCCTGAGCCGCATTTGCGGCGCTGAGCGATTCAGTCCGCGTGGCTTGGCGGTGGGGCTAGAACGTTTGACCCACATCATTCACGCTCTGGGTTGCAGGCCAGACGTCCCACAGCCGCGTGGCCGAACTCGTATCCTTGGTCAACGGGCAGAGACTGTGTCGCTTCGCCGCGGAAGTCGAAGATCACCCGAGCATGACTTGACGCCATGGCGGGCGCGTTCCAGGTTATGCTGGCGCCACCCTGTTCGACGCAAGAGGCCGACATGGCATGGCACACTTGGCTGATCTATTTTGTAGCGGCGCTCGGCCTGTCGCTGTCGCCTGGGCCCAACGGGCTGCTGGCGCTGACGCACGGTGCCTTGCATGGGCGTCGTAAGACGCTGTTTACCGTCGCCGGTGGCGCGCTGGGTTTTGCCACCGTCATCGCCTTGTCGATGTTCGGCATCGGGGCCCTATTGCAGGCCTCGCTGGTCTGGCTGACCGTGCTCAAGTGGGTGGGTGGCGGCTATCTGGTTTGGCTGGGCGTGCAGGTGTGGCGCGCCCCGCCCATTGCTGCGCTGGCCCTGCAACCGCAGGGTGAGGTCAACGGCTGGTCCTTGTTTCGACAGGGCGCGCTGTCGGCGCTGACCAATCCCAAGGGCATTCTGTTCTTCGCTGCGTTCCTGCCACAGTTCATCGATCCGGCACGCAGCCTGCTGCTGCAGTACTTCATCATGGCCGGCACCTTCGTTGCCATCGAATTCATCACCGAGGTGCTGATAGCAAGCATGGCGCAGCGCATCAGCGGCTGGCTGGCGCGCGTGGGACGCGGTTTCAACCGCGTGTGTGGCGGCATCTTTGCTGCGATCGGGGTGGCGCTGCCGCTGCGCGCCTGAGCGCGGTCGTGGCGGCGCTGTGCACCCGTCAGGTGTGCCGCAGTGGTGCTGCCGGGTACGTGGCGTGCGCAACCACCAGCTGAAGATCAACGAAGCAACCGGACCCGGTGTTCCACCGTCGCTCACCAAGATGGCGAGCGGTCAATTGCCGTTCCTGGGGGTCATGTGGATGGTGGCGTCATCGCCAGATGGCGGTGACGCTCCAACCATTGCATCAACGGCAAGGCGAGCGCTATTTTCTCCTGGGTGCCGAGGCTGCTGTTCCAGATTTCGCGCATGCATGCGGCATGCACCTCGAAGTACTGCGGCTGTGAAAAATCCCAGCTGCGCGACAGGCTGCCCGGTTTGTAGAACTTGTGACACAGCAGCTCGGGCACCCGCACGAAGCTGCCCAGCAGGGCCAGATGGAGGACCCAGGGCCAGTCGGCCGAGAACTCGCCCGCGCCGTGCTTCTTCAGTCCGCCGATCTGGCGAGCCATCGACAGCCGGAACAGCCCACGGTTGGGCACCCACCACTTGCCCCTGCGCTCCAGCACGCGCACGCCGCGGATGAACGCCGATCGCTCGCCATCCAGCGTGGGGTAGCTCCAGAACTCCTGACCTCCCTGGGTTTCGGTCAGCAGCACGTCCGAGAAGGCCACGCAGGCCTGAGGATCGGCATCCAGCTCCGCCGCCAGGCGGGCAATGTAGGTGGGCGCCAGCAGGTCATCGTGGAAGGCGAACAGCGCATAGTCGCCCTGCGCCTGCGACAGCAGGAAGTTGCTGTTGCCGACCCAGCCCAGGCGCGAGGTCTGTCTGACGACGCGAAAACGGGGGTCGCGCAACGCATGGCGCTCGCAGATCGCGTGGGTGTCGTCGTCGCAAAGGTCCACCGACACCAGCACGTGTAGCGCAGGATGGGTCTGCGCCGACAGGGCGTCGAGCGTGGGTTGTATGAATTCGGCAGCCTGGTAGGCGGGTACCAGCGCGGTTACGGCCGATGGTGAGATCGTGCTCATGGTGCAGCGGCCCCATCGGGATCGACGTCGGTCCAGGTCTGTGCCAGCGCCGTGCGCTGTCCCAGCAGCAGGTCGGCCGCCTGCACGGCGTACCAGGGGGCGGTCGTGAGCTTGCCGCTGTCCACGCTCAGATAGCGGGCATCGCCGCGGGGGCCATTGAAGGAGCGCGCATGAAGACCGCTGTCGAGCCGATCCACATCTTCGCGCCCATAGGCGAAGATGGCGCCCGCGTCCACGTTCAGCACGGTGGCGCGATGCAGGCCCGGGTACCAGCGATCGGCTGCGCGCAGGATCGCCTCGGCCAGTGCCTGGGCCTGATCGGGCGATACATCACCACGGCAGGGCCCATCCCACTCGGGCGGCGGTACCAGGGCTTCACTCCAGCCGCGCAGGCCTTCCGGGTACCAGGAGACGAAGGCCGTGCCATTGGGGCGCATCACCACGTCGCCATAGCGGCCCAGCACCATCGTGACCGAACTGAGGTGCTCCCAGCCTGCAGGCAGCCGGACGATGACCCGGTACTTGAGTCGGTGCAGCCAGCCGGGTGCCGGCTGCAGTCCCATGCTGGCATCCAGCCCCAGGCGCTGCTCCCAGGTGGCGTTCACCACCTGCCGTGCACAGGCCTCCAGCGGCTCCAGCGGTTCGCCGCCGGACCCCAGCACCTGGCCGTGGAGGGTGACACCGTCCGGAGCCGGTGCGAACCGGGTGATGCGCCGCCCAGGCAGCCAGTCGATGAGTGGATGGGTGATCACCGCACGCCGCAGCGCAGCGGCCAGCGCGTCGGTGTCGATCGCGCGCTCGGCGGTGGTGAACACCGATTCGCCGGGAGCGAGTACCAGGCCCTGGTGCTCGTCCCGAGATGCCGGCCAGGCCAGCCGCGTGGGGCGCTGGCCCAGGTAGCTGGCCTCGGGGTGCTGGGTCATCCAATGCTTGTACAGCGCCTGCACGCGATCAAAGTGACGCGCCAGGGTGGGCGCCGGCAGGACCGAATCGCGAGCCACGAGGTAGGCGAACGGGGTGGACAGCGGCAAGGCCGCGGCCACCGGCCGACCCAGCCAGCGCTCCAGCAGGTGCTGAAACACCAGTGCGCCGCGCAACTGCACGCGGGCCGTCGCGCCGCTGGCGTCGGCAGCATAGATCAGACCCAGATGAATCTTGCCTTCGTTGCGCAGGCTGGCGCGGTTCATGGGCAGCGCATCCTGATCCAGCAGCACCACGGGCTGACCTCTGTGCGCAAGCTCCAGCGCGATGGCGCAGCCTTGCAGGCCGGCGCCAACCACCCACACGCGGGAATCGGGAACGCTGCGGCTCATGGCTCGTGCAAGAGTGACCGCTCATCGCCCGGCGTTGGTCGTGGTGCGCGCCTGCCCTGGCAATTGCCATGCGCCTGCATCCACGTCGCGAGCATCGCTGGTACCGTCATAGGCGTGCCAGGCGATCAAGTGCGTTGTCGAGCGTGCCGTCCTGTTTGGCGAAGCAAAAACGAATCACCTTCTGGTCGAAGCCATCACCATAGAACGCCGACAGCGGAATCGCTGCCACGCCGATCTCGCGTGTCAGCCACTGGCAGAAGTCGGCTTCGGACAGGTCACGCTCGGGCACCGAGAGTTCATCGATCGCCGCGCACTGGAAATACGTGCCTTCGCAAGGCAGCAGCCGAAAGCGCGTCTGCGCCAGGCCGGCGCGAAACAGGTCGCGCTTGGCGGCGTAGAAGGCGGGCAGTTCCAGGTAGGGCCGGGGGTCCTGCATGTACGCGGCAATGCCGTACTGCATCGGTGTGTTGACAGTGAACACGTTGAACTGGTGCACCTTGCGGAACTCCGCCGTCAGTACGGCCGGCGCAGCTACGTAGCCGACTTTCCAGCCGGTGACGTGACAGGTTTTGCCAAAGCTGCTGACGATGAAGCTGCGCGCCGCCAGGCCGGGGTAGCGCGCCGCGCTTTCGTGGCGCAGCGGGGCGTAGACCATGTGCTCGTACACCTCGTCGCTGATCACCAGCGCGTCGGTGGGCGCCAGCAGCTCCTGCAGGCGCTGCATGTCGGCAGCCGACCAGACGGTGCCGCTGGGGTTGTGCGGGCTGTTGATCACGATGGCCCGAGTGCGCGGCGACAGCGCGGCGGCGAGGCGGTCGAAGTCCGGCCGAAAGCTGCCGGGCGTCAGCGGCACGCGCACCACGCGGGCGCCGCTGAGTTCGATGTTCGGCACGTAGCTGTCGTAGCAGGGCTCCAGCACGATCACTTCGTCGCCCGGGCCGGCGCAGCACAGGATGGCGGTCAGGATGGCCTGGGTGGCGCCAGCGGTGACGGTGATTTCGGCGCCGGCATCGTAGTGGCGGCCGTACAGCGCCTCGATCTTGGCAGCGATGGCCTCGCGCAGCGCCGGCACACCGGGCATCGGCGGGTATTGGTTCAAACCCTGCCGCATGGCCGCCGTCACGGCGTCGACCAGCGCCGGGTCGCAGCCGAAGTCCGGAAAACCCTGGCCCAGGTTGACGGCCTGGTGCTGCGTCGCCAGCGCCGACATGACGGTGAAGATGGTGGTGCCGACGTTCGGCAGGCGCGAAGGGAAGGCCGGCGTGCGCTCAGAGTTCATAGTCGTTCAGGTGGCCGCTCATGGCCTTGAGAATGAGGTCCTTGTCCAGCCGGTCGGACAGCAGGCTGGCAAAATGGTAGACGAAGTCGCGCAGCCAGGCGCCGCGCTTGAGCGCGATGCGCGCCACGTTCTGTCCCAGCAGCGGACCCAGCGGTCGCGCCACCAGGTCGCCCTGGCGATCGTCGGCCATGGCCATCTCGGCGACGATGCCTATGCCCAGGCCCAGCCGCACGTAGGTCTTGATGACGTCCGAATCGATCGCCTCCAGCACCACCCGAGGCGTCAGCTGGCGCTGGGCGAACGCGGCATCGACCCGGGTGCGCCCGGTGAACGAGGGGTGGTAGGTGATCAAGGGCTCTGCGGCAATGTCCTCCAGCGCCAGGCGCTCTTTTCTCGAGAGCGGATGGGTGGCCGGCAGGACCAGCACATGCTGCCACTCGTAGCAGGGCAGGGTGACCAGTTCGGGGTAGCTGGCCAGCGACTCGGTGGCCACGCCGATCTCGGCCGTCTCCTCGATCACCATGCGCGCCACCTGATCGGGCGCGCCCTGGTGCAGGCTGATGTTGACCTTGGGGTATTGCACGCGCAGGCGCGCCACCGGCCTGGGCAGCACGTAGCGTGCCTGCGTGTGGGTGGTGGCGATCGACAGCGTGCCGGTGTCCTGCGCGCTGTACTGCTCGCCGATGCGCTTGAGGTTGCCGACCTCGCGCAGGATGATGGCGATGCTGTCCAGCACATGCTGGCCCGGCTCGGTGATGCGCTTGAGGCGCTTGCCGTGGCGCGTGAAGATGTCGATACCGAGCTCTTCTTCCAGCTCGATGATGGCCTTGGACACGCCCGGCTGCGAGGTGTGCAGCGCCTTGGCGGCCTCGGTCAGGTTCAGGTTGCGTCGGGCGGCCTCCTGAACGAAACGGAACTGATGAAGGTTCATGGAGATTCCGAATATAGAACTCCGTCATTATGGCTGAATCGCTCTAAGGCGAGGGCGTATCCAGCATCGCATGGGCCATGGCGGCCAGCACCTCGGGGTGCTCCGAGATCGCCGGCTGCAGGCTGAAACGCACCTGCGGGTGCTGCGTGCGCAGCACCTGCAGCAACCGCGGCAGGTCTTCGCGCGCATGGCGGCCGACGCCCAGGAACATGGGCCAGACGGTGACGGCGTCGGCACCGCCGGCCAGCAACCGGTCGACGGCGGTGGGCAGATCGGGCGCGGTGTGCTCCAGATAGGCGCAGGCCACCGGGCGGCCCGGCGCAAGCTGGCGGATGCGCTCGGCCACGGCTTCGATCGGCGCGCGCCATGCCGCTTCGCGCGAGCCGTGCGCGAACAGCACGATGCCGTGGCGATCGGGCCCTTGCATGGCTATTGCCGCAGCACCAGCCAGCCGAAGGCGGCCAGCGACAGCACCGAATAAATCACGCCAGGCGCCGCCGCCGCCAGCCAGGGCTCCCAGTTGCGCAGATTGCCAATGAAGCCGAACACGTTGTTGAGCAGGAAGAAGCTAATACCCACCAGCACACCGACGAACACGTAGCCGGTGATGTTGCCGGTGCGAAAGTGCAGGTAGGCGAACGGCAGCGCCAGCACCACCATCACCAGGCAGCTTAGCGGGTAGAACACCTTGCGCCAGAACTCGATCTCGTAGCGCTGCGCGCTCTGCTGGTTGCTCTGCAGGTGGCGGATGTAGCGGAACAGGTCCAGCGTCTGCATGCGGTTGGGGTTGAGCAGCGCGGCGGCCACGGTGTCCTGCGACAGCGCGTTGGGCCAGACCCATTCGTCCAGACGCTGCACTTGCACCCGCGGTTCGGCCTGCGGCACCTGCTCGAAGTTGCGCTGCTCCACAGCCTGCAGCGTCCAACCCTGATCGCTGAAATGACCGCGGCTGGCCTTGGTCATGGTCAGCAGGCGCCCGTCGGCGTTGCTGAACTGAAAGATCTGCACCTGGTTGAGCGTGCCGTCGGCCGACATGGTGCCCACGTTGACCGCGTACTGGCTGTCGTCGCGCCGCTCCTTCAGCCATGCGCCGGTGCGCCCCACCGTGATGTCGCCCAGAAAGCGCGCCTGCAGGTTCTGCACCGCGCGGTTGGCCTCCGGCGCCACGTAGTCGCCGCACACGAAGGTCAGCGCCACGAAGCCCAGCGCCAGCACCAGCAGCATGCCCAGCGCCCGCAACGGCCCCAGACCGCTGGTGCGCAAGATGGTGAACTGCGAGCTGGCGGCCAGCTGCGCCATCACGTAGATGGTGCCGATCAGCACCGCGATCGGCAGCAGCTCGTACAGGTGGCTGGGCACCTGCAGCGCCACGTTCAGCAGCGCGTAGCCTGCGTGGTAGCCGCGTCCGGCGCCGCGCTCAAGCTGACCCAGGGCGTCGACCAGGTCGAAGAAGAAGAACAGCGCCAGAAACGCCAGCGCCACGAAGCCGACGGCACGCAGCACCTCCCGGTAGATCAGATGGCGGATGGTGTTCACGCGCCACCCCCGTTCAGCCGGCGGCGCCAGGCGCTGCCCCAGCCGTGGTGGCGCGCCAGCAGCCAGCCAAGCGACAGCAGCAGCACGCCGCCGTGCAGCAGCAGCAGATAGGCCACCAGCCCGACGCGGCCCCGGGCGATCCAGCTTTCGCCGAACGTCAGCAGGTTGTAGTAGGTGGTGAAGGCGAACAGCGCGAACACCAGTCCGGCGCTGCGCCCCACGCGCGGGTTCACGCGTGTGGCGGCGAGCGCGAACACCGCGCAGTTGAGCGCCGCCAGGATCAGCCCGATGCGCCACGACAACTCACCCTGGTGGCGGGGCGTGGGCTGGCTCAGCAGGGTCAGCGTCGGCTTCATGGTGGGCGAATCGTTGGCGGTCGGTCCCACCAGGCGCGTGCTGATGCGGTTGCCGTATTCGGCGAACTCGCTCACCCGCGTCTGGCCAGTGGCGCTGTCGAGCTCCAGCCGGTGGCCGTGGTCGAGCACCACGAAGCGTTCCCCCTTGATCACCTCCAGGCGCCCGCGCTGCGCCGTGGTCACGGTTTCCTTGCCGTGTTCGTTGGTGGCGATGAAGATGTTGTGGCCGGTCTCGGCGTCGGCACGGTCCTTGTCGATGAAGAACACGCGCTGCCCCCCGGCCGACTCGATGAAGCGCCCCGGCGCCACCCGCTCGATGTCGCCACGCGCCTGGTAGCGGTCGCGCAGCTCGCGAATCTGGTGATTGGCCCAGGGCCACACCGCCAGCGCCAGCACCGCCACCACCAGCAGCACCGGCCAGGCAAAGCGCAGCACGGGCCTGAGAAACGCCGCCAGGCCCTGGCCGCTGGCGAACCACACCACCATCTCGCTGGCCGCGTACATGCGCGTCAGCGTGGCGGTGATGGCGACGAACAGGCTCAGGGTGAGGATGGTGGCCAGGTGCCCGAGCACGGTGTAGCCCATCACCAGCATCACTTCCGAGGGGTTGACGCGGCCGGCCGAGGCCTGGCCCAGCGTGCGGATCAGCAGCACCGTCATCACCACCGTGACCAGCACCACCAGCGTGGCACTGAAGGCCCGGCCGAGCTCCTTGCGAATGGAGGAATCGAATAACATCAGTCGAAAGGAAAACGACAATTATGGACTTCGAGCTTCAATCCCTTCGTCTGGCCGACGCGGCCGCCCGCAAGTCGCCCGCCCTGGTGGTGCTGGTGGCCGACGGCTTCGCCGGTGGCGAAGATGCGCTGTCGGCGCTGATCGCGCGCACTGTGGCCAGCGGCGACTTCAAGACCGAGGCCGGCGCCCAGCTGTTCGTCTATGGCGCGGCAGGCATCGTGCCCGAGCGCGTGGTGCTGGCCGGCATCGGCGACGGCAGTCCGGCCCGGGTGCGCAAGGCGGTGGGCACGGCCATGGGCGCGCTGCGCGGTGGCCCGGCCAAGGCCGTCACGCTGTGCTTTGCCCAGCCCGCCGAAGCCGATGCGCTGCGCGCCGCCGTGCTGGCCCTGGCCGACGCCAGCTACACCTACAGCGCCACCAAGAGCAAACCGAAGGACAAGAAGGAGCCGCCGCGCATCGGCAAGGCCGTGCTGGGGGTGCCGGAACCGGGCCCGCTGCGCGAGGCGTTGCAGCAGGCGGTGGCGGTGGCGCACGGCGTCGAGCTGGCGCGCGAATGGGCCAACCGGCCAGGCAACCATGCCACGCCGACCCTGCTGGCGGACGCGGCCCGGCAACTGGGCAAGCTGCCACGCATCGGCTGCGAGGTGCTGGGTCCGAAGGAGGTGGCGCGCCTGGGCATGGGCGCCTTCCAGGCGGTGGCGCAGGGGTCGCGGCAGGAGCTGCGCTTCATCGTGCTGCGCTACGACGGCG
>JADHED010002706.1_pt1 | contig 11745 bp, 8 predicted proteins | sample 8952041 | NCBI WGS metagenome assembly JADHED01 (sample SAMN16124423, study PRJNA663239) | bioreactor sludge metagenome | isolation source: sludge (control) | place: India:Bengaluru | collected 2018-09-08
ACCCACTGCCAGGTGATGCGCGCCCCGCAGGAGGTGCTCGCGGCCAACCGCCCGCTCGTCCAGCGGGCGGCCACCGCCACGCGCGGCCAGGTGGTGCGCTACGCCGGCCGGCCGATCGACGCGGTCTTCCACGCCGACTGCGGCGGCGCCACCAGCCGGCCGGCGGCGGTGTGGGGCGCGGCCGGTCACCCCTACCTCACGGAGGTGGCCGACGCGTCGTGCCTGGCCGACCCACGGTCGCCCTGGGCACACCAGGCCACGCGGGACCAACTGCGCACCGCGCTGAACGCCTCGCCGGCGACGGCCGTGGGGCGCCGGCTCGACGCCGTCCGCGTGGTGGAGACCGACGCGAGCGGGCGGGCGGTGCTGGTGGCGCTCGACGGCGAGCGCAGCCCACTGGTGCGGGGCGAGGAGTTGCGGGCCGTGTTGACGCGGAGCTTCGGCGCCCGCGCGGTCCGCAGCACGCGCTTCACGGTGCGGCGCGAGGGCGACCGCTTCAGCTTCAGCGGCCGCGGGTTCGGCCATGGGGTGGGCCTGTGCCAGCGGGGCGCCCTGGCACGCCTGCTCACGGGGGCCTCGGTGGCGGCCGTGCTGCAGGCCTACTACCCCGGCACGACGATCGACCCGCCCCGCTGAGTGGCGGGACGCGGCCGGGCCTGCCCCGGGCCGGATCAGAAGTGGTCGGTGAGTTGGCCGAACCGGTCCAGCACGATCAACCGATCGTGGGGGCCCTCGGGCAGCGGGTCCAGTTCGAGCACCCAGGTGGCCGGGTGGGGCACGAACACGGCGCCCAGGCCGGCGGCGAGCGCGGGCGCCACGTCGGACCTGGGGCTGTTGCCCACCATCCACGCCACGTCGCCGGCCACCCGATGGCGGGCCAGCGCATCGCGGTAGGCCTCGGGGTGCTTCTCGCGGACGACGTCCACGGCGTCGAACCAGCGGACCAGCCCGGAGCGGGCGACCTTGTCGCGCTGGTCGGCCTCGTCGCCCTTGGTGAACAGCACCAGGCGATGGCGGGAGGCCAGGGCCTCGAGGGTGGCCTCGACGCCCTCGATCAGTTCCATGTCGCGACGCCGGATGCCCGCGCAGTGCTCGTCGATCTCGGCGATGAGGGCGGCGGCGTCCCCGGGCGCGAGACGGCGGCAGGCCTCGCGCAGCGACTGATTGAAGTTGGCCACGCCGTAGCCGTGGGTCTTGGTGCGCACGCGCTCGATCTCGAGCAGCGTGTGGCGCGCCGCCTCGGGCGCCACGCCGTGTCTGGCGAGCAGCCGGCAGTACTCCTGCACGACCGCCTCGAAATAGACGTTGTTCTCCCAGAGGGTGTCGTCGGCGTCGATGAACAGCGTGAGGCCGCCGCGGGCGCGCACGGCACCTTCGGCCGACGGCCGGGCGTCCAAGCGTGGGGCAGAGCCCAGCTCTGGGGGGCCCTCTCGTGACGACATGAGAATGCTATTGTATGGGGACTGTTGCCCCGCAGCCGGTAAACGTCCCCGCTCCACGCGCGTAGAACACCCATGAGGCCGTCCAACGACACGCCCGCGACCGACGGGGCCGTGCTCGACGACCTGGCTCGCCAGGTGCAGGCCGCCGCTGCCCGCGGCGACCGGCCGGCGGCCGCGGAGGCCTACGAGGCGGTGGTGCGGCAGCTGCAGCGCCGGGCGTCCCGCGTGGCGTTCTGGTACCTGCGGCACGCCGACGAGGCCGACGAGGTCGTGCAGGAGACGTTCCTCAGGATCTTCGAGCGGATCGGCCAGTACCGGCCGGACTTGCCGTTCGAGGCCTGGTTCATGCGGTCGCTGGTGAACGCCTGCCTCGACCGAAGCAAGGCACGGCAGCGGCGCGGCCGCTGGCTGGTGGCGGCCACGGGCGTGGACGAGCTGGCGCATCGGGTGGCCAGCCGGGAGCCGTCGCCCGAGCGCCGCGTGCTCGACGGCGAACGGCAGTCGGCCCTGGCGGCGGCGATCCGCCAGTTGCCGGACCGCCAGCGGGCCGTGGTGGTGCTGAGCCAGCTCGGCGAGCGGTCGCATGCCGAGATCGGCGCCATGATCGGCCTGAACGAATCGACGGTCCGCGTGCACCTGTTCCGCGGCCTGCGCCGGTTGCGTGCCCTGCTCGGCACCCCGCCGGCCGGTAGCGCGGCGCGGGCGCAACAGGGATGAGCTGCTGATGTCCCGAGCCTCCACGAGCCACCCGACGCCCCCGGACCTGCTGGCCTGGCTGTCCGGCGCCGCGGACCCGGCATTGGCCGACCACGTCGCCGCGTGCCCGCGCTGCCAGAGCCTGGTCGAGGACTGGCGGACGGTCGGGCTGGCGGTGACGCAGCGGCTGGAGAGCGAGGCCGACGCGGTGTTCACGGAGGAGCGCCTCGCCCATCAGCACGACGCCGTGATGCGGCGCCTGCGGGGCGGGGGCGCTCGCGTGCTGCCGTTTCCCGCCCCGGCCGGCGGCGGCCGGCAGCGGCCGCGCGTCTTCGGGACCGAGATTCGCCGCTGGATGGCCGCGGCGGCGCTCGTCGGGCTGCTCGTCGGCACGCTGGCGGGGCGCTTCCTGCTCGATCCCCAGGGCTCGCCGGCCGCCGACCCCCGCGCGCGCGCTGCGGCCTCGCCGGGCGCGCCCGCCTCGCCCGCCTTCACCGGCGTGCCGCTCTCCGACGAGGCCTTCCTCGTCGAACTCGACGCGGCCGTCTTCTCGTCGAGCCCGCGCGCGCTGCGCGCGCTCGACGCGCTCACGCCCGACGCCGAACGCTGAGCCGCCGCCGTCGCTCACGGTCTTCGGCCCGGACGACGGCACGGCACGCCTGCCCAAAGCCGGACCCGAGTCTCAGGCCCCAAGCCCCAGGCCTGCTAGGATCTTCCTCGTGCCACCACTGATCTTCCGCAAGGGCCTCGACATGAAGGCCGCGGTCGCCGGCGCGCTCGCCGAGGACTACCACAGCGCCATCGTCGATCGCATCAAGGCCGACGACTACAGGTACGTCGCGGCGGAGGGACGCCTCGTCGTCCACCTCGCGCGCGAGTTCGGCTTCTGCTACGGCGTGGACCGCGCCGTGGACTACGCCTACCAGGCGCGGAAGCGCTTCGCCGACCGCCAGGTGTTCCTCACCGGCGAGATCATCCACAACCCCCACGTGAACGAGAAGCTGCGGGCGGCGGGGATCCGCTTCCTCTCCGATCCCGGCGAGTCGGTGGACGCGCTGACGCCGGAGGACGTCGTCATCCTGCCGGCCTTCGGGGTGAGCGTCGGCGACCTGCAGCGCTTCGTCGCCATCGGCTGCGCGCTGGTGGACACCACGTGCGGGTCGGTGCTGAACGTGTGGAAGAACGTCACGCGCTACGCGCAGGACGGCTTCACCGCGGTGATCCACGGCAAGGTGCACCACGAGGAGACGCGCGCCACCGCGTCGCAGGCCCTCACGTACCCGGACGGCCGCTACCTCGTCGTGCTCGACAAGGTGGAAACGGCCGTCGTGTGCGACTACATCCGCCACGGGGGCGACCGGGCGGCGTTCCTCGCGCGCTTCGGCGGGGCCGTCTCCGAGGGCTTCGACCCCGACCGCGACCTGCGGCGCATCGGCCTGGCCAACCAGACCACGATGCTGATGAGCGAGTCGCTCGAGATCGGCGAGATGTTCCGGCAGGCGATGGCGGACCGCTACGGGGAGGCGGCGCTGGGCACGTGCTACCGCGCCTTCGACACCATCTGCAGCGCCACCCAGGAGCGGCAGGACGCGGTGATCGCCCTGCTCGACGAGCACCCGCTCGACGTGATGGTGGTGGTGGGCGGCTACAACAGCAGCAACACGTGCAACCTGGCGAACATCTGCGCCGAGCGCGTGCCCACGTTCCACATCGCCGAGCCCGGCTGCCTCGTCTCGGCCGACGAGATCCGGCACCGCCCGGTCACCCCGCCGGGCGCCCCCAGGCAGAAGGTGTCGGAGACGACGGCCACCGGCTGGCTGCCGGCGACGCGCCCGGCGCGGATCGGGCTGACGGCCGGCGCGTCCACGCCGAACAACATCATCGGCGAGGTGGTGCAGCGGCTCGAGACGTTCGTGCGCTAGCAGCCCGTGGGGCAACTGGCGCTCCATTCGACGGCCGGGGCAGCCCGGCTGGCGGCGTTGCTCCTCCCCCAAGAATTGGCCGTGTTCGCGGTCGTCGCGCCTGGCCAGCCTGGCGTCGCGCCCGTCTCGGTGCGACGCGGCACTTCCACCACGGGCTGCCAGGCTCGCGCTCCAGGTCCCGGGCCCGCGCCACCCCTCTGGTATCATCCGCCCCGACCTGCCGGCTCGCGCGCAGCGCGCGCGGTCCCCGTCCCGAGGTGTCCGATGTCACGACCCCGTCTCGTCCTGGCCGCGGCGCTCGCCGCCGCCGGCATCGCGATCGGCGCCGGCGCGCAGGTCGGCGCGCAGCCCGCCGCCACGCTGCCAACGCCCGAGTCGAGCTTCGGCTTCGCCGCCTGCGCCGACCGGAAGCTTGCCACCTACGAGCAGATCGCCGACTACTTCCGCGCGCTCGACGCGGCCTCCGACCGGATGCAGCTCGTGGAGATCGGCACGTCGGTCGGCGGCCGGCCGATGCTGCTGGCCGTGATCTCCTCGGAGGCCAACCTGCGGGAACTGGCGCGCTACAAGGACATCGCGCAGCGGCTGGCGCGCGCCCGCGGGCTCACCGACGAGCAGGCCCGGGCGCTCGCCCGCGAGGGCAAGTCGGTGATGTGGGTGGACTTCGGCCTGCACTCCAGCGAGCTGGCCCACGGCCAGACCGCCCCGGAGTTCGCGCACCGCGTCGTGTCGGCGGAGACCGACGAGATGCGCTTCATCCGCGACAACGTGATCCTGGTGCTCGTGCCGAACATGAACCCCGACGGCACCACCCTGTGGGCCGACTGGTACATGAAGCACGTGGGCGGTCCCTACGAGCGCTCGTCGCTGCCCGAGCTCTACCACCACTATGTCGGCCACGACAACAACCGCGACTGGTTCATGATGACGCAGCCCGAGACGCGGGCCGTGGCGCGCCAGCTCTACGAGGAGTGGTTCCCGCAGATCATCCACAACCAGCACCAGTCGGCGCCCTTCCCGGCGCGCATCTTCATCCCGCCCTTCGAGGACCCGATGAACCCCAACATCCCGCCGCTCGTGCAGCGCGGGGTGAACCTGGTGGGCGAGGCCATGGGGCGGCGCTTCGAGCAGGAGGGCAAGCCCGGCGCGATCTCGCGCATCACCTTCGACGTGTGGTGGAACGGCGGCATGCGGACCGCCCCCTACTTCCACAACATGATCGGCATCCTCACCGAGACGGGGCACACCTCGCCGGCGCCGGCCACCTACGACCCGAAGAACTTCCCGCGCACGTTCTCGAACGGCGTGGCGACGCTCGAGCCGAGCACGAGCTACCCGAACCCCTACCGGGGCGGCACGTGGCACTTCCGTGACAGCTGCGAGTACATGATGACGGCCTCGATGGCCGTGCTCGACCTCGGCGCGCGCTGGCGCGAGCAGTGGCTCTACGACATCTACCAGATGGGCCGCGACGCCATCCGCGCCGGCCGCGACGAGACCTACGTGGTGCCCGCGGACCAGTGGGACCCGGGCGCCGCCGTGAAGCTGATCAACACGCTGCGCCTCGGCGGCGTCGAGGTGGAGCGGGCGAAGGAGGCCTTCCGCGCCGGCGGGCGCGACTACGCGGCCGGCAGCTATCTCATCCGAGGCGCCCAGCCCTTCAGGCCCTACGTCACAGACCTGCTCAACCCGCAGGTCTACCCCGACCTGCGGCTCTATCCGGACGGCCCTCCCGAGCGCCCCTACGACGTGACGGGCTGGACGCTGCCGATGCAGATGGGCGTCGAGGTGGACCGCCTCAAGGAAGCCGTGTCCGTGCCGGCCGAGGCCATCGGCGTGGCGCCCGTGCCCTCCGGCGCCGTGTCGGGCGTCGCCAAGGCCGCCTACGCCCTCGACCCGCGGACCAACGACGCGTTCACCGCGGTGAACCGGCTGCTGAAGGCCGGCGACCACGTCACCCGTGCCGGCGCGGCGTTCACGGCGGGCGGCCGCGAGTTCCCGGCCGGCACCTTCCTCGTCGCGGCGAAGGGCACGCAGACCCACGATCGGGTCCAGACGCAGGCGCTCTCGCTCGGCCTGCAGGTGGTCGCCCTCGACGCGCCGCCGGCCGTCGCGCAGGTGCCCCTGCGCGTCCCGCGCATCGGGCTCTACCACGCGTGGGGCGGCAACATGGACGAAGGGTGGACCCGCTGGCTGCTCGAGCAGTACGAGTTCCCCTACCAGCGGCTGCACGACCGCGACGTGCGGGCGGGCAACCTGCGGGCGCGCTTCGACGTGATCGTGCTGCCCGACGCGGCCTACGAGAGCATGATGAACGGCCTGGCGGCGGGAACGATGCCCGAGGAGTACGTCGGCGGCATGACACCGCAGGGCGTCAACCACCTCTACACGTTCACGCAGGCCGGCGGCACGCTGGTGGCGCTCGACAGCGCCACGTCGCTGCCGCTCACCGCCTTCGGCCTGCCCGTGCGCAACGTCACCGACGGCCAGCGCGACAGCGACTTCTTCATCCCGGGCACGCTGGTGCGGATCGCGCTCGACCCGGCGCACCCGGTGGCCTGGGGCATGCCGCCGCAGGCGGCCGCCTTCTTCGCGCGCAGCGCCGCGTTCCAGGCCGGGCGCCCGCGGTCGCGCGCCGAGATGGAACTCGGAACCGGCGGCGCGGCCGCCGACGGCGTGCGGACCGTGGCCACCTATGCGGGCAAGGATCTGCTGATGAGCGGCTGGCTGCTCGGGGAACGCGTGATCGCCAACCGGGCCGCGGTCCTCGACGTGCCGCTCGGCCAGGGGCGCGTCGTGCTGCTGGGCTTCCGCGTGCAGCACCGGGCGCAGCCGCACGGCACCTTCAAGCTGCTGTTCAACAGCCTGCTGCTGCCCGCCCCGCCGGTCGCCCCGGCCCCGCCGGCCCCGCGCCGATGACCGCCCTGCCCCGCCTCCTCGTCGTCGACGACGATCCCGCCGTGCGGGAGGGACTCCGCCGCCAGATGGCGGCGGACTTCGACATCGACGACGCCGGCACGGGCGAGGTGGGGATGTCGGTGCTCTCCCGCCGCGGGCCGTTCGCGGTCGTGGTGGCCGATTACCGGCTGCCCCGGATGAGCGGCGTGGCGTTCCTCGCGCGCGTGCGGGAGCAGGCCCCCGAGTCGGTGCGCGTCATCCTCACCGGCGCGGGCGACATGGAGGCGGCCGTCGAGGCGGTGAACGAGGGCCACGTGTTCCGGTTCCTCGTGAAGCCGAGCCCTGCCGCGCGGCTGCGGCGCGTGCTCCTCGACTCCCTCGCCCAGCACCGGCTCCTGACCGCCGAACGCGACGTGCTGGAGCGGACGCTGGCCGGCGCGGTGCAGGTGCTCACCGAGGTGCTGGGCCTGGTGAGCCCCGAGGCCTTCGGCCGGGCGGCGCGGCTGAAGTCGTGCGTGGCGCACCTCGCCCGCCAGTTGCACCTGCCGGGCGCGTGGCAGTTCGAGGTGGCGGCGATGCTGTCGCAGATCGGCTGCATCGCGCTGCCGGCCGAGACCCTGTCCAAGCTGATGAGCGGCGTCGCCCTGTCCGCCGAGGAGCAGGACCAGGCCGCGGCGGCGCCCGGCATCGCGCGCACGCTGCTGGCCCGCATCCCCCGATTCGACGACGTCGCCCAGATGGTGGCGCTGGCGCCCGCGCCCGCGGACCTCGGCCCCCCGCCCGACGCCGCGGCGTTCGCGGCGGCCCCCCCGACGGTGCAGGGGGCGTGGCTGCTGCGGGTGGCCCTCGCGCTCGACGAGCGCATGGTGCGGGGCCAGGACGAACGTGGGGCCCTCGCCGACCTGCGCCGCACGGCGCGCGGGCTGCTGCCGCCCCCGCTGCTCGACGCCCTCGAGCGGTTCGTCGTGGAGGACATGGCCTCCCGGGTCGAGACCGTCGGCGTGCGCGACCTGCACACGCTGATGGTGCTCGAGGAAGACGTCCGGACGCCGGCCGGGCTGCTGCTGGTCCCGCGGGGGCAGCCGGTGACGGTGGCGGTCATCCAGCGGCTGCGCGGGTTCGCGCGCGCGCCGGGCGTGCGCGAGCCGTTCCGGGTGCGGGTGGCCGACCCCGGGCTGCGCACCGCCACCCCCGAGCCCCTCGAGCAGTGACGGGCCAGGGACGAGCGCGGTAAACGGCTCGTCGGGGGCCGTCGTAATCGCTCCCGTGAACTTCAGGTTGCATGCTCCCCTGCTGGCGCGCCGCGCGCTCGTGGTGGCCTGCCTGCTGGCGGCGTCCCCGGCGCTCGCGGGCGACGAGCGCTCGAAGTGGTGGATCGCGCCCGAGAGCCGCGCCGAACTGGGCATCTCCGACGCGCAGTCCCGCGAGCTGGAGGCGGTGTTCCAGTCGCTGCTGCCGAGGCTGCGGGCCGAGAAGCAGGCGTTCGACCGCGAGGACGCCGCCCTGGCCCGCCTGATGGCCGAGAGCAGCGACGAGACGGCCATCGGCGTGGCCATCGATCGCGTCGAGGCGGCACGCAGCGCGGTCAACAAGACGCGGACGTGGATGCTGGTGCGCATGAACCGGGTCCTCTCGCCCGAGCAGCGCGTCAAACTGCAGGCGCTGCACGAGCGCCGGCAGCGCGAGCACCGCACGCGCGGCGAGGCGCCCCGGCCATGACCGGCGCCGCGGCGCCGCCGTGCGCGCCCCCGTTCCCTTCGTTCCCGGTGGAGGCTCTCTCGTGATCGTGTCCAGGGCGCGGCTCGCGCGCCTCTTCATGCTCTGCGCGCTCGCGCCGTCGGCGGTCTCGGCCCAGGCCGTGACCGAGGCGCGCGTGCAGGAACTGCTGGGCCAGGCCCTGGCGCAGGCCCCCGGCGCCCAGGCGGCCTCCGCCGCGCCCGCCACCCCGGCGCCGGCGGCCGTCGATCTGCGGCTGGACGAGGCCGTGCAGCGCGCGCTCGACAAGAACCTCGACATCGCGGTGGAACGGCTCGCGCCCGAGGTGGCCGACTACTCGATCGCGGCCCTGCGCGCGACGTACCGGCCGACGTTCTTCTCCACGCTGATCAACAGCAACACGGTGCAGCTGCCCACGAGCCAGCTCGTCGGTGGCGCCAGCGTGCAGAACGACGTCCGGACGTACAACGTGGGCTACGCGCAGCAGGTGCCGTGGCTGGGGGGCAACTTCTCGGTGCTCTGGAACAACCGCGCCCAGGAGTCCACCAACGCCTTCAACACGTTCAACCCGCAATACAACTCGACGGTCACGGCCCAGTTCGTGCAGCCCCTGCTGCGCAACCTGCGCATCGACTCGACCCGGCAGCAGCTGCAGGTGACGCGCATCAACCGGCAGGTGTCGGAGATCGAGCTGCGGAGCACGATCACCAACACGCTGGCCGCGGTGCGCAACGCCTACTACGACCTGGTCTACACCGTGGGCGCCGTGCGGGTGGCACGCCAGGCGCTGTCGCTGGCCGAGGACCTCGTGGCCGACAACAAGGTGCGCGTCGAGGTGGGCGCGCTGGCGCCGATCGACGTGGTGCAGGCGCAGGCGGAGGCCGCCACGCGCCTGCAGGCGCTGGTGCAAGCCGAGGCGAACAGCCGGACCGCGGAGCTGGCGCTGAAGCGGCTCATCGTCTCGGGCACCGACGACCCGCTGTGGCAGCAGCCGCTGAACCCCGTGGACGTGCCCGACCTGGCGGTCTCCAACGAGGTGGACCTGGCCGGGGCGGTGCGGCGGGCGCTCGAGGCGCGCGCCGACCTGGAGCGGGCGCGCAAGACGATCGAGACCAACGACGCCACGCTGCGCCTGCTGGCCAACCAGAAGCTGCCGGCGCTCGACCTGGTGGCCACCTACGGCCTGCAGGGCATCGGCGGCACCCAGTTCATCCGGACGGGCGGCCTGGGCGGGCAGATCACCGACACGATCCCGGGCGGCTACGGCGACGCGCTGACGCGCATCGGCAACCGGGACTTCCCCACGTGGAACGTGCAGTTGCAGGTCAGCTACCCGCTCGGCGGCGGCGCGGCCGACGCCCAGCACGCCCGCGCCCGGGTGCAGCTGCGCCAGGCGCAGGCCGAGGTGCGGGCGCTGGAGCTGCAGGTGGCCACCGAGGTCACCAACATCGGCCTGCTCGTGCAGAGCAACGCCCGCCGCGTGGAGGCGGCGCGGGCCGCGCGCGAGCTCGCCGCGCGCCAGCTCGAGGCCGAACAGAGCAAGTTCGAGGTGGGCATGTCCACCAACTTCTTCGTCGTCCAGGCCCAGCGCGACCTGGCGACGGCGCAGATCACCGAGCTGCGGGCGCTGCTCGACTACTACAAGTCGCGGAACGACTTCGAGCGGGCGCAGCAGACCTCGCTCTCGAGCGCGGGGATCAGCGTGGTGACAGGGGGCGCGTCCTCGCCCGCCACGACGGCCACGCGCAGCGGGGCCACGGGTGGCTAGCCGGTCCCCGCGGGTCCAGGCGAGGCAGGGGCGCGCCGTCCGGGCGCGGGCCGCCGCCTCGCGCATCAGGCATCGAGGCGCCTCGGCCGCGCCGTTTCCTCTCGTGGACTTCCATGCGTAAACCGCTCCTCATCGTCATCGCCCTCGTCCTCGCCGGGGCGGGCTACTTCGCCTACAGCCGCGGCGGCAACGCCGCCGGTCCCGCCACCGGGGCCGCCGCCCGCCCGGGCGGCGGCGGGCCAGGCGGCGGCATGGGCCCGAACGCGCGCCCGCCGATGACCGTCGAGCTCGCGGCCGTGTCGCGCGCGCCCGTGGCCGAGCAGATCACCGTCGTGGGCAACCTCGTCGGCGCAGCCACCGTCGAGGTGGTCTCCAAGGTGAGCGGCCGGCTCGAGTCCGTGAACGTGCGGATCGGCGACAGCGTGGCGCAGGGCGCGCTGCTGGCCAAGGTGGAGGACCGCGAGATCCGCGAGCAGGTGAAGCAGGCGGAGGCGAGCCACCAGGTGGCGCAGGCCACCATCCGCCAGCGCGAGGCCGACCTGAAGCTGGCGCAGTCCAACCTCGACCGCTCGCGCAGCCTCTTCGAGCGCCAGCTGCTCCCGCGCCAGACGCTGGACGACCTGGAGGCGCGCTACCAGGCGGCCGTCGCGCAGCTCGACCTCGCGCGCGCCCAGTTCCAGCAGGCCGACGCGCGGCTCGAGGAACTCCGCATCACGCTGAGCAACACGCGCATCCTGTCGCCGGTGGACGGCTTCGTCGGCAAGCGCAACGTGGACCCCGGCGCCTACGTCTCGTCGAACGTGGCGGTGGCCTCGGTGGTGGACATCCGCTTCGTCCGGCTGGTGGCGCCACTCGTGGAGCGCGACATGCGCCGCGTGCTCACCGGCAACGCCGCCCTGGTGGACGTGGATGCGTTCCCGGGCGAGACCTTCACCGGCCGCGTCGCCCGCGTGGCCCCGGTGCTCGACCCGGCCACGCGCACAGCGACGATGGAGATCGAGGTACCGAACGGGACGTTCCGCCTCAAGCCCGGCATGTACGCCCGCGTGCGGCTCACGGTGGAGGAGCGTCCCAACGCCCTGGTGGTGCCGCGGAACTCGCTGGTGGACCTCGAGGGCAAGCGCGGGGTGTTCGTGCCCGACGCCGAGGGCCGCCGCGCCCAGTTCCGCGAGGTGCAGGTGGGCCTGCAGGACGACCAGCGGGCGGAGATCACCAGCGGCCTGCGCGAGACCGAGCAGGTGGTGACCACCGGCGCGGCCGCCCTGCGCGACGGCGACCCGATCCTGCTCCCGGGACAGGGCGG
>JADHED010002707.1_pt1 | contig 11743 bp, 3 predicted proteins | sample 8952041 | NCBI WGS metagenome assembly JADHED01 (sample SAMN16124423, study PRJNA663239) | bioreactor sludge metagenome | isolation source: sludge (control) | place: India:Bengaluru | collected 2018-09-08
CCTTGGACATCAGTCTCTCCTCTAAACTGTGTCCAAGAAAACCGGGTCCGCCTCACCGCGCCATCTACGCGCAGATGGATGACACCGACAAGAACGTGTGGATGATTGAGTTCGGCTATACGAACAACGAGCGACGCTCCGGGATGAAGGCCGCGCTGAGCCGCTGGCAGAAGCTCTGCTTCACCGTGTGGGAACCAGAGCGCAGCGAGCCTCAGGACGCCGCGCAGGCCTCACCACAGTCGACCGGCGATGCCACGGCCAAGTAGGCCGCAGCGGCCCGGCCCACGCAAGCCACGGGCTGCCTACAAACTGCCGGATGAATTGGCCGACGGTCGTTTCCAGACGACACAGAACGAGGGCGCTGGTGCCTCGCTGGCACGGATGCCAACGTTGTATACCACAGGCACGGCTTCGCGCGGACGAGGAGCTTCGCGACCGGCCTTCCGGCACTCGTCGTAGTAGTCGATCTGGTCGACGAGGTCCGCTGCAGGCTACGCGCAGGTCCGAATGCGCGCGCAGCTACGTGATGCCGCCGGCTGGTCCTTTTGAACTGAAAATGAATCGCCTGGGGCGACATCTGCAGAGCGCTCACGACATTAGCGATGGTGATGGGGCGTCCCGCCTCGAGTTCCGACATCGTGCGCTCTTGAACCTCGCTTAGCCAGGGCCGCACGGTATTGATGTAGACAGCCGGTACGCAGCCGGCGCACTCGGCGGCCGTCCTGCTCGGGACTATCCCAATCAGCGGTGCGCCCCCCGCCCCTCAAGTGGAAGCACAGCGAGCGCCCGGTCAGCCGCACAGGACTCCTGTCCCGTCCGCGCCGCCGACCGGGCGCCACCAGGCGGAATGCAGCTACTCAGCCGCCCTGCAGCTGCATGATCGTAACGCGTCCTACGGGGAAAGGTCCTCCGATCAGGGGCATGCCGCGGGCGGAACCGAATAGCCGCCCTTCGCCGTCAGCTGCCCGATGGTGGTGTTCCCGCCGCAATCCGAGGCGCGCACGCGGACCACTGGGTCCCTCCAGATCCGCCTCCCGCATACTGCCGCAATACGGCACAACTCCTCGTTCCCCGCGGGAATCACCTCGTCCGAGAGCCGGCCGTCGCGATTCCCATATGTCGCACCGTCGTACACCATGCAGTCATCGAGCCAGACCTCTTCACGCACGACTCCTCCCGCGGCGGCGTCGTCGTCACCCGCCACGAAGAGCTCGCCAAAGGGCACGCCAGTGGGGAACACCCAGTTCTCGCCGAGATCCCGGAGGACGACCTGAGGGGGAACGGCGTCAATCGTGAATCCTGCGGTGACGGTCCTCGCGTTCCCACTATCGTCACGGCCCGTAATCTGCACCACGTGGTTGCCGTGGGCCACGTACGGGCCCGCAGGAGCGTACGACCTCTCGACGTCCTGGTCACAGGCATCGGTAAAGTCATCTTCAATCACCACTGGACCCGCCGAGACGCCGAAACACTGGTTCCACGACGGCCTCACGATGCCACCCTCAGGCGCGGCGGTGTCCTGGATCGAAACTTGAACCTCGTCCTGATCCTGCTCGCCGCCGCGATCCGAAACGGTCAGCAACACGTCGTGCTCGCCCAGCCGCATCACGACCTCGGGCCTCACACCGGACCCGATGTCCCCGCCCTGCTCGCTCCACACGAAGCTCACGATGTCGTCGTTCGTACCGGGCGTCGAATCGGGATCGCGGCTCCCGGAACCGTCCAGTCGTACGCTCGCGCCCTCCGGAGAGCTGCACTGCAGGCGCTGGTCGGATCCCGCGTTCGCTTCGGGCGGGCCGCCTCGGAGAACCGTTACGGTCTCCTCGGCTACATTCCCGGACATATCGATGGCACGGAACGCGAGCACCGTCGACGACTGGAGAAGGTCGATCGTCGTCGTCCACGAATCAACTCCCAGGCACGCTCCCCGTCGACCATCGTCCGCCATCCACTCGACTCGCCGGACGCCCTGATTGTCGGCCGCGACGCCCCCGATCGTCACGCGGGCTCCCGATACGCGGATCGTCGGCCCCTTTGACGGCTCGCGAACCTCGATCGTGGGATCGCGACGGTCCACGCTGGGCGAACTCAGGCCAACCCCGAAGTCGCCGGGCCCGTCCACGGGTGCGGATACGATCCACGATGTCTCCGAGCGCACGCTCGTCGAGGGGATCCCCTGCCAACGCGCGTCATCCCGGAGGTAGCGGAAGACCGCAAGCTTGCCCCCCTCCCCACTGTCATAGCCCGCGCGATCGAGCATGGCGTCGCTGACAACCATCTCGATCCGCGTCGAGCCGGCCGGATACTGCAGGGCCGCTACTCCGTCGGCATTCTCGATTGCGACTCGCTGCACGTCGCCGAGGATCGTCAGGACATCAACAGACGCTCCCCGCTCCCCTGCCCCGGAGTACTGAGAACGATACGGACGCCAGCCGTACTCAACGCCTGTGCGCTCGCCCTCTCCAGCCGCGCGAAGCCGCTCAACCGTCACGAGGCCAGTATCCCAGGAGACTGAGGTCGCGAACAGGCTTCCCGCCCAATTATCCATCCAGCGCTGGCCATCGAGAACGAGGTTGGCCAGAGCAGACGACAACTGGGTGCGGATCTCGGCGGCAGTGAGCTGGACCTCCTCACGAACGCTCGCGATCAGGCTTTGTAGACGCCGGTCCACGATGTCGGAGGACCGTGCGAATAGCCGCCGGTGAAACTCCACCACACCGTCCGCACCCTCCCACCTCGACGGCTTGACCGAATACTGCACTTCGTTGTCCAGATCGATGACGCCACCGCGGACCACGACGTCCGCTGTGCGCGTGAGGAATCTCCGGCCAAGGCCAGCTTGCAACTCCCAGCCAATCGAGATTCCGCCTCCCGCGCCGAGAGCTGCGCTCAGATCCAGCGTCGGCTCCATGGAGAGGAGGACATGCTGTTCGCTCGTGTCGCTGTAGGCCAAGGGTCCGGCAACGTGGGCCGCCCTTACGGCTGGCTCCAGCACATCCTGAACGAATCCGTCTGCACCAGCGATCGTGGTCGCCACGCCTGACTCCAGCGAGCAAAGGCTCGCCATGAGCAGGGTCGAATGGTCGCTCTCGAGAAGCGTGCACTGGTTCGCCTCGAAGCGCGTGACATGAACGCTGATGTCATGCCACTCCATAAGCGGGACCCCGATGGATCGATCCAGTGAGGAAATTGCTTCGACAGCTCCGAGCGTTCCCGCTGCGTCACGCTCGACCGTAACGCCCGCACCGCCCTCGGCACTGATTACCGGGCCGACGAACAACGACATCGGCAACATGACGGAACCCGCGAGCGACACCTCGTAACCGGCTCTCTCGCGTCCGTCCGACTCTGCGCGATCCCAGAAGAACCTCCCCCCACCGGCGATGGCACCCACAGAAGTGAGGTCCATCGATAGAGGACCGGCGTGAACTGAGGCTGTTCCATGGGACTGCTCGTAGCTTCCGTAGGCCTCCCCTCCTGTGCGCGTCACGTTCTCTGCCAGGAACGCCTCCTCCAGCGCCTCAGCGACGGCTCGAGTGAAGATGCCCGTTCCGGGGTTCAGCACTGAGGCCGCCTTGACCCCCTCGGACAGCAGAATGAGCGTGCCCAGCAGCGTGTCCTCGTCGCGGTTCAGCGGCCGCCTGACCTCCATCTCGGTGGCGTATGCAGTCCCGACTTCGAGGTCTCCACTCGCCGCGGTGACCCCGACCAGCGCCTTCACGGATCCAGCTTCGAATCCGAACAGCCCCGCTTGTCTCGAGACGTCTCGGACTCTCAGCTGTACCTCGCCTCCGACATCCTGCAGTTCGAACTCCGCATACTGTCCGGCCTTCAGCCCGGCGCTCAGCTCGACCCCCGACAGACCGAAGCCCGCGACCTCGGTCCCGGATTCGCCGAGCGCCTTGGCGAACAAGGCGGCACCGTAGTTCCACGTGACCGCCGTCTCGACAGGGTTCGGCGGTAACGCGAGAATTGGGAGCGCGATCTCGTTCGTCTCGAACGACTCGACGCCTGTTGCGGTGACGTTCCCCACGAACGTGGCAAGCCCCGAGCTAACCGTAGGTGTGAACTCGGCAGTCACCGAAGCCGAGTCACCGGATGAGAGGCTGGCGATCTGCCAGACGATGCTGCTCCCCGTCTGCACAGGCCGGGGAACTCCACTCTGGTCGATGTAGGACATCCCGTCCGGCACGGGCAGACTGATCGTAGGGTGGTCGACAGATCCACCGGTTTCGTTCGCCAGCCGCACACGTACGCTAGATCGATCGCCAGGATAGACAAACGTTCGGTCGGTCGTGAGGGACGCGCGAAGGGTTCCCGTAGCATCGAACACGAAGTAGCGCAAGACGCGCTCGGACAGTTCGTCGAGCTGGGCTTCGTTGTGGAACGTAGTGTAGACGACCTTCCCGCGCCCGTAGTTGAACGCAAGCGCGAGGATGCTGTCGCTCACTGTTTCCCATGCGAAGTAGCTCTCAGATGCGGACGTAGGCCCATGTCCGTGCCCGCTCTTCGGGGGCGCTAGGGGCGGGAGCACACCGGCCGCCAGATCGATGGTGATGTCGCCGACGAGGTAGCGCAGCGCGAGCGGCGTGAATCGTACCGGCACCCAGCTGCCGAGGTTGTAGCGCACACTCACTCGAGACTGACCGAGGTAGCTCTCGAGACCGGCATCAACGACGCGCGCATCAACGGTCCCGGCCTTGCCGATCCTTGGATCGGAGTAGAAGTAGATCCATCCGGGAAACGCCTCATCAAGGTAAGTGAACGCATAGTCCGAGGCGTAGACGTAACCACCCTCCTGAACATACTGTCGGAGGGCAGCTGCACTCTGCTGGGCGTAACTGGACGCCAACCATGAGCAGTTCAGGAAGACGGCATCGTAGCGCCTCAACACGTTCAGGTCGGAGAGCTGCGAGTCGCTGATCTCCTCGCGAGTTACGCCGGGAAGTTCCATTCGATCGATGATGGCACCGATGTCGTCCCAGGCCGCAGGCGTGGTGGCCACGCGGCTGTCCGCGAGACCCGGCGGCGCGACCATCAGGCTCAATAGGACGAGCATGGACTCGAGGACTCGACGCACGTGACCTCCCCTCGCGCACCCGATCAGGTTGGGCGAGCACCGCAAGGAGTTGCAACAGAAGTGCCAATCTCGAGGCTCGCGCGAGTCCCGTTGGCGCCATGGCTCTTTGGCCGGGTACTCATGGCCTGACCTGTTCTGGTGTCACACGTGCGTTCGGCTGGTCATAGTCCTGTCGCTTTTGCAGGACAGGCTCACGGAGAGCGAAACTCTGTACGTGCCAGACACGTACATGAGAGCGACGCAGGAACGTCGAGTTCTCACCATCCAATTTCGTCGGATCGACGCCGTCAACGCCTCGGCTCGCGAGCTGCGTTCGCCGCGGGCGGCTGGATCTCGAACGCCACCGGGGGAACGTCGACCCGCGAGGCGGGGTCGTAGTAGGCGTACGCGCCGGAGGGGGCGCTCCAGTACGTGCCCGCGAAGCGCGGCCGGAAGCGGAAGGTGAACTCCAGCGGCGTGGGGGCGTCGGGGCGCCAGCCCCACGACCACGTGTACACGACGATCCGGTCGGGCCAGATCTCGTAGGCGTGGATGCGATAACTCCAGCGCGCGGCCTCGAGCTCGGAGGCGTCGACCGCGGCGCCCGGCGGCAGGCCGATCTCGGCGACCTGCATCCCGCGGCGCCTGCCGTCCGTCAGCGAGACCCGGCACGCGATCGGCTCGCCGACCGCCGTGGCGCGCGTGTCGAAGCTCACGGACAGCGCGGGCGCCCCTTCGTCCGCGCGCACCGCCGCGTCGCCCCAGCCCTCGAACCAGGTGGCCCGGATCTCGGCGAGCAGCTCGGATTTCGCCTCGCCGCGGACCACGACGCGGTGCGGGCCGACTCCGAGGCCGGGGTCGAGGACGATCTCCGCCACGCCCGCGGGATCGAACGTCAGCGGCCCGGCGGGACGCCCGTCCACCTCGACGGCGACCCGGCGCGGCTCCGCTCGCCCGGCGGCCGGAGACGTCGCGAGCAGCGCCTCGACCGCGAGCGCGGTCGCCTGCGTCGACCACCACCCGGCGTAGTCGCCGCGATGCTGCAGCAGATAAAGGCGCGCGGCGTCGACGAGATCGCGCCGTGCGCCCCCCGCCGACGTCGCCAGCGCGAGCGCCGCGACCGACGTCGCCTCGATCGTGCCCGGCAGGCCCGCGCCCCTGAACACCGTCTCGCGCGGCGACGCCCAGTGCGCCTCGCCGCGTTGAACGACGGCGGTCCGGGCGAGGAGCTCCACCGCGCGCCCGGCGACGTCCCCGTCCTTCGCGGCCAGGGCGGCGAGAGCCGTGCAGCCCAGCACGTAGGGGTCTCGATCGGCCTCGAAACCCGCCGCCGTGAACGCGACCGCGCGACGGACGGCCGCCTCGACCGGGGCGCGATCCTCCGCGTCGCCGGGAACGCGCGCGAGGATCGCCGCGAGGTTGCGGGCGATGTACGCCGCCTCCACGCGCCGCCGCGCGGCCGAGTCGTGCTCCCAGGCCACCGTCGCCGGCCACGAGCCGTCCTCGAGCTGCTGCTGCACGAGCAAACGCGTCACCTTCAGGTGGACGTCCGTCGCGTGCGGGTCCAGGGCGACCGCGTCCCAGAGGAAGCGGGCGACGTACGACGCGAGCGCCGGGTCGGGACGGTAGCCGCCGAAGTACACGACCCCGCCGTCCTCGTCGACGCGGCCCTCGAGCTTGCGGACCGCCTCCGCGATGCGCCGGCGCCACGCGTTCTCCTGGCCGGCTCCCGCGCGCGGCAACGCGGCCCCGTCCTGCAGCTGCCAGAGCGAGAGGTACGCCGCGGACGTGATCTGCTCGGCGCAGCCGATCGGCTGCTGCTGCAGTCCCTCCAGCGCGCGTTCGACCTGCGAGGCGAGGCTGGCGTGGACGATCACGCGCGCCTCCACCTCGCCCGGAAGCGCGGACGGCGGAACCACGAGCGAGAGCTCGCGCTCCCCGGTGACGACGGCCGCCTCGACGTGGGTGACGCGGCGGCCCAGCGGACGGACCTCGACCTCGCGCTCGATGGCGTCGCTCTCCACCGCGCCCTTCGCGACCATCCGCAGCGTGCCCCTGCCCCGGCCCGTCGCGCGGGCCTCGACGGCCGCGACCGCGACGGCCTGAGGGGCGACCCGCAGCGTGCCCACGGGCAACGAAACGGCGACGGCGCCCGTGGCCGCGGGAGCGATCGAGACGTCTTCGGAAGCGTCCTGCGCGTTGTGGACGACGGCCCCGACCTGCAGCCTGTCCCCCCGCGTCAGCGTGCGCGGGACCTCGAGTTCGACGGCGAACGGCAGCCGCACGAGGATCGAGCTGTCCGCGACCGCGATCCGGCCGTCCTTCGTGGAGGCGACCGCCTGCAGGTGCCAGCGCGTGATCGTGTCGGCGAGCGGCACCGGGATGCTCACCGTGCCGTCCGGCGCGGTCCGCAGGTCGGGCAGCCAGAGCAGCGTCTCGGGGAACTCCTTGCGGACGCGGGGCGTGTCGACCGGTCGCATCGTCGCGGCGCTGGACGCGGAGCGGCGCTCCGTGGAGACCTGACTGTGGGCGGCCGACACCGTGACCTGCTCCACGGTCGCCACGTCCGACGTGAAATCCCGCCCCAGGACGCGAACGGCATGGGCCCCGGAACGCGCGCCCTCCCGGTCGGCCAGCCCGATCGTCACCCGTGTGATGGCGCCGGCCGTCAGGGCGGCCTGCACCCGCGCGCGGTGGAACGCCGGGTGCTCGACGAGGAGGTCGTACGTCCCCGGCGCGAGGTCGCCGAACACGACGACGCCGTCGCGGTCCGACGCGGCCTGCGCAACGACCTCTTCCCCGAGCCGCGCCTGGACCGTCGCCCCCTCGACCGGATCGAGCGCCGCGTCCTCGACGAACGCGACGGCCACCGAGCGGTCCCGCGTGGGCGCGAGGCTCGCCACGCTCGCGGGCGGCAGGACGTCGCGCAGCGCGATCGCCTGGCGGACGTGCCACCCCTCCTGGATCACCACGAGGTTCACCCGGTCAGGCACCCGCCCGGACATGCAGACGGCGACGTCGTACGCGCGGCCCTCGAGGTCGTGGAAGTCCGCCGGCTCGCACCCGGCGCCGCGCAGGACGTCCTCGAACTCTTCGCGGGTCGCGGGGAGACGGCCCCTCGCCTGGGCGAAGCCCCGCACCGCGTCGAGCACCGGCCCGCGGAAGACGGCCTCGTACGCCGACACCCGGAACGCCGTCGCCGCGACCCAGGGCCTCGACGCCGGCCACAGCCGGACGACGACGTCGTCCCGGGACGCCTCGACGGCCACCTCGTAGGCGCCGCCGTCGAGGTCGACGACGCGTCCGCGCAGCCCGGCGCGCGAGAGGGCCTCGTCGATGTCCGCCGCCTCGAGCGGCCAGCGTCCGCTCGACTTGCGGAACGCGACGACGGCGTCGGACACCCGGCTCGCGGGGATCGTCGCCGCGGTCCATCCGGTGCGACCCGCCTCGAGGTCGTCGGGGGTGCCGCGACGGCCGTCCGCGCCCGCGGAGGCGGCGACGATCTCGCACGCGTCTCCCGCGCAGGCTGCCCGGATCGAAACAGCGTGCCCCCACGGGTCGGCGGCGCCAGGGAGCTCCCCGTTCTCCACGTGCCGCTCGAGGTCGCGCGCCCCCGCGTCCGGGTGCGCCGCGTGCCACGCCGCAAGCTCGTCCCTGCGGCGCTCGAGATCCTCGCGCAGGCTCTTGCCGAGCGCGTCGGAGGCCGCTTCGTCGAAGGTCGCGCTCTCCCCCCAGAGACCCCCCACGGCCGCGTCGCGGACGAGCACCGCCGAGAGGAGTTCGACATCAGCGTCGGGCTCGTGGCCGGGAGCCGGTGGCGCGGACACGATCTCCGCGAGGCGGTGGCCTGCGAATTCCTCCTCCGCGTCGAGCTCCATGTGCCCGGCCGCGAACCACGTCTCGGGTGCCCCCTCGCCCTCGTTCCGGAGCCGCTCCTCGTAGGCGGTGTCCAGCGCGACGACTCCCAGCGCCGCCGGCACCGGGCGGCCCGCCGCGTCCGCCAGCCGGAAGCGCGCGTGCGCGCGCTCCCCGGGGCGCGCCTCCGGCGCCTCGAAGCCGCCGCTCAGCGTCAACGCCGACGTGTCCCGGTAGACCACGTTGGCCGCGGCGGGGGCATCGTCGATCTCGGCCTGGTAGGGCCGGTCGCGCGGAACGGCGCGGGCGGCGACGACGCCGCGCATGGCCGGACGGAACGGGAACGTCACGCCGGCGCGACCGCCCACCGTGCGTACCGTGCGCGCCGCGATCTCTCCGCTGTCCCCCAGCAGCAGGACGAGGAAATCCCGGTCCGGCAGCGCCGCCTCGAGCAGGAGTTCGACGGGTTCTCCCGGCGCGAGCACGGTCCGACGCGCGTCCAGGCGCGCCAGCCGCGCGTAGGAAGACAAGTAGTCGCGGCGCAGGCCCGTGCGACCGCGCTCGTCGCGAACCTCGAGGACCACGTCGCTCAGGACGTCGGCGAGGGGCAGCTCGACGCGCCCGAGGCCGAACCGGTTCGTGCGGCCGCAGGCTCGGACACCCGCGGCGGCGGGGCGGTCGGGGCCCACGCAGACCTCCGCGGAGACGGGCTCCCCCGCCGCGGTGAAGCTCGAGACCACGAGGCGCGACGGGAGGCCCGCGACCTCCTCGGCATCGACGACGTAGGCCTGCAGCGGGTGCAGCGCGGCCCGCACGACGAAGGAACGCTCCTCCCGGCGGCCCGTGGCGGGGTCGGCCACGAGCGCGCGGAACGTCACGTCCTCGACGCCACGCCTCGAGTCCCGGAGCCCGGCGAACTCGTCCGCGAGCGGGACGTCGACGCGGGCGGTGCCGTCGGGGCCGGTCGTCACCGTCGACCCTGCACCCTGCCCGGCGCTCGGAGCCGCGCCGCTCCGCAGCATGATCCCGTGACCCGCCGGGTCGGCCGCGACCACGACGGCAGCACCCTGGAGCGGCCGCCCGTCGAGCCAGCGTGCCGTGACGACGACCGTGGGGTCGTCGTCCGGGAGGAAATACGGCCGGTCCGGTGCAACCTCGATCGTGAAGGCCGGGAGGTCGTACGGGCGGATCTCGATGTACGCGCTCGCGGAACGCACCGTCTCACCGCCGTCGGCGCGCCGGACCTCGGCCTCGAGACTCACCTCGCCCGGCGAGCCCGCCGGCTGCCAGTCCGCGTGCGCGACGCCGAAGTCGTCCGTCCGCGCGTCCTGGCGGAAGAGGTCCTCGCTCATCCGGCGCCCGCTGAACGTGACGGTCCGCCCCGCCGCGGCCCGGCCGTCCGGCCCGAAGACGAGGACGCGCATCCGGACGCGCTCGCCGGGCTGGTAGCGCCGCTTGTCCGTGGCGAGCGCGACGCGCGTATCGCCCGCCCCGCCGAACGGCAGGTCGAGCTCGTGCTCGAACGGGCCGAGCTGCGCCGTCGCGACGACCTCCGGATGCCATTCGTCCGCCAGCCGGCGCCCGTCGAGGTGGGCGGTCGCCGTCCCGTCCGGGCCGGTCGTCACGACGTCCAGCGGACGATCGGGGTCTCGCGCGTCGTCCGAGCTCAGGGTCACGCGGACGCCACGGACCGGCTCGCCGGTGATCGGCCGCCGCGCAGAGACCCGGACCGGCAGCGAGTCCGTCCAGCGCGCCCGGACGGTGTACAGAAACTTGATGTCGAACGCCTGCTCCGCGAACAGCGCGAGGTGCCGCGTGCCCTCCAGGAGAACGGCGCCGGCCTCGTTCAGCACGCGGAAGCGGAGCCGGTGCTCCGGCAGCATGGGAAGGCCGTCCGGCGCGGTCGGAAACTTCTTCCTTCCGAGGTCGACGGCCGCGCGCCGGCAACCGCGCGGCGTCACGCGCTGGGTGACGCCGGTCCAGATCGCGCGCCCGTCCGCGTCGAGGACCTCGGCCTCGACGCGGAGGTCGCCCACGTCGGACGGGCACGTCAGCGGAAGACCGACCCGCGCCTCGCGCGTGCCGCCGCGGAGGCGGAGCGCGTCCAGATCGACGGAGACGCGCGGGGCGTCGGCCGCACACGGCCGGGTACCCGCGGCCACCATGGCGACGGTGACGACCGCCAGGGCGACCGTGACGACCACCCTCATCGGATACCAGCCGGACGCGCGACCGGGTCGATCCGTCATCCGTCCCTCCCCCCGTGAGTGAGGCGGCCACCTGCGAGTATGGCGGCGGCCGATCTGCTAAAGAGAGCGGGCGCGAGTGTAATCGGCTGCACGACCACCGCACCGCGGTCGGTACCACGCTTCGCGCTCATGGCCCCGTCGGTGTCACGCTTCGCGATCGCGGCAGCGTCGACGATCACGGTGAACTGACGCCTCGGGCCTCGGCCTTGACCCGCGCTAGAATCTCGCGGGGGGAATCCGATGCTTGAGATGTTCGCGATCGCGAGCCACTTCTCCTTCAACCGTGGCTCGGATTTCTGACATGCGCCCCTGCCGGTGTGACGGCCCTCCGCACTCCGACGGAACTCCAGGACGCGCGTCCATGGCGCGGAGACGCATGGTTCTCCTCGAGACCGTGATCACGATGCTGATCGGGCTGTTCGGGCTAACCGGGCTTCCCGCCAACGCCCAGGGGCCGTCGCCCGGCGCGAGCGTGATCCCGGACGCCGGCCGAATCGAGCCGTGCTCCCCGGCCGTGAGCAACTTCATCCACCGCGCGAACTACTCCTTCAGCATCGTGTACGTGCTGCACCTCGACCGG
>JADHED010002705.1_pt1 | contig 11740 bp, 13 predicted proteins | sample 8952041 | NCBI WGS metagenome assembly JADHED01 (sample SAMN16124423, study PRJNA663239) | bioreactor sludge metagenome | isolation source: sludge (control) | place: India:Bengaluru | collected 2018-09-08
AATGAAAGGTCCTAGCAATCAGCTCTTTTCCAGTGCCTGCTTCACCTTGAATCAAGACTGTCGCGTTTGTGCCCTTGTATTTAGCGATTTCCGATTTTAGTTTTAAGGTGGCTACTGAGTTTCCAAGAATCTGATAATGCGAAGACTCTTTTGCCACCGCGACTTTTGCCAAGTCTGACGTTTCTTGTTTTATGGCCGACATTTTTAAACAATTAGAGATCCTAAATTTTAAACTAGCCACTAGGTCTGGGGAGTTTTTAACGACATAGTCGTCAGCTCCAGATTTCATCATGTTGACGATTATGGATGGATCACTTTCACTAGTGAGGATTATAACCGGAAAGTCTTTACTTCGCTGTTTAACAGCTCTGAGCACGTCTAAGCCAGACACCTCGGGCATATTCAAATCAACGATCATTAAATCAGGACGAGCTTGCCCAAGAAGGCGAAAAGCCAATCCAGCCTCAGTAGCTGTGATTACCTTATACTCTTCAGCTAACGCATCATTGAGCTGATCCAGGTGATTTTGGTCATCATCTAAAAGCAAAAGTGTTTTCATCTAAGCCCCCTGACGTTAGATAATATAGCGAGAACAATGCCAAAATCCGAAGGGCGGAGCTAAAACATTGAATTTACTTTTAAATCGAATCTTATCGTAGAATTACGACATTTTTGTAGAAGGATCTCGAAGTTCGCATAAGCGAACTCATCGTGAATATTTTATAAGAAGTGTATTGAAATGTGCTAGGAATTTAGCAGGCGATTGAATGAGAAACAGGCGGCCAGGCTTGAAACCGAGCCGCTGTAATAGTGCGAATCTATTCAAGATTCTTTCTTAAGATATCAAGATCTTTTATGGTTTCATTTAGTATTGTGAAGAACCAAAAAGAACATCATCGTAATCTAACGGTAAAGCGTAGAAACTCAGATTCGATATGAAACTACCAGGATGTAGTTTCGATTAAAACGGACAATTTGTAGTAGTATAAAGCACTTTATTGATAGAACGGCTGGTTCTGAAAGTTGACGGTTACTTCGCATTGGTACAGTTAGAGAAGTTAAGATCCGTTGACCTTAAATTCGTTTTAAAGATTGGGCGAAAGGACTTTCTTTACATATTTGGCTGAAGCAAGTAATAGTACTGTGGGGGTATTTAAATGAATACTAAATTAAAAGTCTTAATATCTTTTTTATTAATGGTATTAACTTCTTGTGTGACATTTCCTGGGGCTACGGTAGATCAAATTAAACTAGAGCCAAACGCAAAAGATGTGGTAGTGAAAGATTATTTAAGCCCAAATGACTTGACAAAGTTAACAGAGGTTGGAAAAGTCGAATGTCGTATGGGCGCCAACGGAATGTATTTTAAAGACAATCTTGAATCTTGCAAAAATGATTTGCGCAATAAAGCATTTGTTATGGGTGGAAAAGTTGTTTTAGTAAAAGACGAAGATATTAAATCATATGATCAAAACGAACCAGAGAAAACGCTCCCGCAAGGCGGCCCTTGCGGGAACTGTGTAAAAATAAAGTCATTGGTATATAAGTAAGTAGAAAAAAACTGGAATTGAATTTTTCTTGTGAAAATTCAATTTAGCACTTTTTAGTAAAATCACTGGTCAGTAAGACTGTATTTCCGCTTGTCCGATGAAATCGAAACCTCGTATGAGAAGTTTCAGATCGAGTCTAAGTTTCTACGAAGATAATTAAAATGATTTTATTTTTCATCGAAGTTTAGTATACAGAAGATTTCAGCATCAGCCTACTTTATTGCATTTGTACCTCATGTAGCGAACCCTCTGGATTTGCCCATATGAGTAGCCATTGCAAGGCGTTCACAGTAAATAAGAACTAGATCTTCAAATGAAAGTTTGTTTAGTGCATCCTCTGTCATCAATCCCAATAATTGCCTTTGAAGAGTCTCTCTTGAATGCGACATATGCATTTTCACTAAGTTTTCATAGAGTTCAAAAATATTGTTTGATTGGCTGAGACATACCAAAAATTAAATCATTGTGATTCTTGTAATCCATTATTTCGTCGTCACTCATTGGTCTTGAAATAATATGTCCTTTGTCAGTTCCTATGAGCATCGTTTTTCGGGTTAGGTCAACTGTAGCGGAAGTCACAGTGGCTTCTAGTCCATTCGGTTTAACGTCCTCAAAGAAATATCTTTCTCCAACTTTGATCGATTTATCCTTTTTACTAAAAGCTTCGGAAGGCAGACTTCCGTCAAAAGTGCTTGGAATTTGCGGATATGATTTAAACGAATCGAAAACATTGTTAGCATCTTTATGCTTCTGCTTTTGTTTATAGAAATCTATTAATCGAATATTGCCGGGCTTTGCAAAATCATCGATTCCCAAGCCATGAGCAAAAACAACTATATGACTTTCAACTGAATCTAAATGCCAATGAAAATTGATGTTTGTCACAAAAACATAAGCAGTTACGTCTTTGGGAGTATCGGCTTCTTTTCTTTCCAATCGATTGGCTGCTTTTTCAATCCAGTTTTTGGCGTTGGCTGCAAGCTCCGGGCTATTGATGTCGACAAAAATCATTCTTTCTGATGTTGATGGTTTTTTGAGAGCAAGATTTAAATGCTTGGTAATATGCGCAGATGGATTGCCCACAGCCGTTCCATTTAGTTTAGTTTTGCCAAGCATATCTCGGACCGAGCGCATTTTAGCTTCTATAAAATATTTTTTCCCAGTCGTTTCCGAAACTGCATAAAATTCGCAATGTTTTTGAGTATCGTCTGTTTCGTCTTCGAGTTCCAATTTGAATCCCGATCTAATCAAACAATTTGCAATTATAAGTTCATAATAGGCACCTTGAAAATTATTAATGTCTTTCAGTCGGACAATGAAGAGTTTCTGTAACTCAACATTGTGATTTAGAAGATACAAACCGTAAGCTACCCCTAAATAACAGTAGCAGGCACCATTCATTGGTATAGAGTACACATACGAATCGGTTTGAGTTTTAGAATTTAAATTTTGGGCTTCAACTACTTTTTCATGCCATAAAGCTAATGGATGTCTGATTTCTTTAGGAAGCTGGAGTTGTTTGGTAAACCATTCTTCACTGAATACCTTAATCATAAAGAAATGCAAAAAGTCAGCGAAAGTTTTAAAGTTGGGCGAAGCAAACAATTTCGAGCCAACTGCAACAAATTGATAGCCATTAATGTTATGGGAAATAACTGGTTTTCCAAGCCCTTGTTGTTGCTGTCTAATTTTTCCTTCAATTTGTTTTTTCCTGAATATTTCTTTTATTTCTTCTGGCATCGGAGATTTTTTTATTGTGAAATTTGACGTACTAGTCTTTGCCGGGTCACCACAGCATTTTTTATACTTTTTTTGACTGCCGCATGTGCAGGGTTCGTTTCTTCCTAATTTAGCCATACTTAATTTCTATTAGAGGTTATTATCCTGCAAAATTGAGTTTATAGAAGGGTCTTTCTCTATCGTCAAGAATTCCAAAAGGGTCCTTACAGGATTTCCCTCGGGCGCCAACCCGTCATCAATTCGGTCCACATTTAAGAAGATTGGGCCGCTGTCGTGTCTGTTTCCTTACTTTGATCGACAACCTTGACAAGTGTGGGGAATGCTTAAGAGCCTCCGCGAAGGATTGAACTACAGCAAAATTGAAGCGGTTAGGAACATTGTTAAAAACAGGCGACCAGGCTTGAAACCGGGCCGCCGTAATAGCTCCAATCTATTCAAGATTCTTTCTTAATGTATCAAGATCTTTTATGGTTTCGTTTAGTATTGTGTAGAACCCAAAAAGAACATCATCGTAATCTAAAGGTAACGAATGATCTGGATTTTGAGTTTCTAAAAAGTGACTAATAAATCTCAATTTACACATGCTAACTTTAATTTGATCGCAGACATCGACAGAATTGTTTGGTTCCATACCTTACCTACCTAGTTAGCTTTCGACTGAAATTTGAAAGTGATGGATGGCCTTTTTGCATTTGCTTTATCGCCATGATTTTCACCTTTTGGTGTACTTTCTCGGCGGCATAACCGGCACCAAACAAAACCATTAGTGCCACAAAAATTTCTTTAACTGATTCCATTTTTATCCCCTTCGTTATCTGCATTAATTTGAATACCGCTATAAAGTTCGACGGCAAAATCGAATACTTTTAAAACCGCTTCCTCCGGCAAGTGGGACAGAATAGTTTTCAAATAATAACGTGCCGGAACATTCAGTGCTCTTTTGTCTCTGGAGTAAAAATTTTTAAAACTTTCAGGACTATAATTGTATAGCTTGACCAGCCTATCTCTTAATTCCAGAGACGCCTTTCGGCTTCCCTGTTCAATTTGGCTGATCAAGCTTGTTGAATAGCCAGATTCAACAGCAACGGCAGAAATAGTTTTTTTAGATTTCAACCTAAGATACTTCAATATTGAGCCATCATAAGAAATCGTTTTTTCGATTTTTGCTGCTTTTGTTTGGGACAAACACGCATGAATCAACTTTTTGTGTTCGTCGCCCTTGTAGATGGCAAGTATCCTTTGATACTCACCATCGTCTATGCGACATTTTTCTGATTCGTTTTCGATCTCACTCAGCCAACCAACACTACAGCCAACAGCACGGGCTGCCTGTTTAAGGTTAAGCTTGTTTACCTGCCGAAGTCTTCTTAAGACAACTCCTCGGTTCTTCATATTCGCCTCCTTTTGCGATATAGAGGCTCCTTAAAAATTGAAATGGTGTAAAAATTTACAGAGGTTCAAGAAATTTGAAATTCTGTAAATATTCACAAAAGATTTTTTATTTGGCAGGGAAATGGAAGGGAACATGGGTCATTTAGGGGGACTTTAAGGGGTCTTCGCTATAAGAACGAAATAGACTTATTAGTGATTATAATTACTTAACTCTACTGGTAATTTGCTTTTAAACTGAGATAACTAAAGAAAAGATTGGTTGCGGGGGCAGGATTTGAACCTACGGCCTTCGGGTTATGAGCCCGACGAGCTACCAGACTGCTCCACCCCGCGATAAATGTGTACTCACCTTGCTCTTGTGCGGAATTAAAGTCAAGCTTTATAATCCCAGCGCTTAACAAAGAAAAAAATCTTTAAATTATCGAAAAAATGGATGAAATAGACTATATTGAACGCACTCCCTGAGGTGACTATGTCCGTTTTTGATTCTGTTTTGCTGGTTCTGCTTGGCTTATTGGCAGTTTCTGTACTTTTTTTCCTATATCTTTGGAAAAAAGCGGTCGCTGATCACAAAAATAGCGTCCTGCAACTTCAAAAAGAAAATGATCTTAAAGCTCAGCTTGGTTACCAAGAGTCCCATTCTCGGGTTAAAGTCCTCGAAAACGAGAATAAGGAACTCCGTCTACAAAATTCTGAGCTCAAATCGGAGCTTTCTCAACAACAAAGCAAAATCATTGGCCTTACCGAAGCCCGCAGTAAATTAGAAACGGAAATCGAACAAACTAAAAAACATTTTAATGAACAACTCGCGTTCGTCGAGTCCGCTAAAGAAAAACTCCTAGAAAACTTTAAAAGCCTATCTTTGGATTCTTTAAATCAAAACAGCTCTTCATTTTTAAACCTAGCAAAATCCAGCTTCGATACTTTGAACCAAACGAACTTAAAAGAACTGGATCACCGTCGCACCGAAATCAAAGAAACCGTGAATCCAATCTATGAAACTCTGGCTAAATTTGAAACTAAAATTGGCGAGCTTGAAAAAAATCGGATTGAGTCCTTCACTAACCTGTTCTCGCATTTTAATTTCCTTAAGGAATCTCAAGAAAAACTACGCAACGAAACGGCGAACCTAGTAAAGGCCTTACGTACGCCGCACGTTCGCGGACGTTGGGGTGAATTACAACTCAAGCGCGTGGTGGAAATCGCGGGCATGTTAGAACATTGTGATTTTGTCCAACAAGAATCCGTCGACACCGAAGAAGGCAAACTGCGTCCCGACATGACCGTTCGCCTACCGGGCAAAAAATCGATCATCGTCGATTCCAAAGCCGTACTTCACGCCTACTTAGAAGCTGCCCAAACCGAAGACGAAACATTAAAAAAAGAACTTCTTTTACAGCATGCGAACCATATTCGTACGCGTATTACAGAATTAAGCCGCAAATCCTACTGGGAACAGTTTGAAGAGTCTCCGGAATTTGTGGTCCTGTTCCTACCCGGAGAGAGCTTCTTTAGTTCCGCTTTAGAAGTATCGCCACTCCTTATTGAAGAAGGCGTCACAGAAAAGGTAATTTTAGCCACACCGACTACATTGATTGCATTGTTGAAAGCCGTTTCTTATGGCTGGAAACAAGCCGCTTTAACGGAAAACGCGACTCACATCAGTCAATTAGGTAAAGAACTTTATAAACGTCTATTAGACATGCGCGGACACTTTGAAAAATTGGGCAACCAGTTAAGTTCGTCTGTAGATAGCTACAACAAAACTGTAGCTAGTTATGAAACTCGCGTTTTGGTGTCGGCTAGCCGTTTTAAAGACCTGAAATCAATTGATGGCAATGACGATATGGATGTGATCGAACCAATTGAAAAAACAACGCGTCCGTTAAGCATCGAAGCGCCGAAAGAATAAAAGCACATTTAAATCAAATTTAGATGAAAAAAATTCAAGTAGATCCTAAAAACTAGCCTCGCATTTTCATTTTAGCTATAGACATCTTCTGAGGTGAAAATGAATTCAATTACGAAGCTAGTATCGGCCTTTCTTTTAGTTGCTACCATTGCGACCGCAAACAATGTGAAATTTCAAAAGGTAACTAAAGTGGGCGTTATGCAACACAAAGTTATCTACACAAGTCCAAAATACAAAATAAAAAAATCGGGCCTACAACACAAAGCCTACGTAAAAATGATCGCACAATGGGGTTTACATGTGTTTGAAGTTGGTTCTGCCGAATACGATTGTTCAGCGTCTGGCAACTGCAAATTCAATCAATGGATTTCATTGTCTTTCTACGAACTGTGCCAAGTTAAAAACAAGCAAGCGCGTTGCGCCGGAAAAATCGGTGGTGGCGACAATAGTTCAGTAGCTAACTACAATACGAAAGGTTACTTTAAACTTCACGAAAAAGATTTTCAAAACGAAACGGATTCACGAGGTGACTATGATTTCCCTGAACGTGGAAACGACTACTGGGAATACCCAAGCAACTTATTCTAGTTCTGAAATTTCTATTTTCTGATTCAAAGGCGGGATATGTTGAAAGACGGTCTACGACAATTGAAACTGCCACATTTGAACTAAAGGCTGTTCAAGATGTTTTTCCCATTTCGGGTTCATATGTGCGAGCTGTTTATCTCCTAGAACATTACGTACAGCCACATTTTTGAATCCCGCTTTAGCCGATGACTTTTGAATATCCTCTTCTGAATGAGCGGCACTGTGTAAATGAACCTCACCGCCTTCAGGCGTTTTAAAATGCGCGAATGTGCCTTGCGATGTTCTCTGCGGATGAATCTCTGATATAAATAAATAACCACCCGTTTTTAAATACTTAGCTGATTTACTGAAGAAAGAATCTAACTCGAAAATATGCTCTAAAACCAAACTCATCACTAGGGCATCATACTTATTCAGCGGCACGACATCTTTCATAAAATCACCGTGAATGAGCTTTAGTTTTTCACTTTGAATTTTATTTTTAGCCTGCGATAACATGCCTTCAGAAATATCGACACCTGTGACATAATTATCAGATGCTAACAGGCGCTTAGTGTGCCTACCCGTGCCGCAACCGATTTCCATAACATTTTGATTTTTAATTTGGCTATAGAATGGCGGAAAATAAATATCGTCGACCGCTACCGTTGGATTCGGATAACTATCATAAAACTCTGACCAACAATTATACCCAGATTGATTTTCTTTAGACACAAACACTCCTTCTAAATTATAAAGGTCAACCCCTCAGAAAGGCCAAATGAGTTTTTCTAGATCTAATAGACTACGTGCTCGGTTTTCCCAATCGGGAATACGTATTTGAACGTGCAGATTACTGTATCGATGTAATACCGCTAAAACCATTAACCGATGACGAAATTCCTCGTTAATCTGCTCCGACAACAATCCATACCCTTCGAACAAGGCATAAACAAGTTCCGACTTGCCTTCCGCCATAAATAAACTTGGTCCCAAAAGATCGTACTCAGGGTAACCGATCATCGCATCGCCAAAATCGATCATTGCCGTTACGGCACTGTTTTTTATTACGTCAGTCATCAAATTAAATGGCGTATACTCTCCGGTTAATATGACCGACCGAAACTGACTCGGAATGAATTCTAGATAGGTGTTTATAAATTGCGGAAGTTCATTTAAAAACCACGTGGGCATATTCAACCTGCGGTGCCGGTCCAAAACATTTTCTTTTTGTATTTTCAAAAATGCAGACCATTCTGGCTGAAGCGATTTTAACTCGCCAACATCTACCTGATGAACAGATTTCATGATCTGCCCCACTTGTCTGAGTATTTTTTCTTTCTCTGACAGAGTGAACTGATGCCAGACACCTTCAAAGGTAGTGCCTTCAAGCTTTGTTACGATGACGTAATGCCATCCATCGGACCGTTTCCCTGCCGCGAGCAATTCAGGAATGGCGGTCGCCAATTTCCCTTTCAGGTGGTTTAAAACGCGATGTTCACTTTCCCACTGATGTTTTAAAAACGGTGGAAATATTTTTACGATATGTGACCCATTGACCGAGGCAACCAAGTTAGTCCCCTCACTAAAAGCAACCAGGTCCTCGCTCGCAAGATCATGTTTATCACAGCACTCTATGACGGCGGCTCGCCATAATTCCGGCTTTAAGCGAAAGCTTTGATCAAATTCTTGAATCGTTAAATTTGACGGTAATTGCATTGTAAATTAATTGTAGAACAGGAGCTCACTCAACGCTATTTTTTTCTGATGGATTGAATATAGCGACCTAATTCATGCCAATACGACTCATCCCACCGCGCTAGTGGCTTTGGATACTAACAAGTGGTCGTGCTAAGGGAGCCAGTCTAGCATCACAGACCGCATTTAAATCATCAATCACCCAATCCGCCATTTCGGGAGTCTTAATATCCTCTGGCTGATGAACAATAAAGAAAAACTGCTTCAATCCCTGCGACTGCCAAGTATTTATTTTCTTAGACCACAGCTTAGCACGATCAAAATCACTACTATGCAAACTATTCCCGATAAACCGCAACATCGAAAATGGTGCGCTAATAGACGTATGCAGAACATCGCGACGCCCAGCCACATCCGTTATTACTAAGCCGATATCACGACCCTGTAGGTATTCAACTAAGGGAGCCAGCACATGACCATCTTTAAACCAGCTTGGATGACGAAGCTCCAAAGTCAGTTCATGTGTATCGGGCCACGATTTCAAGAATTGGAATAACTCTAGTTTATACGCATAACTGAACGTAGACGGCAGCTGCAAAAAACACGGCCCCAAGTTTGATCCAAATAAATCAATCGCCGTGAGCCATTTACCCAACAGCTCGGTATCCCGCAAGCCACCTTGATCATGGGAAATAGACTGCGGAATTTTAGGAAGGAATAAAAAAGAGCCTGGAACCTTGTTTACCCATGCCTTCACGTTTTCTGGTGTGGGAATACGGTAGTGAGTTGTGTTGAGTTCGATGCAGTTGAAATTTCGTGAATAGTGAAACAGGAATTCTGTCTGTGGTGTTTTTGGGGGGATAAATTCGGCCGATCCATTCTTTGTGATTCCAAGCCGGTGCACCGATATAGAATTTGGTTTTATGTGTATCTGGATTCGCTTGAGTGTTTAAAAATGGACGAGTCAACGGATCCTCTGGGGGAAGTACCCATTGCATTTTATCAATACGATTTAAATCTTCGATTTTCCCAAATTCCATTCTCGACACGATACTCGATATCAATGACGTCTGTCATCAATCCATTTAAACTATGCCAAATGCAGGAATAGCCTATGAAACTGAGCATTAACCTATCTTAGATTTTCCTTAATTAACTTAGTGACCGCCTGAAGCAATGACGACGGCACTAGATCATCCCGAACAGACAAAAATATTTTCTTTTCCACAACAGGCATATCAGTCACTTCGATTTCAGAAATTAGACCGACAGATTCCATTCTGTGCGCCAAGATAACGGGAACAAATACTAAATGTGATGATGCCACCACAATTTCTAACGCCGTTTCCCCCGTCGTTGTTTCATGACCAGAATAACGGACACCCCACGGAATAGGACACTGATCATCACCACGGATGAATCCTTGAGCGGTCCAACCCGTCGGCATCACAAATGGATACTTGATAACATCACTCGTTGTTACCGTTTTCATTTTAGTTAATGGGTGGTCTCTGCGGGCATACAGAGCCCAGCGCATTTTTCCGATCTCGTAGGAACTCCAGACGCGCGTCCATTCGAGCGGACCAATATGAACAGCCATTTCAAATGCACCATTCAAGCCATTAGCCACCAATTGATTGTTTCCAGTTTCGACAATACGAAAACGCGTTCGCGATCTAGAATCACATAGAGTCTCTAGCAAAGGCGGAAGCAATTTGCTACTAATGAAACTCAGCGAGCCAATGCCCCATACTTTGTTTCCCGGGTTTTTCTTCGCCGTCGGCGCCATAGGGGCCGTGAGTTTCAAAACTTTTTCCGCGATCTCCATCAGCTCGTTACCTTCTGATGTGAGAAGAATGCCGGAAACAGAACGTCTCAACAGACTTTTTCCTACTTTTTGCTCCAAGCGCTTGATGACTTTAGAAACCGCCCCAGGAGTCATGTCTAATTGTCGGGCGCACTCACGTAGAGATTTTAATTTTGCAGCTCTAAAAAATAGATCAAGATCGGCCAAGCCGACATTAGGCATAAGCAAGCTCATGCATAAGATCTACCATCAGTGTTTCCACATTGGAAACACTGATCTCCATTTTGAAGGTCTTACATGCCGTTTTGTTTTTGGCTATACGTTATTTCAAGAAGGGGTGGTTATGAAAATCATTAATCTACTAAAGAAGCTATTAAAATTTGATCAAACAGCATCGGTACGCCAAAGTGTTCGCGTACCTATCGAAAACCTTGAGGCTGACTTTATCACATTCAAAGGATTAGTCGACGGACAAGAACATATCGCGCTTGGTTTAGGAAACTGGAAGTATACGGACAAACCCTTAGTCCGTATTCACTCGGAGTGTTTAACTGGCGACGTATTTGGCTCTGGCAAATGCGATTGCGGTGAACAGCTCAAAGAATCCATTCAAGAAATTCATAAAAAAGGCGGCCTAGTTTTATATTTACGCCAAGAAGGCCGCGGTATTGGATTATACAACAAACTAGATGCCTACGCTCTGCAAGCAAAAGGGTTTGATACATATGAAGCGAATCAAAAATTAGGATTGAAAGACGACTTACGCGACTACACGGTGGCCGCACAAATGTTACGCGCGTTGAGCATATCGAAAGTAAAATTGCTTTCCAATAATCCAGATAAAGTCGGCCAACTTCGTAAGCACGGCATTAATGTCGTCGAAGAGATTTCAACCGGCGTATTTGTAAAGCCATCCAATCGCAAATACTTAGAAGCTAAGGTTTTAAAAACTCATCACAGAATTGGACTAGCGCATGTATAGAATAGGATCCCTACCCCAGGTCACACTGAAATGGGCACAAACACTAGATGGACAATTAGCGGATGACAGCGATCAGTCGCAGTGGATTAGCG
>JADHED010002708.1_pt1 | contig 11738 bp, 7 predicted proteins | sample 8952041 | NCBI WGS metagenome assembly JADHED01 (sample SAMN16124423, study PRJNA663239) | bioreactor sludge metagenome | isolation source: sludge (control) | place: India:Bengaluru | collected 2018-09-08
GGCGTACTTATCCTGCAGCGATACTCCATCGACGGGTGACCACCTCGACGGCCGACGCATGGAGCGCGCTCTCAAGTGATTGAAGGAGCATGGATTGTGGGCGCCGCAACGGGCCGGGATTATAGCAGACGCCCAGCGGGCGTCCGGGGCCGGTCCCCAGGCTAGGACGCTCGCCGGCGCGGGCCGGCCGGGGTCAGCGTCCGCCGCCCACCGCCCGCCCGGCGCGCGCCAGCACGCGGCGCACGTAGGTCCGCGTCTCCGGGAACGGCGGAATCCCCCCGTGGCGCAGGATCGCCGCCTCGCCGGCGTTGTAGGCCGCCAGCGCCAGGGGCACGTCGAAACGCTCCAGTAGCGACCGCAGGTGCCTGATGCCGGCGTCCAGGTTGGCCTCGGGTTCGTAGGCGTTCACCACCCCGTACTGGCGGGCCGTGGCGGGCATCAACTGCATCAGCCCCATGGCCCCCTTCGGCGACCGCGCCGCCGGCCGGTAGTTCGACTCCACTTCCACCACCGCGTGCACGAGGTCCGCGCTCACCCCGTGCTGCGCCGCCAGCGGTTCGATCACGTCGTCGAACGGCCGGGTCCCGGGGGGCGGCCCCGGCAGGCTCACCACCGAGAGCGGCAGGACCGCCTGCTCGGGTTCGACGTAGGGCACTTCGTCCGGCTCGATCCGCTCCACGAGCGACCGGTCGCAGACGATTTCCCCCCCGCCGCGCAGCAGCAGGACGACGCGATCCCCCTCGAGGCGATGGGCCTTCACCGACAGCGGCCGCCCACCCTGCAGGTAGACGAGGTCTGCCGCGGCCGGCATGGGCAGCAGGAGGCAGGCGAGGGCCGCGGACGCGAACGCGGTGACGGACGGGGACACGCCGTCGACAGGCTAGCACAGCCGCGCCCGGCCCGGGCGCGCAGTCCGGGCCGGGGGGCACGAGGCGGGATTGGCGAACGCGTGCCGCTCGGGCGCGCTACCGGGGCTCCACGAACGCGTGGAACACGCGGATGCCGAGTTCGCGGGGATCCTTGCTGTTGGCGGCCGGCACCTGCGCCGGCACGAACGAGGGCGTCACGGTGATGGTCATGTCCACGGTGTCGCCGCCGCCGAACTGCGCCGCGGTCACCGGCGTCTTCCGCAGCACCTCGTCGCGCGCGGCGAGCGCGAAGGTGTCGATCACCTGCTCGCCGATCTTCACCGTCACCTGCTGCCCGGCCGGCGTGAAGAGGTCGGGCCGGCCGTCGGCGTGCAGGTAGAAGAGGGCGTCACGCCGCGGGTTCCGGAACGACAGCGTGGCCTGGCCCTTGGTCCACTGCCACGTGACGGCCGCGTTGTCCTGCGCCACTTCCTCCGGGTGCCAGCCCTCCTTGAACACCAGGAACACGTTCTCGGTGCGCGGCAGCAGCTCGAGGGTGCCCACCTTGTAGGCGCGCTGGCCGTCGGTCTCCCCGGCCAGCGGCAGCCGCCGGCCGTCCTGACCCGAGTAGAGCCCCATGCGGACGGTCGCCGTGCCGTTGTAGGGGTAGAGCGGCACGAACATCGTGCGGGTGTACTCGATCGTCTGGCCCGGCTTCCACGTCGAGGTGGCCGCCGGCGGGAGGTGGTCGTCGGTCCACATCAGTTCCTCGTCGGCGTCGAGGAAGTGCACCATCACCCGGTAGTCGCCGTCGAAGGTGGCGCCATCGGCCACGGTGAAGCGGTAGGTCACCTCCACCGGGCTGCCCAGGGCGGCGCGCGTCCGGTTCACCGAGAAGCCGGGCGTCGCCAGGGGCGGGTCGGTGTCGGCCTTCTTGCCGCAGCCGGCGGCGGGCGCGAGCACGAGAGCGAGGAGGGCGCCGCACGCGACGAGGGGCAGGCGCATCCGGAAGAACGGCGTCATGGACAGCATCGCTGGTCAGGGAAAGGGCCGGCGCGGCGCCGCTGGAGCGGCACGCGGGCAGGCGACGAACACGAGAGCGTACTCCGTTGTTGGGCCCGGCGCAATATGCTAGAGTCCGACGCCTGATCGCATGGTGGGAGACGCCCTCGGCCTCATCGAAACCCGCGGCTTGGTCGGCGCCATCGAGGCCGCCGACGCGATGGTGAAGACCGCCCACGTCGAGCTCACCGGCCACCGGTACATCGGCGACGGCCTGGTCACCGTGATGGTCCGCGGCGACGTCGGCTCCGTGAAGGCCGCCACCGACGCCGGGGCCGCCGCGGCCAGGCGCGTCGGCGACCTCGTGGCCGTCCACGTCATCGCGCGCCCCGACGCCGAGGTCGAGATTCTCCTGCCGACCCCGTAGCCGCGCCCCGCAGGAACGCGGCGCGCTTTCCTTTTCGCATGGCTGAACCCGTCCAGTCCGCCGCCGCCCACGCCTCCGACACCGACCTCGCCTCGATGGCCGAGGCCCGCGCCCTCGCCCGGCGCGCCAAGGCGGCCCAGGCGGTGCTCGCCGAGTTCACCCAGGAGCAGGTCGACGCCATCGTCGAGGCCATGGCCACCGCCGTGCGGGCGCAGGCCGAGGCGCTCGCGCGCGCCGCGCACGAGGAGACCGGCTTCGGCAACGTCGACGACAAGATCAAGAAGAACCGCTTCGCGTCCGACCGGGTCTTCGAGTCCATCCGGCACGAGCGCACCGTCGGCGTCGTCGCGCGCCACCCGGATCGCCGCATCGTCGAGATCGCCGAACCGTTCGGCGTGGTCGCCGGCATCATCCCGTCCACCAACCCGACCTCCACCGCGATCTACAAGATCCTGATCGCCATCAAGGCCCGCTGCGCCATCGTCCTCAGCCCCCACCCCTCCGCCGTGCGGTGCATCACCAGAGCGGCCGAGATCATGGAGGCCGCCGGGCGCGCCGCCGGCTTGCCCGAGGGCGCCATCTCCTGGATGCAGACGGTCACCCTCGAGGGCACCCAGGAACTGATGCGCCACCGCAACGTCGCGGTCATCCTCGCGACGGGGGGCATGGGCCTCGTGCGCGCGGCCTACAGCGCCGGCAAGCCCGCCTACGGCGTGGGCCCGGGCAACGCCCCGGCCTACATCGAGAAGTCGGCGGACCTCGCCAAGGCCGTGCGCGACATCGTCACGGGCAAGACCTTCGACAACGGCGTCCTGTGCTCGTCGGAGAACTCCGTTGTGGTGGACGCGGACGTCGCCGAGGCGGTGCGCCGCGAGTTCGCCCGCCAGGGCGGGCACTTCCTGAACGCCGACGAGGCCGCGCGGCTCGCCGCCGTCCTCGTCACCCCCCAGCGGCTGCCGAGCCCCGAAGTGGTGGGCCGGTCGGCGCTGGCCATCGCCGCCCGGGTCGGCATCACGGTCCCGCCGACGACCCGCGTGCTCATGGTCGAGCTGTCGGGCGTCGGCCGGGAGCACCCCCTGTCGATCGAGAAGCTGTGCCCGGTCCTCTCCTTCTACGTCGTGCGCGACTGGATGGAGGGGTGCGAGCGCTGCAAGCAGATCCTTCGCTACGGCGGGATGGGCCACACGATGTCCATCCACTCCCGCAACGAGGACGTGATCCTGCAGTTCGGCCTCCACAAGCCCGCCTCGCGGATCGTCGTCAACACGCCGTCCACGCTCGGGGCCATCGGGTTCACCACGGCCCTCGATCCGGCGATGACCCTCGGCTGCGGGGGGTTCGGGGGCAACATCACGTCCGACAACATCGCGCCGCGCCACCTGTTGAACATCAAGCGCCTCGCCTACGAGGTGGCGCCGGTCAACGCCGCGGCTGACACCGCCCCGGGGTCCGCCCCGGCGTCGCCCGCCCACCTCGAGCAGCGCGTGGAGGCGTTCCTCGCCAGCCGGGGCTTCGCCGCGGCCAGCGGGCCACCGCGCGCCGAGGCGGCGCCACCCGCCCGTGGCGCCGAGCCGGCGCCGGCGCCCGCCAGCCCACCCTCGCAGGACCCGGCGCCGATGAGCTTCGTCTGCGAGGACGACGTGCGGGCGGCGGCGCGCGAGGGGCGCAAGATCACGCTCGCCCCCAAGGCCATCGTGACGCCGGCGGCGAGGGACACCGGAGAGGCACTGGGCGTCTTCGGCTAATCGTTTTCGGCTCCGGTTTTTTGGATTTTCAGCTTGACGGTGGCAAACGGCGTACGGTACCCTCCGCGCCCGATAGCGAGGTAGTGGGCGGAGGTGCCACCACGCATCCGCCCGGTGCCCTCTTCCCGGTCCGCGGCCTCCCCCCAGGGCCCGGATGTCCCCCGGGAAGCCACACGAGGACGGCTTGGCCAGGCAACATCGAAGGCAGGGCCGGAAACCAGCGACGCGCGAATGCCGCGTGTGCGCGCGGGAGCACCTACACGATGACATCACGGACGACCTGGTGGAGTGCCGCGATTTGGGCCGCCGTTGCCCTCTCGGTGGGCTGTGGTGGCACGCCGCGGGCGCAGGTCCCCACGGCCACGCCGCCCACGACGACGGCCCAGGCCCCCGCCCCGGCGGCGGCCGTGGCCGACCCCGTCGCCGACCTGCTGGCGGTGGCTGACGCCCACTTCAAGGCGGGCGAGCGGGAATGGAAGCTCGGCCACCTCGGCCGTGCCCGTGCCGAGTTCGACCGGGCGATCGACGTGCTGCTCGAGTCGCCCCACGGGGCGAGGAGCCACCCGCGAATCCGCGACCACTACGAGCGCCTCGTCGACCGCATCAGCGCCTACGAGACCCTCGCCCTCGCCGCGGGCGACGGCTTCGCTGAGAAGCCGTCCGAGCCGGCCTCGATCGACGATCTCCTGGCCACCTCGACCTTCGGCGTCGCCGTGCCGCCTCCCTCGCGCGAGGCGCTGAAGGACGCGGTGACGGCCGACCTCGCCCAGACGGTCCACGATGTCCCGATCACGCTCAACGACCGGGTGCTCGCCTACGTCGAGTTGTTCCAGGGGCGCCTGCGCGACTGGTTCGAGAACGGCCTGCGCCGCGGGTCGCGCTATCTCCCGATGATCCAGTCGGTGTTCCGCGCCGAGGGGATTCCGCTCGACCTCGCCTACGTGCCGCTCATCGAGAGCGCCTTCAAGCCCAACGCCGTGTCACGGGCCCAGGCCAAGGGCGTGTGGCAGTTCATGCGCGGCACGGCCCTGGAGAACGGGCTGAAGCACGACTGGTACATCGACGAGCGAGCCGACCCGGAGAAGGCCACCAAGGCCGCCGCCAAATACCTCCGGACCCTGCACCGGATGTTCGGGGACTGGCACCTCGCACTGGCCTCCTACAACGGCGGGCCCGGGCTCGTGCAGCGCGCCATGCGGCGCACCGGCGCCGAGGACTTCTGGGCCCTGAGCGCCAAGCCTCGAGCCATCCCGCGAGAGACCCGCGAGTACGTCCCGATGATCCTCGCGGCCATCGTCATCGCCCGCAACCCGGCGCAGTACGGGTTCTCCTTCGACGCCGAGCCGCCGATCGCCTACGACACGGTGGCGTTGTCGCGCCCCGTGGATCTCCGCCGCGTGGCGGAGTGGACCGGGGCGTCGGTGGACGAGATCCAGGCCCTCAACCCGGAACTGCGGCGCTGGACCACCCCCGTGCGGCGCACCGACTACGCGCTGAAGGTGCCGTCCGGCACGCGCGACACGCTGCTGGCGCGGCTGGAGTCGTCGCCGCCCACCGAGTTCGCGTCGCTGAACTGGCACACCGTCAAGCGCGGTGACACCGTCGCCAGCCTCGCGCGGCGCTTCAAGGTGAGCCGCACCGACCTCGCCGAGGCCAATGGTCTGTCTGCCAAGTCGAAGCTGCGTCCCGGCCAGGAATTGCTCATCCCCCGTGCGCCGGCCTCACTGCTCGCCTCGCGTGGCACCGGCGCGCCCGTCGCCGTTGCGGCCCGGAGCCAGGGCAGCGCCAATGACGGGGCGCCGTCCTACCGGGTGCGTCGCGGTGACACGCTCTACGCCATCGCGCGCCGGTTCGGCGTCAGCGTGGACGAACTGCGCGCGTGGAACCGGCTGCGCGACTCGCGCCTGACGCCCGGCGACATGCTCGCCGTCCGCCCGCCAGCGTCCGCGCAGGCCGCGCAGTAGCGCCCCCGCCTGCCCACGATCCCGAACGCGCCGCGCCACGCCGGGCGGCGCGTTTCGCTGTACGCCGTGCCCGGCGGTACGCGGAATCTGCCAACAACCCCCTCGAGGCCCGCTCCACGCTCCGCCCGAACGGCGACGGCCCGCCGACGCGGACCGGCCCATCCGTCGCGGTTCCCGGCCATTTTCGGCAGGCCACCGTCGGCGGCACCGCCCTTGCCCCGCGACCCAGGGTGCTGGCGTCGCTGCTGAGCGCGGTGGTGGTCGGCGTGGACGCGTCGCTCGTCCACGTGGAGGTGGACGTGTCCTTCGGCATCCCGAACTTCACGGTGGTGGGCCTGCCCGACGCCGCCGTCCGGGAGAGTCGCGACCGCGTGCGCAGCGCCATCCGGAACTCGGGGTTCGACTTCCCGCAGCACCGCGTCACCGTGAACCTGGCCCCGGCCGACGTGCGCAAGGACGGCAGCGCGTTCGACCTCGCGCTGGCCCTGGGACTGCTCGCGGCCTCCGGTGCGCTGAGCCGCCGGACGTTCCCCGACGCCCTCGTGGTCGGGGAACTGTCGCTCGACGGCTCGCTGCATCCCGCGCGCGGCGTCCTGCCGATGGCGGTGACCGCGGCGCGCCAGGGCATCACGCACGTGGTGCTGCCGCCGGCCAACGCCGCGGAGGCGGCGCTGGTGCCCGGCCTGCGCGTGCTGCCGGCCGCGACGTTGACGGCAGCCGTGGGCATCCTCCGGGACCCGGCGGCGGCACCGGTCCATCCGCGCACCACGCGGCGGATGGCCGCCGGCGTCGACCTCGACCTGCGAGACGTCCGGGGCCAGGTGCTGGCACGGCGCGCCGTCGAGATCGCGGCCGCGGGCGGCCATCACCTGCTGCTCTGCGGTCCCCCGGGCGCGGGCAAGACCATGCTGGCCCGGCGGCTGCCCGGCCTGCTGCCCCCGCTCACCGACGAGGAGGCCATCGAGACGACCGCCATCCACTCGGTGGCGGGGCTGCTGCCGGGCGGGAGCGGGTTGGTCACCCGCCGCCCCTTCCGCGCGCCGCACCACACCATCAGCGACGTGGCGCTCGTCGGCGGCGGCGCGTGGCCCCGGCCCGGCGAGATCAGTCTCGCGCACCACGGCGTGCTCTTCCTCGACGAGGCCCCGGAGTTCGACCGCGCGGTGCTGGAGGTGCTGCGCCAACCCCTCGAAGAGGGCCGCGTCCGCATCGCGCGGGCCAGTCGCACGGTGGACTTCCCCGCCCGGTTCCTCCTCGTGGCGGCGATGAACCCCTGCCCGTGCGGGTTCCTCGGCAGCCGGCTCAAGCCCTGCCGGTGCACGCCCACGCAGGTGCAGCGCTACCAGCACCGCCTGTCCGGCCCCTTCCGCGACCGGCTGGACCTGGTGGTGGACGTGCCGCCGGTGGAGCCCTCCACCTTCCTGGGCCTGCCCGAGGGCGAGCCTACCGAGTCGGTGGCCGCACGGGTGACCTGCGCGCGCGCCCGGCAGGCCGCGCGAGCGGCCACGGCCCCGGGCCTCCCCCCGCTCAACGCGCTGCTGGAGGGGAAGCGCCTCCGCGAGGCGGCGGGTCCGACGACGGCGGCCCTCCGCGTGCTGACGCGCGCCTCCCAGCGCCTGGCGTGGTCGGCCAGGGCGTTCGACCGCGTGCTGAAGGTCGCCCGGACCGTGGCCGACCTGGCCGGGGTGCCGGTCGTGGACGAGGAGCACGCCACCGAAGCGCTCACGTTCCGTGGCGAGGGGTGACGGGCGCCGGCCCGGGCAGGGAGCCGCCCCGACCGGGGCGGGGCGCGGCCCGTCACGAAACAGATACGTCGATCCGACCTCCTGTGGTAGAGTCTGCGGGTTTGTGACGTCGGGCGCCGTCGTTCCTGGGCCCCGCCTCGACAGACCTGATGCTGGAGAAGCGCTACACCATTCTCGTGGCCGATCGCACCACCGGTGCGGTCCGCCGGCTCACCATCAGCCTCCGGGCTGCCTTGCTGGTCCTTGGCGCCCTCGCCCTGGGCGCGGCCATCCTGACCATCGGCGCGCGCAACGCGGCCTCCGTCGAGGCCGCCCGGCTCCGTGCCGAGAACCTCTCGCTCCGCCAGGAGAACGAGAGCTTCCGCGCGGCCACGGGCGAGCTCACCGCGCAGATCACGTCCCTGCAGGGCGTGATGGCCGATCTCAGCGAGAACCCCGCCCTCGACGAGGCCACGCTGGCCGCCGTGAACAAGCTGCCGGCGATGGTGCGGAACCGGGCCATGGGCGGCAGCCCGCAGGGGCAGGACGCGGCGCGCACGCTGCTGTCGATGATGAACGCGCCCGACAGCCCGTTCGGCGTGCTGCGGACGCTGCTGGTCTCGCTCGAGAACCGGCTGCAGATCGTCCAGAGCGACGTGCAGCGCGTCGAAGCGCTCGCGCGCGCCACGCCGTCGATCTGGCCGGCCGTAGGCTGGCTCACCGACGGGTTCGGGTCGCGGAAGGACCCGTTCCACGGCGCGACGGCCTTCCACAACGGCCTCGACATCGCGGCCGACAAGGGCGCGCCGATTTACGCGGCCGCCTCCGGCGTCGTGCAGTCGGCGGGCTGGGGCGGCGACTACGGCAACCTCGTGGTCATCGCGCACGAGTTCGGGCTCACCACGCGCTACGCCCACATGTCGAAGATCGAGGTGCGGGCCGGCGAGCGGGTGGAGCGCGGCCAGGTGGTGGGCTTCATCGGCGCCACCGGGCGCGCCAGCGGGCCGCACCTCCACTACGAGGTCTGGGCCAACGGCCAGCCGCTGAACCCGCTGAAGTTCCTCACGTCGCCGCAGCGGCGCTGACGGTGTCGCGGGCCGTGGCCTGCCCCGGCCCGCCTTGACGCCCCTCCCACCGGCTCCCTAGAATCGACGGATACCTCAGCCCCGCTGGCGGCGCCTGCCGTGGCGGCGCGCATGGCGCACCCTTGATCATCAACACCATCCTCGCCAAGTTCATCGGCACGCAGAACCAGCGCGAGCTGAAGCGCATCGCCCCCCTCGTCGCCGCCATCAACGCCAGGGAGCCCGAGGTGACGGCGCTCTCCGACGAGCGCCTCCGGGCGAAGACCGCCGAACTGCGCCAGCGCGTCGCCGGCGGCGCCTCGCTCGACGACGTGCTGGTGGAGGCCTTCGCCGTGGTGCGCGAGGCCGGCCGGCGCGCGCTGAACATGCGGCACTTCGACGTCCAGCTCGTCGGCGGCATCGTGCTGCACCGCGGCAGGATCGCCGAGATGAAGACGGGCGAGGGCAAGACGCTCGTCGCCACCCTGCCCGCCTACCTCAACGCGCTCGGCGGCCAGGGGGTCCACGTCGTCACGGTGAACGACTACCTCGCCCGCCGCGACTCGGAGTGGATGGGCAAGATCTACCGCTTCCTGGGCCTCACGGTCGGCGTGATCCAGCACGACCTCAACGACGCCGAGCGGAAGCTGGCCTACGGCTGCGACATCACCTACGGGACCAACAACGAGTTCGGCTTCGACTACCTGCGCGACAACATGAAGTTCGAGCTGTCGCAGTTCGTGCAGCGCGGCCACAACTTCGCGATCGTCGACGAGGTGGACAGCATCCTGATCGACGAGGCCCGGACGCCGCTCATCATCTCGGGCCCGGCCGAGAAGTCCACCGACCTCTACTACGAGGTGGACCGCATCATCCCGAAGCTGAAGCTCGGCGCGGTGACGCAGGGCAACGTCAAGCCGGAGGAGCGCGAGGCCCTCGAGAAGACCGGCGACTACCTGGTCGACGAGAAGCACAAGACCGTGGCGCTGACCGAGAGCGGCATGGCCAAGGCCGAGAGCATGCTCACCCACCGGCTGAACCCCGGCGGGCTCTACGACCCGGCGAACATGCCCCTGCTCCACCACGTGCAGCAGGCCCTGCGGGCGCACGCGCTCTTCAGGCTCGACACCGACTACGTGATCAAGGACGGCCAGGTGGTGATCGTGGACGAGTTCACGGGCCGCCTCATGCCGGGCCGCCGGTGGAGCGACGGCCTGCACCAGGCCGTCGAGGCCAAGGAGAAGGTGAAGATCGAGCGCGAGAACCAGACGCTCGCCACCATCACCCTCCAGAACTACTTCCGCAAGTACAACAAGCTGGCCGGCATGACCGGCACGGCCGACACCGAGGCCGAGGAGTTCGCCAAGATCTACAAGCTCGACGTCGTGGTGATCCCGACCAACCGGGCGATGCGCCGGCTGGAGGAGCCCGACGCCGTCTACCGCACCGAGCGCGAGAAGCTCGACGCCATCATCCACGACATCGTCGAGCAGCAGAAGACCGGGCGCCCGGTGCTCGTGGGCACGGTGTCGGTCGAGAAGTCGGAGCGGCTGTCGGGGATGCTCAAGCGGCGCGGCGTGAAGCACGTCGTGCTCAACGCGAAGTACCACGCGCAGGAAGCCGAGATCGTGGCGCAGGCCGGGCGGCTCGGCGCGGTGACCATCGCCACGAACATGGCCGGCCGCGGCACCGACATCCTCCTCGGCGGCAACCCCGAGTTCATGGCGCGGCAGCAGGCCCTGGCCGAGCAGATCGCCGAGCGGCTGCCCAAGGGCCAGGAGCGCTTCGTCGACGACGAGGAGTTCTCCTACTTCTTCCACCTCGACGCCTTCTACCGCGTCCCGCGCGCCGCGTACCAGCGCATCTTCGACCAGTTCAAGCGCCAGTGCGAGGCCGAGCACGAGAAGGTGGTGGCGCTCGGCGGGCTGCACATCATCGGCACCGAGCGGCACGAGGCGCGGCGCATCGACAACCAGCTGCGCGGCCGCGCCGGCCGCCAGGGCGATCCCGGCTCGTCACGCTTCTACCTCTCGCTCGAGGACGACCTGATGCGCATCTTCGGGTCCGACCGCATCTCGGGCCTGATGCAGAAGCTCGGCATGGAAGAGGGCATGCCGATCGAGCACAACATGGTCACCAAGGCCATCGCGCGCGCGCAGAAGCAGGTGGAGGCCCAGAACTTCGGCATCCGCAAGCACCTGCTCGAGTACGACGACGTGATGAACAAGCAGCGCGAGAACATCTACACGCTGCGGCGCCAGCTGCTCGAGGGGCGCATCGCGCTCGAGGAGGACGAGGTCGTCGGCCCGCACGACTACCTCATGACCACGGCGGGCGACGTGGTGGACGCGCTGATCGACCAGCACTGCGACCCGAAGATCGACCACGAGGACTGGGACGTCGACGCCCTGCTCCGCGAGGTCGAGCAGCTCTTCGGCCTCGACGCCGGGGACTTCGACGAGGTCGACGCCACCCAGCTGTCGCGCGACGAGCTGCGCGACGCCATCTGGGACGTCGTGAAGGCGCGCTACGAGTCGAAGGAGCGGCTGGTCGGCAGCGAGATCCTCCGGCTGCCCGACGACGTGCAGGCCACGCTGATCGGCGCCGAGCGCCTGCCCGACGTGCAGGCCGCCGCCGAGGAGGCCCGCGACGCCCTGGCCGGCCGCGCCGTCATCGAGCCGATCGAGCGCAACATCATGCTGCAGATCGTCGACGCGCAGTGGAAGGACCACCTCTACAGCCTCGACCACCTCAAGGACGGCATCGGCCTGCGCGGGTACGGCCAGCGCGATCCGCTCGTCGAGTACAAGAAGGAGAGCTTCGCCCTGTTCCAGGGCATGCGCGAGCGCATCGACGACGAGATGCTGCGCTACATGTGGCGGCTGCGCCCCGTCGTCGGCGACGGCAGCCAGCCGCAGGCGCGCGCCCCGCAGCGCCGCCCCGCGCCGATGACGACCAACCACC
>JADHED010002709.1_pt1 | contig 11722 bp, 11 predicted proteins | sample 8952041 | NCBI WGS metagenome assembly JADHED01 (sample SAMN16124423, study PRJNA663239) | bioreactor sludge metagenome | isolation source: sludge (control) | place: India:Bengaluru | collected 2018-09-08
GGCACCATCGACGAAGCCTTCGAGAAGGCCAAGAAGCTGGCGTGATGTGAAGTTGAGCGTTGAGCGTTGAGGGTCGAGCGTAAAGCCGTCCTTGGGTACGCCAACGCACAACACACAACGCACAACCGAAGGAGTTTTCATGAACACCATCCACGTTGATGTGGTCAGCGCCGAAGAGTCCATCTTCTCCGGGGAGGCGCGCTTCGTCGCCCTGCCCGGCGAGGCGGGCGAACTGGGTATCTATCCGCGTCACACACCACTGATCACCCGCATCAAGCCGGGCTCGGTGCGTATCGAGCTGCCCGATGGCACCGAAGAATTCGTTTTCGTGGCCGGTGGCATTTTGGAAGTGCAGCCCAACTGCGTGACCGTGCTGTCCGATACCGCCATTCGAGGCAGTGATCTGGACGACCAGAAGGCGCAAGAGGCCAAGGCGGCCGCTGAAGAAGCGCTGAAGAATGCCAAGAGCGAGATCGATCTGGCTCGCGCCCAATCTGAGCTGGCCATCATGGCGGCGCAGATCGCGGCGCTGCGCAAGTTCCGCCAGAAAAATTGAAGGGTCAGGCTGCCAGGGCCTGGCCGACATACTCAAAGGAACACCAATGGTGTTCCTTTTTTTTACCTGCGCCCACTTAGAGTGGGAGAGGAAGGCTTCAAGGCGCCACAACCGGGGTATCGGGCAACTCGTTGCCCCTGTCGTCCAGGCCTTGTGCCGCGTCCCGCGGAAAATGCGTCACTAGCAGGGCGGACACTTCGGCCAGTGCCTGTGTCAGGCCGTCCTCGTAGTGGTCGGTGCGAAAGGCTTCGCTCATATGTGCGACCGTGGCGTGCCAAGTGGCGGGCGAGACACATTGCGTGAGTCCGCGGTCGGCCACGATTTCTATGGCGTGATCGGCTAGCAGCAGGTAAATCAAGACGCCGTTGTTGTACTCCGTGTCCCAGACGCGCAGCTTGCCGAACTGCGTGATGGCACGTTCGCGTGCACCTGCGCCACGCCAGATGTAGGACAGTGGCAGGCCAACTTCTACGCAGATGCGGATCTGGCCCGTATGGCGCTGCTCGCTGGCCGTGATGCGTTGTGCAAGCCGTTGCAGCATGTCGGGTGGCAGGGCGTGGTGCAGGCCACCGTCGGTCCAACGATGACGCAGCAGGCGCGCCAAGCTGCGCAAGGCAGAGGGTGGTGTGTGTGACTTGCCTGAATCCATGGTGATCGCGATGCCCTCGTCTTGCCTACCAGTCGCCGGAGGCGCCGCCACCGCCGAAATTCCCGCCGCCACCCGAGCCAAAGCCGCCACCGGACCCACCACCCCAGCCGCCCCAGCTTCCACCGCCTCGGTAACCTCCCTGGCTCACGATGGGAATACTGCGGCCGGCAAAAATCCAGGTGTACAGCAGGGCTGCGACCGCGGCCGCCCCGGCCAGCAGCAGGCTGGAGGTGACGATGAAAGCCAGCAAGCCCACCCCGCCGCCCACGATCAGGCCGCCCAGGCGTTGCCCCAACAGGCGTCGCACCACAGGGCCGGCCACCATGACGCCGAAGAACAGGAAGATGGCGAGGTCGGACCAGCCCGCCTCCTGCGGCGCCTGCGCTCCTCTCCCCTGCGAGGCCCCTTGAGGCAGTGGCAGGTTTTCGCCGGCGATGCGTGCATCGATCTGATCGACTGCCGATTGCAGGCCGCCGGCAAAGTCGCCGTCGCGAAAGCGCGGCTTCATCGCGCCGTCGATGATGCGTGCGGCGGCAATGTCGGGAATGGCGCCCTCCAAGGCTTTGGCGACCTCGATGCGCATGCGCCGGTCGTCTTTGGCCACCAGGATCAGCACGCCGTCACCGACCTGCCGACGCCCGATCTTCCAGGTATTGCCGACGCGGTTGGCAAAGGCGGCTATGTCTTCAGGTGCGGTGGTGGGCACCATCAGTACCACCACCTGCGAGCCATGGCGCTGCTCTACGGCTGCCAGCTGGTTCTGCAGGGACTGCAGTTCGGCAGAACCAAGCGTGCCGGTTTCGTCAATGACACGCGCGCTTAGCGCGGGGATGGCGCGCAGCGGTTGCGCATTCGCTGTGGAGATGTCGATAGCTATAATAAATATAGCTATCAGCGCTTTAATGATAAGCGCTAGCGGCATATTTTGTTTGTATTTCAACGATCAGGGCTTGGTGCCGGGGGCGGAGAAGTCCACCTTGGGCGGGGTGCTGATCTCGGCCTCGTTCTGCACCGTAAAGCTGGGTTTGGCAGCGTAGCTGAATACCATGGCCGTGAGATTGGTGGGGAAGCTGCGTGCGAGCACGTTGTAATCCTGCACCGACTGGATGTAGCGGTTGCGTGCCACGGTGATGCGGTTTTCAGTGCCCTCCAGCGTCACGCGCAGGTCGCGAAAGGCCTGGTTGGCTTGCAGCTGGGGGTAGCGTTCGGCCACCACCATCAGGCGTGACAGCGCCCCGGACAGCTCACCCTGGGCCTGCTGGAACTTATTGAACGCATCGGGGTTGTTCAAGGTCTCGGGCGTGACCTGAATCGAGGTGGCCTTGGCGCGCGCTTCAATCACTTTGGTGAGCGTCTCCTGCTCGAAGTTGGCTTCGCCTTTGACTGTGGCAACGATGTTGGGCACCAGGTCGGCGCGGCGCTGGTACTGGTTCAATACCTCGCTCCATGCGGCCTTTGACTGCTCATCCAGGCGCTGAAAGTCGTTGTAGCCACAACCGGATAACAGCAGGGCGGCGGCGATAAGAGCGATGAGTCGTTTCATGGGGCACGGGGGCAACAGGTGGAAGGGACGGCTTTGCGCAACCGGCATTGTGCACGCGTTGCCTGTGGTGACAAGCTGCAGTGACAAGCACTGCGTGAGTGCTGACAATTGCGCATTGATCGCAGCTACCTTTGACGCCATGCCCCAACCCCCTTTGCGCGCCGTGCTGACCGGCAGCCCCGACGAACTTGAAACCGCCTTCTACGATGCCCTGCAGAAGGGTGACTTGGAGCGCGTGATGGCGTGCTGGGCCGATGACGATGACATTGTCTGTGTGCACCCTGGTGGGGCGCGCCTGCTCGGCGTGATGCAGATCCGTGCGGCCTATGCCGCCATACTGGAGCGCGGTGGCCTGCAGGTGCGCCCGGCGCAGGTGGTGCGGGTGCAGGCGCTGGCTAGCAGCATGCACAGCGTGCTGGAGCAGGTGCGCATTGCGCTGCCCGATGGCGCGCGCGAGGCGCTGCTGTGGGCCACCAACGTCTATCACAAGACCCCTGCGGGCTGGCGGCTGGTGGCGCGGCATGCCAGCGCGGCCGACGGCCACGGTGCACAGGCCGGAGCGCCAGCGTCAGCGCTACATATGCTGCACTGAAGGTGAGAAGCATCCACCATGCTCGCTTGGCTCGCCAAAGCAGTTTCATCGTCTGGGAGCGCTTTGACGCACCCCTCGGACATAGGCAATTTTTCCGCTCCCTCTGCGCAGGCCCTTTGACCGGACCTGGCCCGCGAGCACAATCGCAACATGGATGACATCGTCAAACAAGCCATTGCGAAATGGCCGCATGTGCCCCATTGCTATGGCTGGTTGGGCCTGGACGCGCGCGGCCGATGGTATTTGCGTGATGCGGCCACGCAGGCCCTTGGCGGCTTTCATGGGGCGCACGGCAGCCTGCTGCAGCACACCAAGCTCATCGAGTTCATCCACCGCAACTACGAGGCTGACGCGCGTGGCTGCTGGTATTTTCAGAATGGCCCGCAGCGCGTGTATGTCGAGCTGGAAGTTGCACCGTTAATCTGGCGCCTGGACGCCGATGGCACTGCGGTGGCACATACCGGCGAGCGTGCCGCCAACGTGCGCGACTGCCTGGTGGATGAATGCGGGCGTGTGTATCTGCTTGCCGCAAGGGGTTTGGGCCTGGTGCACAGCCTGGACGTTGCCATAGCGGCGCAGCAGATCGACCACGGCCGCTGGACGCCCCGCGAAGTGCGTGCCGCCGATTTGCCCGCTGCGCATGGCTTTGTGCTCAGCCCGGCCGATTTACAGACGCACTGAAAGCGCGCCAGCCGGCACATGGCCGGCTGGTACAGAGGTGGGTGAAAAGTCGGCGGGGCCTATTTGGCGGCTTCACCCTCGGCCTTGGGGCGCTCGGGCTCGGCAAACTTGGCGCCGGCTGCGTTCGCCATGTAGGCTACGCCACGCGCGATTTCGGTGTCGTCAAAGTCACCACCACCTTGCGGGGCCATGGCGCCCTTGCCCTTGAGTGCCGACTGCACCAAGGCTTCAAACCCGGTCTTGATGCGCGGGCCCCATTCCGAAGCGTCACCCAGCTTGGGCGCGCCGGCGGCGCCGGTGGCATGGCAGGCTGCACATTGGCCCTTATAGACATTTTCGCCGGAGCGCAGCGGACGATTAGCGTCGCGCACTTCCACGTTGCCGATCTTCTGAATGCGCTGGGCAATCGCCATCTCAGGGTTTTCGACGCCCGCCATGGGCTTGTTGCCCGAGGTCACGAACACCACCAGGCCGATGATGATGAAGATCGGCAGTACGAAGGCCAGAATGGTGGAGGTCAGGAACTGCTTGGGATTTTTGATGGCTGCGGCGTGCGCATCGTCATGGGTTTCGCTCATGGGATCCTCGGGTGGCTTGTTGGTATGGGCGGCAGAAAGAAAAACAGGGGGCGATTATCCTAGATCCGGCAGCCGGATGCGCCTGCCGGTGCCGTGATCAGCGTGCCAGGCAGGCCGCGAGGACGCGATATTTCTGGCGGCTTACGAGCGGGGCGCCGCTCCCATCTCTGTCCAGCCACCGCCCAGTACCCTGTAAAGCGACACCTGGTTCTGCAGTTGCAGCAACTTTGTCTGCACCAGCGTTTGCTCTGTGGTGTACAGCGAGCGTTGGGCGTCCAGCAAGTCCAGATAGCTGGCGACGCCGTTGCGATAGCGCAGGTCGGACAGTTGTAGGCGCTTGCTGTCCGCATCCACCTGGGCACGCTGGGCATCGAGCTGCTGCTGCAGCGTGGCCTGTCCGGCCAGGGTGTCGGAGACTTCGCGGAAGGCTGTTTGGATGGACTTTTCGTACTGGGCCACCGCAATGTCACGGCTCGCCTGGGCGACCTCCAGGCCGGCTTGATTACGCCCGGCATCAAAAATCGGCAAGGCCAGCTGCGGGGCCAGGGAGAAGGCCCAGGAGCCGCTCTTGAACAGGCCGGAGAGCTCGTCACTCACGCTGCCCACCTGGGCGGTAAGCGCTATACGGGGGAAGAAGGCCGCGCGTGCCGCGCCTATGTTGGCGTTGGCGCCAATCAGCAATTGCTCGGCTTGGCGGATATCCGGGCGGCGCACGAGCAGATCCGACGGCAGGCCAGCCGGCAGCGCCTGCATGGGGACTGCATTGATCAGGCGTGACGAGGGCAGGCTGGCGCGGACGTCGTCCGGTAACGGCTGTCCCACCAGTAGCGCGAGCGCGTTTTCGTCGAGCAGGCGTTGGCGCTGCTGTTGTGCGTACGTGGCGCGTGCTGCCTGGGTCAGGCTTTCGGCCTGGTGGCTGTCGAGCTCTGAGCTCACGCCATGCTCCAGGCGCAAACGTGTGAGCTTGACGGATTCCTCGCGCGTCTGCAGCGTACGGCGTGAGATGTCGAGCAGCTCTTCGTCGGCCATCAGCGTCAGCCAGCCTGTCGCCACCGAGGCAACCAGGCTGATTTGCGCCGATTTGCGCGCCTCGTCAGTGGCCAGGTATTGCGCCAGGGCCTGCTCCTTGAGCGCCGCAATGCGGCCAAAGAAGTCGATCTCCCAGGCGGAGATGCCAAGGCCCACCTGAAATACGTTGCCGTATGCGCCGGTGGATGTGTTGGGTTGACGTGTGCCGCTGGCGATGGCGTTGACCGTGGGGAACTGATCCGCGTGCTGGATCTGGAACTGCGCCCGGGCTTGCTCCACATTGAGCATCGCTACGCGCAGGTCGCGGTTGTTCTCCAGCGCGATGCCGATCAGCGTTTGCAGGCGCGGGTCGGTGAAATACTCCTTCCAGTCGATATCGGCTGCGGGCTTGGCTGTTGCGGGCGTTTCGCTAGCGGCCAAGGCAAACGTAGCCGGCACGGGTGCGACGGGGCGCTCGTACGTTGGGATGAAGCTGCAGCCGGCCAGCAGGGTCGCGACCGTCAGAGCCGACAGGGTCCGCGCCGGGCGCGGGTGGGGCAGGTGGTGCTTGTGCATGTTGTTGTACTCCGGCGGTTCGGGTCAGTGCGCGCCGCCGCTGTGATGTTGCATGGCTTGGTTGGCGTCATGCTCCTGCTGGCGCCGGCTGCCCTTGAAGAAGCTGCGAACCAACACGAAGAACACCGGCACGAAGACCACGGCCAACGCGGTGCCTGTGATCATGCCGCCGATCACGCCGGTGCCGATGGCGCGCTGGCTGGCCGAGCTGGCCCCGGTGGCCAGGAACAGCGGCAGCACACCCAGCGTGAAGGCCAGCGAGGTCATGATGATGGGGCGGAAGCGCAGGTGGGCCGCTTCCAGCGCGGCATCAATGATGTTTTTGCCCGAGGCCTGCAGATCCTTGGCGAACTCGATGATCAGAATGGCGTTCTTTGCCGACAGGCCAATGATGGTCACCAGTCCGATCTGGAAGTACACGTCGTTGGACATGCCGCGCGCCCAAGTACCCAGCAGCACTCCCAGCACGCCTAGCGGCACCACCAGCAGCACCGAGAACGGGATGGACCAGCTTTCATAGAGCGCAGCCAGGCTCAGGAACACTGCCAGCAGCGAGAACGCGTACAGCACCATGGCTTGCGAGCCGGCGAGTTTTTCTTCGCGCGATTGTCCCGTCCATTCGTAGCCGAAACCCTCGGGCAGCTGGGCCACCAGGCGCTCCATCTCTTGCATGGCTTCGCCTGTGCTGTAACCGGGCGCGGGGCCGCCGGCAATCTTCATGGCAGGGTAGCCGTTGTAGCGCACGGTTTGCATGGCGCCGGTGATCCAGCGCGTTGTTGCAAAGGTGGCGAGCGGCACTACTTGCCCTTGGGTGTTGAGTACTGGCAAATCCAGGATGGTTTCAGGTTGCATGCGCGCGGGTGCATCGGCTTGCACCACGACACGCTGCAGCCGGCCCTGGTTTGGGAAATCGTTGATGTACGACGAACCCAGTGCGGTGGACAAGGCGCTGTTGATGGTGTCGAACGACACACCCAGGGCGTTGGCCTTGTCGCGGTCGATGTCGATTTGCATCTGCGGTGCATCCTCCATGCCGTCGGGGCGCACCTGGGCAAGCACCTTGCTTTGCGCGGTCATGCCGAGCAATTGGTTGCGTGCGGCGACCAGCGCATCATGGCCCTTGGAGCCGCGATCCTGCAGGCGGAAGGTGAAACCCGTCGCCGTGCCCAGCTCGGGGATGGGAGGGGGGCTGAGGGCGAAGATGAACGCATCGCGGAAGCCTGACAGCGCACCCATGGCGCGGCCCGCCACGGCTTCGGCGGAATGTTCGGCGCCTGGACGCTCGCTCCAGTTCTTCAGGGGGATAAAGGAAATACCTGCGTTCTGCCCCTGGCCGGAAAACGAAAAACCGGCCACGGTGATGACGTCCTGCACCTCGGGCTGCTTCATGGCGAACTGCTCAACCGCATACAGCGCCTCTTGGGTGCGCTCCAGCGCCGCGCCTGGGGGGAGCTGGATGTTGGCGATCAGGTAGCCTTGGTCTTCGTTGGGTAGGAATGAGGTTGGCAGGCGCATGTACACGACGCTCACGGCGCCGATCAGGGCGGCGTAGATGATCATCATGCGGCCGCCACGGCGCACAAGCTTGGATAGACCGGCTTCGTAACTGTGCGTGGTGCTCTTGAAGACCCGATTGAACCAGCCGAAGAAGCCCTTCTTTTCGTGGTGATCCTCCGATATGGGCTTGAGCAGGGTGCCGCACAGAGCCGGTGTGAGCGATAGCGCCAAAAATGCGGAGAAAGCGATGGATGTAGCCATCGTGGCCGCGAACTGGCGATAGATGTTGCCTGTAGAACCGGCAAAGAAGGCCAGCGGTACGAACACGGCAATCAGCACCACGGTAATGCCAACGATGGCCCCGGAAATCTGACCCATCGCCTTGCGTGTGGCCTCGAGGGGCGGCAGGCCTTCCTCGGCCATGATGCGCTCGACGTTCTCCACCACCACGATGGCGTCGTCCACCACGATACCGATAACCAGCACCATGCCGAACATGGTCAGCACGTTGATGGAAAAACCCATGGCCAGCAGGGCGCCGAATGTGCCCAGTAGGGCCACTGGCACAACGATGGTCGGGATGATGGTGTAGCGGAAGTTTTGCAGGAACAGGAGCATCACCAGGAACACCAGCGCCACAGCTTCGAGCAGCGTGTGCACCACTTTTTCAATGGACACGGAAACGAATATCGAGGTGTCGTAGGGAATGCTGGACTTCACGCCCTGTGGGTAGTACTGCTGCAGTTCGGCTAACTTGGCTTTTACCGCCTTGGCGGTGGCCAGTGCGTTGGCGGTCGGTGTGAGCTGCACGCCCATGCCCACTGCGGGGGCGCCATTCAGGCGCGCGCTGGTGCTGTAGCTCTGAGAGCCCAGCTCGATGCGTGCCACATCCTTCAGGCGCACGGTAGAGCCGTCGATGTTAGCGCGCAGCACGATGTCGCCAAATTGCTCGGCGGTGGAGAGCTGCCCCCGCACCACGATGGTGGCCGTTGTCGTCTGCCCTTTGGTGCTGGGCAGTTCGCCCAGGTTGCCTGCTGACACTTGCAGGTTTTGTGAGCTGATGGCTGAATTCACCTGTCCCAGCGACAGGTTGAACCCCTTGAGCTTGGCAGGGTCGATCCAGATGCGCATTGCGCGCTCCGAACCGAATTGTGTGACCGAGCCCACGCCTGGCAGGCGCTGTAGTTCGGGGAGAATGTTCCGGGCAGCATAGTCGTTGAGCGCCTCGATGGATACATCGGGCGTCTCGGATGTGAGCATGGTGAACAGCAGAAAGTTCGAACGTGATTTCTCTACCCGAACGCCCTGTTGAGTCACCGCTGCTGGCAGGCGCGGTGTGGCGCGTGACAGGCGGTTTTGCACGTCCACCTGGGCCAGATCGTCATTGGTACCGGGCTCGAAGCTCAGCACGATGGAGCCCGTGCCATTCGCTTGGCTGGTGGTCTCCATGTACGCCAGGCCGGTGGCGCCATTCATTTCGCGCTCGATGATGGCCAGTACGCTGTCCTCCAGCGTCTGGGCAGTAGCGCCTGGATAGGCGACCGACACTTGGATGGTCGGCGGCGCCACGGACGGGTATTGCGCGATGGGTAGTTGGGTGATGGACAAAGCGCCGATCACCATGATGAAGATTGCGATCACCCATGCAAAGATGGGGCGGTCGATAAAGAACTTGGCCATGTGCCGCGCTCCTAATTCTTATTGTTTGGATGGTGTGGCGGTGGGCTGGCTGGCGGCGGCTGCAGACGTTGGCGTCTTGGCTGTGCCGTTTTCCTGCAGAAGCACGGGCTTGACCACGATGGGGTCGCCAGGCTTGCCGCGCGGCAGCTTCTGAAAGCCGTCCACCATGACCTGTTCGCCCGATTTCAATCCTTCGAGGATTACCCAGTTGGATCCCTGGGCAGGCCCAAGTTTGACCACGCGAGGGGTGACATGGTTGTCGGCGCCAACCACCATCACGGTGTCTGCTTTGCCGCTGCGGGTTACTGCCTGCTGGGGTAGCAGAATGCCGTTGTCCACCTGTGCCTGAGTCAGGCGTACACGTACGTACAGCCCGGGCAGCAACGAGCGGTCACGGTTGGGGACTTCGGCGCGCAGGGTGACCTGGCCGCTGGTGGAGTCCACGGTGAGGTCGGTGAACAGCAGGCGACCGGCCTGCGGATGGACGCTTCCATCCTCTAGCACCACGCGCACCTGGGCGGTATTGGCGCCGGCTTGTTGATATTTGCCTGCGGCAACAGCAGCGCGCAGCTTGAGTGCTTCGGATGCAGACTGTGTGAAGTTGATGTACAGCGGATCGATCTGTTGGATGACGGCCAGTTGGGTGGCCTCGCCTTGCCCCACCAGTGCGCCTTCGGTCACCAGCGCGCGGCCTATGCGGCCGGAAATGGGCGCCGTGACGGTGGCATATCCCAAATTGATGCGGGCAGTGGTGACCGCAGCTTTGGCTGCTGCAACATTCGCTTGGGCGGTCTTCTGTCCGGCAACGGCATTGTCGTATTCTTGTTTGCTGATGGCATTGACCGCTACCAGCGGGCGGTAGCGCTCGGCCAGCGCCCGGGACTGAGCGAGCGTAGCCTCTGCCTGTGCCACGCCGGCCTCCGCCTGGGCCAGGCTCGCCTGGTAGGGAGCGCTGTCTATCAAGAACAATTGCTGGCCCGCTTTTACATCACTGCCTTCGTTGAATGCGCGTTTTTGCAGAATGCCCGCGGCACGCGCACGCACCTGCGCCACACGCGATGCTTCCAGCCTGCCTGGCAGCTCAGTCACTAAGCCTATGTCGCCGGGATGCACGCTGACAACGCCGACTTCGGGCGCGCGCGGGGCAGCATTGGCTCCGGCGGGGGTGTCTCCCTTCTTGCCACAAGCGCTCATAGCCAAGGCCACAGCCAGGGCGATGGATGCGATGGCGGCAGGCTGGCGGCGAGACAGGGAGGTGCTGCGGAAGTTATCGTTTTTAGAGCAGGGCATGGAAGTCCTCTTGAGAGACGGAATGCGTTGAATGTTGCGTAGAAAGCAAAGAGCCGTTAGTCGCCATTTGTTGATCACGCAGCGTCCTTTCGCTGAAGTTGGCGGCGTGCTGTAGATCAGTCCGGGCTATCGCGCGCTTCGCGAAGGGGCTGGAGAATGCGATCTTTGCGCGCAACCAAAGCTAGTTTCTGACGCGGGCTGCGAATAGTGTCATCAATGCATGACGAATGCACGAACTGAGGGAATTATACATACATCCGTGAATGTATAATTTCATCATGCTGATTGGTGCCATACCACGTTGAGGGGGTCCATACTTTATGGTTCGACGGACCAAGGAAGACGCAGATGCTACGCGCAACAGCCTGCTGGATGCTGCGGAGCGTGTGTTCTACGAAAAGGGCGTGGCGCGCGCGTCGTTGAGCGAAATTGCGCGGGCCGCCGGAGCCACCCGCGGTGCCATCTATTGGCACTTCAAGGACAAGGCCGATCTGTTCAATGCGATGATGGATCGGGTGGCCCTTCCTCTGGAGGGGGCATACACCGAGGGCGATGTAGCTCCCAATAGCGCGCCATTGATTCGGGTGCTGGCGGTGGCCGAGAGTGTGATGGGCGTCATGTTGGACGACGAGCAAACCCGCCGTGTGTTCGAGATCGCTTTTTATCGGGTCGAGTACGTGGACGAACTCATGGCTGTGCGGGAGCGTCATCGGGCCGGACATGCGCGGTTTCATGCGTTGCTGACGCGCGACCTGAGTTTGGCCGCGGCGGAGCAGCGGCTGAGTTTGCCGATGGAGCCGGCGGTTGCTGCTGCAGGGTTCCAGGCGCTGTTTGACGGCTTGTTGCATGCTTGGTTTTTGGGGCGAGAGCGTTTTGATCTGTTGTTGACGGCGCGCGTGACGATGCGTGCCTATCTGCAAGGGCTTGGATTTCACGTGTAACCGGCATGCGATAATCCGCGCAGCTTTCGACCCTGCTGGCGTGCTTGCATGACAAATCGGGGTCGGCTCCTGCCAAGCGGCTGTAGCTCAGTGGATAGAGTATTGGCCTCCGAAGCCAAGGGTCGTGGGTT
>JADHED010002710.1_pt1 | contig 11721 bp, 7 predicted proteins | sample 8952041 | NCBI WGS metagenome assembly JADHED01 (sample SAMN16124423, study PRJNA663239) | bioreactor sludge metagenome | isolation source: sludge (control) | place: India:Bengaluru | collected 2018-09-08
CGCGGCTGAGCTTCAGTTGGGGAGCGACAGAGGGGAGTATTTCAGCAGCCTGTTAGAACCGGTGGCGGATGCCCACGCCGCAGCTGTTGCCCTTGGTCTGGTTGGTGATGCGGTCGTTCATGGCCATCACGTACACGTCGGTGCGCTTGGACAGGAAGTAGTCATACCCCACGGTGAAGGTCTTGCGCGAGATGTCGGTGGCCGTCATCTTGGTCTGCGCCCACGATGCCAGCACCTTGCCGGTGGCGCCTGCGGGCACTGACACGCCCAGCTGCGTGGTCTTGGCCTTGTTGGTGGTGTTGTCGGCCTTGGCCTGGCCGTAGCTGGCAAAGGCCTTCACCACGGCAAAGTCGTACGCGCCGCCCAGCATCCAGTCGGTCTTGGTGGTGCCCAGGTAGGTGCTGGGCACGGCGGGGTTGCTCATCTGGTCACGCTCGTAGAAGCCGGTGAGGGTGATGGGGCCGTTGAAGTACAGCGCGTTGATGCCCACGTTCTTCTTGCTGCTGTCGCCCGCGACCTCGCCAAACTGGTAGTGCAGGTTGGCGGTCAGGCCGCCCAGGTTTGGCGTGCTGTAGATGATTTCGTTGGACCAGCCGGTGTCAGACGGCGTGGTGGAACCCCAGCCCGTGCCGTTGAACAGGGGCACGTTCATGTGCAGGATCAGCGGCGCAAAGGTGAACGAGTCGCCCAGCGGGTTCGACAGGATGGACGGCAGGAAGTTGGGGGCCAGGCCGCGTCCCACGGTCACGGTGCCCCAGCTGTCGCTCAGGCCCACGTTGGCATCGCGCGAGAAGAAGGTGTCGTTGGCGAAGCGGCCCTGGATGCCGCTGTCCACCTTGATGAACGAGGTGAGCGCAAAGTTGGCCCGGAGCCCGCCGCCCAGGTCTTCGGTGCCCTTGACGCCGAACCACGATGTGGTCATGCCGCCGCTGTTGACCACCTTGCTGCTGCCGGCATCACCGGCGTTTTTCATGGAGCCCACAAACACATCGGTCAGGCCCATCAGCTGGACGGAGCTCTGGGCCTGGGCCCCGGTGGCACACAGCAGGGCGCCACCAAGCGATAGAGACAGTGCAATCAGGTTTTTCTTCATGGAGTGATTCCTGGGGAAAAAAGCGCCGGAGGGCCGGCGGGGCAAAGGAGACGCGGCCCCTGTTGCACCGTGGTGCAGGGCGGGGCCCGCCGGTAGGGCTTCGCAAGTTCCATGCCCTGGTGCAACACCTGTTTACATCCCTGTCAGGCGCTCTCAGCGCGCATCCATGCACGTTGCTGGCGCAGTTTTCGTGTGTTTTGGCGCAAACCTGGGGCGCGCGGGGCGGGCGACATGGTGCGGTTTTGATATGGCTCAATGCCGCAGGCGCAGCCGCACGGCACAGTGGCTTCCATGCTGACACCTAACCTTTTTTCTCTGCCCGCTGACACCGAGGTCATCGCTCCCGGCGAAGTGCTGCGCAGGCGCAATGAGGTGCTGACGACGGTGTTGCACCTCGAAAGCGGCCGTGTGCTGCGCGGCGTGCTGGACGACGGTTTATTGCGCCACCAGCTCGGTGCCGTCGAGGGGCCGTTCTGGCTCGATGCCGCGTCGGCCTTGCTGGGGCTGCCCTTGCCGGTGGACATGGTGGCCGACACCCGCGTGCATGTGCGGCGCGTGCCCATCGAGGCCTTCCAGCGCAGTCTGGCCGCCATGCCGGCGGGCGCGCGGGGCCTGCTGCTGGACATGGCCCAGGGCTACCGGCAGCAGTCTGAACTGGCCGTGAGCCGCCTCGCGCAGGATGCCGAATCGCGCTGCGCACAGTGGCTGCTGAACCACGCCCAGCCCGACCACAGCGGCGCCATGCAGGTCACCCTACACCAGCGCAAACGCCTGATCGCCGCCCAGTTGGGCATTGCGCCCGAAACCTTCTCGCGCGTGCTGCGCCACCTGCGCGAGCTGGGCCTGATCCACGGCACCGGCAATGTGCTGGCACTGCCCCAGCCCCGGGCCTTGCAGTCGATGGCGGGCTGCTGACGGCGCTTGGTGGAGGCTACGCGGCTGTCCCGGGCTGCTCCCGACGGCAGTTACAGGCTTCCCTCGCGTTGCATTTGCTGACAAACCTGCACCGCTGGGGCGATCGGCCCGGGGGGCTTGCTGTATCCCCTTTCCATCCCCTGCGCACCCCGGCGGGCTCAGGGTTTTTCCTTGGCTTTACCCAAGGGTTCCACCCAAGCCCCGGGGCACAGGCCCTGCGTATATTTGTTGGGACATGTCTGCTGCGACCCGTCCCCATGCCGAACTTTGAGCGTGCCCATCAGCCCGCAGGGGGGAAGCGTCCATGACGCCGCCGCCCGGCCCCCAGGCTGCCCCGGACCCTGCGCCGGGCTGGCTGGTGCCCGGCGCCCTGGTGCTGCGGCTGATGCTGGTGGCCGCGCTGGCGGTGGCGCTGTCCGGGGCGGTGGCCGCCTGGCTGGTGACACGGGCCTCGGGCCAGGAGGCCATGCGCCGGGTGGTGAGCCAGCAGACCGACGAGGTCGAGGTGGTGGCCCGTTTGCTGGCGAGCAAGATCGAACAAAGCCAGAAGGTGCTGCGCACGGTGGCAGCTGGCATCACGCCTGCCGTGCTGGATTCGCGCTCTTCGCTGGAATGGCTGCTGCAGCAGGGCCTGCCTGCGGTGCAGTTTTTCGAAACCATGCAGGTCGCGCGCGACAACGGCGAACTGCGCCTCAATTTGCGTGCCGGCCAGATCGAAAAGGCGGCGGACCTGGACCCTGCCGAGCGCGACGCCCTGCGCCGCACCCTGGTCGATGGCAAACCCCTGGTGTCCGAGCTGATCGCCGGGCGCCGGGGCGAGGCGCGGGTCATGTTCACCATGCCGCTGCACCGCGACGACGGCACTGTGATGGGGGTGGTGGCCGGCACTTTGCGGCTGCAATCCCAAAGCCTGTTGCCACCGTCGATGACGCTGCCCGCGCGCGACGACTCGCAGCTCATCGTCTTCACCCGCGACGGCACCATCCTGTCGCACTCCGACCCCGCCCGCGTGCTGGGCCAGGTGCGTGACGAGGCGGGCCTGGCGCCCGTATACACCCGCTGGCAAAGCCAGGCCCAGCCCGTGGTCGGGCGGGGCATGACCCATGTGCAGGCCGACCACATCGTGAGCATGGCGGGCATGCCGCTGCCGCAGTGGATCGTGGCGCGCGTGAGCCCGTCGCAGGCGCTGCTGGCACCGCTGCGCGGCGCCCAGCGCGAAGCCTGGTGGCTGGCTGTGGCCAGCATGGTGCTGTGCATGCTGCTGGCGGTGGCGCTGATGGGCTGGATGGCGCAGCCACTGGCGCAGCTGACCTTCAAGGCGCGCCAGCTGCTCCGGACCAGCGCGCGCCAGCAGCCCGCACAAGCGGTGGACTGGCCCCGCGCGGGCGGCGAGGTGGGTGAGCTGGTGCGCGTGTTCCAGGGCCTGGTGCAGCAGGGCAGCCTGCAGCAGTCGCGCAAGGACATGGTGGTCGGCCAGTTCCAGGCCGTGCTGGACAGCGCCCCCGTGGGCATCGTCATCACGCGCCACGGCATGCTGGAGGTGGCGAGCCACCAGGCTTGCGTGATGTTGGGCTACACCGCGCAAGAGCTACTGGGCCGCCCCGCGCGCATCCTGTACGCCAGCGACGCCGACTATGCCCAGGTGGGCGACCGGGTGCGGGCCGAGGTGGCGGCGCATGGTGCGTTCGATGGCGACATCTGCTTCTTGCGCAAGGACGGCAGCCCCGTGTGGGCCCGCGTGCAGGGCCGGGGCGTGCGCCCTGAGGAGGTGCACGGTGGCACCGTGTGGATTCTGGAAGACATCACCGCCGCGCGCGAGGCCCAGGTGCAGCAGTCCTGGGGCCGCGCGCACGATGCGCTGACGCAGCTCTACAACCGCGCCGCGTTTGACGAGCGCCTGGGCCAGCTGATGGCCGAGCGGTCGGCCCGCCAGCGCGCTGTGGTGCCCGCCACCGACGAGGAGGGTGGCGAGACCCAGGGCGGCGGCGTGGTGCTGTTCCTCGACCTGGACCATTTCACCGTGGTCAACGACATTGCAGGCCACGACGCGGGTGACGATGTGCTGCGCCATGTGGCCCGGCTGCTGGAGTCCCATGTGCGCCAGATCGGCTGGGCGGCGCGCTTGGGCGGGGACGAATTTGCGGTGGTATTGCCCGGCTGTGCGCTGGCACGCGGCCAGGCCGTGGCCGAGCAGTTGCGCGCGGCGGTGCATGCGTGGGAGCCGTCGTACCAGGGACGCAGTTTTACGCTGGGGGTGAGTATTGGGCTGGTGGTGCTCGATGCCAGTCTGCAGGATGTGCCGTCGGTGTTGTATGCGGCGGACATGGCTTGTTATGACGCCAAGCGGGCGGGGCGCAACCGGGTGGAGACGCGGCATGCGAGGGATGCGTCGGTCACTTCTTCGGGGCGGATGGCTTTGGGGCCTGTTTGAGGGGTTTTGGGCTGGATGCGCTATTGGGATATGCGGTGGTTGCTATTGATTTTGTAGTTTTGTTTTTTGTGTGCTGATTGAACCGCATGCCTTGGTTGAGGGCGGAGGCCGGGAGTCGCCCCGGCGGGCGAGATACTTTTCTTTGCTTCGCCAAAGAAAAGTACCCAAAAGAAAGGCGACCCCCAGTCTGCGACCCCTTCGCGGAGCGAAGGGGCAAACCTGCGTCGTGTCGGTTGCGGGGTGCGCCGTGGAACTCGCTTTGCGCTGCGCGCGCCGCTCGGACAGCCACGGCGAGTCAGTTCACGAAGCATGGGCGCTTCGACGCCCATGCTCACCCCACAACCGCCCCGCCGCAGGCGCAGCCCGCAGGGGTGGGGCAGCCGAACATCCAAACAGCCGGACATCCATTCGGGCCATCGCTGCGCTCGGCCCAGTTTGCGCAGCGCGTGGCGCTTGCGCCCGCGAGTTGGGGCCGAGCGCAGCGCAGCGAAGCAAAGGCCCGTGTGGATGTTTGGTTCCCCTTGCCCCTCTGGATGCGCCGAGGAGCGCAGGGTTTGGCGGATCAGGGCTCGCGATTGTCTGAGCGAAGCGAGTTCGAGCGAGACCCCGCCAAACCCGAGCACCGCAGGTTGCCCCGTAGCGAAGCGCAGGGGACGAAGACAGTGGGGTCGCCCTTTCTTTGGTTCCTTTCTTTCGGCGACGCGAAAGAAAGGGACTCGCCTGCCGGGCGACTCCCGGCCTCCGCCCTTGAAAAAGGCATGTGGCCCAATGAGAGCACGCAACACCAAACACTACAAAATCAATAGCTACCAGCGCATATCCCTTCAGCGCCGGCAGCCCAAAACATCACTCTCCCAACCGCCCCAACGCCCTGAGCACATTCTCTGCAGTAGCCGGAGCCGTCAACACCACCGGCGCCGCCGCATCCACCCCACTACGCCCCGCCGCCACCGCATTGCGCAGCGCCTCATACACACTGATCGCCAGCATGAACGGAGGCTCTCCCACCGCCTTGCTACCACCCACGTTGTCCTCCCGATTCGCCTCGGGCCACAGGTGGACGTTGAAGTGCGCCGGGATGTCGCCCGTGGCCGGGATCTTGTAGGTGCTCGGCGCGTGAGTGGCCAGATAACCCTTGTCGTTCCACACCAGTTGCTCGGTCGTCAGCCAGCCCATGCCCTGCACAAACCCGCCCTCGATCTGACCGATGTCGATGGCCGGGTTGATGCTGTGACCCACGTCGTGCAGGATGTCCACCTTCAGCACGCGGCTCTCGCCGGTGAGGGTGTCGATGGCCACCTCGGTGCAGGCGGCGCCGTAGGCAAAGTAATAGAACGGCCGGCCCGTGAGGGTCGTCTTGTCGTAGTGGATCTTGGGCGTGCGGTAAAAGCCGTCGCTCCACAGCTGGATGCGGTTGGCGTACGCGGCCTGCACCACCTCTTCAAAACTGCGCACCGACTTGGGCGAGATCACCTGGCCGCCTGCGAATCGGATCGCGCCGGCGCCGCAGCCGTCCAGCCCGCACACGAATGAGGCCAGGTTGTCGCGCACGTTGCGCGCGGCGTACTGGGCGGCGCGGCCATTCAGGTCGGTGCCGCTGCTGGCCGCCGTGGCGCTGGCGTTGGGCACCTTGCTGGTGTCGCTGGCGGTCACCAGCACGCGGTGCAGCGGCACGCCCAGCTCGTCGGCCACGATCTGCGCCACCTTGGTGTGCAGGCCCTGGCCCATTTCGGTGCCGCCGTGGTTCACCTGCACGCTGCCGTCGGTGTACACATGCACCAGCGCGCCCGCCTGGTTGAACAGCGTGGCCGTGAAGCTGATGCCGAACTTGACGGGCGTGATGGCCATGCCACGCTTGATGACCGCATTGCGCGCGTTCCAGTCCGCAATTTCGGCCTGGCGCTGGCGGTAGTGCGAGGTCTGCTCCAGCGTGGGCAGCAGCTCGTGCAGGATGTTGTCTTCCACCGCCATCTGGTAGTGGGTCACATGGCGGCCACTGCTCGCGTCCTTGCCATACAGGTTGGCCAAGCGTACATCCTGAGCGTCCACACCGAGTGCCCGGGCGATGTCACCCAGGATGGCCTCGATCACGATCACACCCTGCGGGCCGCCAAATCCGCGAAAGGCGGTGTGGCTCTGCGTGTTCGTCTTGCAGCGGTACGACGCGATCTCGACATCGCTCAGGTAATACGCGTTGTCGGCATGGAACACCGCGCGGTCGGCCACGGGGCCTGACAGGTCGGCGCTGAAGCCGCAGTTGGCGGCCATCTGCAGCTTCAGGCCCGTGATGCGGCCGGTGTTGTCAAAGCCCACGTCGTATTCGTACGCAAACGGGTGACGCTTGCCGGTGACCATGAAGTCCTCGTCCCGGTCCAGCCGCAGCTTGATGGGACGGCCCAGCTTGTTCGCGGCCACGGCGGCCCACACGGCCAGGTGCCCGGCCTGCGTCTCCTTGCCGCCAAAGCCGCCGCCCATGCGGCGGCATTCCACCTTGACCGCGTGGTTGTCGATGCCCAGCGCGTGCGCCACCCAGTGCTGCACCTCGCCGGGGTGCTGCGTGCTGGAGTAGATCCACCACTGCTTTTGCTCCAGTGGCATGGCGTAGGCGATCTGGCCCTCCAGGTAGAAATGTTCCTGGCCGCCGACTTCAAACGCTCCCTGCATGCGGTGCGCCGATTGCGCGAGGCCCGTGGTCGCATCGCCCCGGCGCACAAACACCGGCGGCAGCACATAGCTTTGTGCCTTCAGTGCATCCTGAACCGTCAGCACGGCGGGCAGGGGAGTGATGTCGAGCTTCACGGCCCGCACCGCGCGGCGCGCCTGCATGACCGAGTCGGCCACCACCAGGCCGATCACCTGGCCGACAAACTGCACGCTGTCCAGTGCGAATACGGGCTCGTCGTGCCCGAACGCGGCGAGGATCTTGTCGCCCGGCACGTCGGCTGCCAGCACCACACCACGCACGCCGGGCAGGGCCAGTGCGGCGGTGGCATCCACACTGTTCAGGGTGCCGTGGGCCACGGTCGAGAGGATGGGCGCGGCATACAGCGTGCCCTTCACTTCCGGCAGGTCGTCGATGTAGTGCGCGGCGCCCGCCACCTGGGCGCGGGCGCTTTCGTGGATGTGCGACTGGCCCATGGCGGCGCGGGCGGGTGCGGGCAGGGCGGTTTCGGCGATGGTGTGGGGGGCGTTCATACGGCGGCCTCCAGTGTCAAAGTGTCCAGGTTGACCGAGGGCTGGCCCTGGCTCTCCAGCCAGTAGCGCTGCAGCAGGCTGCCCAGCACCAGGCGGCGGTAGGCGCCACTGGCGCGCATGTCGGAGATGGGGCTGAACTCGGCCGGCAGCACCGCAGCGGCGCGCTGCGCGGTGGCCTCGGTCCAGGGCTGGCCGCTCAGCGCGGCTTCGGCCTGCCGCGCACGGGCCGGTGTGGCGGCCACGCCGCCTGCGCCAATGCTGGCGCGTTGCACCGTGCCGTCCGCGATGTCGAGGTTGAGCACCAGGCACACGGCAGAAATATCGTCGTCAAAGCGTTTCGAAATCTTGTAGGCGCGCAGCTGTTCTTGCGCCGAGGGGCGGGGCACCACGATGCGCACCAGCAGCTCATCCGGCGCCATCACGTTCTGCCGGTAGCCGGTGTACAGGTCTTCCAGCGGCAGCTGGCGCTCGCCCCGGGCCTGGCTGGCCAGCACCACCTGGGCGCGCAGCGCGATCAGCAGGGGCATGGAGTCGCCAATGGGCGAGCCGTTGGCCACGTTGCCGCCCAGCGTGCCCGAGTTGCGCACCGGCAGCCCCGCAAACCGCGTGGCAAAGCGGTGCAGCTGCGGCCACTGCGCAGTGAGGGCCGCAAACGCGTCGGTCAGCGTGACCGCCGCGCCGATGTGGATAGCGTCAGGGTGTTGCACCACCTGCCGCAGCTCGGCCGCGCGGGTCACGTCCAGCACCTGGGCGTACTGCTTGTGCTGCTTGGTCACCCACAGCCCCACGTCGGTACAGCCCGCCACCACCTGGGCACCCGGGTGGGCGGCGCGTGCTGCAAGCAGCTCTGGGAGGGTGGAGGGCGCGATATAGGCCGAATCGGCTGCATGCGCAAGTGCATCATGCCTCAGCAGCTTCAATTTTTGTAGCACTTCGGATTCATTGACCGCCATGCCGGGCAGCGACGCCATCTGCTGGGCGGCATCGAGGATGGGGCGGTAGCCGGTGCAGCGGCACAGGTTGCCCGAGAGTTCTTCTTGCGCCAGTGCGCGGGTGATGGGCTCACCGTGGCAGACATGGTTTTGGTACATGCCGAAGAGGCTCATCACGAAGCCTGGCGTGCAGAAACCGCACTGCGAGCCGTGGCACTGGACCATCGCCGCCTGTGCCGGATGGAGCGTGATGGTTTGCTGTGCAGCGGGCGCTGTGTTGTCCACGGGCTGGATCAGCGGATCTTCCGCCAGGTCTTCCACGGTCCACAGTGCCATGCCGTCCACCGAATGGGCCAGGCGGATGCAGCTGTTCACGGCGCTGTAGTGCAGCTGGCCGTTGCGTTCTTCGCCCAGCACCACGGTGCAGGCGCCGCAGTCGCCTTCGCCGCAGCTTTCCTTGGTGCCGGTGCAGCCCAGGTCTTCGCGCAGCACCTCCAGAAGGGTGCGGTCGGGTGGTACATTGCCCAGCGCCACGGGCTGGCCTCGGCGCAGGAATTGCAAGGGTCTTGTTGTCATGACAAACGCCACTTCGATCTTGGATGGAAAGGTTCAGCAGAGGGTAGAACGCAGTACCGCTACCGGCATATGCGCAAGCTTATGGCACCCATGCCCACACCGCTATGAGAGACCACGCCCTTTTCGACAAGATAGACCTCCATCTCATAAGGGTCTTGCACACCGTGCTCACAGAACGCAGCGTATCGAGGGCCGCCGTCCGCCTGGGCATGCACCAGCCGGCGGTATCGGCTGCGCTCAAGCGGCTGCGCGACCTGTCGGGCGACCCGCTGCTGGTGCGCTCCGGCGCCAGCATGATGCCCACCGACGCTGCGCTGCGCATGGTGGAGCCCGCCGGGGCCATCCTGCGTGCGGCCGAGGCGCTGTTTTCGGATGCGCGCGGGTTTGACCCGCGCACGGCCACCCGCACCTTTCGCGTGGCGGCCAGCGACTACCTCGACCCCCTGTTTCTGCCCCAGCTCGTGGCCCGCATCAAGGTCGAGGCGCCTTTGTGCCCCATCGAGATCCTGCCCTTGTCGGCCGACGCGCACTACCACGCGCACCTGGCCCAGGGCGATGTGGACGTGGTGATCGGCAACTGGCCCCAGCCGCCCGACGACCTGCACATGGGCCGCCTGTTTGGCGACGAGGTGGTGTGCCTGGTCGGCAAGGACCACCCCGCCGTGCGGCGCGGCTGGGACGTGGAGAGCTGGCTGGCCGCCGAACACATCGCGCCCACGCCCACCCACCCCGGCGCGCGGGGCGTGATCGACGCCCACCTGGACAGCCTGGGCATGCAGCGCCACATCACGGCGCGCTGCGCGCATTTCAGCCTCATCCCCAGCATCGTGGCATCGAGCTTGCTTGTGCTGACCACCGGCCGTCAGTACTGCGAGCGGTATGTGGACCAGCTGCCACTGGCCATCCTGCCGTGCCCGGTGCCGTTTCCCCGGCTCATGTACTACCAGCTGTGGCATGCCCGCACGCACCACTCGGCCGCCGCGGCCTGGCTGCGAGATTGCGTGAAAACCGTGGCTGCTTCGCTACGAAAAGAATAGCTGCTTGGGCATGCTGAACAAGCGCCATGAGGTATTTTCATTCTTATAAAAAGTTGTAAAACTGAGAGACAATCCCCGCATGAGTTCTCCCCCCAATCCTTCAGCGCCTGGTGCGGCGCCGCCACGGCTGCAGCTGGTGGGCATCACCAAGCGCTACCCGGCCGTGGTGGCCAACAGCGGCGTGTCGCTCACGGTGCTGCCGGGTGAAATCCACGCCGTGCTGGGCGAAAACGGCGCGGGCAAGTCCACGCTGATGAAAATCATCTACGGCTCGGTCAAGCCCGATGAAGGCAGCGTGTTCTTCAACGGCCAGGCCGCGCAGGTGCGCAACCCGCAAGAAGCGCGCGCCCTGGGCATTGCCATGGTGTTCCAGCATTTCAGCCTGTTCGACACCCTCACGGTGGCCGAGAACGTGTGGCTGGGCCTGGACAAGAGCCTGACGCTGGCCGAGGTCACGCAGCGCATCAGCGCCAAGGCCGCCGAATACGGCCTGGACATCGACCCCCTGCGCCCCGTGCATACGCTGAGCGTGGGCGAGATGCAGCGGGTGGAAATCATCCGCGCCCTGCTCACCAACCCCAAGGTGCTGATCCTGGACGAGCCCACCTCGGTGCTCACGCCCCAGGCGGTCGAAAAGCTCTTTGTGGTGCTGCGCAAGCTCGCCAGCGAGGGCTGCAGCATTCTTTACATCAGCCACAAGCTGCACGAAATTCGCGCGCTGTGCACCGCCTGCACCGTGCTGCGGGGTGGCAAGGTCACGGGCGTGTGCAACCCGGCCGAAGAATCCAATGCCTCCCTGTCGCGCCTGATGATTGGCGCCGAGCCGCCTGCGCTGGAGCACCGCGCGGTGCAGACTGGCGCCACGGTGCTGCGCGTGCAGGGCCTGTCGCTGCCGCGCGCCGATCAGTTTGGTGTGGACCTGATCGACCTGCAGTTCGAGGTCAAGGCGGGCGAGGTGGTGGGCATTGCCGGCGTGTCGGGCAACGGGCAAAAAGAATTGCTCTATGCGCTGTCGGGCGAAGACCAGCGGGCTGATGCGGCCAGCATCCAGGTGTCCGGCCAGAACGCGGGCCGCATGGGTCCCGGCCAGCGCCGGGCGCTGGGCCTGCATTTTGTGCCTGAAGAGCGCCTGGGCCGGGGTGCTGTGCCCACCATGGGGCTCGCGCACAACCTGCTGCTCACGCGCACCAATTCGGTCAGCGGCAGCGGCTGGATCAAGGTGGGCGCGCTGCAAATGCATGCGGCGGACATCATTGCCCGCTTCAATGTGAAGGCGGGCGGCCCCAATGCAGCGGCCAAGTCGCTGTCGGGCGGCAACCTGCAAAAGTTCATCGTTGGGCGCGAAATCGATGCCAACCCGAAGCTGCTCATCGTCTCGCAACCCACCTGGGGCGTGGACGTGGGGGCGGCGGCGCAGATCCGGGGCTCCATCCTGGCGCTGCGCGATGCGGGCTGTGCGGTGCTGGTGGTGAGTGAGGAGCTGGACGAATTGTTTGAAATCTGCGACCGGCTGCATGTGGTGGCCAAGGGGCATCTGTCGCC
>JADHED010002711.1_pt1 | contig 11721 bp, 10 predicted proteins | sample 8952041 | NCBI WGS metagenome assembly JADHED01 (sample SAMN16124423, study PRJNA663239) | bioreactor sludge metagenome | isolation source: sludge (control) | place: India:Bengaluru | collected 2018-09-08
CTCGCTGCAGGGCTTCGGTTACGGCGTCTTCCGCATGGGCATCGCCTTGCAGCATGCTGGTGCGTCGCCATGCGCGCTCGACCTCGGCATAGGCTTCGCGATGCCCTGGGCCCTGACGCCACTCCCGAAACCCTTCGAGCGTCTTGGCCGACACTGACCTGGTGTTCAGCCGGGAAAACCAAGCCGAGGCTTCGTTGATGAGACGTTCGTCGGTGGACGGGCGGGGCATCGCAGCGGCGCCTAGTCGCGCAGTCGCAGGGTGACGAGAGCCAGCGCCTTCGTCATGCGCCATTCGACGGTCTTGACGGAAAGGCCGCAAGCCGTGGCGATGTCCTGGTTTGTCATTCCAGCGAAGCGGCTCAAGACAAATACATCCCTCAAGGGCGGGGGCAGGGCCGAGACGATCTGCCGAAGCAGCACCGCTTCATCCTGTTCCGCCAGGACCGCATGTTCGTCGCTTTCTGTGAACTCTTCAATGCAGGCGCCGCCGTTGCTGGCTCGCGCTGCGCGCCGCAGGTGGTTGAGCGCCAGATTGCTGGCCACGCGCAGCAAGAACGCCCTGGGATGGCGAACCACGCCAGCCGCCTCATAGGGGGCGATCTTCAGATAGGTTTCCTGAACCAGATCTTCGGTGCTGTCGGCGATCGCGGCGCCGAACCGTCGCCTCAGCCGGCGGTTCAGCCAGGCAGCATAGCTCCGATAGAGGGTGTCCAGAGAGCCCGCCGGCTCCTCGCCTTGTTGGTCTGCGCGCCGCATCGCGTCGCTCCCGATCCGAAGGGAGGGGCGCTTGGGCGGTTCAGACCGCACGGGAATCCTGCGCACAGCATTGGACCGCCCCTGCATCGAGCAAGGGCGGCTCAGCCATACCGGCACGGTCCATAGTGGGCCGATCGGTTCAGGCGTCATCAAGCCATCAATTTCGCACAGGGGTTTCCACGCCCCTGCCGACGCCAGCGCGTCAGCAGGGGAATCCTGGCTCAACCGCGATGAAGCCGCAAGAGTCCTTGCATCGCGGGGCATATGGGGGCGGGCGTTGGAAACCTCGTGCGATGAGAGGCCCGCGGCCTCATGACTGTTCCGCACCGCCGCCCTGGAGCGGCCCCCGGCGCATTGGAACAGGCCCTATCCGACGGCGCCCGCTCGTAGACATTATTGGCCGCTGGCGGGGCTCGCAACGCCATCGTGCCGGCCAGGCCATTCAAGACTCCATGGCGTCCGTGAAGCGCGGCTACAATGGCCCTGGTCGGGGAGCCTGCGGGCATGTCCAGGGGCCATGGCCCTAAAACCCGTGGGGATCGTCGCACGATCTTTCCACCTCCCCGGCTTTCGTATCGGGGACCAGGCGCCTGCGGCGCGTCCGGCCATCCCTCCCAGGGTGAGCTAGGCGCTCGCGCGCGTCGCCAAATTGGACCTGTACGTTAAAACCTCCACGTTCTCAGAGGGTTCAAACCGATGTTGGAAAGGTCCGCAGTCGCGTTGCTGCGACAGCCTGCCAGACGGCGTCACTGAGGTAAGGCGCCGCCTCATCGTTGGACTAGCCGACCAGGATTCGATTTTCCTTCTCGATGAGAACGGCGCTAGCCTCGGCATAGAGATCGATATCGACGCCGTCGGCAGCGATTGAGAGGACCAGTGCATACCGCCCGCTGTCGGCCTGGCGTCCCTTTCCCAGATGACTCTTCCACCAGCCTGGCGCTGGATGGACGGCGATGGCGTCGTGATTGACCAGATCGGCGGCCTTGCCGCGCCAGATGTCGCAATGGAGTGAACCGGCCGAAACCGCCTTGGGACCCAGCAACCAGTTCGAGCCGGCGCCGTCCTTTTCTTCGGCCCCGTCGTCCTGCAGATCCCAATCGTCCTCGTCGAGGTCAACGCCTCCGTCGGCCCTCAACTGGCTAAGGCGGGCGCGGAAGTCCTCCTCGCTCTCGCTGCGCTTCTTCAATGCGAAGCGCAGGCCGAACGAGCGATAAGTCTCCGGCCGGGTCGCGCCCTTGCCGGTCAGGTTGGGTTCGACGAAGTAGGACAGGGTGATCTTCAGGGTCACGGCCTGGTCGCCGAGATCGGCCAAGGCGGTTTTCGGCCACGGCAGATCGTAGAAGTGCACCTCATTGTAGACGGCGGCTCCGGCCCCCATCGCGTAGGGCTGGATCTCAGCCTGGGCGATCATCGTGAAGGCGTTCCTGGCCGAGGCGACGGCGACGTCGAACTGAGGAACGCCAAAGCCCACCTGGCGCAGGAGCTTGATCTTGTCGGCCTTGGAGCCTGTTTTCCACTTCTTGCCCCTTCCGATCAGCTTGCGGCGGATCGGTTCGGGCCAACGCGCGGATTGCACGATCAGAGCGCGGTAGGTCTCCGGCCAGTAGCCCGGAAGCGCCGCCTCCAATTTCCCTTGGAAGTGGCTTGCCACGCCTACCGCCGCGCTTGTCGCCCAGAACGGCACCAGGGGTTCAACCTCGACCTCGTTGCCCGCGCTCAACAGGGAGAGCGCCGGGTGCCACTCGCAGTTGCCCTCTTCATCGACCGCCATGTTGCCGGCCTCGAACAGCACCTCCGGCTTGATAGGCAGAAGGTCGGTCGGCAACTCGTGCGTAGTGGTGCTGAACGGGCTGAGCTCGTTGGCGCCGGCAAGCGGGACCAGCGCGTCGGCGCCGCCCAGTTCGATCTTGGTGGTGTAACCACCGATTGTCAGGGCGTTCCAGCTCTGGGCTGGATCGTTGATGGGCCCACCTTCGTCGACCTGGGCGGCTGGGCCGCCGATCACGTTGCCGGCGGCGACGAGCACCAACCTCTTTGGCGCGTTCTTCGCGAGCTTCGCGCCTTCCAGTACGCCGCCGATGGTCCCGGCTGCGATCTGGTCGAGCGCCCCGCTCCACGACGTCGGTCGGCTGGCGTCGGCGTCGAGATAGCAGCTCGCCAGGCAGAACGACCGGCCGACACCAGGGCGCGAAACCTCAACCATGCTGACGGCCGCTTGCGTCACCATCCCATAGCTCGGCGGCGGGGTTCGGGGCGCTCCACGCGGCGGTAGTAGCTTCACGGACTCCACCGTATGGGTCAGCTCAAGGTACCGCTGGTCGTTCATCGGATGCTCGAGGTCGCCGTGCAGGGCCAGGCTGGCGACGCTCGTCCCATGTCCGCCATTGGGATAGTGGTCGTCGGCGCCCCAGGTGTCGTCCACGGCCAGTGCGATCGCTAGGCCGTCGGCGAGCAGCGGGTGGGCGGCGGCCACGCCAGTATCCAGCACGCAGATCGTCGGGGCGTTGGATTGGGCGGGAATGATCCGCCCAGCTACGTCGTCCACAAAATCGTACTGGGTCACCCGGCCCTCGCTTAGGGTCAGAAAGGGTTCGATGGTGCCCAGCCCCAACCGGATTTCTTCGATCGCCCCGGGCGCCCGCGAAGCGAAGGCAAGGGCCTGGCGGGCGGAGGCGTGGATGAAGACGACTGTCGTGTCGGGAAACAACAACTGCTCGGGGTGAACATCCAGGCCGAAGTTGCGCGCCGCAGCGACCAGCGCCTTGGGCAGGGCGCCAATGTCGCGCACCCACAATTCCCACCAGCGCTGCGCCGGCGCGTTAAAGTCCGTTCCCGGGTCAAAGAGCCTGGCCGTCTCTGCCGAGGCGATGCGCTCGACTTTCTCGAACTGGGCGACATAAGGCCGGTCGCGGTTGCCTGGATCGCCGTAGTCCCGCAAACGCCGGGTGAGCGTAGCTCGGGCGTCGTCCGGTACGAAGACGACCGACTCCTCGGCGCGATCGCTGGTGCGCCGCGAGCTGAGGATGACCACATCCTGGCCGGGCAGTTCGAAGGATAACGGCACCTTGCTGGGCGCCTTTCGATCGGTGTCTGGCGCCAGAGTCTCCAGGGTAACGAGCACCCCAGGCTTCAGGCCATCGAGTTTCAGTCGCGCGTCGGCGTCGGGCGAGGGGAGGCGAGGCAACGCGGCCGCCAGCTGTTGGAGCAGGGCCGCGCCGTGCGCGGCGTAGTCGTCGCGCAGCGGCTTGGCGTCCATCTTGCGCTTTGGGGCTGCATAGGTTCCCGCGCGCCTGACGTCGTCGAGCGAGAGGTGGGGTTTAGGGCCGTCTTGATCTTGCCCAGCCATTGAGCCTTCCGCGCGATTCGGGAGGCATGATCATCGGTGGTTGTGAAGCTTGGCTCAAGAAGCGGAAGAAAAGCGACCGCGGAAGGCCTTTCGATCACGCAGCGTGGCGGCTAGGTGCTGAGCCGAAATCTCGGCCTGGCCGTCCAGGATCGCCTCGCGCACGGCGGAGTCGGCGGCGCGAACGATCTCGCCTTGGCTAAGACCTTCCAGATCGTCGCGGAGCCCCTTCAGAGCCTTGGCCGAGAGCTTGAACTTGCCCAAGCGCGCTTTGAGGATCGCCACGCCCTCATCGGCCGTGGGCAGGCTGTATTCGATGACCTCGTCGAAACGGCGCGCCAGGGCATGGTCGAGGACTTCGACGTGGTTGGTGGCGGCCACGACGATGCTGTCGGTGCTGTTGGGTTCTTCCATGAACGAGAGCACGGAGTTGAGGATCCGGCGCATCTCGCCCACGTCGTTCGGATCGCCGCGGCGCGCGCCGACAGCGTCGAACTCGTCGAGCAGATAGACGCCGCGCACGCTGGCGACCTGGTCGAACACCAGGCGCAGCTTACCGGCGGTCTCGCCCATGTAGCGGCTGAAGACGCTCTCCATCTTAATGGTGAAGAGCGGCAGATGGAGTTCTGCGGCTAGCGCTGCCGAAGTCATGGTCTTGCCAGTGCCGGGCGGGCCGATCAGCAGCAGATGGGTGGCTGGGGTCTGGCCATGCTCTCGCAGGGTGGCGCGCGCCTGCTGCTGGCGCACCACCCGGGAGAGCTTTTCGGCCGTTGCCGCAGCCAGGACCATGCCGGACAGGCGAGTCTTCGGATAGCTGCTCTGGACGATGCTCTGCAACTCGCCGCGCGGCCGTGCGATCGGGATCGGCGCGGCGGGCGCCGGAGCCGGCCTGCGGCGGGCGTCGCGTACTCGCTGCACGGCCTTCTTTAAGGCATCGGCATCGTCGGCGTGGCCGGCGCGCGCCTCCGTCGCGGCGATCGACAAGGCGATCGACAGCAGGCGCTCTTCATCACCCTTGGCATGGGAGTCGAGAAGCGCAAGAATGTGCCGGATCGTCATCGGAGCGCTCCCTTCTCTGATGTCTGCGCAAGCATAGCGCGAGTCTTGGTTAATGCCGGGTGTCGATTCAGGCGCGTGCCTTTAGCCCAAAGCATGACCGTGGGCACAAAGATAATCCAGGTCTGCGTCAAAAACGGTCAGCAGGGTAATACGCTCCTCCTGCTTTTCGACGGCGTCGCCCAACCGAAACTCTGCTGAGTGGCAATGCCTGCTTTCTAGGCAGGCAAAGGTCCACGATTGGCGATAGGCGCCTGTCACTAGCGCGGCCGAGGGCCGCGTTCACTCTAGCCTTGGCGCTCGGCCGAGGAGAATGAAGGCTTCATGCATCGATCAGCCAGCCGCAGTCGCACTTGGCTCCTCGGGGTGAACGCGGAAGCGGCAAACGAGCCCTTCAAGTCTGAAGTCGAGTTCGGCCGGGGCGCGCAGTTCTCCGGCGAGGCCGCGGCCGAGCAGTCTCGATCCGAAGTCAGCGCGGTTGGGCGGGGCTGAGGCCCTCCACGAACTCGCGAGGGAGCGTCACGCCTGACGCGGCGCTGCCAGCTACGCTGTCCAATGCAACATCGCCCATCGCTCGAAGGTGCTGCGCGGCCGATGATATTTCAATGGGGTAGGAGCCCTATCGCTTTGGGGTTCAAGCTGCGTGGGCAGGCGATAGGGCCGGCCCGTGGGCCTTGGGCCAGACTGGGAATTTGGGACGAAATATCAATTTTTCAGGACGCGCGGAGATCAACGCGGATCAATCAAGCTCCTAGTCTGAACGAAATCGCCGGCCGCCTCGGGGGCCAAAGTGCGATGCGAACGGAGGAAGCATGGCAGACGGCAACCAAGTTCATGTCGCGTGGGAACGCGAAGAGATTCTGTCACTCTTCGACGCGGCGACCGGGCGTCTGGATCGACGGATCTACGAGGATGAGACCATCTACAAGCTCGAGCTGGAGCGCATCTTCGCGCGCGGCTGGAACTTCATGTGCCACGAGTCCCAGATCCCCAATTCCGGCGACTACTTCATCAACTACATCGGTGAGGACCAGGTCATCGTCGTCCGCGATGATGAGGGGCAGGTCAACGTCCTGCTCAACACCTGTCGTCACCGCGGCAACGCCCTGTGCCGGGCCGAGCAGGGCAACGCCAAGTCCTTCGTCTGCAGCTATCACGGCTGGAACTACGCGCTCAACGGCGACCTGATCGGCGTGCCGGGGCTGAAGAACTACTACCGCGGCGACTTCGACAAAAGCCAGCTGGGCCTGGCCAAGGCCGCGCAGGTGGAGAGCTATCTCGGGTTCTATTTCGCCACGCTCGACCCCGAGGCGCCGTCGCTGCATGACTTCCTGGGCGACGTCGGCCGCACGGGACTTGGCATGGTCGCCGCCCATGGGGATGTGATCGTCCTGGACGGCATCCAGAAGAACGTCATCGACTGCAACTGGAAGATCGCGGTCGATAACCTCTTCGACTGGTACCACGTGATGTACAGCCACGCCTCGGCCAACAGCTCGGGCCTCGTGGACCTCGCCAAGATCCTTCAGCCCGACAACCAGCTGGTGATGCTCGGTGAATATGGCCACGGCATCGGCGGTCCCGGCATTCCCAAGCCGATGCAGGATCAGCTCGACCAGTTGAGCGACGCCCAGCGGGAGGAAGCCTCCAAGAACACGCCATTCCGACTGCGGCCGGCGAGCGCCAAGGATCTGATGGGCGCGACCGGGGTGCGCAGCATGGGCCACCCCAACATCTTTCCCAACCTCTGGATCACCCTGGGCGGGACGCAACTGTGCTTGCGCTTGCCGCGTGGTCCGGACGCCACCGAGCTCTGGTGGTTCACGGTCGTGCCCAAGATTTTCACCGCCGAGCAGCGCCACGCCGTCGTGCGCAACGCGACCCATCTGTTCGGGCCCGCGGGCCTGCTCGAACAGGACGACGGCGAGAACTGGAGCCAGAGCACACGCGCTGCGCGCGGGGTCTTCAGTCGCAGCTTGGGCCACACCCTGCAGATGGGCCTCGGCCACGACGAGGCGGTGGCTGAGCCGGGCGGCGGCGCGGCGATCGACGGCGCCATCAGCGAGCACGGCCAGCGTTGGCTCTACAAGTCCTGGACGGAGTGGCTGGCGGCCAAGGACTGGGCCGACCTGAAGGCCAATCATTCGGCCCCGCCGAAGGGGAAGGTCTGATGAGCACGCTCGACATTGCGCGGCCGGTCGCCACGCCGGGGCTCGAAGAGGTGCTACTGCAGCATCAGGTCGAGCAGTTCCTCTATGAGGAGGCGGCCCTGCTCGATGCGCGCCGCTATCGCGACTGGCTCGGCCTGATCGCGCAGGACATGCACTACTGGATGCCGATCCGGCGTACCGTGACTCAGGCCGACGTCGCCATGGAGTTCACCAAGGTCGGCGACATGGCCTTCTTCGACGACACCTGGGAACTGCTGGAGATGCGGGTGAAGAAGCTGGAGGCGGGATCGGCCTGGTCGGAGGATCCGCCGTCGCGCTCGCGGCACTTCATCACCAATGTCCGGGTGACCGAGGTCGCCGGCGACGAGATCACGGTCGAAAGCTGCTTTTGCCTCTACCGGACGCGGCTCAACACCGAGGTCGATACCTGGACTGGACGACGGGTCGATGGCCTGCGGCGCAGCGGCGAGAGCTTCCTGCTGACCCGCCGACACCTGTACCTCGACCAGACCCTGATCCGCTCCACCAACATGAGCACGCTGTTCTGATGTCGCGCCTGGATGGAGAAGTTGTGTTGATCACCGGCGGGGCCTCAGGGCTCGGCCGCGCGATCGTCGATCGGTTCCTGGAAGAGGGGGCCAGACTGGCGGTGCTCGATCGCTCGCCCGACAAGCTCGCGGCGCTATCGCAGGCCTATGGCGGCGAAGTTGAGACAATCGAGGGCGACGTGCGGGTGCTGGCCGATCACCAGCGCGCGGTCGCAGCGACCCTCAAGCGGTTCGGCAAGCTCGATTGCGCGATCGGCAACGCCGGAATCTGGGATTACTCCGTCTCGCTCGACGCCTTGCCCAATGAGCGGCTCGACGCGGCCTTCGACGAGATGTTCCACATCAACGTCAAGGGCTACCTGCTGCTGGCCAAAGCCGCGCTGCCAAGCCTCGCGGCGAGCGGCGGGTCGATCATCTACACTGTCTCGAACGCCGGCTTCGATCCGGCCGGCGGCGGCCCGCTCTACACCGCCTCTAAGCACGCGGTCGTCGGCCTGATCCGCCAGCTGGCCTTTGAGTTCGCGCCCGTCGTCCGGGTCAATGGCGTGGCGCCGGGGCCGATCATCACCGATTTGCGGGGCGCTGGCGCCCTGGGTATGGCCGAGCAATCGATCGGCAGTATCGACCTGGCCGCCATGGCCGCGCCGAGCTTGCCGCTGGCCATGGTGCCGAGCGCCGAGGACTATGCGGGCGCCTACGTGACCCTGGCCTCGCGCCGGGACAATCGCGCCGCCACCGGCGGAGTTGTCAAGCTTGACACCGGCATAGCCATTCGCGGCATTGGTCGCCCCTCGCAAGGCGCGGGCCTCGCGGCGAAGTACGGGGCGGCGGAAGGCGTGCGGGCATGACGCGCGCAGCCGCCACGCCACGGCAAGACGTCCGCATGGACGGGGTGGCCTACTTTCGGACATCCGCCGAGGGGTGTGTGTGGCGCGTTCTGCCGACAGGGCGGTACTCCTACTGCGTCCTGGTGCGGCGCGGCGACCTCACGCTTGAGGTCAACTATCCCAAGGCGATGACGCTGACGCTGGAGCCCGGCGACATCGTCGCTATCAGCGGGCTGGCGGAACACGCCTTTTCACCGCCAGCCGCCTCCGCCGAGACCGCCACCTTTCATGCGGGCTCCATGGCAGAGCCCGCGGGCATCGAGAGCGACCTGATCATTGGGATCGTTCCCAATGAGTCGCTGGCGCTGGGCTCCCTGATCATCGGGCCGATACTGATCCGGTCCAGCGAGCATCCGGACCTCTTCCGCCAGGTTTGGCGCGCAGCGGAGATGCTTGAGGAGGAGTATCGATCCCCTCCGAGCCTGGACCGCGACCTCGTCGTGCGGCGCCTGGCCGAGCTGATGATGATCGCCATGACCCGGCGGATCGTTCGCGCGCAAGCGGCTGAAGGCGTCACTCGCGGCGGCGCCGGCGCCGAGCGCCAGATCGTAAACGCACTCGACGCATTCTTCCAGGCGCCTGCTCAACACTGGGATTTGCCGAGCCTGGCCCGAGTGGCCGGAATGTCGCGGACGCGCTTTGCTGCAACCTTCAAGGCGGTGACAGGGGAAACGCCCGCCCTGGTTCTGTCGCGGCTGCGCCTGGGGGCGGTCGCCCATCGCCTTGCCAACGAAAACCTCAGCGTCGAGGCGGCGGCCGAGGCCTCCGGTTACGGATCGGCGGCCGCGTTCGTGCGCGCCTTCTCACGCGTCCATGGCGAGACGCCCGCGCGCTGGCGGCGACGCGCAACGCGCCGCGGCGACCTCAGCCAAAATGAGAGCGCCGATGAAGCTTGAACCGGGACAGGTCGCGCTGGTGACCGGCGCTTCGCGCGGCCTAGGCGTCGAGATCGCGCGACATCTGGCGGCGCGAGGACTCGACCTGATCCTTGCCGCGCGGTCGGAAGCAGCGCTTGGCGCTGTGGCGGATGAGCTTGCGGCCGCAGGCGCAGGCAAGGTGGAGATCGTCGCCGTCGACGTAAGCCACGGCGCCAGTCTGGCGGCGTTGGCGCAGGCCGCGATGAATGTCGATGTGCTGGTCAACAACGCCGGCGTCGAAGGCGCGGCCGCCTACAATGAGCGGACGTCCGTTGAGATCGCCGACACCATCGCGGTGAACCTCACCGGACCGATGCTGCTCAGCCGCGCGCTGCTGCCTGGCATGCTGGCGCGGGGCAGGGGGCATATCGTCAACATCGCCTCGGTCGCCGGCCTGATCGCCGTGCCCTTCAACGAACCCTACAGCGCTACCAAGTTCGCCATGGTCGGCTTTACCCGATCGCTGCGACTGACCGCCAAGGCCAGCGGGTGGCCGGTCAGCGCCTCGGTGGTCTGCCCCGGCTTCATCGACGGGGCTGGAATGTTCGAGACCTTGAAGCAGGACTTCGGCGTCTCGTCGGAAGGCATGGGCGCCGCGCCCCTTGAGGCGGTCGGGCAGGCGGTGATCGACGCTATCGAACAGGATCTTCCTGATGTGATCGTGGCCGAGGGCGATCCACGCCAGACCGCCGCGATGAGCATCCTACAGGCAGGGGCCGTCGAGGCGGCGATCCTCGGCGGGCCCGCCACCGAGATGTTTCGTTCGGTCGCGCAGGCGCGTCTGGCGCTAGGCAAGGGGCTGCACTGATGGGGATGCCAAATCACCTTGAGGCCACGATCCGATCGGTGGCCGACGACCTCCTTAGCGCCCGCCGAACTGGCGAGCCGATCGGGGCCATCCGTAGTCGCCTGCCGGCCAAGGACGTCGCGGCCGCCTATGCGGTTCAGAAGATCAATATCGACCGGTTGCTGGCCGAAGGCCGCCGTCGGGTCGGCCGCAAGATCGGCCTGACATCGGAGGCCGTCCAGCGGCAGCTGGGCGTCGACTCTCCGGACTTCGGGGTGCTGCTCGACGATATGGACTTCAGCTCCGGCGAGATCCCGCTGAAGGGCCTGATCGCACCGCGGATCGAAGCGGAGTTCGCGCTGCGCCTGGGACGCGACATCACTGACCCTGGCCTGTCCGGCGCGTCGCTTGCGCCGTATGTCGAGGCGGTGGCCGTCTCGGTGGAGATCGTCGACAGCGCGACCAAGTGGGACATCGATATCGTCGACACCATCGCCGACAACGCCTCGAGCTGCGGCTTTGCGGTGGGCGAGTGGCGGCCCTTTGGACCGGACGCCCGGCTGCCCGAGCGGGCGATGCGGCTGTTCCGCGACGACGAAGTGATCTCTCAGGGGACCGGCGCCGCCACCCTGGGCGATCCGCTGAACGCCCTGGCCTGGCTAGCTGATGCGTCGATCGACGTCGGAGCGCCGCTCCGGGCCGGCGAGATCATTCTCTCCGGCGCCCTTGGCCCGATGGTCGCCCTGACTGCGGCTGAGTACCGCGTGGAAATCGACGGCTTCGACCCGCTCGTTCTGAGGGCCGTCTGATGAAGACCAAGGTCGCCATCATCGGTTCGGGCAACATCGGCACCGACCTGATGATCAAGATCATGCGCCTGTCCGAGGTGCTGGAGATGGGCGCCTTCGTCGGCGTCGATCCGAACTCCGACGGGCTGAAGCGGGCAGAACGCCTAGGCGTGCCGATCACGTCCGATGGCATCGACGGCCTGGTGGAGATGCCGGGCTTCAAGGACATCGAGATCGTGTTCGACGCCACCTCGGCCGGGGCGCATGCGCGCCACGACGAGGTCCTGCGCGCCCACGGCAAGCGGATCGTCGACCTGACACCGGCGGCGATCGGCCCCTATACGATCCCGCCGGTCATGGCGCACGCCGACGTCCTCGCCCGCGCTGTCGGCCTGGACATGGTAGGCGCCGGGTGGAAGCCCACCGTCGACAACTACCTGGGCCGGGTGACCAAGACGCACATCCTCC
>JADHED010002712.1_pt1 | contig 11721 bp, 9 predicted proteins | sample 8952041 | NCBI WGS metagenome assembly JADHED01 (sample SAMN16124423, study PRJNA663239) | bioreactor sludge metagenome | isolation source: sludge (control) | place: India:Bengaluru | collected 2018-09-08
CGCGGGGCCGCGCGGGCCCCGCGCGATCACACCCTGGGGGACGCGGCCGGACTGGCCGACAACCGGCGCGCGCGGCCGGCGGATGCCGCCCTGGTGTCGCTGGCGACCGTGCGGCCGCGCGGCCGCGACGGCCGGCTGGCGGCCTTCGTGATGGACACGAACGGCGCGGTGCGCCTGCTCGACCTGGGCACCGAGTCCGCGCTCGAGTCCGCGCTCGCCGGCTGGCGCGGGCTGGCGGGCCGGCCGCCGCGCGGCGGCACCGGTGCCGCCGACTCGCTCGACGCAGCCGGGGAACGCCTGCGTTCCCTCACCTGGGATCGCCTGCTCGCGGCCGCGGGACCTGCGCGACGGCTCTACATCGTCGGCGAGGCCCCGCTGCACCGGCTGCCCTGGGGCGCCCTGCCGGCCGCAGACGGCGGCTTCGTCGTGGAGCAGGGTCCTGGGGTCCGCGTGCTGGAGGCGGAGCGCGACCTGCTGCAGGGCACCGCGGCCGCCGGTCCCGCGGGCCTGCTCGCGGTCGGCGGCGTCGACTTCGGCACCGCGGGAGACGCGCTGCAGGCGACGCCGGCGTCGTTCGCCGTCGCCGCCAGCCGCGCGATCCTGCCGGACTGCCGCGCGGGCGAGCCCGCCGTCTTCCTGCCGCTGCCGGGTACCGTGCGCGAGGTGGAGGCGATCGCGCGCGCGCACGGGCGCGATGTCCAGCTGCTGCGCGGCGAGGCGGCGGGCGAGGCTGCGTTCAAGCGCCTGGCGCCGGGACGCCGCGTGATCCACCTGGCCACGCACGCCGTGGCGCTGGACGACCTCTGCGATGGCGCAGCGGGAGCCGGCTCGCGCGGCGTGGGCGGGCTGGCGCCGCTGGCGACGGAGGAGTCGCGGGAGGGCGGCCCGGCACGTCCGGCGGCGCAGGGCCGCGAGACCGCGCGCCTCGGCCGCCGCGTCGTGCTGGCGCTGGCCGGCGCCAACGCGGCCGCGGCCGCGACCGACGAGAACGAGGGCCTGCTCACGGCCGACGAGGTGGCCACCCTCGACCTGCGCGGCGCTGAGTGGGTGGTGCTCTCGGCCTGCGAGTCCGGCGTGGCCGGCAGCTGGAACCGCGAGGGCTCGCTGGGCCTGACCCGCGCGTTCCGCCTGGCCGGTGCGCGCGCGGTGATCGCCAGCCAGTGGGCGGTGGAGGACGACGCGACCTGCGAGTGGATGACGGCGCTGCACCGCGCGCGGGCCGCCGGCGCGACCGCGGCCGGCGACGCGCTGCAGCAGGCCTCCCGCGAGGTGCTGCGCGCGCGCCGCTCGTCCGGGCGCAGCCTCCACCCCTATTACTGGGCCGCGTTCACCGCCACCGGCGACTGAAGGGACGGGGAGGCGAACGATGACCGGCACCGGCGCACCGGACCCGCACCTGCCGCCCGCGGCCGCTCTCTCGTTGCTGGCGACACGCGAGCTGCTGGCGCGCGCCCGCGACGGCGACGAGGGCGCACGCGACCACCTGCTGGAACGCTACCTGCCGCGCCTGCAGCGTTGGGCCTCGGGCCGCCTGCCGGGCTCGGCCCGCTCGCTCCTGGACACCACCGACCTGGTGCAGGAGACGCTCATGCGCACGGTGCAGGGCCTCGAGCGCGTCGAGGTGCGGGGGCCCGGCGGCTTCCAGGCCTATGTTCGCTCCGCCGTGCTCAATCGTATCAGGGACCAGGTGCGGTGGGCGCGACGGCGCGCCGGGCGCGAGGAGCTCTCGGAGGAGCTGCCTGACCAGGGGCCCTCGCCGCTGGAGGTGGCGATCGGCAGTGCGGCCCTGGCCCGGTACGAGCGCGCGCTGTCCGGCCTCGCTGACGACGACCAGGAGCTGCTCCACCTGCGCCTGGAGCTGGACTTCGACTACGCGGAGATCGCGACGATGACCGGCCGCCCGAGCCGCGACGCCGCCCGCATGGCGGTGCAGCGCGCGCTGGGTCGCCTGGCGGAGGCGATGGGACATGGACGCGGCACGTGACCCCCTGGCCGGCCTTCTCGGTTCGGTCTCCGACGGCGACACGATCGACTGGGACGCCGTGGTGCGGCGCGTGGGCCCGGACGACCTCACGCTCGTCGAGGCCCTTCGGGACGTCGACCGCATCGGCAGCTTCAGCCGCGGGCTGCAGCGCGCGGGGGCCGGCGAGCACGGGCCGGATGCCGCCGATCCCGGCGGCGTCCCGCGGTGGGGCGAACTGCTCCTGCTCGAGCGGCTGGGCCGCGGCGCCTACGCCGAGGTCTGGCGCGCCTGGGACCCGCGGCTGCGCCGCGAGGTGGCGCTCAAGCTCCTGCAGCCGCAGCCCGGGTCCGCCGACGAGCCGGGCGGCGAGTCGCCGCTCCTGGCCGAGGGGCAGGCGCTGGCGCGCGTGCGCCACCCCCATGTCCTGGCGGTGCACGACATCGACCGGCACGACGGCCGCGTGGGGCTGTCGATGGAGCTGGCACGGGGCCAGACCCTGGAGCAGCAGGTGGCCGCAGGTGGCCCGCTCGGCGTGGACGACGCGTTGCAGCTGGGTCGCGAGATCGGCTCGGCGCTGGCCGCCGTGCATGCGGCCGGACTCCTGCACCGTGACGTCAAGCCGGCGAACGTCGTGCGCGACGCCGACGGCCGCTGGCTGCTCGCGGATTTCGGGCTCGGCGTGCCGCAGGCCGTCGACGGCGAGGCCGCGCCGCTGGTCGCGGGCTCGCCGATGTACATGGCGCCCGAGCTGCTGCTGGGCGCCGCTCCCGACGCCCGGACCGACGTCTACGCGTTGGGCCTGCTGGTCTGGTTCGCGCTGACCGGCTCGCACCCCTTCGGGCGGATCACGCTGGCGCAGCTGCGGGCCGCGTCCGCGGACGGACCCCGCCCGCCGCTGCGCGAACGCCGTCCGGGACTGGCGCCCGGGCTTCTGGCCGCCGTCGAGAGCGCGATCTCGCCGTCGGCCTCGCGGAGGACCGCGAGCGCCTCTGCGTTCGTTGCCGCGCTGGAAGGTTGCCGCGACGGCATGGACCAGGGCGCGCGGCGCCGCGGCCTGCGCCTGGCGAAGGTGGCGGCCGCGGGCCTGGTCGTGATCGCGCTGGCGCTGGCCGCAGGGCGACTGGCCCAGCGCCGCGAGGCGGGGCCCGCCGGCGCCGGCACCTACGACGTGGAGGCGGTGCTCATGCGCCGCGGGGACGGGCCGGCCGAGCCGCTCGCCACGGGCGCCGCGGTTGCGCCGGGCGACCGGCTCTCGCTGCGCTGGCGCGGCTCGCGCCCGCTGTGGGTCTACGTCGTGAATGCCGACGATCGCGGCGAGTCCTTCCTGCTGTTCCCGCAGCCGCAGTACGCCGCGCGGAACCCGCTGCCGGGCGGCGTCGATGTGGATCTGCCGGGCGCCATCGACGGACGGGATTTCGCCTGGACCGTGACCAGCGCCGGCGGCCGCGAGACGTTCCTGGTCGTGGCCAGCCCGGAGCCCGTGCCCGAACTGGAGGGCGGCGCCTCGGGGCTTGCGGCGCCGAGCCCGGCCGGCGCGGTGCGGCGGCTGCGCGGCGTCGGCGGCCTGGAACCCGTGGGAGCGGGATCGTCGGCGCCCGCGGCCTGCGGCAAAGCATCGCTGGCCCGGTTCCGCGCGCTGGCCGGCCGCGAGTCGGGGGTGACGGGGGTCTGGGTGCGGGAGATCGTCCTGCGGAATCCCGGTTGAGACCCGCGCGCCCGCGCCGCCTCAGCTCCTTCGCGAGACCCCGAGCTTCTTCAGCCGGCTCTGCAGCGTGGTCGGCTTGAGGCCCAGCCGCGCCGCGGCGCCATCGGCCCCGTAGATCTTGCCTCCGGTCAGGTCCAGGACGCGCCGCAGGTGGCGACGCTCGGCCTCGGCCAGCGTCAGGTCGGCATCGGCGTCCGCGTCGCGCCTGGCAGCGCCGGGCGAGGAGCGCCGACCGGCCGCGACGTGCCCGCCGGGAACGCCAACCGTTGCCGGCGTGCCGCCCGTGAAGAAGCGCGCATCCAGCGCCCCGGCGGCCTTCACGATGGTCGCGCGCTCCAGCGCGTTGACCAGCTGCCGCACGTTGCCGGGCCAGTCCTGCGCGGCCAGCTCCCGCAGCGCCGCGTCGTCGACGGTCCACGGCCCGCGCCCGGTGCGGCGCGCCAGGCCGGCCAGGATCGTGGCGACCAGGCGGGGCAGGTCGTCGGTGCGCTCGCGCAGCGGCGGAACGTGCAGGGGGAAGACGGCGAGGCGGTAGTAGAGGTCCTCGCGGAACAGGCCTTCGCGCACGCGAGCCTCCAGGTCGCGGTGCGTGGCGGCGATGATGCGCACGTCAACCTTCACGGTGCGATCGCTGCCCACCGGCTCGAACGTGCCCTCCTGCAGCACGCGCAGCAGCTTGGCCTGTGCGGCGGGAGGCATGTCGCCGATCTCGTCCAGCAGCAGCGTGCCGCCGTTGGCGGCCAGGAAGCGGCCGGGCCGCGCCTGGCCCGCGCCGGTGAAGGCGCCCTTCACGTGGCCGAACAGCTCGCTCTCGATCAGCGACTCGGGGATGGCCGCGCAGTTGAGCGTCAGGAAGGCCTGCGTGCGCCGGGGGCTCCACTGGTGCACGGCGCGGGCGAGGACCTCCTTGCCGGTTCCCGTCTCGCCGAGGACCAGGACCGGCGCCGTGGTGCCGGCCACCTGGCGCGCCTGCGCCACCAGCCCGCGCATGGCGGGCGAGCGGCTCCCTTCCAGCTGGGCGGCGGGGTCGTGCGCCTCGTCGCGCCCGGCCAGCACGCGCTGCCGTTCATCCAGGAGCTGGCGGTAACGCTCCAGCAACTCGGCCTGCTCGGCGTAGCGGAACGCGAGGGAGATGATCTGGCCGTAGACCTCGGCCAGTTCGACGGTGTCGGGCCGGTAGCCGTCGCAGGCCTCGCGGTCGAAGGTGATCAGGCCCAGGTTGCGGTCGCCCGCGTACAGCGGCACGACCAGGCACGAGTGGCCATGCGGCAGGTCCAGGATGCCGTCGTAGGGGTCGCCCTCGTCGCCGGCATGGTCGTGCTCCTCCAGCACGACGGCGCGGCGGCGCTCGAAGGCGCGCGCGATCGAGGGATAGTCGCGCAGCCGGATGCTGTGCCGGCGCACGCGGTCGTCGGCCAGGCGCCCGCGGGCCGCGAGCACCCGCAGCTCTCCCTCTTCGAGGCCGAGCACCGCCGCCAGGTCGTGGGGCACCAGCTTCTGCAGCGAGTCGAGCGCGCGCGTCAGCACCTCGGGCAGGTTCTGCGGCTCGGCGGCCAGGCGCGCCAGTTCCTTCAGGTCGCGGGTGGCGTCGTAGTTCGTGTTCATGGCCACTCCCGAGCGTACCGGTGGACAACGATATTTCGTTATAACTACGATATTTCGGTGGATTATTCAACGAATTATCGGTGATATCGGATCCTGCGATAGCTGTCGCGTCATTAACTATATGCAATGTAATAATTTAAATATTAGAAGCGGATGGGCCCCGTCCTTGCGATACCTGCCACACGAAGGATCCGACAACCCGCCCGCAAGGCACCAACCCCGGACAAGGAGTGCAGACCATGAACAGCCGGAACCTGAGCAACCAGGACGTGATCAGCGGCCTCAACGGTCTTCTGGCCGACAGCATCGTGATGAACCAGAAGCTGCACCACTACCACTGGCGCGTGAAGGGCCGCGGCTTCTACCAGCTGCACGGCATGTTCGAGGGCTTCTACGACGAGTTCGGGGAGATCACCGACGCCGTGGCCGAGCGCATGCTGATGGTGGGCGGCGCGCCGCTGGCGAGCCTGGCCCAGGCGCTCGAGCTGGCCAGCCTCAAGGAGGACGTGGGCGTGCCCGACGCGCAGCGAATGGTCGCCAACGTGGCGGCCGATCTCGACGCCTTCCGCGCGCGGGTCCGCCAGGTGGTCCAGCAGGCCGACCAGGCCGGAGATCGCGGCACCGTCAACCTTCTGGACCCGATCGCCGACGGCCTGGACAAGAAGCTGTGGATGCTGGAGGCATACCTGGCCGGCTAGACGGGCGGCCTGGCGCGCGCGGACCTAGTCCAGCGGCGTCAGGCCCTCGCGGATCGCGTACTTCGTCAGCTCGGCGATGCTGTGGATGTCGAGCTTGTCCATGAGCGACTTGCGGTGGGACTCGACCGTCTTGACCGAGAGGGAGAGACGGTCGGCCACCTCCTTGGTGGCCAGGCCCTCGGCCAGGAGCTGCAGCACCTCGCGCTCGCGCCCGCTGAGCAGGGCGAAGGCGCCGCCGGTGTCGCCGCGCGCGGCGTCAACGTAGTCGCGGATCACCTGCTCGCCCACGGCGGCGCCCAGGTGCACGCTGCCGTCGCGGACGGCGCGGATGGCCACCAGCAGCTCCTCGAACCCGGAGTCCTTCAGCAGGTAGCCGCGAGCGCCGGCGCGCAGGGCCTCCAGCACGTAGCGGCGGTCGCTGTGCATCGACAGGATGATCACGCGCACCGCCGGCGCCTCGGCCGCCAGGTGGCGCGTCACCTCCAGGCCGTTGAGGCCCGGCATGGTGATGTCGAGCACCGCCACGTCCGGGCGCAGCTCGCGCGCCAGGGCCAGGGCGGCCAGGCCGTCATCCGCCTCGCCCACCACGACCAGGTCCGGCTGCGCGGCCAGCAGCGGCCGCAGGCCGGCGCGGAAGATGCGGTGGTCGTCCGCGAGCAGGATCGTCGTCACGGCGCGCCCCCGTCGATCACAGCGCCCAGCCGCACGCGCGTGCCGCGTCCCGGCGCCGAGTCCAGTTCCAGGCTGCCGCCCAGCTGGCGCAGCCGTTCCTCGATGGCGAAGAGCCCGAACCGGTCGCCGGCGTCGCGCCGGGCCGAGGCCGGGTCGAAGCCGCGCCCGTCGTCGGCCACCTCGACGACGATCATCCCGCCGCGGGCCGACAGCGTCACGTCCACGCGCCGCGCCTTCGCGTGCTTGACCACGTTGTGCAGCAGCTCGCGCACGGACTTCCAGAGCATGACCTTCAGGTCGTCCGGCAGCGCCGCCCGCGCGCGGTCCCTCACCGTCACCCGCAGGCCGTGCCGGCGCGCGGTGTCCTCGCCCAGCCATTCCAGCGCGGGGCCCAGGCCCAGCTCGTAGAGGACGGGTGGCGACAGCTCGAAGGTCAGGCCGCGGGTGTAGCGGATCGCCTGGTCGCTGAGCGCGACCAGTTCCTCCAGCGCCGCGCCGTGCCCGCCGAACACCGCGTCGCCGCGCAGCCCCTGCAGGCGGATCTTGATGAGGGCCAGGGCCTGGCCCAGGTGGTCGTGGAGGTCCTCGGCGATGTGGCGCCGCTCGCGCTCCTCGGCCAGCGTGACCTCCGCGGCCAGCCGCCGCAGGCTGGCGGTGCGGTCGGCGACCTGCAGTTCCAGCGACTCGTTCAGCGCCAGCAGGGCGGCATCGTCGAGGCGGTGCTGGAACCAGGCGCGCAGCATGTCGGCGAGGGAGCGGATGAGGTCGCGCTCCTCCTCGAGGAACGGTCCCTCGGCTGCGGGCGGGCGCTCCTGCAGGTAGGCGACCGTGATGTCGCCCTCCTGCCCGTCCCGCAGGCGGAACGTCTCGCGCTGCAGCCAGGGCGTCTCGCGAAAGCCCGGCGTGCACCAGGATTCCGTGCCGCAGCGCAGGCGGCCGACGGCCACGTCGGCATGCATCCAGGCTCCCGGCAGCAGCGCGACCACGGCGCCGGCCACCTCGTCCACAGGCCCGGACGTGTCCTGGAGCAGGCGCGCGGTCCGGTGCAGCGCGGTCAGTTCCTTGACGCGCTCCTGGAGGCGGTGCTGCAGGGAATCGGTCACGGCGCGCCTTCCGGTGCGGGTGGGCGCGCCGAAGCTAGCCCGCGCCCGTCCCCGGGACAAGCCCCGGCCCCTCAGGAAATCCCTGACCGCCGTTCAGGTTCGGCCTCATTGCGCCGTTCGCGGCCCTCTCGCCATCGTCCCGGGGTCACCACATCCCACTGACCGTCGGGAGGGTCCCCATGTTCGACACCGGCCATACCGGCTTCATGCTGCTCGCCACCAGCCTCGTCATGCTCATGACGCCGGGGTTGGCCTTCTTCTACGGCGGGCTCGTGGGGCGGCAGAACGTGCTGTCCATCATGATCCAGAGCTACGTCTCGATGGGCGTGACCACTGTGCTCTGGTTCGTCTGCGGCTACTCGCTGTGCTTCTCCGGCGGCGCCGGCGGCGTCATCGGCAACCTTGACATGGCGTTCCTGCGCGGCGTCGACGCCACCACGCCTTACGGCGACGGCTCGATCCCGCTGCTGGTCTTCGTCGCCTACCAGATGATGTTCGCCATCATCACGCCGGCACTGATCACCGGAGCCTTCAGCAACCGCGTGCGCTTCCCGGCCTACCTGGTCTTCCTGGTGCTGTGGCTGCTGCTGGTCTACTTCCCGTTCGTGCACATGATCTGGGGTGGCGGCCTGCTCGCGAAGTGGGGCGTGCTCGACTTTGCCGGCGGCATCGCCGTGCACAACATCGCCGGCATGGCCGCGCTGGCCTCGGTGCTCTTCGTCGGCCGGCGCCGCGTGGCCGAGCAGGGCCCGCACTCGATCCCGCTGGTCGCCCTGGGCACCGGCCTGCTCTGGTTCGGCTGGTACGGCTTCAACGCCGGCAGCGAGCTCAAGGCTGACCACATCACCGCCCTGGCCTTCATGAACACCGACGTTGCGGCCAGCTTCGCCGCCGTGACGTGGCTGGTCATCGAGTGGTCGCGTATGCGCAAGCCCCGCTTCGTCGGGTTGCTCACCGGAGCCGTGGCCGGCCTGGCGACGATCACGCCGGCTGCCGGCTTCGTCTCGACGAGCACAGCGGCGATCATCGGCGTCATCGCCGGCTTCGTCTGCTACGCGGCCGTCGAACTGAAGAACCGGCTGCACTGGGACGACGCCCTGGACGTCTGGGGCGTGCACGGCGTGGGCGGGGCCCTGGGCATCATCCTGCTGGGCATCTTCGGCTCGGTGGCCGTCAACAGCGCCGGCGCCGACGGCCTTCTCCGCGGCGGCAGCGACTTTTTCGTCAAGCAGGTCCTGGCCGTCGTTGGTTCCAGTATCTACGCCTTCGGGTTTACCTGGGGCATGCTCTGGCTCATCGACAAGGTGACGCCGGTGCGCACCACCGAGCAGATGGAGAAGACCCTCGACCAGTCGCTGCACGGCGAGCAGGCCTACCTGGCCTGAGAACGGAGACGGACATGAAGCGGACGATGTGCGCAGCGGCGCTGCTGCTGGTCGCGCTGGCGGCGACCGTGGCCCCGGCGCAGGAGACGAAGGTCTCGGGATTCGTGGATGCCGCCTGGTTCTACGACGCGGCGACGAGGGAGGGCGTCTTCGGGCTCGACCAGGTCGAGGTGGACGTGGAGCACCGGGCCGGCGAGCGCGCGCTGGTGCGCGCCGACCTGGAGTGGCTCAAGGACGGCGAGGGGTACCTCGCGCAGGTGGAGCAGGCGTTCGTGCAGTACGACGCGCGCTGCGGCTGGCAGCTGGCCTTCGGCAAGTTCAACGCGCCGATCGGCTACGAGGTGCTGGATCCCACCGGGATGTTCCAGTACAGCCACTCGCTGCGGTTCACCTACGCCGCGCCGACCAACCTCACGGGCCTGAAGGTGGCCCGCGACCTGGGCGGCGGCTGGGACCTGGCCCTGCACCTGAGCAACGGCTGGGACCGCGCCACGGCGGACAAGCACGTGACCGCGGGCGGTCGTGTCGGCCTGGCGCGCGGCGACTTCAGCGGCGGCCTGGCCGCCATCTCCGGCAAGGAGGAGTGGGACGGCGGGAATCCCGGCGACCCGTCGGTGCCCCTGACGCGCACCGTGATCGACTCGGACCTCTCGTTCGTGCGGGGCGCCTGGCGCGTGGGCGGCGAGGTCAGCCTTGGCGACGTCACGACGGTTGGCGGCGACGCGCAGTGGCTGGGCCTGATGGCCATGGCCCACGTGGACTTCAGCCCGCGCGCGGGGCTGACCGTGCGGGTGGACCACCTCGACGACCAGGACGGGTACCTGTTCGGCGCCGTCGGCGACGAGTTCCAGGCGCGGCGTTCGCTGACCATCGCCCCGACGTTCACGCTCGACGAGGGACTCGGCGCCCTGGTGGAGCTGCGGGTCGACCAGAGCGACCGGGACGCGTTCCTGGACAGCGACGGCCAGCCCACCGACAGCGCGGTGACCTTCGCGGTGGAGATGACCGGGAGCTGGTAGGGTGCCCGCGGCTTGCACCTGCGACGGAAGGGCCCGGACTGCCGGGCCCTTCGTCGTTCTCACGCGCCGAGGCGGCTAGAGAGGGTCGGCGCCGAAGGTGTCGCCGCGGTCGATGTCGCCCGTCTCGAAGCCCAGGCGGAACCAGTGCGAGCGCTGCTCGCCCGTGCCGTGGGTGAAGGCATCGGGAACGACGTGGCCCTGGCTGCGGCGCTGCAGGTTGTCGTCGCCGATCGCGTTGGCGGCACTCAGCGCCTCCTCGATGTCGCCGGGCTCCAGGATGGCGAAGTGCCGCTGCGCGTGGTGCGCCCAGACGCCCGCCAGGAAGTCGGCCTGCAGCTCGAGGCGCACCGAGAGGTCGTTGGCCGCGCGCTGTCCGGCGCCGCGGCCGGCCTGTTCCATCTGCCCGGTGATGCCGAGCAGGTTCTGCACGTGGTGGCCGATCTCGTGGGCGATGACGTAGGCCTGGGCGAAGTCGCCGGCGGCGCCGAAGCGCTCGCGCAGGACCCGGTAGAAGGACAGGTCGATGTAGACGGTCTCGTCGCCCGGGCAGTAGAACGGCCCCACGGCGGCGCTCTGGTTGCCGCAGGCGGACTGCACCTGGCCGTCGAACAGCACCAGGCGCGGCTCGCGATAGGACTCGCCCGCGGCGGCGAAGAGCTCGCGCCAGACGTCCTCGGTGTCGGCCAGCACGACGCTGACGAAACGGGCGGCCTCGTCGGCGTCGGCGTCGAGCGGGACGCCGCCCTCCTGGACGCCCGGCAGGCCGCCGCCGCCCTGCTGCTGGAGCAGCGCCAGCGGGTCGCCGCCCAGCAGCGCGTAGATGACCAGGATCACCAGGCCCAGGCCACCGATGCCGCCGCCGACCATGGCCGGGCCGCCGCGGCCGCGGCGATCCTCGACGTTGCTGCTGCCGCGCCTGCCCTGCCAGCGCATCGGGTTCCCCTCTCGTGGTCGTCGTGGTGCTTGAACGGATGTCCGCACCCTACGGCGAACCCGCGCGGACGTCAAACGGCTCCCTGGGGTGGACGCGCGGGCGGGAACGCGGCGCCACCCCGCCGTGTTGACAACAGGTTGCGCGCTGCCGCACCTTCACCGACGCCCTTCTATTCCTCGCTCGGCAGCGGCCGCAGGTAAACGGATTCCTCCCGGCGTCCGTCTTGTGGTCCGGAACGAGGAGGAAGCCCATGGCCGACGTCAGACGAGGAACCGTGGAAGAAGCGCCGTCACCCGGGCCGGACATCCACGCCGACCTGGAACTGGCCCAACGCGCCGCCGGCGGCGACGAAGGCGCCTGGCGCCAGCTCTACGACGCCACGCACCAGCCCCTGTTCAACTTCCTGGCCTACCAGACCGGCGACCGCGAGGCCGCGCGCGACCTGCTGCAGGAGACGTACGTCACGGCGCTGGGGCGCCTGGACACGTTCCGCGGGCAGGGCACGCTGCTGGCCTGGCTGCGCGCCGTGGGGCTGCGCAAGAGCCTGGACTGGCGCCGGCGCGTCAAGCTGCGCGTGCGCAAGCTGGCGGCGCTGGCGCTCGAGCACACGTCGGCGTCCCCCGCCGGCGCCCACGCG
>JADHED010002714.1_pt1 | contig 11720 bp, 7 predicted proteins | sample 8952041 | NCBI WGS metagenome assembly JADHED01 (sample SAMN16124423, study PRJNA663239) | bioreactor sludge metagenome | isolation source: sludge (control) | place: India:Bengaluru | collected 2018-09-08
CCCGCCCGCCGCGCCCCCCGGCGCCCCGGGGCGGCGGCCCCATCGGCGGGCCCGGCGCCGCCCCCCTCCTGGTCCGGCGCGCTCGGTGGTGCCACGCGCTCGCCGCGCCCCCCACGCCCGTCACCGAGCGGGCCGAGCTGCGGCGCATCCCCGTGGCCCTCACCAGCGGGTGGGGCGACGCCCGCCGCGAGCTGGGGAGCGCGCAGCGACGCCTCTCGTCGTCATCGGCGAGCATGGCCTCGCCTCCCAGTGCCGCCGGCTTGCACTTCCGCATGGCAGGGGATTTCGAGATGGTCGAGTCCAGCGGGTTCACGGCCGAGGACATGGGCAGCTTCGACATCGCGTTCATGCGCGCCCCGGCCCCGCGCCAGGAGGCGTGGCGACGCGACCTGCCCCACGTGCGCCTGGTGCGCCTCCAGCGCGCCGACGGCTCGTGGGACCTCGACGAGCGCCTGACGGAGGCGATGGGCGGGCGGTTCCTCGACTGGGACGGCCTGCTGCGGCAGGTCGATGGCCCGGACGACGATGAACGACGGCGTGCCCTGGCCACGGCCCTCGCGGTCGCGTGGCTCGAGCGGCATGCCCCGGACTACCGGGACGAGTGGGAACGTGCCTCCGACAAGGCGCGCCAGTGGCTCCGCGGCTGCGGGGCGCGCATCGCCTCGGGCGAGAGCCTGGCAGAGTTCGCTGGTCGCGTCTGGCAGTGAGCCCGCCCCACGAAATCGGGGTCGGGTCTGTTTTCCTGGCGGTACGGCGTGCGACGGCCCTGGCGAAGACAGACCCGACCCCAGTTTCCGCCCGGCGAGAATTGGACCCGACCCCAATTCTCGCGGCCTCGTTTCACGGCACGCAGGCCCGTCGCTGGTCGGGCTGCACCACCAGGCGCCGCAGCTTCTCACCCGCCGCGTCCAGCACGGCATCCACCATCAACGTGCCGCGGTCGCACTCGAGGATCGCGAGCGCACGCATCCCGTTGCCGCGCAGCGTCTCCCCGACGCGGCAGGTCCCCACCTGCAGCCCGGCCAGCCGCACCTGCCGCGCCACGGCGTCGAGCGTCACGTCGGGGCCGAGCAGCTCGCGCGCCCGCGTCTCGTCCCACGTGCCGACGAGCCCCGCCACCGAGGCCAGCACTTCGCTGAGGCGCGGGCCCGGCGGCAGCACGCCGAACACGGAGAGCCACTGCACCTTCGGCACGGGCGTGGGCGCCAGCGTGATCGCCGCCTCGATCGCGCCACGCTCGCACGGCAGCCGCCACCGGCCGCGCAGCGCGTTCTCGGCCTCGATCGGGCCGCCGGGCCGGCAGGCGCCGTGCTGCGCGAGCAGCGCCGCGATCGCGTCGCGACGCGACGCCGCGGGTTCGTCGAGGAACAGGTTGTCGGCCGCCACCCTCCGCGCGAGGTCGTCGTCCCAGCGGAGGATCAGCTGCGTGACGTCGCGCTGCGCCTCCACCAGCGCGGGCGAGGGCTGGGCGGCGCGCGCGGCCAGCCCGCCGGTCTCCCGCAGCAGCCGCCACACTTCGCGGAACTCGCTGCTCCAGCCCGAGTAGGTGAGGTTGTTCATCGCGATCAACGCGACGCCCCGAGTGGGCGACCACTGCATCAGCGAGCCGGAGCCCGGCAGGCCGCCGCCGTGGCCCACCAGCACGCCAAGGTCGCAGTCCTCGCTCACCCGCAGGCCGAACGCGTAGCCGCCGGACTGCAGCTGCAGGGGCGCGTCCAGCGCCGGCCGGAACGCTCGGGTCGCGTCGTGCCGCGCCAGTTGCTGCATCTCCCGGGCGCTGGCGCGCGACAGGGGCGCGGATTCCGCGCCGTCGCGCGGCGGGAACGCCCCCACGAGGAACCCGACGTACCTGGCGAGGTCGCGCGTGGACGTCCACAACCCGCCCATCGCGCCGAACGAGCCGTGCGCCAGCGGGACCTCGGGCGCGTGGCCGCTGCCCTCGCGCCGGTAGCCCTGCGCGCGCACCGCCGCCGGCACGTCGGCGACGTCGAAGTAGGTCGAGGTCATGCCGAGCGGACGCAGGATCGCGCGCGTCACGTACTGCGCGTAGTCCTCGCCCGACACGTTCTGGACGATGCGGCCGAGGATGGCGAAGCCGTAGTTGGAGTACTCGTAGGCCGTGCCGGGCACGGTCGAGAACGGGATGCCGGCCCGCATCTGCTCGTCCATCCACGCGTCGGACCGCGCCAGCTGCCGGTCGCCCCACGGGTTGTCCTCGGGGAAGCCCTCGCTGTGCGACAGCAGGTGCCGGATCGTGAGCCGCGGCGCATCGCTCGTGGGAGACGCCAGCCCCCGCAGTTCGGGTACGTGGCGCTCCACCGAGTCGTCGAGCGACAGCTTCCCCGCGTCCCGCAGCTGGAGCACGGCCATCGCGGTGAAGCTCTTGGTCATCGACGCGATGCGGAAGACCGTGTCGGGGGTGACGGGGCGCTTCGACTCCAGGTCCTGGACGCCCACGGCGGTGACGTGCGCCAGCTCGCCGTCGATCACGATGCCCAGCACGCCGCCGGGGCGGCCCGGGCGCGGAATCGACTCGCGCAGCCAGGCGTCGATCTTCGGGAACGCCTCCGCCAGCTTCTGGCGCCGCGCCCCATCGACGAACACCGGGGGCGGCACGGCCGGGGCCACGGCAGCGGGCGCAGGCGCGGGCGCGGTGGCCACGGCCTGCGCGGCACCGACCGCCGGGCACGCAACGACCAGGATCGAGGACAGCAGGAGGTGGCGCATGCGCCTTCCTACCACACCTGCAGACGTGCGGGATGTCGAAATGCAGGGTTTGACCTCCGGACAGGTACCGGCACGGGTACTGCTAAGCTTCAGGCTCCCAGGAGAGGTCACGATGCAGAAGCGGAACGTCTTCGGGCGCAGGATCGCGCTCGCCACCCTCACCCTCGCCACGCTGGCCGGGCCGGCCGTCGCCCAGGACCGCGTCTCGGTCGCCATGCGCAACAGCGGCGAGGTCGTCACCGGCACGTTCGAGGACCTGAACAACGGCACCGTCTACGTGCGCGCCAGCCTGCACGACCAGCGCCGGCTACCGCTCAACGGCGTCCTGCTGCTGGACTTCACGGGCGAGCCGCGCAACCTGCCCGAGGCCGAGCGCAACGACGCCCGCGGCGGTGATCACCTGCTCGTGATGCGCAACGGCGGGCGCTCGCGCGGGCGCCTGCTGAACATCGAGGGCGGCGAGGGCTCCTCGAAGCCCGACGAGCCGCGGATCATCAGCTTCCGCACGGTGGACGGCGAGGAGCGCCGCGTGCGCCCGTCCGACGTGGCGCGGATCTACCTCGGCAACTACCCGGCACCCCAGACTCGACCGACGCCCCAGCCCGACCAGCCGACCACCCGGCCCGAGCCGGCGCCGGGGCCGGGCCTCAGCGTCCCGGCGAACCGCGCCTGGACGAGCACCGGGATCTTCGTGCGCCAGGGCGACCTCGTCCGCTTCAACGCGTCCGGCCAGGTGCAGTTGAGCAGCGGCCGCGACGACCTGGCCACGCCGGCCGGCTCGACGAGCGGCCGCATGGCGCCTGGTTCGCCGGTGAACGCGCTGGCCGGGGCGCTGATCGGGCGGGTGGGCAACGGCGCCCCGTTCGGCATCGGCAACCAGACCGAGATCCGCATGCCGGACGCTGGCGAGCTGTGGCTGGGCGTGAACGACAACGACGTGAACGACAACCGTGGCGAGTTTCGCGTGGAGGTGACGCCGCAGGGCGGCCAGGGCGGCCGGCGCCCCCGCCGCTGAACGCCCGGCCATGGCCCGCGTCCTCGTCCTGTTCGCGCACCCGGCCTTCGAGAACTCGCGCGTGAACCGCCACCTCGCGGCGGCCGTGCGCGATCTGCCGGGCGTCACCTTCCACGATCTCTACGAGGCCTACCCCGACTTCGACGTGGACGTCCGCCGCGAGCAGGCGCTGCTGCTGGAGCACGACACCCTCGTGCTCCAGCACCCCTTCTACTGGTATTCCACGCCCGCGCTCGTGAAGCAGTGGGAGGACCTGGTCCTCGAGCACGGCTGGGCCTACGGCACCGGTGGGCACGCGCTGCGCGGCAAGCGCTGGCTCAGCGCGATCACGACCGGGGGCCGCGAGGAGGCCTACCAGCCCGACGGGCACAACCGCTTCACGATGCGGCAACTGCTCGCCCCGATCGAGCAGACGGCCCACCTGTGCGGCATGACGTTCCTGCCGCCCTTCGTCGTCCACGGCACGCACCGGCTGGACGCGACGCAGATCGCCGAGGCCGCGCGCGACTACCGCTACGTCGTCGAGGCCTTGCGCGACGACCGCCTCGACGTGGCGGCCCTGGCGGGGCTGCCGCGCCTCAACCTCGACCTCGCCGCGTTGCTCGGCTGAGCACGCCATGCACGCCGAAGGCTTCTTCCTCCAAGCGTTCGTCTACCTCGCGGCCGCCGTCGTCTCCGTCCCCATCGCCAAGCGCCTGGGCCTCGGGTCGGTGCTCGGCTACCTGCTGGCCGGCGTGGCGATCGGCCCCTTCGGCCTGGGCGTCATCGGCGCCGAGGGCCAGGACGTCATGCACTTCGCCGAGTTCGGCGTCGTCATGATGCTCTTCCTGGTCGGGCTCGAGCTGGAACCCTCGCTGCTGTGGCGCCTGCGCGGCCCGATTCTCGGGATGGGCGGCCTGCAGGTCGCGCTCACCGCTGCCGTCGTCGCGGGGCTGGCGATGGCCCTCGGGCTGCGCTGGCAGGCCGGCGTCGCCGTCGGCCTCATCCTCGCCATGTCGTCGACGGCGATCGTGCTCCAGACGCTCGACGAGAAGGGCCTGCTGAAGACCGCCGGCGGGCAGGGGTCGTTCGCGGTGCTGCTGTTCCAGGACATCGCGGTCATCCCGATCCTCGCCCTGTTCCCGATGCTCGCGCCCCACGGCCCGAGCCATGGCGGCGACGCCGGGCATGCGACCACCTGGGTGGCCGGCCTGCCGGCCTGGGGCCAGACGCTGGCGGTGCTTGGCGCGGTCGCCGCCATCGTGGTGGCCGGCCGCTTCCTCGTGCGGCCCGCGCTGCGGGCCATCGCCCGCACCCGCTTGCGCGAGGTCTTCACGGCCGCCGCGCTGCTGCTGGTGATCGGGATTGCCCTGCTGATGACGCAGGTCGGCCTGAGCCCCGCCCTCGGGACCTTCCTCGCCGGCGTCGTGCTGGCCAACAGCGAGTACCGGCACGAACTGGTCAGCGACGTGGACCCCTTCAAGGGCCTGCTGCTCGGACTCTTCTTCATCGCGGTGGGCGCCTCGGTCGACTTCCGCCTGGTCGCCGCCAGTCCCGGCCTCGTGACGGGCCTGGTGGCCGCCGTGGTGCTGGTGAAGTTCCTCGTGCTGGCCGGCCTGGGCCGCGTGTTCCGCCTCGGCACCGACCAGGGACTGCTGCTCGCCTTCGCGCTGTGCCAGGTCGGCGAGTTCGCGTTCGTGCTGATCTCGTTCGCCTCGCAGCTGGGGCTGCTCGACGCCGCCGTGTCCGGCCCGCTCGTCGCGGTCGTCGCCATCTCGATGGCGCTCACGCCGGTGCTGCTGACGGTCAACGAGCGGCTGGTGCAGCCGCGGGTGGGCACGCGCGAGCGGCCCTCGCGCGAGGCCGACGCCATCGACGAGCACCACCCGGTGATCGTGGCCGGCTTCGGGCGCTTCGGGCAGACGGTGGGCCGCCTGCTGAAGGCCAACGGCGTTGGCACGACGGTGCTCGACCTCGACTCGGACCGCGTCGACCTGCTGCGCAGGATGGGCCTGACGGTGTTCTACGGCGACGCCAGCCGGCACGACCTGCTGCACGCGGCCGGCGCCGACAAGGCCCGCCTGCTGGTCCTCGCGCTCGACTCGCCGGAGAAGACCCTCGACCTGGTGCACACGGTGAAGAGGCACTTCCCCCACCTGACGATCCTCGCCCGCGCCTTCGACCGCAGCGACGCCTACGATCTGCTGGACGCCGGCGTGGACCTGATCTACCGCGACACGCTCGACACCTCCCTGCGCATGGGCGTCGACGCGCTGCAGGCCCTGGGCGTTCGGGCCTACCGGGCGCAGCGCGCGGCGCGCACGTTCCGGCGCCACGACGAGGAGTCGGTGCGGTTGATGCGGGCGAGCCGCGGCGACGGCGCGGCCTACATCGGGGCGTTGCGCGAGCGCATCGCCGACCTCGAGCGCGTGCTGCAGGCCGACATGGCTGACGCGGGGCTGAGTCGCGACGCGGGCTGGGATGCCGAGCCGCTGCGGCAGGACTTCGGGCGGGCCGCGTCGCCGCCGGGCGACGCGGGGGCGGCGCCGGACAGGGACTGAGCGCGCAGGTCCCCGCCCGGCCGCCGCACGATCAGGCGCTCACCTGGCCGCGGTCGGCTTCGCCGCCTCGGGCTTCAGGTACTTGTTCCACCAGTCGAGGTAGCGCTGCATCCGGTCGCGGTTGTAGCTGGGCACCGTCAGCCCGTGGAACTGCCCCGGGTAGATCACCAGCTGCGTCGGCACGTTCAGGCTGCGCAGCGCCTGATACATCTGCTCGACGCCGGCCACCGGGACGTTGAAGTCCTTCTCCCCGCACAGGAACAGCGTGGGCGTCTTGATCTTCTCCACGTTGAAGAACGGGTAGGACACCTTCATCCACGCGTCGCGGGCCTTCCAGGGCTGCCCCATCTCCTGCTCGTACTGGACGATGTACTGGTCGAGGCCGTACATCGAGAACTGCATCGAGCTGCTGGCGCCGCTGACGGCCGCCTTGAAGCGCGGGTCGGTGGCGATCGTGTAGTTGGTGAGGATGCCGCCGTAGCTCCAGCCGCCGAGCCCGAGGCGATCGGGGTCGGCCACGCCGATGCGCACGGCCTCGTCCACGGCCCCGAGCAGGTCGAGCACCTCCTTGTTGCCCCAGTCGGCGAAGATCGCGCGCTGGCTGGCCACGCCGCGCCCGCTGCTGCCGCGGTAGTTCACCTGCAGCACCGCGTAGCCGTTGGCGGCGTAGAACTCGCGCTCGAAGTCGAAGCCGTAGTCGTCCTGGCCGTTCGGCCCGCCGTGGATGAAGAGCACGAGCGGGTACTTCCTGCCCGCCTCGTAGCCGACGGGCCTGACGAGCAGGCTGTTGATGACGGCGCCGTCCTTGCTCTTCGACGTCAGGTCCTCGACGCCGGCGAGCTGCCACTCGGCCACGAGCGCGTCGTTGTGCCCGGTGAGCTTCCGCAGGGTGCCGTTGTCGAGGGCGTGCACCTCGGCCGGCATCGCGGGGCTCGACACCAGCAGGGCGAGCCCCCCGTCCTTGCCGGGGCTCAGCGAGGAGGTCACCTGGCGGCCGCTGGTGAGCTTCTCCACGGCGCCGCCCGCCGCCTTCACCCGCGCCACGTACGAGGCCCGGTCGTCCTCCACGCTGAAGACCAGCGCCGTGCCGTCGGCCGTCCACTCCGGGCTCGAGGCCGGGCGGTCCAGCGCCGCCGTCAGCAGCACGGGCGCGCCGCCGGTCGCCGGCACCACGGCCACCTTGCTCACGTCGTAGGCGTAGTACTTGTCCTCGTCGCCCACCAGCACGGCGATGCTCTTGCCGTCGGGGCTCCACGCCGGCCGGCCCGCCTCGGCCTCCTTCGTCGTCGTGAGGGCCTTCGGCTCGGCGCCGGCCTTCGCGTCGATGACGAACAGGTCGGCGTTGGCGGTGCGGTCCGGGTCGGCGTGCGCGCGCTTGCTGCGGAACGCGAGCCTCGTCCCGTCGGGCGACCAGGCGGGATCGGAGTCGTCCACGTCGCCCTTCGACAGGACGTCGAGCTTCTTCGTCGCGATCTCGAACACCGCCAGGCGCGAGTAGAACCGCTTGAGGTAGCCGGAACGGTCCTGCTTGAAGTGGTAGCGATCGATGACGATGGGCGGCGCCGCCTTCCGCTTCCAGCCCTCCATCTTCTCGGGTTCGTCGGCCGGATCGACGTCCTCGATCACCAGCGCCAGGCGCGTGCTGTCGGGCGACCACACGTAGTCGGAGACGCCGCCCTTGATGTCGGTGAGCTTCTGCGCCTCGCCGCCGCCGCGGTTCAGCAGCCAGACCTGCGCGCCCTTCTTCTTCTCCTCCTCGTCGCCGCGCGAGGCGAGGAAGGCGAGGTACTTGCCGTCGGGGCTCCAGCGCGGCCGCGACTCGCCGTCGGGCGAGGAGGTGAGCTGCACGTGCTCGCCCCCGCCCCAGCGCGTCATCCAGATGTCGGTGTTGCGCTTGTCCTTCTCGGCGTCGATCGTCGAAACCGTGTACGCCACCCAGGCGCCGTCGGGCGAGCGCTGCGGGTCGCCGACGGCCTTGATGCGTGAGGAGTCGTCGAGGGACACGGGGCGCCGGGCCGGCTGCGCGAACGCGGGCACGGCCATCGCCACCGACAGGAACAGGGCGAAACGGGACAGTCTGCGCATGAGGACCTCGGAGGACGGGGGCACGCGCGCGACCACCGGGCCACGCGCCGGTCAGCTCAGCCCTTCGGCTCGCAAGGACGATGGCGTGGTGCTCGCCATGGACCTGGTGCCGAGCGAGGCGGAACGACCACGGTGCGATGCTGCGACACGTCGCCGGACCCGTGAATCGAAGCCTTCGGCCCGTCGACTCACCAGGACGACGACGTCTCGTTCGCTCAGGGCTCCGCGCCGGGTGAGCGAGCGGCGACAGCATACATCGCCGTCCACGCGAATCGAAGCGCTCGGCACGCGAGGGGGTATGCTACGGCGGGCCGGGCGGTCACGGCAGGCGCCACGACCGGTCCGTCCCAGGGCAGGCAGGCATGGCACAGCGATTCGCATCGGCGGGCCCCGTCGTCATCGGCGTCGCGGGCGGTTCGGGCTCGGGCAAGACCACCGTCGCCCGCCGCATCGTCGAGAGCCTCGGCGACGAGCACGTCAGCGTGCTCTACCACGACCGCTACTACCGCGACCGCCCCGAACTGCGGCTCGAGGAGCGCGCCGCGCTCAACTACGACCACCCCGACTCGCTCGAGACCGATCTCCTGGTGCGGCACGTGCGGGAACTGCGCGAGGGCCGCGTCATCGAGATGCCGGGCTACGACTTCGCCCGCTACTGCCGGCGCGCCACGACCGAGACCATCCACCCGCGCCGCGCCATCATCGTCGAGGGGATCCTGATCTTCGCCGAGGCCGCCCTCCGCGACCTGATGGACATCAAGGTGTTCGTGGACACCGACGACGACACCCGGTTCATCCGGCGGCTGCGGCGCGACGTGGCCGAGCGCGGCCGCACGATGGAGTCGGTGATCGAGCAGTACCTGGGCACCGTGAAGCCGATGCACCTGGAGTTCGTCGAGCCGAGCAAGCGCTACGCGGACGTGATCATCCCCCGCGGCGGCCACAACGCCGTGGCCATCGACATGTTGCTCACGCTGATCCGGAGCCTCGCGCAGGAGTAGGGCCGGTGCCCGGAGAAGTCGTGACGGCCGATGCCAGTCGGCCGCCTGGAGTTCCTACGTCCTGGACCGCAGGCCACCGCGGGTCTGCGATCCGCGGCGACATCACGAGGGACAACTCACTTGCGGCGACATCCGGAGGGGCCACTGATCTGCTGTAGCCCGGGTCTTCAGACCCCGGGAACCCCGCCCCCAATCACCACCGGCTACCGCGACAGGCCGGCCGCCCGGAACGTGTCGCAGCTGTCGGGGTCGCCCGACTGCAGCCCGCGCCGCAGCCACTCCACGCGCTGCGCGGAACTGCCGTGGGTGAACGACTCGGGGTTCACGCGCCGGCCGGCCATCTTCATCATGCGGTCGTCGCCGATGGCCGCGGCGGCCGTCAGGCCTTCCTCGAAGTCGCCGGGGTCCATCTGCCCCTGCCGGTTGGCATAGTGGCCCCACACGCCGGCGAAGCAGTCGGCCTGCAGTTCCATCAACACCGACAGCTGGTTGGCGGCCGATGGATTGCGTTCCTGCAGCGCGCGCACCTGCCGCTCGACGCCGAGCACCGTCTGCAGGTGGTGGCCGACCTCGTGGGCGAGCACGTAGGCCTGGGCGAAGTCGCCGGCGGCGCCGAACCGCCGCTCGAGATCGTCGTAGAAGCTCAGGTCGATGTAGGCCTTCTCGTCGCCCGGGCAGTAGAACGGCCCGATGGACGACTCCGCGACGCCGCACGTGGTCTGCAGCGGCTGGTCGAACACCACCAGCTTCGCGCGCCGGTACTGGCCCGGCAGCAGTTGCTCCCACGTGCCCTGCACGCGGTCGAGCGCCTCGCTGACCAGGGCGAACCGCTGCTGCTCCTCGGGACTGGCCGCCGCGCCAGCCTGGCCCTGGGGCACGGCCACCGAGTCGGTCATCGGCCCGCCTCCGCCGCCGACGAGCGAGAGGAAGTCCTGGCCCGTGAGCAGCGACAGGACGAAGAGCAGGAGCAGGCCGCCGAGGCCCAGCGCGCCACCGCGGCGCACCATGCCGCCCCCCTGCCCCCGGCGGTCCTCGACGTCACGCGAACGGTAGCCCGGTGTCCACTTCATCGTCAGCCTCCGCGGCGCCGGCGTGCGCCCACGAGCCAGAAGCCTACCGCGAAACGCGGGGCCGGGAGAGAATACCCGCGTCCCCCGAACGTCTCCCCATGCCCTGTCGCCTCCTGCTGCCCCGGCTCGCCGTGCTGGCCCTGCTGGCCCTGGCCCACGTCGTCCCGCTGCGTGCCGAGGCGCCGGAGGGCACGTGGTGGCAGGCGGGTGACGCGCGGATGCGCGTGATCGGTCACACGACCCCGGACCAGGTGGCCGCCATCGCCGACGCGCTGGCGCGCGCGCGCCACGTGTTCACGTCACTGCTGCCGGCCGGCGAGGCCGGCGGCACGGCGCCGCTGGTCGTCTTCGTGTTCCGCGACGAGGCCTCGGCGACGGCGTTCCGGCCGCTGTTCGAGGGGCGCGCGGTGGAGGTGGGCGGGGCCTACCTGCCGGGCGACGACCAGCACGTCATCACGGTGACCGCCGGTGGCGCCGAGCCCCCGTGGCGGACGCTCCACCACGAGCTCAGCCACTTCGTCGCGCAACACGCCTGGCCGGGGCTGCCGGCCTGGTTCGACGAGGGCCTCGCGGAGTTCCACGCCACCCTGGCGCCGGGCGCGGGCGGCGGTCCACGAACGCTCGGGGCGCCCATCGCCGCGCACCTGCGACTGCTGGCGCGCACGCCCCTGCTGCCGATGGCCGACCTGCTGGTCGTCACCCGCGAGTCGCCGCTCTACAACGAGGGCGAGCAGCGCGACCTGTTCTACGCGCAGTCGTGGCTGGCCGTGCACTACCTGCTGGCGGGCAACCGCGATCGCGCGGCGCAGGTGCCGGCCTACCTGCGCGCGGTGGCCGCGGGCGAGCCCGTCGCCGACGCCGTCGATCGCGCGTTCGCCGCCACGCCGGCCGTGCTCGACAAGGAACTGGCGGACTACCTGAAGCGCGGGGAGTTCCCGGCCGTGCGGGTGAACGACGTGGCCGCGCCGCGCGGAGCCGGCGCCGGGGCCGAGGCGCTGTCGCCCGCGGCCGCGGACGCGTGGCTGGCGGAACTGCTGCTGCGCCTCGGCCGCACGCACGAGGCGCGGGCGCGGCTCGAGCGCGCGCTCGGGCTCGAGCCCATGCACGCGCGGGCGCTGTCGGCGCTCGGCGAACTGGCGTGGCGGGAGCAGCAGCCCGGCGAGGCGCGCTCGCTGCTGTCGCGCGCCGCGGCGCTGGCCCCTGGGGATGCGGTCGTCCAGTTGCGATGGGGGCGGGCCCTGGCGAGCCAGCTCCCCGCCGCGGCTGACGCCGCCGCGCGCCG
>JADHED010002715.1_pt1 | contig 11713 bp, 8 predicted proteins | sample 8952041 | NCBI WGS metagenome assembly JADHED01 (sample SAMN16124423, study PRJNA663239) | bioreactor sludge metagenome | isolation source: sludge (control) | place: India:Bengaluru | collected 2018-09-08
CGGCCAAATCGCCCCCCATCGCCCTGGACAACCTGCTGGAATACCTGGTGATCGCCCCCGGGTTGCCGGAAACCGCCAACAGCATCCTCGACGCCGCCGGCCCCGAGATCCTCACCTATGCCGGGATGATGCGCATCCTCGCCGAGGTGGCGGACCGCCAACCCCCGCGCATCATCCCCCTGCCGGTGCTGACGCCCAAATTCTCCGCCTACTGGCTGCGCTTCGTCACTGCCGTCCCGACCAACATCGCCCGGGCCCTGATCGAGGGCCTCAAGCACGACTTTTACGCCCACCCCCAGGAACTGCGGCGGCTGGTTCCCCAGCACCTGCTGAACTTCCGGGAAGCCGTCGCGGCAGCCTTCGCCGCGGAACGTGAACAACAGGTCCTGGCCCGCTGGACCGAGGGAGCCTTCAACATGCGCCAGGGTCGCATCGACTACGCCTATTACGCCAAACGCGCCGGTGGCAGCGCCGTCACCCAGGCTGCCCCTGCCAATGTCTGGGCGGTGGTAGCGGCCATCGGCGGCGAAAATCGCTACTACTACCTGAATACCCTGTGGTCCATCCGTGAGACCCTCGACTGGCTGGCCGGGGGGCGCGGCCTGGCCCGGGGCCGGCGTCATCCGACCGAGGTCCGGGTCGGAGACCGCATCGACTCCTGGGAGGTGGTCGGGGTTGAGCCTGAGCGCCGCCTGACGATGATCTTTGGCATGCGCGCCCCCGGGGCCGGCATCCTGGAGTTTGAACTGGAACCTCTGGCCTCAGGCGGCACCCAACTCACCGCCACCGCCTACTGGCATCCCGCCGGCGTCTGGGGCCTGATGTACTGGCTGGCCATGGAGCCCTTCCACCAGGTGATCTTCTCCGGCATGACCCGGGCGATCTGCCAGCGGGCGGAGGAGCACTGAGCCCCTCCACCAGCAGCGCCCAGAAGACCGGCCCCGCTATCGCGGCGCCGGAGAGCGGCCTCATCACTGCCTACCCCCGACGCCCACCCTCTCCCAGCCGCCAGCGCCCGCGACATCCCCCGGGTGGCTCGCCCCGGGCAGTTGGCCCCCATCCCTCCCCCCTTACGTCCCTGGCGCAAAATCCCACAGCCGATGGGCATCCAGCCGCAGGCGATAGTGCGCCTCCAGGGCCTCAAGCTGACTCAGCCGGGCGCCGAGGGCCAACTCGTTCGCCAGGCGCCGGGCCGAGAGCAGATCCTCCAGTTGCCCCTCGCCAGGCTGGTAGGCGCGCGCGGTCAAGGCGGCCGCCTGGGCCAGCCGGCTGGCGGCTGCTTGGGCGGACTGCCAGGAACAGCGCGCGGCCAAGGTAGTCTGATGGTCCCCGGTTCCTCCAGGGAAATCCTAAGTGGTTGTCTCACGGAAGGGATCAAAGAAGGCAGGATCAAGTTCGTAACTGGCCACCGGCTTCAGGCCCAGTTGATACGTGACGAAAAGGTCGAGGAGCTTCTGTCCATCGACCAATTCAATGGGTGGTACCCCATCGCGGCTGGCCTCCCGCTGGGCGTCCGCCGTAAAGGTGCCCGTCGTCAGGATGATGCCCTTGTCGGCACGCCCCTGCATGGCGCCTCGGAAGTCGCGGACCTGGGATGAGGTCACCGCGTTTTGATAGCGCTTGCACTGAAACAGCACCTTGAAACTGACCAGGGGATTGACCTGAAGGGTGCCATAGCCATCAATGCCCCCATCGCCCGAGCGGCCCGTGACGGCGACCTGGACGAAACCCGCCTCGCGCAACAGGCGCTGCGACAAGCGCTCGAATCCCGCGGGAGGGAGATTCAGCAGCAAGGCAAGCAGTTGCTCGCGATACCCCGCTGTGGGCGCGACATCATTCTCCGGTGGCGGCGTATCAGGGGTATCAACTGACGGCTGCTCTTCCTTGCTCCGCTTGCGCTCATCAGCGAAGACTTTGGACCATTTCTGAAAGAGGTCCCGCGCCGACGTGGCGGTCAGGTGCGTGGCCTGGCCTTTTTCGGTCAGATTCCAGATGCCCCGTTGCGAAGCACCCAGCAGACCTTCTCGATACAGGTAGAACCTGGCCCAGGCGACCCGGTTAGCGAAGCGCGGCACCCCGGAAGGCGTCACATCATTCTGCACCTCATCCGGGAGTGCCAGGTCTTGAGCAATTTGCCCGACGACCTCACCCGGCGACGCGGAACCACCCAAGGTCCGCAGGGCATCCAACAGGGGGCCGAAGTACTGGACGAATTGGGGTCCGTCCGATTGCGTGGTTCTTTTTGCCATGTGCCCTCCTGGTAACCTGCGTTCTTCAGGTCATGATCGCCGACCAACAGCCCCCCTGGCAACTCCTGAATAACTACCCGCTGCCAGTGAGTCCTTACCAGACAATCACCTACATAGCCCCTCACCCCGGTCGCGCTAGCTACTTATACCCCTTGCCCCAGGAGGCGGGGGCGTTCGGATGGACCCCTGGCCACTTCAGGAGGTAGGAGTCCCCAGGCGTCAGGGACGCTGATGGACATAAGCCCCGTGGTGACCAACGAAGTCGACCAACCTCGCGCCGTCACTGACAGTCACCAACGCAGTCGAGCACTACAGCATCGCCGGCCGCCCCGCCGCCCTGACGATCGACTTCTCCGCTCACCAAGCACCCCTGACCCGAGCCATCAGAGAAAAACATGGGTATCGAGCAGGAACCTCATGACTCGAACAACCGCAGGGTCTCATCCGGCAGCGGCGCGTCGAAATTATCCGGCACCTCAAAATCGCCAGCACCAAGACCGATGGGGCGTAACTCAGCCGTCGCCTGGCGCCGCTGGTCCAGAAACTCGACGAAGTGCAGCACATCCGCCTGACGTTCCGGGGGGAACTGGCGCAGACGAGCGAGGATGCGCTCTTCCAGCGGTAAGGATTCAGCGTTGGGCAGGCCCATGGCAACCAGGTCCTCAAGGCGTAACGAGCCGTAAGCAAACCATGGCACCCCGGCAAACGCAAGACCGCCGCAGCCCATCCCCCCAGCGGTCATGACCCCAGCCGCTGGATCAGCACCTCGACCTGCACGCCCAAACAGGGTCTCAGTCCGCACCGCCCCCTCGTCGCCAGGTCGCGTGCCCACTAAGCACGCCACCTGGCTCAGCGCCCCCCCGCCCACTTCACCGCCCGTTGCCAGCCCGCGCTGCGCGCAGGCTCACCTGGACTCAGCGCCTTCGCCAAACCCGGCCACTCCGCACCCTCACCGCCCCCCCTCACCCCCCCTTCCCGCCCCACCGCACCAGCCGCCGCCCCCACCCCTTCAGGTCATCCACGTAGGTAAACACCACCGGAATCACCAGCAGGCTGAGGAAGGTGGAGGTGATCAACCCCCCAATGACGACAATGGCCATCGGCGCGCGGAAGCTCGGCTCCGCCCCCAGCCCCAGGGCCACGGGCAGCATGCCGGCGCCCATGGCGATGGTGGTCATGACGATCGGCCGGGCGCGCTTGCGGCAGGCGTCGAGGATCGCCTCGCGCCGCGGCAGGCCCCGCTCCCGCCGGGCGACGATGGCGTACTCCACCAGCAGGATGGAGTTCTTGGTGACGATGCCCATCAGCATCAGGATGCCGATGATCGACGACATGGAGAAGCTGTGTTTGGTCAGCAGCAGGGCGAGGAAGGCGCCCCCCAGGGACAGGGGCAGGGCGGCGAGGATGGTGACGGGCTGCAAGAAGTCGTGGAACAGCAGCACCAGCACCGCATAGATGCACAGGATGCCGATGAGCATGGCGGTGCCGAAGGAGGCAAACAGCTCGATCATGCGCTGGGCGTCGCCCTGCTCGACGCGATAGACCGTCGGCGGCAGATTCTTCAGCGCCGGCAGGGCATTGGCCTCCGCCAGCACCGCGCCCAGGTCGCGGCCCGCCAGTTCGACGTCGATATTGACGTTGCGCATCCGGTCCACGCGCTCGATCTGCGCCGGGCCGCTGCCCAGGCGGATATCGGCGACGGCGGCCAGGGGCACCGAGCCGGCCGTGGCCGGGACCCGTAACTGGGCGAGGGCGTCCAGATCGGTGCGCAGGGCCCGTTCCAGGCGCACGCGGATCGGGATCTGGCGCTGCGGCAGGTTGAGCTTGGGCAGATTGACCCTGAAGTCGCCGAAGGTCGCCACCCGCACCGCCCCCGCCAGGGCGGCGGTGGTCACCCCCAGATCGGCGGCGCGGGCGAAGTCCGGGCGGAGCTGGATCTCCGGGCGCTGGAGGCTGGCCCCGGAAGTGACGTTGCCCACCCCGGTGAGGGTGCGCAGATCGCGCTCCACCGCCTGGGCGGCGGTCGCCAGGGCGAGGGGGTCGTCGCTGGCCAGGGACACCTGGAGCTTCTCCCCGGACTGATTGGCCCCCACCGCCACCCGCACCCCGGGCAGGGCCTTGAGGCGGGCGCGGATGTCCCGTTCGACCTCTGACTGGCTGCGCGCCCGGTCGTGGCGGTGCTTGAGCCGCAGGGTCAGGTTGGCGAGGCGCACGTCCTTGGCCGCCCCCACCGCCAGGGGCCCCTGGCCGGCGGTGCTGCCGACGGCGGTGAAGCTGCCCAGGATCTCGTCGACCGGGGCCAGCAGGGCCCGCGCCTGTTCCGCCGCCCGGCGGGTGTCCGCCAGGGCGCTGCCGGGGGGCAGTTCCAGCTTGACGGTCGTTAGCCCGCGGTCGGCAGGGGGGACGAAGGCCTTGGGCAACAGGGGCACCAGCAGCAGGGAGCCGGCGAAGAACAGGGCGGCGGCGAGGGCGGTGGTCTTACGATGGTTCAGGCACCAGCCGGCGGCGGCCAGATAGCGGCGCATCACCCCGCTCTCCGTCTCGGCCTCGGGGTGGGCCTGGAGCCAGTAGGCGGCCATCATCGGCGTCAGCAGCCGCGCCACCAGCAGGGAGGCGAGGACCGCCACCGCGGCGGTGATGCCGAACTGGACGAAGAATTTGCCCGGCACCCCGCCCATGAAGGCGGTGGGCAGGAACACCGCGACCAGGGTCAGGCTGGTGGCGATCACCGCCAGGCCGATCTCGTCGGCGGCCTCCCGGGCGGCCTCCAGGGGCGGCTTGCCCATGCGCAGGTGGCGGACGATGTTCTCGATCTCGACGATGGCGTCGTCCACCAGGATGCCCACCACCAGGGCCAGGGCGAGCAGGGTGAGGACATTGAGGCTGAAGCCGAACCAGAGCATGAAGCCAAAGGTCGGGATGATGGACAGGGGCAGGGCCAGGGCGGCGATGAGGGTGGCGCGCCAGTCACGCAGGAACCACCACACCACCAGGATGGCCAGCACCGCCCCCTCGTAGAGCAGTTCCATGGAGCCCTGGTAGTTGTCCCGCACCGGGTCGACGTTGTTGAAGGCCTCGCGGATCTGCACCTGGGGGTGCAGGGTCATGAGGCGCGTCACCGCCGCCTGCACCGCCTGGGCCACCGCCACCTCGCTGGCGCCCTTGATGCGCGTCACCTCAAAGCCGACCACCGGGGTGGCGTCCAGGTAGGCCAGGGAGGTGCGCTCGGCATGGGCGTCGCTGACCGTGCCCAGGTCGCCCAGGCGAACCCAGCGCCCGTCGGCCAGGGGGATGACCAGTTCGCCGATCGCGGCGACGCTGCCCAGGGCCCCCAGGCTGCGCACCGACTGGACGGCGCCGCCGATGTCGCCCCGGCCGCCGGAGGCGTCCTGCTGGACGCGCTTGAGCTGGGCGGAGACGGCCTCCGCCGTGACCCCCAGGGCCTGCATGCGGCCACTGTCGAGGTCGACGTGCACCTCCCGGTCCACCCCGCCGAGGCGCGACACCTGCCCCACGCCCTTGACCGCCAGCAGGGCCTTGGCCACCTCGTTGTCGACGAACCACGACAGGTCGGGCTCGTCCATCCCCGGGGCGGCCACGGTGTAGGTGACGATGGGCGAGCCGGAGGTGGTGATCTTGGACACCACCGGGTTGGTGAGGTCCTGGGGCAGGTCGGCGCGCACGCTGTCCACGGCGTTGCGCACCTCGTTGAGGGCCACCTCGACGTCCTTGTCGATCTGGAACTCGACGCGGATCGTCGCCGTGCCGTCGCCCAGGCTGGTGCGGATGTGTTCGATACCCCCCAGGGTGGCGATCTTGTCCTCGATCTTGCGCGCCACCTCGGTTTCGAGCTGGCTGGGGTCCGCCCCCTCCAGGCTGGCGGCGACGGTGATGGTGGGCAGGTCGATGTCGGGGAAGTTCTGGATGCCCAGGAGGCGAAAGGCCAGCAGGCCAAGGATGGTCAGCAGGGCGAAGACCAGGATCGCCGGCACCGGGTGGCGGATGGACCAGGCGGAGACGTTCATGGCGCAGGCTCGACGCGGACCAGATCACCGTCGCTGAGGAAGGCCCCGCCGCTGGCCACGACCTGGGCATCCGCCTCCAGACCGGAGAGGAGCTCCACCCGGCCCGCTTCCCGGCGCCCGGTGGTCACCTTGCGTTGCGCCACCCGCTGATCAGGGAGGATGGCGAAGACGAAGCTGGAGCCATCGCGCAGGACCAGGGCGGACTCGGGCAGGCTCAAAGCGCGGCGGCTGCCAATGAGGATGCGCCCGCGGGCGAACATGCCCGGCCGCGCCGGGCTGGCGGGGGAGAGGTCAACGTAGGCCAGGCCGTAGCGGGTGTGGGCATCCAGGGTCGGGGAGGGGATGCGGACCTGGCCGGTGACCTCTTCACCCCCGGGCAGCCGGATCCAGGCCTCCTGGCCCGGACGCACCTGGGCGAGTTGTTCGGCGGTCACCTCCGCCCGCCACTCCACCCGTCCCTGACGGACGAGGCGAAACAGCTCGGTGCCCGGCTGGACCACGGTGCCCAGGGTCGCCCCCCGGGCGGAGACGACGCCATCATCCACCGCCAGCACCTGGGTCTTACCCAGACGGATGCGCTCCTTCTCCAGGGCCGCCTCGGCGGCCGCCAGGTTGGCCTTGGCCGCCTCCTCGCCGAACAGATATTGGGTGATCTGCTGCTCGGTCATGGCGTTCTTGTTCTTGACGTTGCGGGCACGATCGGCGTTGGCCTGGGCCTCCGCCAGGGCGGCGCGGACCTGGGCCAGCTTAGCCTCCTGCTGGGCCAGCTCCGCCTTGACCGTGTCCTCGTCCAGGCGGGCCAGGACCTGATCCTTGCGCACCGGGTCACCCACGTCAGCCAGAATCTCCACCACCCGCAGGCCGCCGGTCTCCGCGGCGATCACCCCTTCCTGCCAGGCGAATAGACCTCCGCTGGCCTCGATCTCCAGGGGCCAGTCCGCGCTTTCCGGGGCCACCAGGTTGACGGCAAGGGCCGGGCGAGGCCCGGACCTGGCATCGCTGGCAGCCGTTGAGGGGCCATCGTCCTGTCCGACGGGTTGCCCAGCTTCCTGACCGGGGCCCTGATCAGCGCCCTGAGCGGGGAGAGGAGCCGTGCCCAAGCCCAGGCGAGAGCCGCCGCTTAGATACCAGGTGGCCAGCAGGCCGAGCAGGACCAGGGCAACCAACGTTAGCCCGATCTTAATCTTCATGGGAGTTCACCTCGGCTGGGTCATGGGTTGATACGGCAAACCCGTTCGCCAAATGCCATTGGGACGGAGCGGCATCCCGCCGGGCACCGCCGGGGCAGCCGGGGCCGGTACGCGCCACCTGATGGTTCGTTAGGCGCGAGTGGGCTCCAGTCAAAGGGGACGGCATCCGGAAAACCTTCAAGGCCAGCCCCAGGTAGGGTTTACAGACCTTGTCCCCATCGGGTGCCAGACTGAGGAGCCGTCGTCACGGCTCACAGCCCGCTCTTGAGACTGGCCTCGATGAAGGGGTCCAGATTGCCATCCAGCACCGATTGGGTATTGGCGATTTCCAGGTTGGTGCGCAGGTCCTTGATCCGGGACTGATCGAGGACATAGGAGCGAATCTGGCTGCCCCAGCCGATGTCCGACTTGCTGTCCTCCACCGCCTGCTGGGTCTCCCGGCGCTTCTGCATCTCCAGCTCGTAGAGCTTGGCCTTGAGCTGTTTCATGGCCTGGTCCTTGTTCTTGTGCTGGGAACGGTCGTTCTGGCACTGGGTAACGATGCCCGTGGGCAGGTGGGTCAGGCGCACGGCGGACTCGGTGCGGTTGACGTGCTGGCCGCCGGCGCCGCTGGCGCGGTAGACGTCCACCCGCAGATCGGCGGGGTTGATCTCGATCGCCACCGAGTCGTCGATTTCGGGGGAGACGAAGACGGCGGCGAAGGAGGTATGGCGCCGGTTGCCGGAGTCGAAGGGCGACTTGCGCACCAGGCGATGGACGCCGGTCTCGGTGCGCAGCCAGCCGAAGGCGTAGTCGCCCTCGAAGCGGATGGTGGCGGACTTGATGCCGGCCACTTCCCCGGGGGAGACCTCCATGAGCTCGGTCTTGAAGGCGCGGCGCTCGCCCCAACGCAGATACATGCGCAGCAGCATCTCCGCCCAGTCCTGGGCCTCGGTGCCCCCGGAGCCGGCCTGGATGTCGAGGAAGGCGTGGTTGGCATCCATGGGGCCAGCAAACATGCGCCGGAACTCCAGGTTGGCCACCTGGGCCTCAAAGTCGACCAGGTCCCTGGCCACGGAATCGACGGTGGCCGCGTCCTCCTCGTCCACCGCCATGGCCAGCAGATCGGCCGCGTCGGTCAGTCCCGCCTCCATGCGGTCGATGGTCTCGACCACCAGTTCCAGGCCCGCCCGCTCCCGGCCCAGGGCCTGGGCGCGTTCGGGCTCGTTCCAGACCTTGGGGTCCTCCAGCTCCAGCCGGACCTCGGTCAGACGATCTTTCTTATCCTCGTAGTCAAAGATACCCCCTAAGGGACGCTACGCGGCCCTTGAGGTCGTTAATGGTGTTGACGATGGGGTTGATGTCCTGCATTGACGGCTCCGCTCAGCGAAAGCCGTTCATGTTAGCCCAGTGGCCCGGCTTGCGGAAGTTGCGACCCGTCAGTTGCGACCCGCCAGTTTGCGTCCCGCCAGTTACGACCTGGCAGGCGACCCGGCCGGCAGTGGCGGGTACCAACCTGTCAGAGAAGATCGGCGTTCAGGTAAAGATGCACGAAAATGCTGGCGGCATAACCCAGGGCAATGGCCGGCGTCCAGCGCAGGTGACTGAAGAAGGTGTAGACACCCCGGGCCTGGCCCATCAGGGAGACCCCCGCGGCGGAGCCGATGGACAGGAGGCTGCCACCGACCCCCACGGTCAGGGTCACCAGGAGCCACTGGCCCTCGGACATCTCGGGCATCATGTTCAGCACGGCGAACATGACGGGGATGTTGTCGACGACGCCGGAGAGGATACCCACCAGAATGTTGGCCGTGGTGGGTCCCATCAGGTCCCGGGTGACCTCCATGACCAACGCCAGGTAGCCCATGAAGCCCAGGCCACCGACGCAGAGCACCACCCCGTAGAAAAACAGCAGGGTGTCCCATTCCGCGCGGGCCAGCTTGCGAAAGATATCGAAGGGGATCATGTCCTCCTCAGGGCTGTTGCGAAAGCGCGTCCGTTCTCCCGTCCGCTTCAGGTAGTAGGCGAAGACCTTGAGGTAAGCCAGGCCCGTCATCATGCCCACCGCCGCTGGCAGATAAAGGACGTTGTCGAAAATGACCGCGGTGACCAGGGTGAGGGCGAAGAGGACCATGATGCGCTTGGCCCCGCGGCGCATGCTGACCCGGCTGACCGGGGGCCGGGGGGCATCCCGGGGCACCGCGAAACTCATGATCAGGGCCGGCACGAGAAAGTTGACCAGGGCGGGGAGAAACAGCCGCAGGAAATTTGGCAGTTCCACCAGGTCCTTTTGCCAGAGCATGAGGGTGGTGTAATCGCCAAAGGGACTGAAGGAGCCGCCGGCGTTGGTGGCGACCACCAGGTTGACGCAGGCGATGGCGAGAAAGCGCGGATTATCCACCCCGATCGCCACCACGATGGCCCCCATCAACAAGGCCGTGGTGAGATTATCCGCCAGCGGTGAGATGGCGAAGGCCAGGGTGCCGGTCAACCAGAACAATTGGCGGTAGCTGAAGCCACGGCTCAAGAGCCAGGATCGCAGGGCCTCGAAGACATTGCGCTCGTCAAGGACGCTGATGTAAGTCATGGCCACCAGCAGGAAGAGAAAGACCTCGGCGAAATCCAGCAGATTATGGCGGGCCGCCTGGGCCGTCGCCTCCGCCTCACCCTGCTGCAGGTAGACGAAGGCGATCAGGCCCCAGATGATCCCGGCGGCTAGCATGACGGGCTTGGCTTTGCGCAGTTGGGTGAATTCCTCAAGGATCACCAGCCCATAGGCCAGGACGAAAATCACCAGACTGACAGGTCCCACCCAGTGACCGGTGAGATCAAGTGGGGGAGCGATATCGGCGGCGAGGGCCAGACCAGGCACCAGCCAGACGAGGCCGGCAAGCAGGAGCATGATGGGAAGGGGCGGGATCATGGGCATCTCAAAAAGGTTGGCTCGGGTGCTAAGCCAGTGTGGGATGTGAGTTTAGTAAAGGCCCGCGATTGAGAAAAATCAATCCATCATTGGCGCGAGACGCCAACTGGTCAGGGCGGAACTGGCGATGGAATTCCACGATTCGTAAAACGGGGGCATCTGCGCCGAGAAATACCCTGGATACTGCGACAGAAGGAACATTTTGCAATAAGATAAATGCAGTCGTTACTAGCGAGGATCTCATGACTAAACCCATCACTGCCCTTCCCGGTGTCGGCGACGCCCGTGCCCAGGACCTGATTCGACTCGGTTTCCGTACCCTTGCCGACGTTGCCAATGCCACCCCGGAAGCCCTGTCCGCGGTCCCCGGTTTCCGCACCCATCGTGCCCTGCAACTCATCACCGCGGCCCGCGCCCTGCTGGCGGAAGAGGGGACCACGCCGGCCGCCAAGCCCCGGCGCCGGTCAGCCAACGCGGCCACCCCCTCCCCGGCCGCCCCGCCGGCAAGAAAAACGACCAGCCGTTCACGGCCAGCCCAGGCCAGCGGTCAGGACGCGACGGCTAGCACCTCCCCCGCCACGCCGAGTCAGGCCCGGTCCGCCGCCTCCCGGTCCGCCCCCAAGAAAGCCCCCCAGCCCTCTGCGGCCGAGGTCCCGGTCTCAACCGGCGCCCCGGCTCCTGCCCCCGCCCCGGAACAGGCGTCCGCCAAATCCGCGCCCAAGGTCAAGCGCGTAAAGAAGGAGAAGGAGGTGCCGGCAACGACCTCCGCGCCAGCCCCCAAGCCCCAGGAATCCCGGGAACCGGCGGCTAAGCCTGACAAACCCAAAAAGGGTCAGAAAAACAAGAAGGCGGAGAGTCCGGCTCAGCCGGCCAAGGCGGACAAGGCGGACAAGACCGCCAAGACCAATGACAAAGGGAAGAAAGACACCAAAGCCAAAAAAGAAAAGAAGGCACCGAAGGTCTGACCCCGGCCCCAGGCATGGCACCAGGCTGGCTACCACTGTTTTTCCCGGCCAGCGTCCCGGCGAACGGGACGCGGGATCTTCCACTTGGTGCTGGCGCCTTGTCCCTCTTGGTTCTTTTCCTCGATGGCCGTTACCGCTCTAAGCCTTTGACCTCAGGCCCTTAGACCTCTGGCCCATTGCTAATTGGCTCATTGCCCTCTGGTAATAAGCCTTAAGCCCCCCTGCTGCCTGGATTGGCTTCGTTGACATAAGACGCAGATTTCCCCAATCCTCCCCCCCGGTGGGGGAGGATTGGGGAGTGGTGGGATCTGAAGGGTTTCTTTGCTGTCGCTGCCGGCCATGGAGAGCGAAGCGAAGGCCGGTAGTCCCCGGTAGGCGTAGG
>JADHED010002716.1_pt1 | contig 11700 bp, 14 predicted proteins | sample 8952041 | NCBI WGS metagenome assembly JADHED01 (sample SAMN16124423, study PRJNA663239) | bioreactor sludge metagenome | isolation source: sludge (control) | place: India:Bengaluru | collected 2018-09-08
CGACCCAGAACGCGACGGTCGACATCCAACAGGACCTGCGCAACTCGCTCTACGTCCTTCAGCGGTCGATCCGCATGGCCGGGTTCGACCCGTCGCTGGGGGTTCGCAACAACAGCCCGGCATCGCTTGGAATAGTGGGGCAATTCCCCTCTCCGCACCATTACAACGGCGGCAGCGGACCGGGCACCCGCATAGCAGCCAGCGGGAGCTGTCAGAGCATCGCCTTCACCCTGGACGCCAACGGGGATCAGGTCGACGCCGGAACCGGGACGCTCGTGGTCGGGGCCGGCACGGTCGAGGCCAACGACCTCGAGTACGTCGCCTTCCGACTCCAGGGCGGCGAGCTGCAGAAATACCGGCCGAGCCTGCAGGACTGGGTGACCGTGGCGGAAAACATCGCCACGCTGAACCTCGAGTTCCTGGGAGAGGATGACACCAACCCGAAAGGCGGCGCCGACGGGGACACGGAACCCGACTCCTTCAGCGTCGACCGCAACGGGAACGGGCGCGCGGATATCGACGACGACGGGGATGGCTTCCCCGACAGCGACATGCTGGCCCTGGTGCGATATGTGCGCATCACCCTCACGGCGAAAAAGACCTCCGAGGTGATCGCCTGGGGCGGCAACAAGCCGGCGCATTCGCTCTCGGCCATCGTTCAGGTTCGAAACCACCTCTGATCGGCGGAGGAAGCATGGACGCATATCCAATTTCAGCACGCAATCGAACGACGGGCGTCGCGGGGTTCTCGCTGATCGAAGTGCTGGTGGCCATGGCCATTTTCTCGATCGGCATCCTGGCGGTCTACAGCATGCAGATCCACTCGATCCGCGGCAACAGCTCGGCCCGCGGGATCACGGAGAACATCACGCTGGCGTCGGCCAAGGTCGAGGAGCTCCTGGCCCAGGCGTACGACCACGCGGACCTGAGTGTGGGCCTGCACCAGGACGCGCCCAGCGCGTATCAGGTTCGCCAGTGGCAGGTCAGCGAAGACTGCCTGGGGGCGGATTTCCAGGGCCACAAGTGCGTGCAGGTGCGCGTCACCTCCACGGCCAGCGGCCTCCGGCAGAAGGACATCCGCATCGACTTCGTCAAGGGGAATATCTGAGTACTACAGACGGGATAGGAAGAAAGGGTGATGCCATGCGGGCTGCGAACCCATTAGGCAACCAGAACGGGTCGATCATCGTCGTCACCCTGATCATGCTGGTGCTCCTGACGCTGATCGGCATCTCCAGCACGACCACCAGCACGACCGAGGTGCGCGTCGCGGCCAACAACCAGAGCTATCAGGTGGAGTTTTACCTGGCCGACAGCGGGTGGCACCAGGGAGCGATGTGGATCGAGAACCGGGCGGCGCCCCCGAGCTGGGTCAACACCGACGCCGACGACAACACAGTCAAGAATTTCGGTTCGGGCACGGGCGCCGACTCCGAGACCACCAACCTGTCCGCCGTCACCCCGGACAACTCCACCCTGAGCCAGTACGACATCCCTTACTGGTACAAGGTCGCCTATCTGGACCCGGCCTTCATCAAGGGTGGATCGACGGCGCCGGAGGGTAACGAAAAGGGGTACGAACGCTTTTTCTACGAGATCACGTCGAATGCCAACACGGCGCAGCAGATCCAGGTGCGGGCGTCAAAGATATTCAAAGTGGGGTACTGAGAGAAGCGCAGCAACGCAGCATAGGCGCTGATCGGTGGGTCGGTCGGAAGCGCGGCCCCGGGCATGCCCGGGGCCGCGCTTTTTTTAAGCTCTGTCGAAAGCCATAGAACAATTGTCAGGATGACGTTCCGGCTGCGATCGTGATTTCCCGGTGGGAGCGACATCTTGCCGCGATCCCGATCGAGGCGGGACGCCTCTCCCACCTCATCTGAATTTTAGCCCATCTCGGAGGCACCTGGTCATCCAGTCAGGTCTGCTTTTGTGGGAGAGTCTTTCGGCCTCGATCGTCGCGGCTGGAAAGCCGCTCCCACAGGAGACAGTCCAACTTGCTCGAAAGAGTCTCTCAACATATGAGAGGGTGCATCCGGGTCTTCCTCCAATAAAAAAGCGCGCCGGTCAGGGCGCGCTTTTTTATTGGAGCTTGCTGGTTTTCAGTAGGGTGAGGCCAAAGGTGTCCTCACGCCGATCCCTGCCTGGAACTCCTTGGCCGACTCGGTGACCACCACGGTGGCCGTGTTCTCCTCCACGTGAAGCACCAGTACCTCGCCGCAATCGACCGGCGCGTAGGCCGTGCGGGGATGTTCGACCGTACCGAGGTTGAGCTTGTCGCGGTAGTACACGCTGTAAATCTGGCCGGGCATGATTCCGTCTTTGCGGCCTCGGTCCATGAACGCGGTGTGAAATTCCGCGAACACGTTCAAGGGTTCCTCCGACTTGAAGATCTCCCCGTCGACACCCGGGACGCTTTTTTGGACAGGGATCCGCACGGAACGCCGTTCGAAGGGCATCAGCTTGTCACCGGGCAGGATCGGGCGGAAGGAGCGCACGACCCCGACCACGGCATAGTCCGGCTCGGACTGCAGGACCTCAACGAGGCCGCAGATCAGGTGCTGGGTGCCGATGAGCTGGCCCGTCGCCCGGTGAAAAACAGGGTCCGACGTGCGATAAACCGTCAGCAGTTGGCCCTTGGCCAGGGCCTTGCCCTGCGCGGGCTGGGCATAGGCCACATCCCCCTGGCTGATCATCGTCAATCCGGTGTTGCGAGGCTTGAGGAGGGTGGCCTGGGGGACGACCGGCACCTTGCGGACGAATCCCACCTGGTCGATCGGCGAAAACACGTAGCCGATTCCGTCCAGCGAGGGTTCACCGGAAGCCTTGGCCAGCGTTCCCGGAACGCCGGGGGCAGGGCGCCCACCGGCAACCCGCGTGAGTCGCAGCTTCTGCCCGGGGTAGATCAAGTGCGGGTTGGCGATGATCTCGCTGTTCTCCTGCCAGAGCTCCGGCCAAACCCAGGGGGCGGACGAGAACCTCTGGGAAAGGCCCCAGAGAGTGTCCCCCTTCTGGACGGTGTAGTAGTAGCCGTCCGCGGTTTCGGTCACCTGCGCCGTGACCGGCACACTGGCCGCGAGGACGACCACGGCCGCCAACATGCACCTCAACACCGTTTGCATCAGGACGTTTCGTTTCATCGGCATGCTCCGCTTAAGCGTATGGGAATGGGAACAGGGGCGCCCTAAGGGGGCTCCCTCTTCACTATCGGCAGAACGACCGATTATCTAAAGTAAGCAATTCACATGCCTTGAGCTGCGGGATAGACTCCCGGCGGCGACATCTGCTACGTAACATTTTGAATAAATAGCATATGCAGATGTTTCGACGAGGCGGACGGGTTGGGCGATAAAAAAGCCCCCGTGACGAAACCGTCACGGGGGCCGCGTTGAATCCGGTGGATGAATGACGGCTTACATCATGCCGCCCATGCCACCCATGCCACCCATTCCGCCCATTCCGCCCATTCCGCCTCCGCCGCCTCCGGGCATCGGGTGGTCGGCCTTCTCCTCGGGCTTCTCGGCGATCATGGCCTCGGTCGTCAGCATCAGACCGGCAACCGACGAGGCGTTCTGCAGCGCCAGGCGAACCACCTTGGTGGGGTCGATGACGCCGGCCTTCATCAGGTCCTCGTACTCGTTCTTGTCGGCGTTGTAGCCGAAGGGGCCGGAGTTGGCCTTGACCTTCTCGATCACCACCGAGCCCTCGAACCCGGCGTTGTTGGCGATCTGCCGCAGCGGCTCCTCGATGGCGCGCGCGACGACCTTCACGCCGAGCTTCTGGTCGGATTTGACCTTGAGCTTCTCCAGGCCGGAGAGGCAGCGCACCAGCGCGACCCCGCCGCCGGGGACGACCCCTTCCTCGACCGCCGCGCGGGTGGCGTTCAGCGCGTCTTCCACCCGGGCCTTCTTCTCCTTCATCTCGGTCTCGGTGGCGGCGCCGACGTTGATGACGGCCACCCCGCCGATCAGCTTGGCCAGGCGCTCCTGGAGCTTCTCGCGGTCGTAGTCCGAGGTGGTTTCATCGATCTGGGCGCGGATCTGCTTCACGCGGCCTTCGAGGGACTGGCGCGATCCCGCGCCGTCGACGATCGTGGTGTTGTCCTTGTCGACCGTGATGCGCTTGGCGCGGCCGAGATCCTGGACCGTGATGTTCTCCAGCTTGATCCCGAGGTCTTCCGAGACCACCTGGCCGCCGGTCAGGATGGCGATGTCCTCGAGCATGGCCTTGCGGCGGTCGCCGAAGCCCGGGGCCTTGACCGCCGACACCTGCAGGGTGCCGCGCAGCTTGTTCACCACCAGGGTGGCCAGGGCCTCGCCCTCGACCTCTTCGGCGATGATGAGCAGCGGCTTGCCCATCTTGGCGACTTTTTCGAGGATGGGCAGCAGGTCTTTCATGCTGCTGAGCTTCTTCTCGTTGATGAGGATGAGGGGGTTGTCCAGGGTGCAGACCATCTTCTCCGGGTCGGTGACAAAATAGGGGGAGAGATAGCCGCGGTCGAACTGCATGCCTTCGACCACCTCGAGGGTGGTGTCCATGCCCTTGGCTTCCTCGACGGTGATGACGCCCTCCTTGCCGACCTTGTTCATGGCCTCGGCGATGATGTTGCCGATCGTCTCGTCGTTGTTGGCCGAGATCGTCCCGACCTGCGCGATCTCGCGCTGGTCCTTGGTCGGTTTGCTGAGCTCCTTGAGCTCCTTCACGATCGCCTCGACGGCCTTGTCGATGCCGCGCTTGATCGCCATGGGGTTGTTGCCGGCTGCCACCAGCTTCTGGCCTTCCTCGTAGATCGCGCGGGCCAGCACCGTGGCCGTGGTCGTGCCGTCGCCGGCCATGTCGCTCGTCTTGCTGGCGACCTCTTTCACCATCTGGGCGCCCATGTTCTCGAACTTGTCCTCGAGCTCGATCTCCTTGGCGACCGTGACGCCGTCCTTGGTGACGGTCGGGGAACCCCAGCTCTTGTCGATGACGACATTGCGGCCCTTCGGCCCGAGCGTCACCACGACCGCATCCGCAAGGGTCCTCACCCCGTTCAACATCGACTCACGGGCCTTCATGCTGTACTTGATGATTTTGGAAGCCATTTCGATTCACCCTCCTTATTCGATGATGCCGAGAACGTCGTCTTCGCGCATGATGAGATATTCTTCGCCTGCGATCTTGATCTCAGTGCCGGAGTACTTCCCGAAGAGGATCCGGTCGCCCTTTTTGACCTCGGGGGCCACGCGCTTGCCGTCTTCCCCGATCTTGCCCGCGCCGACGGCGATGACCTTGCCCTCGGCCGGCTTTTCCTTGGCGGTGTCCGGAATGATGATGCCGCCCTTGGTCGTCTTCTCCTCCTCGATACGCTGCACCAGTATCCGGTCGTGCAATGGCTTCAATTTCATAGACCCTTTCTCCTTCGTTTGAAAATGACCGTATTGACGTTTCCGGTGTGAATGCCGGCCAACTTGAGATCCCGGTTCAGGATCTCGTCCATGGATCCGCGATGGCACCCCCCTTTCAGATGGAATTCAACTTGCGTTTGGTCGAATCGTATGAACGTCGCTTGCAGGGCTCGCCCGAGGAATTTCTCACGCGGCCCGACATGCGCACCAGCGGCCACACCGCCGTGAGAGCCAAGGCACGCCGGTGACCTATGCCGCGGAATCGGCGGAAGAGGAGCCGGCGCTGTCCGAGGCCTTGCCCGCGTCGGGTGACGTCGATTTCGTGCTTTCGGGTTTGGCTGACGATGCTGACGATTTGGATTTGCCGGCGTAGTCGGTCACGTACCAACCGGAGCCTTTCAGGTGGAACGCGCTGTGGGAGATGAGCTTGTGCAATTTTCCGGAGCAGTGCGTGCATTTGGAGAGAGGTTTGTCCGAGAAACGCTGCAGCGCTTCCGTCACGGCTCCGCACTTGGCGCACTGGTACTCGTAGAGTGGCATACCCGTCCTCCTGGAACCTGTTGTCTACGCTTGAGCGAGCGCTAATATAGGCATACCCGCCCGGATGTCAAGCACGGCGGCGGCATGCGGGTGAGGAGGGGTCGGGACGGTCCGGCATCGACCTGCTGGTCGTAGGCGTGGCGTCAGTCGGAGTAAAACTGGAACACCGGCGCGAGGCCGATGAGTCTCACTCCGCTCAGGATGGCACGCGTGAGCTCGTGGACCCGCCGTTCCTCGGCCAGGCGCTCTTCCGGGGAGGCGTCGAAGCCTTGGTGAAACTTGCTGAAGCGCACGATGTGAATCAACTCGTGGGCGATGATGTAGAGCGCAAACGACAGCAGACGAAGCTCCGGATGGCAGTCAAGGGCCCTCAGGATCGAGTGGTCCTGAAGGCAGATTTTGTAAAAGTCATAGGCCGTCGAGCTGAGAGAGGCGTCCCGGGGTTGACCCTGGTAGCGGATGATCTGCGCGAAGGGCCCGTCGATGATCTCTCCGGGTTCGAGGTCGGCCAGCGTGCGGACGTCGTACTTGGGCTTCAGCCACTGGCTCGACGTCATCTTGTAGTGGTTGCTGACCAACTCCTCGGCCATGCCGGCCGCGTGGGTGACGGTCGCCAGTTGGTGCGGGTCGAAAGCGGTTCGGGTTTCCATGGTGCCGTTCGGGTGTCACCGCGTGGACGTCAGGCGCGAGGGGCCGCGGCGACGGCGTTCACCGCCCGGGTCAGCCGGGTGCGGCGGATGGGGTCGGGCTCGACGAATCGGATGCCCATGCCCCGTTGGACCACGCGTTCCGGCGGGACGTTCGCGTTGGACCAGACCACCTCGGCCGCCAGGTCGAGCGGCCCGCCCTCGGGCAGGTCGATCCGGATTCGAAAGCGGTGGCTCAGCGGCAGCGGGCTGCAGGCGACAAACGCCCCCCCCAGGCTGATGTCCTTGACCTCCGCTTTTTCCTGGCCGTGCGCCGAGCTGATTTCGGCCTGCCAGGAAACCGCAAGCCGGGGTTGGCTCCGCTTTTCCTCCCACCCCGTGCGCTGCTGCAGGACGTTCGCCAAGTCCCGGGCTTGTCCCGATTCGGCCTGCCTCTTGAAATAGGACCGGACGAACCAGAACAGGATGAACGCGGCGAAGACCGCGCCGCCGACTCCCATGCTGATGGCGGTGACCGATGAAGACCCTTCCATCCTTAGCGCTCCCATCCGTAGAGTTCCGCCCCAGAAGATCAAGCCATCCTCGGGCACTATACCATAGCCTCCGGTTCAACGCCACACGCGGCCGCGGGCAGGTGGAAGCGAAACCGTTGAGAGGCGAAGCAGGGGCCGTGCCTTAAAAAAGCGTGGACACGCCCTGTGGGGTGTGTTAAGGAACCCGTCCGTTCATCGATCAGGTGCCGAGGGGAGGTGATTCATTGGGCAGTGTCATCAAGAAACGCAGGAAGAAGATGCGGAAGCACAAACACAAGAAGCTGCTGGCCAAGACTCGCCATCAGAGGAGAAGCCGGTAACGCGGCTCGACTCGAACGCGTTCGCTCCAGGCGCCGCCGGTTTCCCGGCGGCGCCTTTTTTTGAGGGCAGGGGAGAGGCCGCGGCCCCGCCGTCCCGAACCGGATCTATCGCGCCTTGCCCGACAGCCCCTTGAAGTACTTCATGAGCTCCGAGTCGGTCGTCAACAGCACCGAGGCGTCCTTGCCGAGGGCCTCGTTGTAGGTTTCGAGCGTCTGCGTGAACGCGTAGAAGTCCGGGTCGACCCCGTACGCGTCCGCGTAGATTTTGGCGGCTTCGGCGTCGGCCTTGCCCTTGATCTCCTGGGAGACCCGGTAGGCCTCAGAGGTGATCTGCTGCAGGTCCTTCTCCTTTTGCCCCAGCACGCGCTGCGCCTCGCCCTTGCCCTCCGAGCGGAACTTCTCCGCGATCTGTTTGCGTTCGGCGATCATCCGGTCGTAGACGGACTTGCGCACCTCTTCCACGTAGTTGATGCTCTTGATCTTGACGTCGACCAACTCGATGCCGAATTGGGCGAGCTTGGGCTGAGCCTGCTCGAGGATCCCCTGGGTGATTTTTTCACGCCCGACGGAGATGACGTAGTAGCCTTGAGGCTTGCGCTCCTGTTCCTCGATGCCGATCTCCGAGGTGTCCAACTCGCGGTTGGACTTGCGCACGGCCTCGATCAGCTTGTACGACGTGATGAAGTTGCGCACCGCCGGGTCGATGATGTCGTTCAGGCGGCTGCCCGCGTTAAGCCGGTTGTTGACCGTTTGAAAGAACTTGACGGGGTCGACGATCTTCCATCGGGCAAAGGCGTCCACCCAGATGAACGTCTTGTCCAACGTGGGGATCTGCCCGGGTTCCCCGTCCCACTCCAGGATGTTCTTCGGGAAGACGTTCGCTTTCTCGATGAAGGGCACCTTGAACTTCAGGCCCGGCTCCTGAATCGGGTCGCGCACGATCTTGCCGAACTGGGTGATCACGACCTGCTCGGTTTCCGTGACCACGAACGCCGATTCGTAGAGGACGACCGCCGCGGCGATCAGCAGCACGATCCATACACCTTTGATCTTCATGGTCATTTGCCACCCGGTTTGGTGAAATTGAGCAGGGGAAGGGCGCTCTTCTGGTCCGAGTCGACGATGTAGACGGGCCCGAGCTTGGGCATCAGGGTGCGCATCTGCTCGAGGTACAGCCGCGTGCGCGTGATGTCCTTGGCTTTGCGGTACTCTTCGTAGACCTCGCGGAAGCGCGCCGCGTCGCCCTTGGCGCGGTTGACCCGGTTGAGGGCATACCCTTCGGCCGTCTTGATCGTGCGGTCCGCCTCGCCGCGCGCGGACGGGATGGACTTGTTGTACTCCTCGTTGGCCTGGTAGATCATCTGCTCCTTCTCCTGGGTCGCTTGGTTGACTTCGTTGAAGGAGGGCTGCACCGGCGCGGGGACGTTGGTCTTTTTCATCTCGATCGTGACGATTTGAATACCGGTCTCGGCCTGGTCGAGCTCGCGCTGCAGCAGCCCCATGGCCTCGTGGGCGATCTCGTCGCGCCGGCTGATCACCTCGTTGATGCTGCGGTCGCCCACGACCAGGCGCATGCTCGCCTCCGACATGTCCGTCAGCAACCGCCGCACGTTGGCGACCTTGAAGAGGTAGTTGTACGGGTCCTTCACCCGGTACTGCACGATCCACGGGACCACGGCCACGTTGAGGTCGCCGGTGAGCATGAGCGCCACGGTTGCGCTTTCGGTCCCCCGGGACCGGGGGCGGAAGTCGACCTCGGTGGTGCCCCCGAACTCCTCGGTCTGAACGCGCTTGACGTTCACCTTGCTCACCGTGTCGATCCCCAGCGGCAGCTTGAAGTTGAGACCGGGCTGAGTCGTCTCGATGTACCGCCCGAAGCGCTGGACGATCCCGACCTCGTCCTGGTTGACCGTGTAGAAACATGAAAACGCTATGAACGCCAGGGCGATCGCCCCGATCGCCAGCGGCCCGCCGGGCAGCTTGAAGCGCTTGAACTGCTTGACCACTTCGTCCACCTGGGGAGGGACCCCCCCGCGGCCGCCCTGCTGCTGCTTCAATTTTTCCCAATCCCAACTCATGCCCGGTTCCTCGACGTTCGGTTCGTGCGAGCGGGCCGCCTCCGGCAGCCGTCCTGGGTGCCGGCGGCTCCCGGCGTTGCAGCGCCTCTACCGCATGACACCCTTACTGTTAAGGTACGAGGTCCATCAAGTCAAGAAAAAAGCCGACAGCCGGTGCACCGGCGCGGAGGCCGCAGGTTCGCACCCCGGTTGACTCCGCAAGGCCCGAGGGGCATAATCGCTGCCCATGCGTACCCCCTCCACCCGCAGCGCCGTGCACATCGGCGGTGTCCTCGACGGACTGCTGAAGGAGCTCCGGCCCGAGGCCGAGGGCGACATGCTCCGCATCTGGCGGATCTGGGAGGAGGCGGTCGGGGAGGAGATCGCACGCAACGCCCGGCCCGCCGCGGTCAAGGGGCCTATTCTGCTGGTGCACGTCAGCAGCTCCACCTGGACCCATCATCTGCAGTTCCTCAAGCCCGAGCTGATCGCGCGCTTGAACGCTGGCCTCGGGCGGGCCGCGGTCGAAGAGATCAAGTTCAAGGTGGGGGCGTTTTGACGACCGGCCCGCTGCCGGGGCTGACCCACGACGCCTTCTTCCAGGGACGCCTGCACGTCAAACAGCCGCGGCGCGGGTATCGGTTTTCGATCGATGCCGTTTTGCTGGCAGGCGCGGTGGCGCCCCGGGAGCGCGATCGCGTGGTGGACCTGGGGACCGGGTGCGGGATCATCCCCCTGATGCTCGCCTTCCGTCACCCCGGGCTGCGCATCTGGGGGGTCGAGGTCCAGGCGGAGCTGGCCGCCATTGCCGCGGAAAACGTTCACGACAACGGGTGGGGCGACCGGCTCACGATCGTGCCGGCGGACATGCGCCGTCTCGGCGCGGACCGGTTCGGCGGCCCGGTGGACCGGGTGGTTGCCAACCCGCCCTATCGCCGCGCACGGTCCGGGCGGGTAAACCCCGACGCCCAGTGCGCCGTGGCGCGCCACGAGATCGCCATCACCCTGCCGGAGTTGATTGCGGCCGCCAAACGCATGCTCAAGACCGGCGGCCGGTTCCACGCCATCTTCAGCGCCGAACGCGCCGCAGAGCTGCTGGCGTGCATGCGCGCGGAAGGGATCGAGCCCAAACGCCTGCGGTCGGTGCACTCGACGGCCGGCGAGGACGCTCGTCTGGTGACGGTCGAGGGGCTCAAGGCGGGCCGGCCGGGCCTGGCCGTGTCCCCGCCGCTGGTGGTCTACGACGAGCGCGGAGGCTATTCTGCGGAGGTCCGGGCGCTGCTGCAGGGCGCTGCGCCTCCCCGTGCCGCCGGTTGACAAGTCGTATCGGAAACGCTATTAGGCCGCGATACCGCTCGATGAGGTGGATGCCCCGGAGAGGTGGCCGAGTGGTTGAAGGCGCCGCTCTCGAAAAGCGGTGTGCTGCTTATAACGGCACCGTGGGTTCAAATCCCACCCTCTCCGCCAACCGCCGCTGGTTGCGCGGCGGCCGGGATCCGGTGTGAACCGTCGCCGAGCCCGGGCAGGGCAGGCGTGACCGCGTGCGGCCGATTCGCGGAGAGATGTCCGAGCTGGCCGAAGGAACACGACTGGAAATCGTGTGTGCTGCTAATACCGGCACCGTGGGTTCGAATCCCACTCTCTCCGCCATTCCGCGCGCTGCCGCCACCGGCCGAACCCTGATCCGCCGCTCGTCCCGCGCATCGCACCCGCCCGGTTCCAGCTCCGGCAAGAGGTCCACGTTTCAGGGATTGCACGGTCGATGGCGATCTTGCAGGGCGAAACCGTTGAACCCATGAGCTCCTGAACCCGGAACCGTCGCCCGGCCCCATGTCCTATCTCGTACTCGCTCGCAAATACCGCCCTCAGACGTTCGCCGACGTCCTCGAGCAGGAGCACGTCACCCGCACCCTGTGCAATGCCATCGCGGCGGGGCGCGTCGCGCACGCGATCCTCTTCAGCGGTCCGCGCGGCACGGGCAAGACCACGGTCGCGCGCATCCTGGCCAAGGCGCTGAACTGCCAGGGGGCCGAGGGCGCGGCCGCCCCCTGCAACGAATGTCGCTCCTGCCGGGAGATCACCGCCGGCAACGCGGCGGATGTCTACGAGATCGACGGCGCCTCCAACAACAGCGTCGATCAGGTGCGCGAGCTGCGGGAGAACATCAAGTACACGCCCGCCCACAGCCGCTACAAGATCTACATCATCGACGAAGTCCA
>JADHED010002718.1_pt1 | contig 11698 bp, 12 predicted proteins | sample 8952041 | NCBI WGS metagenome assembly JADHED01 (sample SAMN16124423, study PRJNA663239) | bioreactor sludge metagenome | isolation source: sludge (control) | place: India:Bengaluru | collected 2018-09-08
GACACACTTACTTTAGGATTTAATATCTATAACTTATTAGATACAACTTATATTTCTGAAGCAACTACTAACAACCATACAGGTTTAACAGCAGAAAACTTCTCAAACAACACTACAGCTGCACAACAAGCTGCATTAACAGCTTATAACAACCAAGGTACATGGAAGGGAATCCATCAATCTAACCAAGTTTATTTCGGATTTGGTAGAACTTGGGCTGCAAACATTACTTTAAATTTCTAGAATTTAGATTTTTGATAATTGGTCCCGGCTTTTCAGTCGGGATTTTTTTTTGCAAATATTTCAAAAATGTTTTGTAAATTTGTGTGAATTCAATTAACTATGACGATAGTGATAAAATTCAAAACACAAACCATAAGATTTATTTTTAGTCTTATTTTTTTCCTTTCTTTTTCATCATTTTTTGTTGCTCAAAACATTACTTCTCTTTCTAAAGACGAACAAAATCTAGACAATAAACTTTCTAAGATAAAAACAGAACTTCTTCAAGATTCTGAAAAAAATAAATTCACTATTTACAACACTTCATTCTCTCAGCTCAAACCATTTATAGAAACTACAGAACTATTCAAAATATTAAGTAAAATGCCAAAAGGCGCACTTTTGCACAGCCACAGCGGAGGAATTGCAAATACAGATTGGCTTATTAATAAAGCTTCTGAATACGAAAATTGCTACATTTTCATCAACCAAGACCAGCAAAAATATATCTACGGGCAATTAATGATTTTCGAAAAAGAAGAAGTCCCTGTTGGTTTTATTAAGTTAAATGACTTTTTGAAAAGCAATGCTAATGCAAAAGAAAAACTTCGAGATTTATACACTTTAAAAAGGAATAATCTTTCAGAATATATCGATTATTGGAGTGAATTTGAAAAAAGATTTCAACGAATAGGAAGCATCCTAAATTACAGACCAATTTTTAAGGAATATTATCAGGAAGCTTTCCTAGAACTGTTAAAAGACAACGTGCAACACGTGGAGATAAGGTATATTTTCGGGCAATTATTCGACGAAAAAAATAAAAATTATCCAATTGAAACAGCGGTTTCAGATTTACAAGAAATTGAAAAAAACATCCAAAAAACACATCCTGAATTTACTTTAAAAATAATCTATACCAGTCTTAAATTTTTAGATAAAACGATTGTAGAACAAGAATTAGAAAAGGCATATCAACTCAAGAAGAAATTCCCAAATTTTATTACAGGTTTTGATTTGGTAGCAGATGAAGCATCGGGACATTCGGTAGCATATTTCAATCCGCTTTGGAAAAAAATGAAAATTTTGGAGAAAAAATACGGAGTAAAACTTCCTCTATATCTTCACGCTGGCGAAAGTTGCAGTTTATATAATCATAACATTTCTGAAATTCCTTTTGCTTACAACAAAAGAATAGGACACGCTTTGAACTTAATTTATTTTCCAGAATTAATTAAAAAAGTGAAACAAAACAATAATCTAGTAGAAGTAAGCCCAATTAGCAATCAAACTTTGGGCTATGTAAGCGATTTGAGAAACCATCCTGCAAGAGTTCTTTTGGCAAATAACGTTAATATTTCCATCAACAGTGACGACCCCGCAGTTTTTGGTTATGAAGGACTTTCTTACGATTTCTGGATGGCTTTCATGAATTGGGATTTAACCTTTAGAGATTTAAAAAAACTTGTATTCAACAGTATAGATTATTCTTCTTTAAATTCCTCAGAAAAACAAAAAGCAAAAATACATTTAGAGAAACAATGGAATGTTTTTGTTAAAAATAATGTAGAATAAATTCAACTTCTTTGTTAAGGTTTCGAAATGCAGGCACTTCGTTTACGATATTTTTATATATTTGCATTTCAAAAACTTAAAAATGGAATTTTATAACATCTTTTTAAATGCGCACAAAGGTTTTGGATACCTTATTTTACTTTTAGCATCTTTATTTTTAGTTTCACTTGTGGTAACTATGTTTGGCTTCTCTGGTAATATTTCTAAACTTTTGAGAAAATCTACACTATTTACAATGATTTTCTTTCACGTTCAGTTATTAGTAGGAATTCCTTTATTATTTATTTTTTCACCAGGTTTCAAAGCTGCATTAGCACAAGGAACTCTAATGAGCGACGCTTATAACAGAACCACATTTGTAGAACACCCTTTTGCAATGATTGTGGCTGCTGTATTGTTAACAATTATCAATAAATATATGAAAACCAACGAAAAACTTTCTCTAAAAATAGTTTTCATGGGAGTACTTGCAATCGCTTTATTTGCTTTTGTTTTCCCTTGGACTAGAGTTTTCGGCGGCTAATTTTTATTAACCCATTTAAAATTTTATTACAATGAAAATCGCAGTTGTAGGCGCAACAGGTATGGTTGGCCAAGTTATGTTGAAAGTATTGGAAGAGAGAAATCTTCCTATAACAGAGTTAATTCCAGTAGCTTCAGAGAAATCTGTAGGTAAGAAGATTACTTATAAGGGCAAGGAATTTAGCATCGTTTCAATGGATACCGCGATTTCTATGAAACCTCAAATTGCAATTTTCTCAGCTGGTGGTGGTACTTCTTTAGAGTACGCTCCTAAATTTGCAGAAGTAGGTTGTACTGTAATTGATAATTCGTCTGCTTGGAGAATGGATCCTACTAAACCATTGGTAGTTCCAGAAATCAATGCACACATCTTAACTAAAGAAGACAAAATTATAGCAAACCCGAATTGTTCTACCATTCAAATGGTGATGGTTCTAAATCCGCTACACAAAAAATACAAAATTAAAAGAGTAATTGTTTCTACTTACCAATCTGTTTCGGGAACCGGCAAAGCTGCAGTTGACCAATTAAATGCAGAAATTGCAAACGCTGTAAACCCTGGTTCTGTGGAAGTAAATGCTGTTTATCCTTATCAAATCTTCAAAAATGCATTGCCACAATGTGATGTATTCTATACAGACGATTATACTAAAGAAGAATTAAAATTAATGAATGAACCTAAGAAAATTATGGGAGACGATTCATTAAAAATTACGGCTACAGCAGTTAGAATTCCTGTACAAGGAGGTCATTCTGAAAGTGTAAACGTAGAATTTGAAAATGATTTTGACTTAGCAGAAGTAAAAGATATTTTAGCCAATACATCTGGTGTGGTTCTTCAAGATGATGTAGAAAACAAAGTTTATCCAATGTGTTTTTACTCAGAAGGCAAAGACGAAGTTTTTGTAGGAAGAATTAGAAGAGACCTTTCTCAAGATAACACTCTGAACTGTTGGATTGTGGCAGACAACCTGAGAAAAGGAGCCGCGACAAACGCAGTACAAATTGCAGAATACGTAATTGCCAATAATTTGGTATAAAAAATAAAAATGCTCACAGATTTGTGAGCATTTTTTTGCCACAGAATTAATATTTAAATTTTCTTTTCGGCGGCGGCTTCGCCGCCGCCGAAATTTCAACCCAAACCTTAAAAATGCCTAAATCAGAAACCTCAAGATTCTCCTTTCAAAAAAATGTTGCTATTGTTGGCATCATCCTTTTTGTTGGAAAACTTATTGCTTGGCATCTCACCAATTCTGACGCTGTTTTCTCTGACGCTATGGAAAGCATCGTAAACATTGTTTCTGCATTTATGGGATTATATTCTCTTTATTTGGCTGCACGCCCAAAAGACGAAAATCATCCTTACGGACATGGAAAAGTAGAATTTGTAACCTCTGGCGTAGAAGGTTCGCTTATTATTTTTGCTGGCATTATCATCATCATAGAAGCTTTTGATAGTTTGCTTCATACAAATTCTTTAAAAAAATTAGATTACGGAATCTTTATTGTCTTGGCTACAGCAATTGCCAATTACATAATGGGATACATTTCTATTCAAAAAGGAAAAAAAGAAAATTCTTTGGTTCTTATTTCTTCTGGCAAACATCTTCAATCTGACACCATTACAACATTTGGAGTAGTTGCGAGTTTAATTTTAGTTTATTTTACACAAATTTATTGGATAGACGCAGCAGTTGCGCTCATTTTCGGATCTTACATTATCTTTGTGGGGTACAAAATCGTAAGAAAATCCCTCAGCGGAATAATGGACGAAGCCGACCCAGATTTGCTAAAAGCCGTAGTAGAAGTTTTAGCAGAAAATCGAAAAAAAGAATGGATAGACATTCACAATATGAAAATTCAACAATACGGAAGCGGACTTCACATTGATGCTCATATTACCTTGCCTTGGTACAACTCTCTTAGAGAATCTCATCAAGAAATGGAAAATATCATTAAAACATTAGTAGCCGAAACCGAAAGAAATGTAGAATTTAACTTCCACATGGACGATTGCAAACCTCATTCTTGTGAAATTTGCCAATTAGAATGCAAATATCGTCTCCACGAATTCAAAAAGAAAGTAGATTGGAATTCTGAAACCATTTCTCAGCACACCAAACATAGCTTAAGAAATAATTACTAGTTTTTTTCCAACTTTTTTCGGTAATAGAAGATAGGAATAATCAACAATAAAATAATTGGCTGAATGACAAATCTTCTCACGGAAAACGTAAAAAGATAACCAATTTCCATTTTACTATAAATACACCAAAGATAAATCGGGAAAAATACTATAAAAGCAATTGCTATCAACAAAACAGCTTGCAAAGTCCATTTTTTATTTAAAAATATAAAATGAACCACTATTGCCGAAAAAAACAAATTCAAAAGAAAACGAAAAAAATGACTCAAAATTAATTTCCAAAGAATAAAATCTGGAGCTAATTCCACTTTGTAATTTCCTTTAAAAAAATCCAAAAAAGGGTCGTAAAAAAGACTATTTTCCAGAAATCTCACAGAAATTAAGCCTAAAACTCCTATTACTACAAAAATCCAATTAAGAAACTTCATCGTGTGATAATTGATTAGATTTCGCTTTCATTAATTCTTCTTTCAAGACAAATTTGTTAATCCAAATAAGCCAAAGCAACACCACTCCACCATAAATTATTGCAGGAAAAAAATAGTCGTGAGCCGGTTTTGTATATTCGTAGTGATTTACCACCACAACATTCAAAACATAAATTCTAAATAAATTCAAAATATAAAGAATTACAATGCCAGAAAATGCAAACAAAATAGTTTTGAAACCTTTATAAAAAGCAAAAATAAATGCCAGAAATAGAATCATCACCGAAACCGCATTACAACCTTCCACCATTCTGGTTGCTACTTTTCCATTGATATAAAATTGCACAGTTTCTTGTTTTAGAAAATCTTTAGTAGTGGTTTCAAACCCAGTTTTATTGAGCAAAAATACACTTTGGTTTGAAATAATTCTAGTGATAAAATCAATATCAGATTTGTAATAATTAAGATAAATTTGGTACAATACAAAAAGCACCAACCAAATTCCCAAAAATCGCAAAAGAATAAATAATATTTCTTTAAAATCTTTCATATCCTACAAAAATACGCAAATTCCCTTTTCAAATCATTATCTTTGCTTTGCGATGATAAATTTAGAAACAGCACAACTTTTTTTTGAAGAATTTTTAGGCAAAAAAGCATCAGATTTTGAGATTTTGCCTCAGAGTGGTTCTGCCAGAATGAATTTTATTGGCACTTCTAATGAAGATAAATTTGTAATTACTTACAACGAAAATTTACTAGAAAACGAAGCATTTTTCTACTTTTCTGAAATATTTTCTAAGTTAAATCTCAATACTCCCAAAATTTTTAAAATTAATAAAGAACGAAATCTTTATGTTCAGGAATTTTTGGGCGAAGAAACGCTTTCTGAAATTATTGCCAGAGAAGGAGAATCTGAACGAGTGAAAAACTTGGTAAAACAAACCCTAGAAAAACTCTTTCAACTTCAAAAAACAACTCAAAATAAAATAGATTTTTCTAAAACTTTTGAATACGAAAAGTATGATGATTTGCCCATAATCCACGATTTGTATTATTTTAAAAATTTTTTGATAGACGTTCTTGAGCTTCAATATCACAAATCTTCTTTGCTTAAAGAATTCAAACAAATTGCGCATAAAATAGAGAGCCTTCAACCACAACGGTTGATGATTCGGGATTTCCAATCTAGAAATATTTTGGCAAAAGGAAACAACGTTTTTTTCATTGATTATCAAGCCGCTATGCAAGGACCTGCAATGTACGATGTGGTTTCTTTTTTGTTTCAAGCGAAAGATAATTTTTCAGAAAAATTAAAAACAGAAATGCTAGATTATTATTTTTCATTCTACAATAATGAGGAAAAAGAAAATTTAGAAAAATCTTTGAAATATTGTAAATTGATTAGGTTTATTCAGGTTTTGGGAGCTTATGGTTTCCGAGGTTTGATTCAAAAGAAAGCGCATTTTATTGCAAGTGTAGATCAAGGCATCAAAAATTTGGTAGATTTTGCGGAAAATGAAGCAGAAATCAATCAATTTCATGAGCTGAAAAACTTGATTTTAAAACTCAACACTGAGGAAGTTAAAAATAAAATCGAAAGGATAGTAAATTATAAAAATTAAAACTTTTTTTAATATTTGTAAGTCGCAAAGCGGCGAAATCAATAGCATTGGGCAAAGCCCTATGAAATAAATAAAACAAAAAGGAGAGCCCTGAAAGGGCGAAATACATTAAAAAACTAATAATCAATTCATTAAAACCATTAAACATAAAATAAAAAAATAATTAAAATGGAAAATAAACTCAATATATCAATTTACAGTTTTTCTTACAAAAAAGGAGGAATCCCAACGGATAATTCTGGAAATGGTGGTGGTTTTGTATTTGATTGCCGAGGAATTCTAAATCCTGGAAGAATTGATGAATACAAACCTCAAACAGGAAACGACAAACCTGTGCAAGAATTTTTAGAAACAAAAACCGAAATGCCCAATTTTATTGGTCTCATCAAAGAATTGGTAAGCATCACGATTAACGATTATATTGCCAGAGGTTTTGATCATCTTCAGATTTCTTTCGGGTGTACAGGCGGGCAACACCGCAGTGTTTATTCTGCAATAAAATTGGGAGAATTTTTACAAGAAAAATATCCAGAATTGGTAAATGTAAGCGTAACACACAACGAACAACCTCAACTGAATTAATCAATGACAATTGATAAAATAGATTTCATTATCAATCATTTATCAATTATCTTTCATCAATTATGATAAAAAAAGCACTCATCTTTGCAGCCGGAAAAGGTACCAGACTGAAGCCTTTCACAGACAATCATCCAAAAGCTTTGGCGGTGGTAAATAATGTTCCTCTGTTAGAAAGAAATATTAAATTTCTTCAAAATTATGGAATTAACGATTTTGTAATTAATGTTCATCATTTTGGAGAACAAATCATTGATTTTTTACAAGAAAAAGAAAATTTTGGAGCAAAAATTGAAATTTCAGACGAAAAAAACGAACTTTTAGAAACGGGCGGTGGTCTAGTTTTTGCTAAAAAACACTTAGAAAACGAAGAAAACTTCCTCATTATGAATGCGGATATTCTTACAGATTTAAATATTACAGAATTTATAAAATTCCATCTTTCACATCAAAATGTAGCTACTTTAGCCGTTTCTGATAGAGTGAGTTCTAGAAAATTGATGTTTAATGAAGATATGATTCTGAAAGGTTGGGTAAATAAAACTACAGGGGAAACAAAACTGTCAGAATTCAACAAAAACTTTAAAGAATTAGCTTTCAGCGGAATACATTGTGTAAATTCTTCTATATTTGACAAAATAAAAAGAACTGGGAAGTTTTCTATAATGGAAGAATATTTAGATTTGATGTTCGAAAATCATATACAAGGATTTCAGCACAATGCAAAATTAATAGACGTAGGAAGACCAGAATCTGTAGTAGAAGCCGAAAAATATTTTAAATAGCTTTTTTACAGTTTTAAAAATTAAAAAAATTAGAAAATGATAGACGATAACACATCTGAAGAAAAAAGATTACAAGAAAGTTTCAGACAAAAAACTTGGGACGAAACCGTTACCAAAGACAGTTGGATGGTTTTTAAAGTAATGTCTGAATTTGTAGATGGTTACGAAAAATTAGCAAAAATAGGACCTTGTGTATCTATTTTTGGCTCTGCACGTTTGAAGCGCGAAGACAAATATTACAAAATGGCGGTAGAAATTGCTCAAAAAATTACAGAAATTGGTTTTGGAGTGATAACAGGTGGCGGACCAGGCATAATGGAAGCCGGAAACAAAGGTGCAAAAATGGGTGGCGGAAAATCTATCGGATTAAATATTGATTTACCTTTCGAGCAACATTTTAATGCGTATATCGACAAAAGTTATTCTATGGATTTTGATTACTTTTTTGTAAGAAAAGTAATGTTTGTAAAATACTCACAAGGTTTTATCGTTTTGCCGGGAGGGTTTGGTACTTTAGACGAACTTTCGGAGGCGTTAACATTAATTCAAACGCATAAAATTGGCAGATTTCCTATCGTTTTAATAGGAACTGAATTTTGGGGAGGTTTGCTAGATTGGTTTGCCAATACATTGCTCAAAAACGGTTTGATAAAAGAAGAAGACCTCGGTTTATTTACACTTGTAGATAGTGCGGAAGAGGCAGTTGCACACATCAAAGCCTTTTACGATAAATATTCAGTAAGTGTTAATTTTTAGATTTTGGCATAAGTTTTGACAATTTTTAATAAATTTGAAAATATATAATTTCTGAAAAGGGATTAAAAATTAGAAACAATGAAAAAAATAATAAGTATAATCGCAGTAGGATTAATTTTTGTAGCCATGAGTTTTACTTTGTCAGACTTCTATTCTTCTCTTACCAAAGTAGATTATGTAGAAGGCAGCAAAACGCTTAAATTTAGTACAAAACTTAATTCTGGACATATTTCTCAGGTTTTAAAAATAAATCCTAATACTACAGCTTTTGAAGCCGAAGTAAAAAAATATGTAAATAGCCACATAGACGTTTATGTAAACGGACAAAACAAAACGCTTACCTTTACTGGAAGCCAAGTAAATGGAGAAACCGTTTGGGTTTATTATGAAGCAAACGGAATTTCGGATATATCTAGTTTAAAAATTAAAAATAATATTTTGTTAGATGTATTTCCTAAGCAAATGAACTTGGTAAACATCGCATATAAAGGTTCACAAAAAAACATGACTTTTATGAAAGGAAAAGAAATAAACGAAGTTTCTTTCTAAAAAACAACAAGATAAATAATGAAGGCTACCTCAAAAAGGTAGTCTTTTTTTTGCTTAAGCCTTAAAAGTTAAAAGCAAATTAGCCATTTAAACCTCTTTATAATATTGCTGCTTTATGTCAAAATAATATTTTTCGAATCCATTAGAGATAAACAAAAACCCAGTTCCAAAAAATTGAAACCGGGTTATATAAATTGAAAGTATTATTTATTATTTTACACCTTTTACTTTAAAATTATCTATTTCCCAAGTAGAGGCGCTAGTTGTTGTAGATTTGTATTTGAAAGCAATTCTTACTTTTTGACCAAGATAATCATTCAAACTAACATTTCCAGAGTTAAAGAATCCCCATCCACCTGCTTGATCCAGAGGAATATTAATAGCTGTCCATGTAGTAGTTTTAACATCACCTGTATAATTGGTCGTAATATAAGTTTCTAATTTATCACCTGCAAAATTATAATCAGAATCTAAATTAACATATGCACTTTTATAGCCACTTAAATTAAGTTCTGGAGATATTAACCAATCTTCATTAGCAAAATTACCACTTGCATAACCTGTCATTTTAGCGTAATTATTTCCACTTGTAGTTGAAATAGTCCACACTTGATCCCCTGTGATATTAGCTGTTGACCAATTTCTTAATCCTATATCAAAAGCATCCCAATATATAATTTCCGAAGGTTTAGAGCCATCACATCTAGCACCATCTAAATCTGCATTTACTTGTTTAGGAATCCATAATTGATAAGTCCCATTAAAAATGCTCAAAATAGCATAGACATCCCCTTTTCCTTCATCTAGTTGAGCACCACCAAAATTACCTCTTCCATTGGTTCTAAGAATAATGCTATTTCCAGAACAATCAACCAAAGTTCTATTTGTAGTAGCTGTTCCGTCAGCATAAGTTTTACCAAGATCAGAGTCAATAAACTGTAAGCCTTTTATTTTAATCCATCTACCAACATCATCAGTAGTAAGATTAGCAATTGTTTTTTCTGTAGCTGTTACCGTTGTTACCGCTTCATTAGAATCATAGAAAAACTTATATACATCAGCTTCTGCAACCTGACCTATACTTGTACCATTTGGTTGTCCTAATTGGAATTCTCCATTATATTTACCAATGTATAAATTTTTCAGATTGACAATAACGTTCTTACCTACTTTAAATCTAGCATCTTGATACAAGTTCAACTTATTAATATTAATTCTAATACCTCCAGTAGCATCTTCTACATAAATATATTTATATAGATTAGCCGTCTCATCATTAGCTGTAACTTTAGCTTTTACATAGAAATTACCAGTAATTTGAGTAAAGTTACCTGTAGCATAAAGCTGTTTTACTTCCGCTACTGTTTTAGCTGTTGCTGTAGCATCTATAGTGCAAGGCTCTGCCGGAATACCATCTTTTCTAGGGAAATGACTCATTTCAACTAAATCTTTAACTTTATTAATAAATAACTGATAAGAAGAGTTATACTTGCTCAATATTCCTATGAAATCTCCTTTACCAGAAGGTAATTTTTGATTAGCAAAAGAAGCAAAACCACTATTTCTAACAACAACATTTGCAGTAGCAGGATTTGTATACGTCGCATCATTTAAAGCTCTATCTACAGTAAAACCACTTGGTGCATAAATAGAACAAAGTACCTTAGCATCAAACTCCGCATTAGGAATTTTAATTAAACATCCAATATATTGATTTTGGTCTGTGGCATTTCTAATTTGAGTTATTGTAAGCTCTTTAGGAACTATTGTAGCTTTTTCACTACATGATCTTACAATAGAGCTGAATACCATTTTTTCAGGAATTCTACCAAATTCAATCACATTATCGGCTTGATTAAGTCCATAATAGCCTAATTGCTTAACTCCACCGTACGTTCCCATTGCAAGGCCTTTTAATTTAATATACACTTTGTAACCTTGTGGATATTTTGCATACATACTTACCGCATCTGCACTAACTACTAAACCTTGCGTAGGATTAGAAGGAGAATCTTGAATATATAGATATTTATAAATATTACCTGATTCATCAGTTGATGATACATATCCTTCAATATATGCATTTTCTGTAAATGGTTGATTCTGGGATTTATTTTTAAGATCTGTTATAGACCATTTTACAAATTGATTATTAGGATCTGTAAAATAAGACTCGCTTTGGCATTGGTTGCCATTTGAATCTGGCGCAGAATATTCATCATCATGTACACATCCTGTAAGAAAAACAACAAGTGTAATAATGAAAATTCTTATGATTGAAAAAATTTTTTTCATAAATTATTTTTTTTTAAAATCTTAAATATACGTTTGCAAAATAGTTTCGTCCTCTATCGTACCATAGTTTTGGTCCGAAATAAGAAGTTGATCTATCCATATCTGCTAAAGCTTCAGGGAAATTTACAAGTCTCCCTTGTTCAAAACCTCCTGTAACATAGTTTCTATTATTAAGTATATTACTTACGCTTAAGCTAATTCCCATTCTATATT
>JADHED010002719.1_pt1 | contig 11697 bp, 11 predicted proteins | sample 8952041 | NCBI WGS metagenome assembly JADHED01 (sample SAMN16124423, study PRJNA663239) | bioreactor sludge metagenome | isolation source: sludge (control) | place: India:Bengaluru | collected 2018-09-08
CTAACTCCACGTTGAGCGTCAGCTTTCCATATGTCTGGGGGTCTGCAACGGGTCGAAAGCGATCGCAGAGTCAGGTGGCGACGACCGACCGCTCCCAGCCTGAGGGAGCCATTCGTCCTCGTCCAAATCGGGGCCCTTCAACTCCAAGCGCCCCCATCCCCTCACCTCTTCCGCATCCCCAGCCACACCACCGTCCCCACCACCACCAGCGCCCCCGCCACCTGCACTGCCGCGATGGCCTGGCCCAGGATGGCCCAGGCCAGCACCAGGGCGAAGACGGGTTCCACGTTCATGATGGCGGAGTTGCCCACCACGCCGAGCTTGGGCAGCACGGTGAACATGATGGTGAAGGCGGTGCCATAGAGGAAGGTCAGCGCCGCCAGCCCCCACCAACCCGGCACGGCGGTGGGGAAGTGAAAGCCGCCCTGGTAGCCCACGGCCGCCAGCGCCAGCACACCCACGATGGCCATGGTGGAGCAGGTGCGCACGCGGCCGTCCAGGTCGCTGGCCTCGTGCTGGGTGATCACCAGCGCCACGCCGAAGGTGGCCGCCGCCGCCAGCGCAAAGGCCACGCCCGCGCCGATGCGCCCCCACTGGCCGGCCGCGCCCAGGCCCGAGGCGGCGCCGAACACGTCCAGCGCCAGCGCCAGGCCCACCAGCATCACCGGCATGGCCACCAGCACCGCGCGCTCGGGCCGGTGCCCGTAAAACAGGCGCGCCCACAGCGCCGTCCACAACGGGTAGGTGTTGAAGGCCAGCAGGGCCAGCGCGACGGGCAGCCGCGCCACGGCCGAATACAGGCACAGGCTCTGCACGCCGATCAGCAGGCCGATGGCCGGCAGCGCACGCCGGTGCCGCGCCGTGAACGTGAGTGGCACCCGCTGCGCCAGCAGCAGCCCGGCCAGCACCAGCGCGGTGATGGCGCTGCGGAAGGTCACCGCCGTGGCCACGTCCACCCCGTTGTTGAAGGCCAGCCGCGCGGCCACGTGGTTGGCGCCCATCATCAGGGCGATCAGCAGCAGCGTGGCAAAGGCGGTGCCGGAGAGTTTGCGGGTGGGGTGGGTCATGCGGACGCTTGGGGTGTGGGGTCAGTCCAGGCCGGTCAAATGCGCCTGCGCGGCGACGGCCAGCCGTTCGTCGAAGGTGGCCAGGGGGCACTTCAGGTCGGCCGCGAGCCAGAGGTAGGCGGCATCGTAGGCGGAGAGCTGGTAGCGCTGGGCGAGGGCGACGGTGGCCAATGGGTCGATGGGGTGCAGCTCGATCGCCAGGCTGGCGGCTTCGCCCAGGCCGTTCAAGGCGTGGGCCTCGCCGCGGCGATGCTTCTTGAGCGCGACGTTGGCGATCTCGCAGTGCAGCAGGTGGGGGGCGTGAAGGGCGCGGCCGTGGATGTGGCCTTTGGCCGTTTCGAACCATTCCTCGCGGAAGACCAGGCCGGCGATCATGCTGCAGTCCACCACCAACGGTGGGCGTTCCAGGTAGGTGACCGGTGGTTCGGCGATGTGGAAAACCGGCGCCGGGTTCATCGACTGTCCCGGTCTTCGCGGATCAGGTCAATGCTGGAGACCTGGTCACGGATGGGCTCGGGGTACTTCGCTTTCAGCGCCGCCACCACCTGCTCCACCGTTTTCCAGCCCTGCCGCACGATGGGCCAGCCGCGTTTGTCGTAGCCGACGATACGCGGCGCACCCGGATTGGCGGGGTCCACGGGCGAAGTGGGTGCTTCCGTTTCCTGCTTCACGGCCTGTTCGACGATGGCCATCAGCTCGCCCTGCAGCGAGCGGTGGTTGCGCGCGGCGCGCTGGCGCAACGCTTCGGCCCAGGCTTCAGGCACGTCCTTGATGGAAAGATTTGGCATGGCGTGGCTCCGTTTTGGATCTGTGGCGCCATTGTGGAGCCATTTCGGAGTCGAAACAAGCGGCGCACCCCGGCCTCAATACAGCCCATGCACCTGCGCATGCACCCGCGCCAGGCCCAGCAGCGCGTCCGTGAAGGGGGTGGGCACGCCGGTTTTCTGGCCCAGTTCGCGCACCACGGTGACCAGCGCGTCCAGCTCCACCGGCTTGCCGGCTTCCACGTCTTGCAGCATCGAGGTCTTGAACGCGCCCAGCTTGCGGGTGATGGCGTGGCGGTCTTCGGGTTGCTGCTCGATGGGGATGCCGATGCGCGCGCCGATGGTCTTGGCTTCGAGCATCACGGCGCTGATGAAGCCGCGCACCAGGTCGTCGTTCAGGATGCGGTCGGTGGTGGCGCCGGTGAAGGCGCTGATCGGGTTGACCGTCATGTTGCCCCAGAGCTTGAACCAGATGTCTTTCTGGATCTGCGGCGACACGGTGGCCGCAAAGCCGGCGCGCTGCAGCAGCGCGGCCAGCGCCAGCACGCGGGGTGTTTCCCGGCCCGAGGGCTCGCCCACGATCAGCCCGTTGCCGAAATGGTGGCGGATCACGCCCGGCGCCTGCGACGCGCAGCTCGCGTGCACCACGCAGCCGACCACCTGGCCGGGGGGAATGGCGCGGGCGATCTCGCCGGTGGGGTCCACCGCCTGCAGCGCCGTGCCGGCCAGTGCGCCGCCAAAGCCTTCGAAAAACCACCAGGGCACGCCGTTCATGGCCGTGAGCACCACGGTGTCGGGCCCGATCAGCGGCGCGATGTGGCGCGCCACCGCCTGCATCGCCGGTGCCTTGACGGCCACGATGACGAGGTCCTGCACGCCCAGCGCGGCGGGGTCGCTGCTGGCGCGCACCGCGTGGGTGGTGGTGCCTTCGGCCTCCACAAGTTGCAGGCCGTGCTGTTGCAGCGCCGCCAGCGTGGCGCCGCGCGCCACCACGCTCACCGAGCAGCCCACGCCCGCCAGACGGGCCCCGAGCCAGCCGCCGATGGCGCCAGCGCCGTAGATGGCCACTTTTTGAATCATTTCTTGCTTCCTTCCAGCGTCATTCGGCCATGACGTGCTATCAATTTTTGTAACTGTCGTCGATCCGGTCCACCTGCCGCACCAGGGCGTCGAACACGTCGCGTCCGGCGCCGTGAGCGGGGTTGAACTGCAGCGCGTCGCGGGTGCACTTGGCGGCGATGGCCTCGGGCACCGGGATGGCGGCGCCCATGCTCAACGTGGCCAGCTGGATTTCGCAGGCGCGTTGCAGCGTCCAGAGGATGGCAAAGGCCTGCTCGAGCGTCTGGCCCCAGCTCAGCAGGCCGTGGTTGCGCAGGATGATGGCGGGTTTGTTGCCCATGCTGGCCAGCACGCGCGGGCCTTCCTCGGCGTGGATGGTGATGCCTTCGAACGGGTGGTAGGCCACCATGTCGTGCAGTTGGGCGCTGTAGAAGTTGCTCTGGCTCAGGCCGCCCTGCAGCGACGCCACCGCCACGCCGGCGGTGGTGTGGGTGTGCATCACGCAATGTGCGTCCTCGATGCCGCCGTGGAGGGTGCTGTGCAGCGTGTAGCCGGCCGGATTGATCGGCCAGGGCGAGCCGTCGAGCACGTCGCCGGCCAGGTTGATCTTGACCAGGTTGCTCGCAGTGACCTCGGTGTAGTGCAGGCCGAAGGGGTTGATCAGGAACTGTTTCTCCGCACCGCTCACGCTGGCCGGCAGGCGCAGCGTGATGTGGTTGTAGATCATCTCGGTCCAGCCGAGCAGGGCGAAGATGCGGTAGCAAGCGGCCAGGCGCACGCGGGCGGCTTGCTCGTCGGGGTGCCAGTCCGACAGCGGGCGCACGGCGGATGGCGAAGGCGAGACACGGGACATGGGATTTCCTCGGATGTTGGGCAAAGGGGGACGGGTTCAGGGTTCGTCGCGCAGCCAGGTGACGGCGCCGGAGTGCGTCACCGCGCCCTGGCAGCTCGGGCGCACGGTCAATGCGTATTTCTCCAGCAGGCCGCCCTGCGGTGCCGCCGCGGGTGCGGTACGTTGGGTCAGCCGCTGGCGGATCTCAGCGTCTGTCAGCTCCACGCTGATGCTTCGCGCCTCGGGCCGGGCGTCGATGGCGATCAGGTCGCCGTCGCGCAGCGCCGCGATCGGGCCGTCGCAGGCGGCCTCGGGCCCGGCGTAGCCGATGCACAGGCCGCGTGTGGCGCCGGAAAAACGCCCGTCGGTCAGCAGCGCCACCTGGTCGCCCATGCCCTGGCCATACAGCAGCGCGGTGATGCCCAGCATCTCGCGCATGCCGGGGCCGCCCCGGGGGCCCTCGTTGCGGATCACCAGCACGTCGCCGGGTCGGTAGTCCATCGCCTGCACGGCGGCCTGGGCGTCTTCCTCGGACTCGAACACCCGCGCCGGGCCCCGGTGCACCAGCGTCGTGAGGCCGGCGGTCTTGAGCAGCGCACCCTCCGGGCACAGGTTGCCCTTGAGCACCGCCAGCCCGCCGTCGCGGCTCAGGGCCTGTTCCACCGCCCGCACCACGCGGCCGTCGGGCGCGCCGGCGTCGGCGAGTTCCTCGGCCAGGGTGCGCCCGGTCCAGGTCAGCGTGTCACCGTGCAGGTGGCCGCCGCGCAGCAGCTCCTGGAGGATGACGGCGGTGCCGCCGATGCCGTGCACGTCGCGCGCGAGGTAGCGCCCGCCCGGGCGCAGGTCGGCGATCAGCGGTGTGCGGGCGAACACTTGCGCCACGTCATCGAGGTGGAAGCGGATGCCGGCTTCGTGCGCGATGGCCGGGATGTGCAAGGCCGCGTTGGTGGAGCCGCCCGTGGCCGAGACCACGGCGCAGGCGTTTTCCAGCGCCTGGCGGGTGACGATGTCGCGCGGCAGCGGGGCATCGCCCAGGACCGCGGCCATCAACTGGCGGCCGGCCCGGCGCAACAGGGGGGCTCGCTCGCTGTAAACCGCCGGCACCATGCTGGAGCCGATGGGCGCCAGGCCCAGCGCTTCCGAGACCATGCCCATGGTGTTGGCGGTGAACTGCCCTGCGCAGGCGCCGGCCGTGGGCAGGCAGCTGCGGCCGATGAGGTCCAGCTCTGCCAGGGTGGCGCGGCCCGCGATCACCTGGCCGATGGTCTCGTAGGTGTCGACGATGTTGAGTTCGCGCCCATCGGGCCCCGGCAGGCGGCCCGGCAGCGCCGAGCCTCCGTGCACGAACACGCTGGGCACGTTGCAGCGCACCATGCCCATCATCAGGCCGGGCAGGTTCTTGTCGCAGGCACCGATGCCAAAGATGCCGTCCCACTGGTGACCACGCACCGAGGCCTCGACGCTGTCGGCGATCAGCTCGCGCGAGATCAGCGAGAACCGCATGCCCGATTGCGCCATCGTCAGCCCGTCGCTCACCGACACCACCGGGCACTCGTGCGGCGTGCCGCCGCCGGCATAGACGCCGGTCTTCGCGTGCTGGGCCTGTTCGCGCAGGTTCAGGTTGCAGGGGCTCATTTCGCCGCCGGTGTGGAACACGCCGATGTGCGGCCGCTCGATGTCCTCGTCGTCCTGCCCGAGTGCCCGCAGGAAGCTGCGCGTGGTGGTGCGCAGCGTGCCGTCGTAGAGCGTGGCCGAGCGGAACCGGCGCGGCTTGGCGGGGTCGGTCATGGTCGCGGTCGGTGCTGTCAGTACACGCTGCCCTTGGGCGCGGCGGGTGCCGGCGCCTGCTTGAACTTGGCGGCCAGGGCGCGGGTCTGGCGCACCAGGATGCCGGTGTCCAGACCCACCGCCACGAACACCGCGCCCAGGGCCAGGTAGTGGCGCGCCTGCGCCTCGTCGCTGGTCAGGATGCCGGGCGCCTTGCCGGCCCTGAGGATGCGCGCGATCGCGTCTTCGATGGCGGCCTGCACGTCTGGGTGGTTGGGGTCGCCGACATGGCCCAGCGAGGCCGACAGGTCGGCCGGGCCGATGAACACGCCGTCCACGCCCGGCGTGGCGGCAATGGCGTCCAGATTCTGCAGCGCGGTGCGCGTCTCGGCCTGCACCAGCAGGCACACGCGTTCGTTTGCCTCCTTCACATAGTTCGGGTAACGGCCCCAGCGCGAGGCGCGCGCGCCCGCCATGCCGCGGATGCCGCCCTGGCCGTCGTCCTGCGGGTAGCGACAGGCGCGCACCAGCTGGGCCGCCTGCTCGGCGGTGTCCACCATGGGCACCAGCAGCGTCTGCGCGCCAAGGTCGAGGTACTGCTTGATCAGGGCCGTGTCGCCCACCGGAACCCGGGCGATGGCATGGCTGGCGGGGTAGGCGGCAATGGCCTGCAATTGCGCGAGGATGTCGGTCAGGCCGTTGGGCGCGTGCTCGCCGTCGATCAGCAGCCAGTCGAAGCCGGCGCCGGCGCAGATTTCGGCGCCGTAGGCATTGGCCAGACCGAGCCACAGGCCGATCTGGGGTTCGCGGCGCAGGATGGCGTTCTTGAAGGCGTTGGCAGGGGTTTGCATGGGAGACCTCGAGGGTTGCTGGGTGGAGCTCAGACAAAACGGAATTGCAGGCGGCCGAGCGCGCCGTAGTCGGCGTCGAACACGTCGCCGGCCTGCGCGGGCACCGGGCGGGTGAACGAGCCGGCCAGCACGATCTGCCCGGCCCGCAGCGATTCGCCCCAGGGCGCGAGCTTGTTGGCCAGCCAGGCGATGCCGATGGCCGGGTGGCCCTGCACGCCGGCGGCCAGGCCGGTTTCTTCCACCACGCCGTTCTGGCGCAGGATGGCGCCGCACCAGGGCAGGTTGGTGACGTGCGGGTCGACCTTCTCCGCACCGACCACGATGCCGGCGTTGGCCGCGTTGTCGCTGATGGTGTCGAACACCTTGCGCATCACCTTGCTGTGGCGGTCGAACTGCTCGATGCGCGCGTCGATGATCTCGATGGCTGGCGTCACGTAGTCGGTGGCGGCCAGCACCTGCTCCACCGTCACGTCGGGGCCCTTCAGGGGGGCCCGGAGCACGAAGGCCAGCTCCACCTCCACGCGCGGCGCGATGAAGCGCGCGGTGGGGATGTCCAGCACCTGGCCCGGTGTGCAGGTGAACCGCATGTCGTCCAGCAGCGTGCCGTAGTCGGGCTCGGTGATCTGGCTGGCCTGCTGCATGGCGCGCGAGGTCAGGCCGATCTTGTGGCCGATGACGCTGCGGCCCTCGGCACGCTTGAGGTCCATCCAGGCGCGGCTGATGCGGTAGCCGTCTTCGATGGTCATGCCGGGGTAGCGTCTGGAGAAGTGCTCCACCTGCACGCGGGTTTTTTCGGACTGGTGCAGCTCGGCGGCGAGCTGGCGGATCAGGGTGTCGTCAAACATGGGGCTTGGGGCTGGGCTTGCCGAAGAGGGGATGCAGGTTGCTGTGCTTGGCGTCGAAGACCTCGTGGCCTTCGTCGATCTGCAGCGTCACGCCGATGTGCCGGCGGCTGAACACCGGCTGGAAGTGCGCCTTGGTCGCCATCAGCAGGGCGTCGCCCACGCGTTTGTGCGTGGCGGGCGTGCGCCCGCGCGCCATGCGCAGGTTCAGGTACACGAAGGCGTAGTCGCCCGGGTCATCGAAGTCGCCGCCGGCCGCGCGCCCGGCCGCGCCGCCGTCCGACACCGCATGGTGCGGCGCGGGGTAGGCCAGGACGCGGGTGCCGCCGGGTGGAAACACCGGCTGGCCCGTGTCGTCGTGCGCGGCCAGCATGGTGTCGGCCAGGCTGCGGCACAGCGCCGTCATGTCGGTCTCGGCGTCGAGGTTGCCGGTGTAGAGGATGACGAGATGGGGCATATTCAGAGTCGGGTCGCAACGGAGGTGTAGCCGTCGGCCCGTGAGGCCTGCGCGGCCGGGATGGCGCGGCCGTCCTGCGGCGTGACCGGGAACACCGCGTTGAGCTGGCCGGTACCCGAAGCGCCGAAGTAGGGCGTCACGATCTCGGCCGCGCCGTCGTAGGCCGACCAGCCCAGCGCGCCCAGCAGCATGGCGGTGTCGTGCATGAAGCCTTCGCCGTGGCCCTTGCTCGCGTACTCGGGCAGCATCTCGCAGAAGTCCTTCCACTCGCCGGCTTGCCACATCTCGATCACGCGCCGGTCGAGGTTCTCCAGGAACGGGCTCCAGATCTTGAAGGCGTATTCGGGCGCCAGACCGTTCTGGGCAAAACGGTGCGACAGCGAGCCGCTGGCGAAGAAGGCCACCGTGCCGTCGTAGTGCTCTTCGATGGCGCGGCGCATCGCCCAGCCCAGGCGCGCGCTGTCGTTGAGGTAGTGCACGGTGCACAGGGCCGAGACCGAGACCACCTTGAAGTGCTGGTCGGTGTTCATGTAGCGCATGGGCACCAGCGTGCCGTATTCGGGGTCCAGCGTGGTGGCGTGGTGCGCGAGCGTCTCCACCCCGTGTTCGTTGCAGACCTTGGCCAGCAGCTGCCCGAGCGCCGGGTTGCCGGGAAACTCGAACGGCATGTTGGCGATGAAGTGCGGCAGCTCGTTGCTGGTGTACAGGCCCTTGAAGTGGGGCGCGCAGTTGATGTGGTAGTTGGCGTTGACCAGCCAGTGGGTGTCGAACACCACGATGGTGTCGACCCCGAGCGCGCGGCAGCGCCGCCCGATCTCGATGTGGCCGTCGATGGCGTCGCGCCGCGTGCCCCGGCGCGGGCCGTCGAGCTCGCTCAGGTACATCGAGGGCACGTGGGTGATCTTGGCGGCCAATGCAAGCTTACCCATGGTGGGCTCCTTTCAGGTGTTCGTGTGTGCCCATGGTGGTTCTCCGGGTGGTCAGGTGTCCAGCGTGATGCCGGCCTTGCGGATCACGGCCGCGTATTGCTCGATCTCGGCACGGATGAAGGCCGCGAACTGCTCGGGTGTGCCCGACAGCGAGGCGATGCCGCCCTTCTGAAAAGCCTCCACCACGGGCGGGCTGGCCAGCGCCCGGTTGACCTCGGCGTTCATGCGGTGTACCACGGCGTCCGGGGTGCCGCCGGGCGCGAGCAGGCCGTTCCACGAGTTCGACACGATGGCCACGCCCTGCTCGGTGAGTGTGGCGATGTCGGGCGCATGGGTCGAACGTTTGGCGGTGGCCATGCCGACGGCCACCAGCTTGCCGCTCTGGACGTGGCTGCGGAACTCGGGCCAGTTGCCGAACATCAGCGTGACCTGCCCGCCCAGCAGGTCGGTCAGTGCGGGCGCCTGGCCCTTGTACGGCACGTGCACCAGCTCGACACCCATCTGCTGCGCCAGCGCGGCGCCCGACAGGTGGGCCGAGGTGCCGTTGCCGAACGAGGCGTAGCTCAGCGCCGCGCCGCTCTTGCGCACGGCGGCGCGCAGGTCCGCCACCGACCGGATGCCGCTGCCCGGGTGGGTGGCCAGCACGTGTTCAGACATGCCCATCAGCGCCACGGGGCGCAGGTCTTTCAACGGGTCGTACGGCAGCTTCTTCACCAGCGTGACGTTGGCGGCGAAGCTGTTGGCCACGGTGACGAAGCTGCTGCCGTCGGGCGGGGACTTGGCCACGTTGTCCACACCGATCACGGTGCCCGCGCCGGGCTTGTTCTCCACCACGATGGGCTGGCCCAATGCCTTGGCCACTTCGGTGCAGACCAGTCGCGTGACGAAGTCGGTGGTGCCGCCGGGCGGAAAAGGCACCACCACGCGCAAGGGGCGGGTGGGCCAGGCCTGCGCGTGCAGCGCCGTGGGCAGTGCCGCGAGGGCCGCGGCCGCACCGGTGGCCTGCAACAGTCGGCGACGGGTGAGCGGATGCTTGGGCGGGGTCATGGTCGGATGTCTTTCAGAAGTGGACATGCACCGGCGGCGTCAGGCGCCGTCACCGAGCGTCACGGCCGGTTGCGGGGCGGTGTTGACCCGCAGCGAGAACACATCCGGGCGGGCGTAATGGCCCACCGCGTCGAAATCCATCTGGGCCTGGGGGATGAGGTCCAGATCGAGTTCGGCGGTGAGCAGCGCGTCTTCGTTGAACACCGGCCCGGCGAGCGTGCGGCCCAGCGGGTCGACGATCAGGCTCCCGCCGCGCATCAACACGCCGTCGGCGGAATCGGGCAACGCGTTGTGTAGCTGCGCGTCAGGAAACTGCGCGCGGCGCAGGTGCTGGCAGGCCGACAGCACGAAGCAGCGGCCCTCCAGCGCAATGTGGGTCATGGTCGACGCCCAGGTGTCGCGGTCGTCGGCGGTGGGCGCGCAGTAGATCGTCACGCGCTGCTGGTACATGGCCATGCGCAGCGCGGGCATGTAGTTCTCCCAGCAGATCACCGCGCCGAGCCTGCCCCAGGGCGTGTCCACCGCCTTGAGCGTGGAGCCGTCGCCGAAACCCCAGACCAGGCGCTCCAGCGCGGTCGGCATGAGCTTGCGGTGCTTGCCCAGGACCTGGCCCTCGGGCCCGAGGTAGACCACGGTGCAGTACAACGTGCCGCCGTCACGCTCGATGATGCCCACGACCACATGCAGCCGGTGCTGCGCGGCGGCCTGGGCCAAGGCCGCGATCTCGGGCCCGTCCACCGTGACGGCCGCGTCGAAATAGTGCTTGTACTCGGCGCGGCCCTGCGGTGTGCGCGCGCCCAGGTAGATGTGGAAGTCCGCGCCCTTGGGGTAGCCGCCGATGTAGGCCTCGGGGAAGACGATGAGTTGCGCGCCCTGGGCGGCGGCCTGCGCCATGAGCGCCAGCGCGCGCTCGACGGTGGCGGGCGTGTCCAGCAGGACGGAGGCGGTCTGGGCGACGGCGGCGATCAGTTTCATGGTGACTCCTCAGACGCCCCAGTGGGGGATGTGGTGGCTGCCCAGCGACACCGCCACGTTCTTGGGCTCGCAGAACACTTCGTAGCTCCAGGTGCCGCCTTCGCGGCCGGTGCCGCTGGCCTTGGTGCCGCCGAAGGGCTGGCGCAGGTCGCGCACGTTCTGGCTGTTCACAAAGCACATGCCGGCCTCGATGGCGGCGGCCACGCGGTGCGCGCGGCCGAGGTTTTCGGTCCAGACGTAGCTGGACAGGCCGAAGGCGATGTCGTTGGCCAGTTCGATGGCGTGGGCTTCGTCACGGAACGGAATCAGGCAGGCCACCGGGCCGAAAATTTCCTCCTGCGCGATGCGCATGCGGTTGTCCACGTCGGCGAACACGGTGGGCCAGACGTAGTTTCCCTGCCGTACCCGCTCGGGCAGCTCGGCGGCGTAGCGCGGCTGCTCCAGCCCGCCGCACAGCAGCGTGGCGCCCTCTTTCGGGCCGAGTTCGATGTAGCTGCGCACCTTGGCGAGGTGGGCCTTCGAGATCATCGGCCCGACGATGGTTTTTTCGTCGAGCGGGTCGCCCACGGTGATGCGCCGCGCGCGGTCCACGAACTTTTCCGCGAAGTCGGCGTAGATGTTTTGCTGCACCAGGATGCGGCTGCCGGCGGTGCAGCGCTCGCCGTTGTTGGAGAAGATCATGAAGATCGCCGCGTCCAGCGCGCGGGCCTGGTCGGCGTCGTCGAAGATCACGAACGGGCTCTTGCCGCCGAGCTCCATGCTGAACTTCTTCAGCCCTGCGGTCTTGACGATGCGGTTGCCGGTGGCGGTGGACCCGGTGAAGCTGATCGCGCGCACGTCGGGGTGGGCGCACAGCGGCTCACCCGCCGACTGGCCGAAGCCGTGCACGATGTTCAGCACGCCGGCCGGAATGCCGGCTTCGAGTGCCAGCTCACCCAGGCGTGCGGCCGTGAGTGGCGAGAGCTCGCTCATCTTCAGCACCGCGGTGTTGCCGAAGGCCAGACACGGCGCGACCTTCCAGGTGGCGGTCATGAAGGGCACGTTCCAGGGGCTGATCAGCGCGCACACGCCCACCGGGTGGAACAGCGTGTAGTTCAGGTGCGTGGG
>JADHED010002720.1_pt1 | contig 11697 bp, 8 predicted proteins | sample 8952041 | NCBI WGS metagenome assembly JADHED01 (sample SAMN16124423, study PRJNA663239) | bioreactor sludge metagenome | isolation source: sludge (control) | place: India:Bengaluru | collected 2018-09-08
CTTTTACGGCGTATCTTAGCGGACTTAGAAATTATCTTTTCAGCAAGAAAGTTCATGTGATGACCGTAAAACCGGGTTTTATGGAAACAAAAATGACCGAAGGATTGCCTTTAAATCCAAAATTAACGGCGAAACCAAAACAAGCTGCAGAATGTATTTACAAAGCATATAAAAAACAAAAAAATGTAGTTTATGTTTTGCCAATTTGGAGAATTATAATGCTTATTATTCAGCATATTCCTGAATTTATTTTTAAAAAATTGAAACTTTAAAATATTTTTTAGTGAATAATTTTCAATCACTAAGAATCAATCGTCATTTATGAAAAAACTTTATCTTTTTGATTTTGATGGAACGCTTACCTATCAAGACACTATGTTTTTGTTCTTGAAGTATTATAACCCCGAAAAATATTTTTGGAGTTTTTTGAAGCATATTCCCGTTTTTATCTTGGTAAAGCTGAAATTGATGGATGCAGAATTGGTAAAAAAAAGCTTTATTGCTTCAATTTTAAAATGCGAAAGAGAAATAAAAATCAATAGAAAAGTGATTTCTTTTTTTGAAGAGTATTATCCTCAGATTATAAGAAAATCTGCTTTAGATTTTTTAGAAACAATCGATAGAAATCATACCACGTGCTATCTTGTAACTGCTTCTCTAGATATTTGGGTAAAGCCTTTTGCCAAGAAAATGGGTATGATTTTACTTTCCACCGAAGCAAAATTTATTGATGGAGTTTACACAGGAGACTTCAATACCAAAAATAATAATGGCGAAGAAAAAGTAAAACGTATAAAAGCGCAGATTTCTAACGAAAAATTTGATAAAATTATCGCTTTTGGAGATACTTCTGGTGATAAGCCAATGTTGAGCTTCGCTCATGAAGGTCATTTTCAATTTTTTAACTAATTTTGCACTTTGAATTTAAACTTTAATAATTAAGATTTTACAATAAGTCTTAATTAAAATTCTTTATAATGGAAAAAATATATTTAGATAATGCAGCTACAACGCCTATTTTAGACGAAGTAATAGATGCGATGGTAGCAGTGATGAAGACTAATTATGGCAATCCTTCTTCTACACACAGTTTGGGACAAGAAGCTAAAACGATTTTAGAAGAAAATAGAAGGTTAATCGCTAATGAATTACATGTTTCACCAGCCGAAATTATCTTTACGTCTTGCGGTACAGAATCAAATAATTTGATTATTAAATCTGCTGTGGAAAACTTAGGCGTTGAAAGGATAATTACTACAGAAATAGAACATAAATGCGTTTATGAGGCTGTTTTGGAAGTGAAAAATAGGATTGGAGTAGAAGTAGTTTATCTAAAATTAAATGAAAAGGGAGATGTAAATTTAGATGAATTAGAAGCACTTTTAAAATCATCAAATAAAGTTACATTAGTTACATTAATGCACGCTAACAACGAAATTGGTAATATTCTAGATTTAGAAAAAACTGCCAAAATTTGTAAGGAAAACAATGCATATTTACATTCGGATACTGTGCAGACAATGGCGCATGTAAAGCTTGATTTCTCTCAAATTCCGGTAGATTTTGCAAGTTGTAGTGCTCATAAATTTCATGGCCCAAAAGGTGCTGGATTTGCCTTTATAAGAAAAACAACGCACCTTAGAGCTCAAATTCATGGTGGTACGCAAGAAAGAAGTTTGAGAGCAGGAACTGAAAATGTGGTTGGGATTGCAGGTCTTGGTAAAGCTTTCGCTATTTCGATAGATCATATGGAGCAATTTTCTGCTCAAATTCAAGAAGTAAAAGATTATGCAATTGCTCAACTTACAGAGAAAATTCCAGGTATTCTTTTTAATGGAAGATGTACAGAAAAGGAGAATAGTCTTTATACACTTTTAAGCCTTTCTTTACCTTCTATGAATCCGTTAATAGGGCTGCAATTAGATATTAAAGGAATTGCGGTCTCGCAAGGTAGTGCTTGTAGTTCTGGGGCTGCCAAACCGTCATCTGTTCTGTCAAAAATTCTTACAGAAGAGGTTCAGCAAAGCACAACACCACTTAGAGTTTCTTTCTCCCATCAAACTACAAAACAAGACATAGATGTGCTTGTAGAAGCCTTAGTAGAGATATTAGGATTATAGATAATCAATATATTTTGCATAGACAATAATTTTATGATTTTGGCAAGAATATTGTAAATTTGTACCGTAAAATAAGATTAAAAATTAAAAACAAATTAAAATATTATAAAAGTTATGGCAGTAGAAATAACAGACAGCAATTTTCAAGATTTAGTATTAAATTCAGATAAACCAGTATTGGTAGATTTTTGGGCAACATGGTGTGGTCCATGTAGAATGCTTGGTCCAATCATTGAAGAACTTCATGGTGATTATGACGGAAAAGCTTTAGTAGGTAAAGTAGATGTAGATAACAATCAACAAATCGCAATGCAATTTGGAATTAGAAATATCCCTACCGTTTTAATTTTTAAAAACGGAGAAGTGGTAGATAAATTTGTAGGAGTAGCACCTAAGGCAGCTATTGCTGAGAAATTAAATGCATTTTTGTAAAATATATATATTGAAAATGAATGCTTTCCGCTTTGGGAAGCATTTTTTTTGCGAAAATATTTGCAGGAATCAATAAAAGTTGTAATTTTGCAACCACGAAAAACGAACAACGTTCTTTAAAGAAAAATGATCCGGTAGTTCAGTTGGTTAGAATGCCGCCCTGTCACGGCGGAGGTCGCGGGTTCGAGTCCCGTCCGGATCGCATAAGTTTTATCAATTTACTTCAAAAAAATTGATCCGGTAGTTCAGTTGGTTAGAATGCCGCCCTGTCACGGCGGAGGTCGCGGGTTCGAGTCCCGTCCGGATCGCAAGCAGAAATGCAAATTATTACAAAACCCTTTAAATCTTGTGATTTAAAGGGTTTTTATTTTTGCTCAAACTGCAGATTTCGGTAATTATTTTCAAAAATAAGGGGTCAAATTCGGGGTCTCTAAATTTTTTGAAAAAAAGGGACACCTATTTTTTTTAGAATTTTAGTCCGGATTTTACGACCTTTTTTTGAAATGAAAAATCAAACTCAAAAAAGAGGTGTCCCTAAAGAAAAAGGACACCGAATTCTCAAAAAAATGGGACACCAAATCTCTCTTAAAGCCATTCAATAGGGCGTTTACGAATTGAACATCTTGTAGGTAAAAAACAACACAATTATTTTTAATCTATAAGTCACCACTATGAACACAAAGCTTTCAATCCTCTTTTATATCAAGAGAGCAAAAACAACATCCCAAGGAAAATCCCCAATTTATTTGCGTGTAACTGTTGACAGCAAAAGAACAGAATTTAGTATCAAAAGATTTGTTGAAACTCATAAATGGAGTTCTGAACAAAACAAAATGAAAGGTAATTCCGAAGAAGCAAGAACAATCAACACTTATCTGGATATATTAAAATCTCGAATTTACGAGATACAAAAGGATTTAATACACTTTGGGAAGCTTGTCAACGGAGAAGTAATAAAAAACATTCTTTTGGGGGTAAATGAAAGAAAAAGAACACTCATTCCAATCTTTGAAGAGCACAATGATAGAATGAAAGCACTTATTGGAAAAGAGTTTGCAAAAGGTACATACACGAGATACAAAACTTGCCTAAGTCACACCAAAGAATTCTTACACTGGAAGTATAATGGTTCAGATATTGAAATTGAGGAAATAGACCATGCTTTTATAAGTTTTTTGCTAATATTAAGACCTAAACCTGTTCCTTTTTTTTAGAAACGCTGTATGGAAATATTGGTCGAATATTTTAGAATGATATTCTTTTAGAATACTTTGTACAGAATCGGTTACGGAAAATAGAAATTTACAATAATAATAATAGATTATTTATAATTTTATGTTAATTTTTTATAAATTAGCTAAAAATTATTTCAATGATTTATTTTAAAATAAAAAAATATTGTTTTATTTTTTTTATTATTGGAACTTTGTTTTCCTGTAAAAAAACTGATTCTCATCCTGATATTAATGAGAAACTTTTGCGAATATTAGATGATAAAATAAAGCACAAAAAATATTATGAAATTAAGAAAAAGAATCATATTCAAAAGTTAAAAAAAGAGGCTCTGCTATACAAAAATAATGATAGCATATCTTATCATCTTAATTATCTTATTGTAGAAGAATATCTAGGTTATCAATGTGATTCTGCTTATATATATTCTGATAAGAATAAAGAAATAGCCATCAGGAATAATAACGAAATTTGGTTATATAAAAATTTATTACAAAGATCAGTATTACTATCTACCACTGGGTTATTTGTGGAATCGAAAGAAATTTTGGATCATATAAATCCTGAAGCCCTACCTTCACCATTAAGATTTTCTTATAATTCTGCTTATGAGTGCCTTTATTCTAATCTTTCTGATTACAGTGGAGGAGATAGTCCTTATAATAAAATTTACAAAAATAAATTGGCAGATTATTACAATTCTGCATATAAGGCTCTAAAGCCTGGTGATCCATTTTATTACTTATTTCTAAGTCATAAAAATAGAATAGAAAATAATTGGTCTCAAGCAGAACAAAATGTAAATAAGTTTTTAGAAACTACTCATCCAGGAACAAGGCTTCATGCGATAGGGAGCTTTTGTAAAGCAGTTATAGATGCTAAACTAGGTAATATAGAATCTCAGGAAAGATGCTTGATATATTCTGCAATCTCTGATATAGAATCTTCTACTAAAGAAAATAGGTCTATGCAAGATTTGGCAAGTATTTTATATCAGAAAGGAGAAACTGACAGAGCATATAAATATATACAATCTTCTCTAGAAGATGCTAATTTTTATAATGCAAGGTTCAGAAATATACAAATAAGTAAAGTGCAGCCTATTATTGAAGAGACTTATCTTCAAACTATAAATACCCAAAATAAACAATTGAGATGGTCTATCTTTTTAATTAGTATTCTATTTGCAGGACTTGGTATTACAATGTATTTTATTTACAAACAACTTAAAATGATTGCTAAATCAAGAAATGAGCTTTCTAATACCAATTCTGTTTTAAAATCATTAAATAATAAATTAGATGAAGCCAATCATATAAAAGAGGAGTATATTGCATTTTTTATTAGACAAAACTCAAATTATTTAGAAAAATTTGAAAGATATAAAAAGCTAATTTCCATTAGATTATCCACAGGTCAGTTAGATAAATTATCAGCAATGGTTAATGATAAAAAAAATGAGGAAATGGATTTGAATGAATTATATCATAATTTTGACCAAGCATTTTTAAGAATATATCCAAATTTTGTAAATGAAGTAAACAAGCTTTTAAGAAAAGAAGATGTGTATAACTTAAAAGAGGGAACTCTTAATACAGAGCTTAGAATTTTTGCACTCATTAGACTTGGTATTAATGATACGAATCAAATCTCAGAGTTTTTAAGATATTCTTTACGAACAATTTACAATTATAGGAGTAAGGTAAAGGCTAAATCGGTGATTGAAAATGATGAATTTGAAGCTAAAATTATGCAAATAGGGTCTATTATTACATCATAGCGTTTACTTTTTTATATAAAGGTTTATTTTTTAAGTAATTGATTTTCTGTATTTTTATTTATTTTTTTTTATAAATTATTTACCTAAAGCTTACAATTCTAAATTGTGAGCTTTTTTCTTGCTTTAAGGGAAATATATTAGCAGTACGTAATTAACATTTCGTTAACATACGATTGGTTTAATATGCTAGATATTTCACATTATGAAAAAACATTATTTTTTTAAAATCATTAGTTGTATTATTCTTTTTTTATTTTCAGCTAATCATTCTTACAAATCTCAAAATCCTTACAAAGCACCTCTCTATTGGAATCCTTATGAATATCATATTACGAGAGAAATGGCAGGTGTTCAGGATAATTATCTTAGTGAACAAGCGTTATCTGATAACATTAATTGGCTAGAACAAAACCTAAAATCTTATGGATATAATATGGTTTGTATGGACGGATGGGGAGATACAAGTCAAATTAATGAAAATGGCTATAGAAAAAGTCATTCATCTCATTGGCAGCATGATTATGCATGGTGGTCACAATATCTACAGAGTAAAGGTATGACGCTTGGAATGTATGAAAACCCTCTTTGGCTACACGTAGATGCTAATGATACTACCAAAAAAATTGTCGGAACTAATATTAACGTTTCATCTCTTTTGGATCCTGCAGAGGAAACTATGTGGTTCAAATGGGTACAGGTTGACAGGCCTGGTGCTGAAGAGTATGTAAAAGGCTATGTGAAATATTATGCCGATATGGGAATCAAATATCTGCGTGTAGATTTTCTCTCGTGGTTTGAGTCTGGATATGACAGAAACCTGGGAACAGTAGGCCCACAAAGAACAAAAGCTCAATATGAAAAAGCTTTAAGATGGATGCGTGAAGCCTGTGATGCAAACGGGGTATATTTGAGTTTAGTAATGCCAAATCTTTTTAATACAGCAGAATTAGAAAAACAATATGGTCATCTTTTTAGAATTAATGAAGATGCTGGCGAAGGTACTTGGTATAAATTTAGTGATAAAGACAGAGGTCATCGTTTTAATACTTGGTCACAATATGCCAATGCATTTGATGGATTTATCTATTGGTCTCAGGTAACGGGAAGTAATAAAGTTCAATTAGATGGAGACTTTCTTAGAATCAATACTTTTGCAAACGATACAGAAAAACGAAGTGTAATCTCATTGAATATTCTAGCTGGGGGTCCTGTTACAATTGCCGATCAATTTGATACCATCGGGAATGACCTTTGGTTATACCAAAATACAGAATTATTAGAACTGAATACTGCAAAATTTGTTGGAAAACCCCTTAGTAATGATCCTACAAGTGCTAACAGCCAAACCTGGCGGGGACAGCTGAGCAACGGCGACTGGATCATCGGTTTTTTTAACAGAGAAACAACACCTCAGGTCCGTTCTATGAACTTCCTCACCCAACTTGGGATTACAGGACAAGTAATGGTAAGAGATCTTTGGCAGCATGCTAATTTGGGTAAAATGAGTGACATATCTGTTACGGTTCCACCACACGGTTCTGTAATTCTTAAGTTAATCAAAAACTCATCAGAAACTTGTAACAGCCAAACCATCACCTTCCCAACAATTCCTAATAAAAATGCAAACGATCCTGCATTTTCTCCAGTGGCAACATCTTCTGCTGGACAGCCTATAGTATATGAAGTTAATGCAGGTCCTGCTACAATTGTTAACAACCAAGTGCAATTGAATGGATATAACGGTACAGTTTATCTACAGGCAAAGCAAGGTGGTGGTAATGGTTTCTGTGCAGCTATACCACAGCTTCAAAGCTTTAATGTAACTGGTGGGCACAATACACAAATGTATGTTGGTGGTACTTATAATAACTGGAACATGAAATCTATGATAATAGAAAATAATATTTGGAAACTCAAAAATCAAGTCTTTCTTGCTGGAAACTATGAATTAAAATTTGCGAACACAAACAACTTCACAGGTCAGGATTGGGGCAGTGCCAACGGACTTTCTAGTACAGCACAGCAAACAACAGGTGGCGGCTCTAATATTAATTTTACCATAACAACTCCAGGAACTTATACCATAGATTTTAATGATATTACCCTACAATATAATATCACTTTTACACCAATACATCAGCAAAATATGAACGTGGCTGGCAGTTTTACCAATTGGGCACTCCAGCCAATGACTCTTCAAAATGATGAATGGACTAAAAATAATATTCATTTTTCAGTTGGGAATTACGAGCTAAAATTTGCTAATACATCTGATTGGTCAGGAAATGATTGGGGAGATGAAAATGGCCTTTCTGGTTTTGCAAAGTTAACTACTGGTGGTGGCGCAAATATCAAATTTAATATTGAAACTGCGGGTAACTATAATATTAAATTCAATGATATGACTTTGTATTATAAAATTTATGATGCTAGTACTCTTTCTGTTAATGACATATTAAAGAAAGGGGTACAGATATATCCTAATCCAGCAGAAAACAACTTTTTTATTTTGTCTGAAAAAGATGCAGTGAAAAGATACGAAATTTATGATATGAGCGGAAGGATGATAAAATCTGAAAATACAACTTGCAAGCAATGTGATATTAATATTTCGGGTATTGCAAAGGGTAATTATATACTGAATGTTTATTTAGGTAACCAAATCGTGGGTCAAAAATTAATTATAAAATAAAAATCTCTCATAAATGAAACTAAATTATTTGAGTAGTACAATTGCAATTGCTGCTTTTTATCTTTCTGGAAGTTTGTATGCACAAAAATCTGATACATTGAAGGAAAAAACTATAGAAGAAGTAGTAGTAATTGGCTATGGAAAAGCAAAAGCAAAAGATTTAACAGGATCTGTCTCTGTAATTAATCTTAACAAAACCGGGAATCAACCAGTTGCCGATATCGGGCAAGCAATTCAAGGACGTGCATCAGGGGTAACTGTTATTAACTCAGGAGAACCTGGTAGTAACGTTACTTTCCGAATTCGTGGAACTGGAACTATACAGAATAACAATCCATTGATTGTGGTAGATGGGATGCCTTTAAATGGAGGCCTTAATCAGATTAATATGAGTGATGTAGAATCTATTAACATTCTAAAAGATGCTTCTTCTACCGCCATTTATGGTTCTAGAGGTGCTAATGGTGTTGTAATGATTACTACCAAAAGAGGTGCGAAAGGAGGTATTCTTAATTTTGATACTTTTACTGGAATTCAGAGTGTGAGTAATATGATTAAGGTTTTGGATGCTTCGCAGTATGCACAACTTAATAATGAAATGCTTGCAAATGGCGGTTTGACTCCAAATCCTGAGTTTGCAAATCCATCTTCTCTAGGTGCTGGTACCAATTGGTTAGGAGCACTTTTTAATCCATCAATTCTTTCTAGTTATTCTCTTTCTTATGGCGATAGATCAGAGAAAAGTAATCTTTATGTATCTGCGAGTTATTTCAATCAAAAAGGTGTGGTTCTTAATACAGATTATGACAGATATATTGTTCAGATTAATGGTGATACTAAAGTAAAACCGTTTCTTAAAATTGGAAATAGTGTAAAATTACAACACGATATTAAGAAAAATGGCTCTTATGACATCAAAGGAACTATTCTTTCTCTTCCTACAAGACCAATTTATGATACTAATGGTAATTGGGCAGGACCAGGAAGTAACCCATTATTGTACGGAGATATAGATAATCCTATTGGTAAGGCTACAATTGTTGAAAACTCTACCAAAGGTTATAATATCCAAGGAAATATTTATGCAGAAGCAGAAGTTATTAAGGATTTAAAATTCAAATCCTTAGGCGGTATTGAAACCAATATTTGGTATAATAGGACTTGGTCTCCTAAATACAGTTGGGGAGTAAAATCACAGGAAAATTCTTATTTATTTGAAGGTTCTAATAGAAGCATAACTTTGCTCTGGGACAATACTCTGACATATGACAAGACAATTGGAAAGCATCACATCAATGCGGTAATAGGAAGCAGTGCGCAAAATAATAAATACAATTATTTGAGTGCATCGGTTCAAAAATTTGCTAGCAATAATACACAGCAAATTGATAATGGTATTTTACAACCTGTACAACATGGGAATGCTTCAGAATGGGCAATTATGTCTTATTTGGGACGTGTGAACTATAATTTTGCAGATAAATACTATGTAACGGCTACTATACGTAGAGATGGCTCTTCTAGATTTGGGATGGATAATAGATGGGGTTGGTTTCCTTCTGCTGCTTTGGCTTGGAGAATTTCTAATGAAAATTTCTTAAAAAACTCTAATGTAATTAATAATCTAAAACTAAGGTTAGGTTATGGTATTACAGGAAATCAAGAGATCGGTAACTATTCTTTTTCTTCTTCTTATAATACTTATCTGTACAATTTTAATAATTCTTATGTAAGTGCAGTTTTACCCACTGTATTGCCGAATCCAAATGTTAAGTGGGAAGGGCAGGAGCAATATAATGCTGGTTTTGATTTGGATCTTTTCAATAATAGAATCAGTTTAATTGTAGATGGCTATGTTAAAAATACCAATGATATGCTGGTTCCAATGTCTGTTCCTGTAACTTCTGGATATTCTGATGTTTACGTGCCTTCGATCAATGCCGGTAAAATTCAAAATAAAGGTTTTGAAGTTACTTTATCTACTAAAAATATCATCAAAAATGATTTTAAATGGTCTTCAGATGCTGTTTTTTCATATAATAAGAATAATGTAGAAAGCATTAATAGTGATACTCCTATCATTACGGCAAGTGGAGGTTTTAATAGTGCCATAGGTCTCATTAAGGCGGGTTATCCTGTAAATGTTTTCTACGGATATATTACTGATGGAATATTTCAGAATCAAGCTGAGGTAGATAGCCATGCCGTTCAGATGCCTGGATCAAATTCATCTACCAGTACTGCACCAGGAGATATACGTTTCAAAGATCTTAATAATGATGGGGTAGTTAATGATAAAGATAGAACAATTATTGGAAATCCAAACCCAAAATTCACCTTTTCCTTAAATAATACTTTTAGCTATAAAAATTTTGATTTAACCATATTCTTACAAGGAAGTTATGGTAATGATATTTTCAATGCCAATAGAATGTACACAGAATCTATGTCAATTATTACCAATCAAAATGCCTCTGTTCTTACAAGATGGAATGGTGAGGGAACTAGCAATACTATGCCAAGAGCAATATATGGGGATCCTAATCAAAACTCAAGAGTGAGTGACAGATATATTGAGGATGGTTCTTACATAAAAATTAAAAATGTTAATTTAGGTTATACACTTCCTAAAGGTGTTTTTGGGCAAAATTTCAATCTTGTTAAAGTTTTTGTTTCTGCTCAAAATCTTATAACATGGACAAAGTATTTAGGCTTTGATCCTGAAGTACCAGTGAATGGTATTGATAATGGGACTTATCCTATCACCAGAACAGTTTCTTTAGGTTTAAATATAGGATTTTAAATAATAATTACAATGAAAAAGATAAAAATTGCATTATATGCATTACTTACACTTACTATGGTAAATTGTAGTGATGATTTTCTAGATAAAACACAACCAGATACTATTAATACAGGTAATTATCCTAAGACAGGAGAAGAACTTATCACTTTAGTTAACGGTGCTTATCAACCATTACAACGCCCGAAGCTTTATAACATGAGAATGTGGACCAGTGATATTTTTGCAGGCAACAGTATTGTTGGAGCTGGTGGTGGAGATGATGGGTTGGAAACAACACAACTTTCCAATTTTGTAACAAGTACAGATAATCAAGGTGTTTTAGACCTATGGAGAGGTCCTTGGCCAGGTATTCTTTCTTCAAATATAATTATTAAAACCGCCCCTGCACTTAATATTGATGAAACCATTAAAAACAGATGTTTAGGTCAAGCCTATTTTTTGCGCGCTCATTATTACTTTATTTTAGTAAGGTTTTTTGGTGATGTTCCCTTGGTAACTGAACCACAAGACGTAAATGGAGATTTGTATCCAGCAAGAGCTCCTAAAACGGAAATTTATAAATTAATTATTTCAGATTTAGAAAAGGCAATTCAATTTTTGCCTACCAAACAGCAATATGGCGATAGTGATAAAG
>JADHED010002721.1_pt1 | contig 11695 bp, 11 predicted proteins | sample 8952041 | NCBI WGS metagenome assembly JADHED01 (sample SAMN16124423, study PRJNA663239) | bioreactor sludge metagenome | isolation source: sludge (control) | place: India:Bengaluru | collected 2018-09-08
CCAACTACTTCAGCTCGTGCGGCTATGACCTAGGTTGATCAGAAACCGCTCTAGTTTGTTGATTTTATTGGGGCGCGAACCGGCCACAGTGTGACCGTCGACTGCAATCGACCGATATTAGGCGCTTGCTCTGAGGGAACTTGGTTGCGGGGGCTCGCAACCTGCTTGTCCTGCTATTTCAATCTAGAGACATAACCGCGCGACTAAGAGCCTGATTCCATGTGAGAATCAGCGAATGTTGGTTGCGCGGTCTGTCCAAGAGTTTGAGATGGCAGACGACGACAAGATATTCACGGTTCCGTTCTCGCTGCGGCTGACGTTCGAGGAGCGGGCGCAGCTTGAAAAAGAAGCGGCCGGGATGCCGCTGGGTCGGTACATCCGGCAGAAGGCGCTGGATGGCAAAGCCCGGCCCCGGCGCACCCGCGGCCGGTTCCCGGTCAAGGATCATGAGGCCCTCGGGCGGGTCCTCGGCCTGCTCGGTGGCTCGCGCCTCGCCAGCAACCTGAACCAGCTCGCCCGCGCCGTGCACACCGGCTCCCTGCCCGTCACGCCGGACACCGAAGAGGCGATCAAGGGCGCCTGCCGCGATGTCCGGCAGATGCGGGCAGATCTTTTACAGGCGCTCGGCCTTGCGCCGGAGAGCCGGCCGTGATCCTGAAGGGCAGCCAGCGCGGCGGCGCGAAGCAGCTCGCCGCGCACCTCCTGAAGACGGCCGAGAACGAGCATGTGGAGGTCCATGAGATCCGCGGCTTCATGGCCGAAAGCCTGCCAGGGGCGCTACGCGAGGCTTACGCGATCGCGCAAGGGACCCGGTGCCGGCAGTTCCTGTTTTCGCTGAGCCTCAATCCGCCGCCGAGAGAAATCGTTCCGGTCCGCGCGTTCGAAAAGGCGCTCGACGCGATCGAGCGCAAGCTCGGCCTCGAAGGCCAGCCTCGCGCAATCGTCTTCCATGAGAAGGACGGGCGGCGGCACGCGCACTGCGTCTGGTCGCGGATCGACGCCGAAAGCATGACGGCGATCAACTTGCCCCACTTCAAGCTCAAGCTCCGTGACGTTTCAAAGGAGCTGTACCTGGAACACGGCTGGCGGATGCCGGGCGGCTTGATGGATAGCACCGCGCGGGATCCGCGCAATTTCACCCGCGAGCAGTGGCAACAGGCGTTGCGATCGCAGCAGGATCCCAAGGTGATCAAGACCCTGCTCCAGGAGTGCTGGGCCGTGTCGGACTCCCGTCAGGCCTTTGCCAAGGCGCTTGAAGAGCGCGGCTATTATCTTTGCCGCGGCGACCGGCGAGGCTTTGTCGCTCTCGATTTTCGCGGCGAGGTGTACGCGATCTCGAAATGGACGGGCGTGCGGACCAGAGACGTTGGCGCGAAGCTCGGCGATCCGGCATCGCTGCGAAGCGTTCAGGAAACGAAAACGGCGATCGCCCGGGCCATGACGGGGCAGGTGCGCCGCTACATCGAGGACGCGCGGATCGCGCACAAGAAGGAGTTCGCCTCCCTCGCCTTCAAGCGGGCCGACCTCGTGCAGCGCCAGCGGGACGAGCGGTCGAAGCTTGAGGACGTTCAGCGCAGGCGGCACATCGCCGAGACCAATGCGCGGGCGGCGCGGCTGTCACGCGGTTTTCGAGGCATCTGGGACCGGCTGACCGGCAAGTACGGTAAAATCCGTCAACAGAACGAACGGGAGGCGTTCGAGTCCTACCGCCGGGACCAGGCGGAGAAGCAGGCCCTGGTCGAGCGGCAGCTCGGGGAACGCCAGATCCTCGTGAAAGAGGTCCGTCGCGTGCGCGGGATCCAGTCCGAGGACATGGCCCGCCTGCAAGAGGACGTGGCGTTCTTCATGCGGCTCGGGGAGCGCGAGGCGCCGGACCTGCGGACTGAATTCCGGGAGGCGGCGGTGCCTGTCCAGGAGAACAAGGCTCAGGAAAACAAGGCTCCGGAGCAGGACCGGCAGCGCCCTGCCGTTGATCGCGACGACGGGATGGACATGGGGATGTAGGAACTGATCGACACCGACAGGGACGGCTATTCGCCTCGCTGCAAGCGCAGACGGACCTGCTGTTCAATCTCGTCATGAATGTCGTACTGCAGCTCCGCTTCGACCTGTAGGGTCACGGCGAGCGCAAACGCGATGTCGTCATCCGGGCTGAGCCCACCGCCCGAAGTGTCACGGCATTGCACGCAGATCGGTATATCCTCGTCCTCTCCGAAATCTGGAACCGTCTGAACTCGGTTGACCATACGCCTAGACCAGACCGACCCCCGCCTCACCATGTTCGCGTCGGGGCCGCACGATTCCGATGTAAGATCAAGGCCCCAACCTTCGATTTCATCATCATTTATACCGTTGGCAGCGACGGCTTCGAGGCCGGCAAGGCGGTATTCGGCGCGCGCCGTATTCACCGGCGAGAACCACGCGATGGTCGTGCGCATCGAGCGCGGGATGCGCTCGCCCGCCATAGATGCCGGCAGCGGCATCCTGAAAACCCGCGCCTGGTCCTTGCGGATCGAGCCGAAGCCCACCATCGTCACGCCGTTTTCGGGCGAGCGCTGCATTAATTCCGGGGCAAGAGCGCCGTACCCGAAATACCGGCACACTTCCTCTTTCGCCCGAGCGTGCTGGCGCCCGCCCAGCCGCGCCCTTTCTTCGTTATAAAGATCGCGCGCGTCATCAGGCCAGCGCGCAGCATTTACCACCAGAGCGCGGCACAGCAAAGCGAGCATCCGCCGCGGCAGTTCCTGTCCCTCATAAGGGCCGCCCTCACCTGTCAGCGCTTGTGCCGCTTGCAGAATTGCACGTGTCGTCAGCGCGGCCGCCGGGCTTGTGCCGCGCGATTTCTTAGTTCCCCGCGCACCACCCCCCGGGGCTGCCGCCACAAGCCCCGTCCGTTGCGAGTACACGGGCCGCAATCCTGTGCCAAAGCCGTTCGGCCATGCGCGCACTTCGATCTGGCCCCCCGTTTCCAGCACATCCGGCTTGATCGTCCGGTGAAGACCAAGGCCAAGTGCGCTCGTCACTTGCGGCATGGTATCACCCTCGCCTTCCAGGCTGATTATGCCGGCCTGCGCGGGTGGCCTATGGTTGCCCAAGTCTTTCGATATCGCGCCAACCGTTACACCGTTCAGCGCTTCAGCCGGGGCCAGCAACGTCCTATCAAATGCCGATGCCCGCATGGCGGCCCGGACCCTTTGCCGTCGATCATTCCCATTGGCTTGTTCAAATGCGCCCGCCCCTATGCCGGGCAAAGCAAGGTCGTCGTTGATATTTCCCGCTGAAATGACGAACAGCACGCCTTCCCTGGCAGCCCACCAATCCATAAGGCGCGCAAGTGCGCTGATCCGTCCTGCAAAGCGCGTGTCCTTTACGCCGATAGAAAAATTTACAACGAACACATCGACGGCGAGCGGCTCCTCACCGCTTAACAGCCGCGTCAGGGTCGTATGCACCAGATCAACAAACAGCCTGTTTCCCGGAGATATTGAGTCGCCGTTATCATCTTCGATAAGCAAAGGTACGCTGACGAGGCGCGTATCCTGTAGCGCCCTGCCGTCACTTTCCAGGTCGCCGCGCAGGATCAGGGACGCCATGGCTGTCGCATGGTAGCGTTGATTGACGGCCGATAGTCCTACAAGGTCATGAATATCTTCAATGACCACACCGCCGTTCAGTAGCTCATGTGCCGCAACCGGCGTGCCATCGAGCAGGGCAGCCCGGATAGGCGCATCCGCGACAAACGCGCCCCGCTCTTCATGATCCTCGGTCTCGCCTTCTGTATCGCCCGGCAGCGCCTGCCCGATGGTTTGCGGTAAAACCAGTTGCACGCCTTCGACCGTCGCCAGGCCTTCGGCTCCTGCCGGATCAGTGAGCATCGTCCGCACGGCATGGGCCGGCAGTCCTGCCAGAAGGGCTTCGTAAGTGAAGCCACTCTCGGCAATGGAGCTTCGGTCGATAACCCGCCCGCCGAGACCGGCGATGCGTTGTTCTGTTTCGTGACGCCACCCTGCGCGCTTGTCGGCACTGGTCGCCGGCCAAATTTCAATTTCTATCGGGACCTCTTCGTTATCATCGAACGGTAGCCTGTCTTCGATGATCGCCCGCGCCCCTTCCGTCAGCCGGTCCTCCGGACCCCACGGCCGCAGCTCTAACAGCAGGTCGAAGACTGTCCACCACGGGCCTGCGCCTCTGGGCGCACCCTCGCCCCTCTGATGCGCATTCCACAGCGTCAAAATCCGCCTGAACACGTCGAGCGTCGGCATCGTGGCATAGAGCGTCCGCGAGAGCGCGCCTGGCACGCCGGGGGGCTTGAATCCTTCCGGGAAATCCTCAATTTCTTCCAGATCGGTCTCGGCAAACACCTCAAGGCCGATCTCACGTGCGGCACGGGCAAAACCCTGCACGCTGCCAGCTGTAACGAAGACAAGTGCCCGTTCAGGCGCTATGCCGGCAGGATCCGCCCGCAGCACTGCACCGGGGTCATCCGCACGAAACGCTGCAGCAAGGCGGTCGAATGATCCCTGGAACCGGCGGCCCTGCGCCGCCCGGCCTGGCCCGTGAGGATGCGGCGGGTTTCTCTGCGCGCCGGTGCGCCTTGCTGACGGCGCCGGGTCAGGAAACCTGAGAATCGGACGTTCGACCATCCTCACCCCCCTCGTCCGGTCTGTACCGCCGTGAAGCGAATACCTTGACACGGCCGTCAAGCACGGACCGTAATTCACGTTCGCCCTGCGCGAGAACAACCCGCCGCTTTACATCAAGGAAAAAACTTTCAGCCTCCGAATAGCTCGCCGGCTTGACGGCGTCGTAAAGACGTTTTGCCGTGTATCCCGCCTGTCCCTCTAGTTCCTTTAGCTGATCTGAAAAATAAGAAATCATTTCCTCTGGAGAGGGCCGGTCCAGCTTGAGCCGCAGTTCAAACCGCCGCCATGTCGCGCGGTCCAGTAGCTCCGGGTGGTTGGTCGCTCCGACTAGCACGCAGTAAGACGGCAGATCGTCGAGCTGCAATAGCAGCGTCGTTACGACCCGCTTGATTTCGCCGGTCTCGTGAATGTCGCCGCGCTCTTTGCCGATGGCGTCAAACTCGTCGAAAAACAGGACGCACGGCTCGGTGCGAACAAAATCGAACAGTCGCCGCAACCGCTGCGCTGTTTCGCCAAGATAACTCGTCACGACCGCTTCATACCGCACCGTGAACAGCGGCAGCGCCAGCTCATAGGCAATCGCTTCAGCCAGCGATGTCTTGCCGTTTCCCGGCGGTCCCGCGAGCAGCAAACGGTGACGCGGCTCCATTCCATGGGCGCGCAAGACATCTGCCCGTCGCTGTTCCTCGATCAGTTCGTCGCATGCGCTGCGCACTGCCATGTCCAGATAAAGTTCGTTTATCGCCCGCCGTGGCTCGCGCTGCTGAATACCTCCCGAACCGTCCCGCACTCTCGGCACCGGTTTGTCATGCCCGTTGCCGTTGTTCCGCCGTGGTGCATCCAGCGCCCGCGCAATCCGGTCCGCAACGCCCGTATGCTTTTTGGCCCTTTCGTCGGCGGCGATTGCTTCGGCTGTTGCGCGCACATCAGCTTCATCACCTGTGACGCTCGCCTTCACGAGATTGACGATAAGGTCGCTCCGCGCCATGGGCCGATTCCTGCCTTCTTTATGTGATTTCCATGAACCCCGGTAACCAGCTCCGTATTTCGCCACATTGGCACGGATCTAAGGAAAAGTCCCCCGGTAAATTCGTTTTTGCCACGGCATTTCAAAAAAGTGCCTTTTCATATAATGGCGTGCACTCCTGTTTACCTCTTAATACGCAGTGATTTTCCGCCTCAGCGCTTTGTTCTGTGGTGCCTCTGCCCGCGCCTTACGCCGCGGGCAGCCTGGGCTCTAATTCGCTAAGCCCTCACGCCGCTTCAATGATCCGCCAGATTCGCGCCATCGTTTTCCGTGAGAAGGACGGTCTGCGGCAAGCCTTCGGACCAGAATCGCCAACGGCCTGCTATAGGCCGCGACGACGACCTGGATATGGGGATGTAGGGCGCTCGGCGTTCAGCGATGCCTCACTCGGCAAGCTCTTCCAGAAACGCCCTGACGGTGAGAATGCGGATGCCTTCATACTGCCGGAGCGTCAGCAGATCGTCGTCGCCTGTGACGATGACCTCAGCCCCGGCGGCCACAGCAGCTGCGAGGATATGATCGTCGTCGGGGTCGCGGCAGACGGGCGGGATTTCGGGAAGCTCGTCAACGACGGTGGCGACGGCAGTCAGCAGCGCGATGTACTCGATCACATCGCTCTCGCTGTAATCGAACTGCCCGACCTTGCGCAGGAGCGAGTCGGCAGTTTCCTCCAGGATGGTTTCGGACAGGCAGAGCTGAAAGCGACCCTGCCGCGCATGATCGAAGAGAGCCTTCGTCGCGCCGGAGGCTTTCAGAAGCGCGCTGAACAGCACCGAGCTATCAAGAACGACCTTCACGCTTTCCCCGGCGAACGTCCTTGATGGTCTGGACCGCGATCTTCATTGCGTCCTGCTCCGACGGCTCCTCACCGGGGCCGGTGAAGCGCGCTTTGCCGAGAATGCGCTCAAGGCGGTTCCAGGCCTGCGCCTTGTCAACGACGGTGACGGGCCGGAGCAGGACGCCGCCCTCGACGAGTTCGGCTTCGAGATAGTCCCCTTCCTCGACCTGAAGCGCCTTGCGGATATCGCCCGGCAAGGTGATCTGCGCCGCGCGGCGCACCTTAACGAGGGACATGACGTCCTTTCCCGATCGTCCTGAAATGTCTGCGTGCATCATAATATCTCACTTTCGCAAATTCGTATTCTACTAATATAGTACACCTTCCGTCCGTAAATAGCAAACCGCGTCCAGGGACGTTCCCTGGTCGCCTGTGCAGGGGGCGAAACCCCTGCCGCGGGTCCAGACGGCGCACGGCTGGTCGATGGGTTCCAAGGGGGCATCGAAAGCCCCCTGGTCAATGGGTGTGCAGAGGGAGAGCTGACGTCTCCCTTGCTCGAAGCCGGTGGCGAAACACCGGTCCTGGTCCAGCGGGGAAACGCTGGCGCGCATCCAATCCGCGGAGGGTTGGTCGATGGGGTCCAGGGGAGAGCGAAGTCGCCCCGGTCTCAATGAAATTGCCATGGGGGTCTCGGGGGAGCTTGGAGGCTTCCCCCGAGTGGCGATGCAACGGCCAGACGTTGCGGTGGCGCGGGACCGGGCTCGATGCCGGGGACGCGCCACAGGCCGGGGGGATGCAACGGGGACGCGCAGCGGGTCCCCTTGCCAAGATGGTGTTGTAGTACAACACACATCTTGCAGTGCGCCTTACGGTGACGGGCGAAGCACGATCAAGGCACTGGAGGACGCGGACGGAGCACGACTCCATAGCCTGAAATACGCGCAAACGCCTCCACCGCACCCGATGCTTACCACGGGCACCGGCGTTTGACGATGGGGTAGAGACAGTTGCAACCGACACCCCCGGCCAGCGCTGTATCGGCAGCCTCGCCGGTTCAGCCTTCGCAAGCGGGCCGGTTGCCGTCAGGCAAGCTGTGCGATTTGACGCCGGCAACGAAAGCGGATGACATGAACCAAATGGTGGAACAAACAAACAGCCGCAAGACACCCCAGCAAACACAAGATCGCTTGTGCTCCGAAATTCGAAAAGGCCTCGACGATATCGAAGCCGGGCGGACGGTGGACGGCGACGCGGCTTTCGACGCCGTGCGACACGCTCTCCTCGAAAGACGATCGTTGCCGGAATTAAGAGAACACAAGCCCCCGAGTGCTTCGGGAGCTTGTGCGATGCGGTAGCAGAACAACGATCAGGCGCTGGTTAGACGGGCAATCGCCCATTGCGCCGCCTGCATCGCTTCGGCCGGGTCGCCTTTCACGCCGGCAACGACGATAGCGGCAAAGGAGCCGTCGTCCTGCCGGTAGACTTTCGCCAGCACCATAGACACGCCATAGGGCGCGTGCCAGATGAGCTGGTAGTGGCCCGGTCCCGCAGGCAGCCACTGGAAGCTTCCATTGCCGGGGATTTCTCGTTCGTCAACGCCGCTTGCCGCGCCGTTGAACAGGCCCGGCAGCCACACGCGCAAGAGTAGCTTGTGCTAGCGCGGGTCCAGTTCGGTGTTTTCTCGCGCCGCCGCCGCGAGCAGGGCGCTTTCCCAGCTCTCGCGGTGGCGGTCTGTTTCGCAGGGTTCGAAGGTGGTCGTCATGGCGCGATCCTCCACGGGCAAAGAGGGGGCGCTCACGCGCCCGCCTCCGTGTTGCCGGCGTCGGATTTCGGCTCGTAGGGCAGAGCCACGATCGAGCCTTTGCCGACGGGCATCATGTCGAGCGCCATCCGGAAGCCCGTGCCGTCCTTGATCGGCCACTGCGCGCCGATCCGGGTCCAGGGCGCGTTCTCGCGGTCGGGCACGAACCAGATGAGGTGCGAGGGCGCGCGGGTCTGGCGGGTGGTTTCTTTCGTCGTTGCAGTCATCGTCTTTTCCTTTCCGTTACGGGCTGGCCCCATGCCAGCCGATGACGGTCGGGATCACGCGCGGCGGGCCTGCGGGTCATGCCCAACACGGTTCCTGGTGCGGGCCGGGCATTGACCCGCAAAGGACCGCCCGCGCGCACGACCATTGTCATGGCTGGCATGCGAGGCCGGAGCCCGGAGGAAGGAGGAGAGATTGCAACATCGACAAAGGACGAAAGGACGCGCTGCGCTGGCGCTACATCCAAAGGCGAATCAAAGAGGGGGAACGGGGAACTGTGAAGCCGATTACTTGGCGATGGGCGGGCCCGCCCGGCTGCCCATCAACGACGCGAAAGCTGGCGGGCAAAATGAGTCCAGGCAAACGCTATTGGGAATCGCTCTCAATCTTGCGACGATCTCCGCGGTCGGCGCTGTCAGATCAACCGTGACGAACCGTAGGTCATGGCCCTGAACGCGAACTGTCTCATCGACTTCACCATCGACGGTAGGATGTAGCAACACTCCCGCGGCCACCGTGGACAGATAGTCTTCCGCGCGCTCCTGGCTCCGCAGATAGGTGTAGAGCTGGTAGATATAGCCGCTTTTGAGAACGGTCTCGCGATGCTGGGAGCTGCTGAAGATATGGGTGAATTTTGTGTCGATTATGATTCGGCGGCCCTGCGCCGAATGCTCCAGGATGATGTCGGAGGTCATGCCCGGGAGGATTGCTGGTATCCCCGGCGTACACCCATCGATCTGCCAGTTAAGACGTCGCCCCTGCTGGACTGTCCACCCAACCGCGGAGAGCTCGACTGCGTAGAAGTTGCCGATCGCCTTCTCAAACAAGTGCCGGACCAGGATTTCGTCCTTTTCGACCTGCGTAAGCGTATGAACCCCGGCGTCATCAGTCGGCAACACCAGGTCGAACACGAGGCGCGCCAGCGTCACCATCAAAAGGTCTTCGGCATCATGCCGTCCGATTCGATCGGCGCTTAATGCCGCTCGAGTGGGTTTGAGACCGCCCACCCCGTGACGGCTCAGGTCACCCGCGAGACGGCGGCATTCATGGGTAATCAGCGGGTCATCGATCCGCCCGGCAACGGCATCAAGTGCGGCCCGTACTAGCCGGTTGCGCGGAGTGTCGAAGGTGAACTCATCGAATCGGCAAGCCACCACCCCACGGCTCATAAGGTCTCTTGCGAAGGTATCGAGGACGTCAATACGTCCCTTCACGCACGGCAGGACGGCCCGCTGTTGCTGATAGCCTCGGCTCAGGTTCCGCCGCAACCGTCGGTTCACGGCATAGCACAATAAGCGCGCAATCAGCGTGGGAAAATCCGGCGATTCCTCGACGGCCGCCGTATGGCAACCATGAAAGCGCGCAAGGTTGGCGGCGTAGAGGAACAGCAGCCAGATATTGCGAACAGGAATGCGGCCGATCAGGCGCGGATTGGGGGAGGACGGCAGAGCCGCATCCGGCATGTTCATTTACAGGCCTTGCAGCAGCCGTTGCGCGGCTGCCTTCACCTTGTCCGGGGCGTCAAACCAGTACTCCTCCAGAAGCGGGATGATCTCCGTGCGGACCACGTCGCCGAACCAACGCTTGGGGTCGCCGATCAAGCTGTCCGCGGGGGGCGTCACATAGCTGTGACCGATGCGGTATTGCGGTCCGAGCGATCGGTCCTGCCCAATGTCCTCGTTCAGGGCATTCATTCGCTGCTCGATGAGCGCGATAGTATCCTGAGACAATTTGCAGCGCTCGGCGCACCAACTGCGCCACAGGCCATTGAGCTGTGGCTCAAGATTTATGAAGGCGAACCGCCGCCGCAGGGCCAGGTCCACCAGGGCCAGCGACCGGTCGGCAATGTTCATCGTGCCGATAACGTATAGATTTCGGGGCACATAGACGCGTTCCCCGACTTCCCGACGATAGGCGATCTCCATCGCCTCCTCGCGCGTACGCTTGGTATCCTCCAGAAGGGTAAGGATTTCGCCAAAGATCTGCGCCGGGTTGCCGCGGTTTATCTCTTCGATAACAAGCACGAACGGGCGGTCCGGCTCGGCCTTCGCCGCCTCGACGATCTCCAGAAAGACTCCGTCAACCAGTTCGAGCTTACCAGCGGCTGATGGCCGCCAGCCACGTACGAAATCCTCATAAGACAAGGACGGGTGGAATTGAACTACACGCAGTCGGTCGCGTGTAACCTTTGGATCGCGCGAGCCGATCAGGGCGTAGGCGAGCTTTTTGGCGAGCCAGGTCTTACCTGTCCCCGGCGGGCCCTGCAGGACGAGGTTCTTTTTTATCTGGACGCGCGCGAGAATGTCCGACAGCGTCTCAGCGGCGAGAAAGCATCCCTCGTCGGCGATGTGCTTTACTGTGTAGGATGGCGCGGCCGCCTCTTCCTCAGTTTCAAGGCCGTCATTGTCGAGGAGGCCGCCGTCGCCTGCGGGCTTGGCGACCGCACCGTATTTTTTTGCGAAGTAGGGGACTTCGTTGATCCAATAGGAGTAGTCCTGCTTTGCACTGGCAAAAGCAAAGAGGATGAGACGGCGGGCGAGTTCCTCGCTCGGGTCAGCCTCAACGACAGTCACACGGTATGTGTAGAAGAACCAGTCTCGTGGCGGATCGAGCCGCTCCCAGTCCACCCTGACCGTTTTCCCATCGCGGAGATTCTCCGTGACCGTGCCGATCGCCTTGATCCGCATACAGGAGACCGGCTTGCCCAGATTGTCGAAAGGCAGGTTGTATTTCTGCACAAACGCCGCCTTGATCGCGATGCGGTCACCGGGCCGCATGCGCGCAACGTGTTCCGCAAACTTATCATCATAGCCGTTCTGCCAGATGCCTTCACCGAGGAACCGCTCGGTCTGGTCGTCCGTGCCGTCCCAGACCGCGCCGACGAACCAGAAACGCCGCTCGGGATCGGCAAAGAGGTCGTAGCCGGGCACCGTCTCGGGCGCGGCTTCGTCCTCGTTATCCGTGGTCTTGAAACGCGCCTGGACATTCCGGAACAGCTCCAGAGCCGCGGCGTGATCCAGCTCTGCCTTCTCGCCCTCCGCGGTCAGAGCCCATGTCCCCCGTTTGCTGCCATCAATCAGGCCAGCCTTGGCGAGGTAGAAGCGGGCCCAGGCGACCTTGTTCTCGAACTTCGATTGCCCGCCTTTGTTGACAGCCTTGATCTCTTTGAACCGCCCCGGGTTTGGCGGAGGCTTGGTGATTTGAGTCATGCGGCCATAGCG
>JADHED010002698.1_pt1 | contig 11685 bp, 10 predicted proteins | sample 8952041 | NCBI WGS metagenome assembly JADHED01 (sample SAMN16124423, study PRJNA663239) | bioreactor sludge metagenome | isolation source: sludge (control) | place: India:Bengaluru | collected 2018-09-08
CGCGGCGCCCCGCGCCCGCCGTCGCTCACCACGGAGCGGCGTGGCGCGGCCGGCGCAGCCCCATCAGCACCGCCAGCAGCAGCGCTGCGGCAGCGTTGTGCGCCAGCACCAGGGGCAGCGGCAGGCGCAGCCAGACCTGCACCAGCCCCAGCGCCACCAGCAGCACCGGCAGGACGACCAGCCAGGCGGCCACGGCCCGCCGCCCCAGGCGCCACGCCTGCCAGGCCAGCACCAGCAGCACCAGGGTCAGCGCCATGCCGCTCCAGCGGTGCAGCATGTGCACCAGAGCACCTTCGGAATGCGTAGGCAGCACGTCGATGGCCGGCATCACCCATGGATCGAGCGCCTGCCACGATCCGGCGCGCCAGTCGCATGCGCCCAGGGCCGGGCAGCTCAGCCCCGCCTGGCCGGCGCTGACCAGCCCCCCCAGCGCGACCTGGACCCACGCCAGGACCGTCGCCACGCCCAGCCACGGTGCCGGCACCGGCCGCCAGCCTGCCGCGCCGGTGCGCCCCGCCACCAGAGCCAGGCGCACGCTGACCGCGAACATGGCAAAGCCCCCCAGCAGGTTGCCCAGCGTCACCGCCGGAAGGCGCGACTGCCCGCTCCAGCGGCCCAGCACCGCCAGGAACAGCGCCAGCCCCAGCAGCACCAGCGCCAGGCGGGCCTCGGCCCGCAGGGCCGCGCCCGAGGTGAGTGCCAGCCCCGCCATCGCCAGCACCAGCAGCAGGGTCGTCGACGCCACCATCCTGTGGCCCATGCGTGCCATGGCCACGCTGTCGCCCAGGCCTGGCTGCGCGGCCTCCGCGGCCGCGACGCCCTGGCACTGCGGCCAAGGCTCGCAGCCCTGCCCGGCCCGGGACAGGCGGATGAAGGCGCTCAGGCTGGCGATCACCAGCACCAGGGCCGCACACAGCCAGGCCATGCGCTGCAGTGCCAGACGCCTGCGTGGTTGTGAAGCGGGGAAAAACATGGTGGTGACGGGGTGATGCCAGAGGGCGCCAGTGTTCCCGGTAGATGAGGCATGTCAAGGCAATGGCGCCCGATTAGTGTCGCCAAGACCGTATTTTTTATACAAAGCAAAGGGTTTACCCAAGACCTTCAACGCCAAAGATTTGACATAGCGCATGTTTTAACCGACCTTCAAAGTCAAGAATCCAAAGGACCGAGAAGCGTGCCAAGGAGAAAGCTATGCACCACGACGATGAAGACGAGAAGGTTCCACTCATACAGCAGCTGCTGGACAGCCCGTTTTTGCTGCTGTTTTTGGGCGTGATGATTCCCATGGTTGTCTACAACCTGTGGGGCGTGATCGACATCTTGACCATCCCATTGGCCAAGTAAAAGGAGCTACACCATGAGCGCAATACTGCCCCCTTCGGAGCGGCTGTGGTGGAAGCATCCACTCGACCGCGTGGAAGGCATCTGGATCGCCATTTCCTTCATCTGGTGCATGGTCATGTTCTTCATGATGGTGTTCTGGCACATCTACGGCAAACAGAACCTGGCCACCGAGACCTACAAGACGACGCCCGAGAAGTTCACCGCCCAGACGCAGGCTGCCGTGGACAAATGGACGGTGCGCACGGAGACCGAACAGAAGGTTCCCGTGGTCGCCCCGCCCGAAGGTGCCGACGTCTACATGATCGGCCGCCTGTGGAACTGGTGGCCGATTCTCGAGCTGGAAAAAGGCAAGACCTACAAGCTGCACCTGACCTCCATGGACTACAACCACGGCTTCTCGCTGCAGCCGACCAACATCAACATCCAGGTGGTGCCGGGCTATGAGCACGTGATCAAGGTCACGCCCAACGAATCGGGCACCTTTTCCGTCATATGCAATGAATACTGCGGCATCGGCCACCACGAGATGCTCGGCCGCATCTACGTGAAGTAAGGGGAGGATTGTCATGGCCGTCTCTACCACTTACCGTACCTGCCCGCGCACGGGCCTTCAATTCGAGGCCCAGGCCGAAAAACTCATGATGGCCAACGCCTTCATGGCCGTGGTGGCCCTGCTCGTCGGCGGCCTGCTGGCCATCGGCGTCGTGCTCACGCGCTGGCCCGCCGTGCACTGGCTGCCCGCCGACACCTTCTACATGGTGCTCACGGCACACGGCATCGACATGCTGATCTTCTGGATCATCTTCTTCGAAGTCGCCGTGCTGTACTTCGCCTCATCGACGCTGCTGCGCTGCCGCATCGCCACGCCCAAGATAGCCTGGGCGGGCTTCGTGCTGATGCTGGTGGGCGCGGTATGGAACAACATCACGGTGTTCCAGGGCGAATCCAGCGTGATGATGACCTCCTATGTGCCGATGATGGCGCACTGGTCGTTCTACCTGAGCCTGATCCTGTTCGCCGTCGGCGCGCTGGTCGCCTGCGGCGTCTTCTTCGGCACGCTGGTCGTGGCCAAGCGCGAGAAGACCTACGAAGGCTCCATCCCCCTGGTCACCTTCGGCGCCCTGACGGCCGCGATCATCGCGGTGTTCACCATCCTGTCGGGCGCCTTCATCCTGGTGCCGACCTTCCTCGTCTCCGTGGGCCTGCTCAAGAGCGTCGATCCGCTGGTCTACCGCGTGGTCTGGTGGGCCTTCGGCCACTCCTCGCAGCAGATCAACGTGGCCGCGCACATCTCCATCTGGTACGCCGTGGCCGCCATCGCCTTCGGTGCCAAGCCCATGTCCGAGCGCGTCAGCCGTGGCGCCTTCCTGCTGTACATCCTGTTCCTGCAGTTGGCCAGCGCCCACCACATCCTGGCCGACCCCGGCGTCAGCACCGAGTGGAAGATTGTCAACACCAGCTACTTCATGTACTTCGCCGTGCTCGGCTCCATGATCCACGCCCTGTCCATCCCCGGCGCCATGGAAGTGGCCCAGCGCGCCAAGGGTTACAACAAGGGCCTGTTCGAATGGCTGCGCAAGGCCCCCTGGAGCAACCCCACATTCTCCGGCGTGTTTATCGCGCTCATAGGCTTTGGCTTCCTGGGCGGCATCTCCGGGGTGATGATGGGCACCGAGCAGCTCAACCTGCTGATCCACAACACCATCTACGTGCCCGGTCACTTCCACGCCACGGTGGTGGTCGGCACCACGCTGACCTTCATGGCGCTGACCTACTTCCTGATCCCGGCCCTGTTCAAGCGCGAGATGATCGCGCCCGGCCTGGCCAAGCTGCAGCCCTACCTGTTCGGCTTCTCGATGTACTTCTTCTGCCTGGTCATGATGGGCGCGGGCACGCTGGGGGTATCGCGCCGCCACTGGGACATGGCCTTCAGCGGCAACGCCCTGGCCTATGAATGGCCCGGCGCGGCCTACCTGATGATGGGGCTGGTCGGCATCGCCGGCGTGGCGGCCATCGCGGGTGGCGCGATCTACATCTACGTGACCGTGGGCTCGCTGCTGTGGGGCAGGCGGCTGGACGCCGGCGCACCCAGCCCGAGGTTCACCCCGGTCTCGCGCGCGGCCCCCACGGCAGCTGCGCAGACCTATGGCTCGGCCGGCTTCGTCGCACCCGGCACCTTCGTGCTGGCGATGTTCTTCCTCGTGGCCTTCGTGCTGTACTACTTCGTCAACTGGAAGTACCTCGGCCAGCTGTGGAGCCTGAGCTGACACGGAGCGCAGCCGCCATGCACACCACAACGCTCAAGCCCGCCACGCGCAACGCGGCGCAGGTGACACGCGACGTCATCTCGCTGTTCAAACTGCGTATCGGCATGCTGATCATGATCACCGCGCTCGTGGGCATGGCCATCACGCCGGGGCCCGCGCCCAGCTGGGCGGAGACGCTGGTGCTGGCGTTGTCCGTGCTGCTGGCCTCGGCCAGCGCGGGGGCCTTCAATCAGTACGTCGAGTACGAGAGCGACCGCCTGATGAAGCGCACCAGCCGGCGGGCCTTCGCCACCGGCGCACTGCCCCACCATCCGGTCTGGCTGGTCCTGATGGTGGCGCTGCTGGCGGCGGCGGTGGCGGCGGCCTGGCTGGTGCTCAACGGTGCGGCGGCGCTGCACGTGTTCCTGGGCGCCTTTTTCTACGGCGTGGTCTACACCCTGTGGCTCAAGCGCCGAACGACCATGAACATCGTCATCGGCGGCCTGGCTGGCAGCTTTGCCGTGCTGGCCGGCGCAGCTGCGGTCGATCCCGACCTGGGCCCCCTGCCCTGGCTGCTGGCGCTGGTGCTGTTCCTGTGGACGCCGCCGCATTTCTGGAGCCTGGCGATCGCCAACCGCGCCGACTACGCACAGGCGGGCGTCCCCATGCTGCCCGTGGTCGTGGGGCCGGAGCGCGCGGCGCGCACCGTGCTGCTCTGCACCACGCTGCTGTTCATCGCATCGCTCACGCCGCTGGCCTATGGCGCCGGCCCGGTGTACGGCCTAGGCGCGCTGGCGGGGGGCGTGCACTTCGTGTACAAGTCCTGGCAGCTGGCGCGCAGGCCCGAAGACCGCGCCGCCGCCATGGGATCGTTCTTCGCATCGCTGGTGCAACTGAGTGTCCTGCTGGTCGCCGCCTGCCTGGATGCCGCGCTGCGGTGACATAGAGGGTGACCGCCATGGTCTGGTCGCTGCCGCCACGTCTGCTCCGGGGAGTCGCTTCATGCGCTCTGGGGCTGGCTCTGGCTCTGCCGGCCATGGCATCCACCGACGGCTCTGCCGATCTGGGGCTCGACCGTGAGGCGGCGCTGCGCGCCAGCCAGGCAGCCATCGGCCGCAAGGTCGGCGAGCACATCCTCCTGAACCGCGAAGGCCAGCCCGTATCCCTCGCGTCGTACCGTGGCAAGCCGCTGCTGGTGAGCTTCATCTACACCGGGTGCTTCCAGGTCTGCCCCACCACCACGCGCTCGCTGCAGGAAACCGTGGAGGGCCTGCAGAAAAGCGTGGGACCGAACCAGTTCAACGTGGTGAGCATAGGCTTCAACCAGCCGGCCGACTCGCCGCAGGCGCTCAAAGCCTTCGCCACGCAGTACGGCATCCGCCAGCCCAACTGGGAGTTCCTGAGCCCGCCCGGGGCCATCGTACCCGCCCTGGCGCAGGATTTCGGCTTCGTCTTCCAGGCCACGCCTGCCGGGTTCGACCATGTGCTGCAGGTCTCCATCCTCGATGCCGAGGGGCGCATCGTGCGCCAGGTCTATGGCGAGAGCCTGGTCCCGGCTGAACTGGGCGAGCCCCTGAAGATGCTGCTGGCGGGCACGCCCGTCGAGTCCAACGAACTGGTCGACCAGCTGCTCGACCGCGTGCGCATCCTGTGCACCGTCTACGACCCCAAGACCGGCGCCTACAAGGTGGACTACACCCTGCCGATACAGATCGCCGGCGGAGTGACCTTCTTCATCGCGATGATGATCTTCTTCATCAACGAATGGCGCTCCAGCCGCAAGAGCGCCCGCCACAAGGGAGCGCGCAACGCCTGACGCGCCCCGTAGTCATGTCTTTGCCAGGTTCAGCCCTCGACCCCACGGGGCACAGCACGTCACCGCCACCGCTGCCACGCCTTGCCAATGCCTACCGTGCGTTGGAGCATGGCTTCGACGCGGCCTTTGGCAGCGCGGGCAATCCCCTCAAGCAACTGGGCGCACTGGGTTTCCTGCTGCTGTGGCTGCTGGTGGCCAGCGGCAGCATCCTGTTCATCGTCCTGGACACTTCGGCCGCCGGGGCCTACCGGTCGATCGCATCGCTGGCGGACGTGCCGTGGATGCTGGGCACCGCCCTGCGCGGGCTGCACCGCTACGCGGCCGACGCCTTCGTGCTCGTGATGGGGCTGCACATCGTGCGCGAATGGCTGCTGGGACGCTACCGGCACTGGCGCAGGATGATCTGGTGGACGGGCGTGCCGCTGGTCGGTCTGGTCTTCGTCAGCGCCGTGGGGGGCTTCTGGCTCAACTGGGACCGCCTGGGCCAGTACTCGGTGGTGGCCACGGCCGAATGGCTGGACGCGCTCCCCTTCCTCGCCGCGCCCCTGGCACGCAATTTCCTGGGCGACGCGAGCCTGAGCGACCGGCTGTTCACCCTGTTCATCTTTATCCACATCGGGGTCCCGCTGCTGGCGGTCTTCGGCCTGTGGTTCCACATCCAGCGCATCAGCCTGGCCAAGGTGTTTCCGCCCCGGCCCCTGGCAGGCGGCACCCTGGCCGTATTGCTGGCACTGGCGCTGGCGCTGCCGGTACACAGCCAGGGCCCGGCGGACCTGGGCAGCCTGCCCACCACGCTGGCGCTGGACTGGTGGCTGCTGTTCATCCATCCGCTGATGGATGCCACCTCCCCGACGACGGTCTGGGTGCTGCTGGGCCTGGCCTTCGTGCTGCTGGCATTGCCGCCATTCCTGCCCACGGCGGCGCGCCAGGCGGTCGCCGTGGTCTACCCCGAGCACTGCAGCGGCTGCGCGCGCTGCTTCGATGACTGCCCCTATTCGGCCATCACCATGGTGGCGCACCCCAACGGCAAGCCGGGCATGCGCCTGGCGCAGGTCCGCGCCGACCTGTGCGCGAGCTGCGGCATCTGCGCCGGCTCCTGCCCTTCGTCCACCCCCTTTCGCAGCGCCGAGCAGCTGGTGACGGGCATAGACATGCCGCAATGGCCCTCGGTGCCGCACGACCGCTGGGATGTGGCCTGGACCGACACGGGCGACGAACCCGCGCTGGCCGCGGCGCTGGACGCCTTGCGCCAGCGCTGCCAGCCCGGCGCACACCCTGCTTCTGAGGAGAGCCATAGATGAACCGCGCACTCAACTGGACCGGCCAGGCACTGCTGTACGGCAGCTTCGCACTGGCGCTGGGCGTGTTTTCACGCTGGCCGGTCTACCATCCGCTGCCAGACGGGATGGCGCAAGTCAAGGTCAGCTTCATCCACCATGGCGCGCGCCTGGCCGAATGCCGCCCCTACACGGCCGAGGAACAGGCCAAGATGGCCCCCAACATGCGCAAGGCCATGAAGTGCGAGCGCGAGCGTTCGCCCGTGCACATCGCGGTGGACATCGACGGCCAGACCGTGCTCGACCAGAACGCCCCTCCCGCGGGCCTATCGCGCGACGGCGCCTCCACGCTGTACCAGCGGTTCAACGTTGCCGCGGGCGAACACAGGATCGCCGTGCGCCTCAAGGACAGCCAGAGCGCCTCTGCGCAAACCCACCAGCTGGAACGAACCGTTACGCTGCAGCCCGCGCAGGTGCTGGTGATCGACTTCAACCCGGACAAGGGAGGCATCGTTCTGCAATGAGTGCCAACACCACCTTCCCCGGCCGGACCGCCAAGCCCGCCGCCAGCCCGCCGGCGGCGCGCCCCGGGGCCAGCTACCAGCTCAGCCTGCCGCAGGACGGCCGCCTGCCCCTGGCGCGCGGCTGGCTGTGGCTGGGCCTGGCGGCCTTGATAGGGTCCGGCCTGTTTTCCGTGCTGCTCGTGGTCTCGCGCACGCCCTACGTGAACCAGTGGCTGCCGGCGGCCAATTTCTTCCACATCTCCCTGGTGCTGCACGTGGACCTGTCGGTGCTGGTGTGGTTCGTCGCCATGGCCGGGCTGCTATGGAGCCTACATGGCCATCCGCGTGCGCAAGGCCTGGGCTGGCTGGCGCTGTGGGTGACCGGCGGCGGCACGCTGGCCATGGCGCTGTCGCCCTTCGTCAACCCTGGCGAGCCCATCATGGCGAACTACATCCCGGTGCTGGAATCGCCATTGTTCCTCGCCGGCCTGGTGGTGTTTGCCCTGGGCACGGCCCTGCTCGTGCTGCGCGGGCTGCTGGCGGCGCCGCGGCTGGGGCTGGGCTATGACGGCCGCGGGGCGCTGCATTTCGGCCTCAGCGCGGCCGCCATCGCCACCGCAGTGGCGCTGCTGTGCTTTGCCTGGTCATGGCTGGTGCTGCCCACCAGCCTGCACGGCAAGGCGTATTACGAAATCCTGTTCTGGGGCGGCGGCCATGCGCTGCAGTTCACCTGGACGCTGCTCATGCTGGTGGCCTGGCTGTGGCTGGCCAGCGCCTGCGGCGCGCGCATCGTCCTGAGCCCGCGCGTCACGCTGCTGCTGTTCCTGCTGGCACTGGCCGGCGTCTTCAGCACGCCCTATGCCTACCTGGCGCACGACGTGGCCTCGGTCGAGCACCGCAACCTGTTGACCTGGGCCATGCGCCTGGGCGGCGGCCCGGCCATCGTGCCCGTGGGCCTGGCCGCGGTGCTGGGCGTGCTGTCGCTGCGCCGCCTGGACACCGCCTTGCGCCCGCTGCGCGCGGCACTGCTGTCCTCTGTGCTGCTGTTTGCCGCCGGGGGCATGATTGGCGTTTTCATCCAGGGCAGCAACGTGCGCATCCCGGCGCACTACCACGGCTGCATCGTGGGCGTGACGCTGGCGCTCATGGGTGCCGTGTACCGCATCCTGCCCGCCCTCGGCTACCAGGCGCCGCAAGGCCGCCTGGCCACCTGGCAGCCCTGGCTGTACGGCACGGGGCAGCTGATGCACATCGTCGGGCTGGTCTGGTCGGGCGGCTACGGCGTGCAGCGCAAGGTGGCCGGCGCCGAGCAGGTGCTGCGCAGCACGGCCGAGATCGCCGGCATGGGCCTGATGGGTCTGGGCGGCCTGATCGCCATCATCGGCGGACTGCTGTTCGTCGTCGTCGTGCTGCGCGCCATGCGCCAAGCCGCAAGCCTGGAACGCATGAAGGAGCCCCGCCCGTGATCAAGAAATTCCAAGAACTGCTGCAGTGGCTTTTCCTGCGCGCCGAGGGCCTGTTCAACGCCGCGTTCGGCGACCGCATCAACCCCTTCTACCACCTGGGAGCCATCACCTTCTTCCTGTTCTGGATCGTCGGGGGCAGCGGCCTGTACCTCTACATCTTCTTCGAGACAGGCATCTCCGAGGCCTACACCTCGGTCGTCGACCTGAGCACCAAGCAATGGTGGCTGGGCGGCATCCTGCGCAGCGTGCACCGCTATGCGTCAGACGCCATGGTGCTGACCATGGTGCTGCACATGCTGCGCTACTTCGCCTTCAACCTCTACCACGGCTTCCGCTGGTTCTCGTGGATCACGGGGGTGATGCTGATCTGGATGGTCTATGCCTCGGGCGTCAACGGCTACATGCTGCCCTGGGACCACCTGGCCCAGTACGTCACGGTCACCAGCTTCGAGTGGCTGGACTGGCTGCCCATCTTCAACGGCAGCCTGATGCGCAACTTCCTGTACTCCGAGCATGTGGGGGCGCGCTTCTTCACGCTGCTGTCGTTCATGCACCTGGGCCTGCCGCTGGTGGTGCTGATGGTGATGTGGATCCACGTGCAGCGCGTGCCCAAGGCGCGCACCACGCCGCCCCGCCCCATCGTCATCGGCCTGATGACAACCCTGCTGGCGCTCTCGCTCGTTGCGCCCGTGCACAGCCAGGGAGGGCAGACCGATCTTGCGCGGGCCATCACCCGGATAGAGCCCGACTGGTTCTACATGGCCGTCTTCCCGCTGCTGACCGAATGGCCGCTGGGCCGCGTGTGGGCGCTGGTGGTGGGAGCCTCCGTCCTGGTGGCCCTGCTGCCGTGGTGGCCGCCCCAGTTCAGGCGCGGGGAAAAGCGCATGCACCAGGTACAGGTGCAGGGCGAGCAGGGGGCCAGCACCGCGATCAAAGTGCGCGAGGGCGAGACCATCCTGGACGCCGGCCTGCGCCAGGGCCTGGCCCTGCCCTATGAATGCCGCAACGGCGGCTGCGGCCTGTGCCTGTGCTCGGTCGAGCAGGGCCAGTTCGAGCACCGTCCTTACCAAAGGAGCGCGCTACCCGACGCCGACAAGGCGCGCGGCAAGGCGCTGATGTGCTGCGCCGTGCCGCGCGAGGACATGGTGATCGACGTGGCGGGCTTCACCGGCGCCGCGGCCGAGGCCCAGGAGATCTACAGCGCCACGGTCGCCCAGATGGAGCGCCTGGCACCCGACGTGATGCGCGTCTCCCTGCAGTTGCCCGAGGGCCAGAGCCTGCCCTTCGCGGCGGGCCAGTACATCAACATCCTGCTGGACGACGGCCAGCGCCGGGCGTTCTCCTTTGCCAACCGTCCCGGCGCCAGCAGCCAGATCGAGCTGCACGTGCGGCTCGTGCCCGGCGGGCGCTTCACCACCCATGTGTTCGAGGCCATGAAGGTGGGCGACACCGTGCGCTTCGAAGGGCCGCTGGGGCAGTTCACCCTGCGCGAGAGCACGCACCCCATCCTCTTCATCGCCGGGGCCACGGGCTTCGCGCCCATCAAGAGCATCGTGGAAGACGCCTTCGCGCGCGGCGTGCAGCGCCCCATGCGCCTGTACTGGGGCGTGCGCCGGCCGCAGGACCTGTACCTGCTGGCGCAATGCGAGGAATGGCAGCGCCAGCACGGCAACTTCACCGTGGTGCCCGTGGTGTCCGAGCCCGCGCCGGACGATGGCTGGACCGGCCGCACCGGCCTGGTGCACGAGGCCATGCTGTCGGACTTCCCCGACCTGAGCGGCAACGAGGTCTACCTGTGCGGCTCGGCGCGCATGGTGGAGACCGCCGTGCCGGCCTTCATCGCCCAGGGGCTCGACGAGAACTTCTGCTTCTCCGACGCTTTCGTGATGGCCGCGCCCGCGCAGGCGCAGCAGCCGGCCGGCTGATCCGCGGGCGCGCGGCTACAGCTGGAACCCCACCGAACGCACCACCCCTTCCGCGATGTCGCGCGCCAGGGAGGGGCGGCGCGCATGGTAGGGGCGCGCGGCGGCGATCTGCCGCGCGCACCATTGCGAGAGCCAGCGCAGCTCCTCTGCGCCATAGAAGGCCGTCATGGCCTCGTAGTTGAGGAACAGGCTGCGCGCGTCGAGGTTGAGTGAGCCCGCGAGGGCCAGCTCGTCGTCGATGAGCACCGCCTTGGCATGAACCATGGCGGGGCTCAGCCAGACCTGCGCGCCGGCGGCGCTGAGCTCGCGCAGGGCGCGCTCGCGCGCGATGTCGGCCAGGCGGTGGTTGGAGCGCGCGGGCACCAGCAGGCTCACGCGCACGCCGCGGCGGCAGGCCAGGCACCAGGCGTCGAGCAAGGCCTCGTCGGGCACGAAATAGGGGGTGACGGCCACGATGCGCCGCTGCGCATGGTAGGCCGCGGCCAGCAGCAGCGCGTGCACGGTGTCGTCGGCATGATCGGGGCCACTGGGCAGCCACTGCGCCAGCGGGCCATCCTCGGGCCCGGCAAGCAAGTCCGGCGCGTGCACATGCCGCGCCCTGCGCCCCTTGCGCAGCGCCAGGCCGTGGGCCACGCGCCAGTCGGTGGAAAACTGGGCCTGCGCCAGCTCGGCCAGCGGACCGCACACCTCGTAGCTCAGGTCGATCCACGCGGGCCGGCCCGGACGGTCCACGAAGTATTCGCTGGCCAGATTGCGCCCGCCGCTCCACAGGCGCAAGCCATCGGCCACGGCGAGCTTGCGGTGATTGCGCAAATTGGTGCGTCCGCGCAGGGGGTTGTGCAAGAGCGGCATAAAGCGGCGCACCTGCACGCCCCGGCGCCTGAGCGCGCGCAGCATGCCGGGGGGCGTGCGCATGCTGCCCATCGCGTCCACCAGCAGGCGAACGCTCACGCCGCGCTGCGCGCAGGCCAGCAGCGCCTGCGCCACCTGGCGGCCGATATCGTCGTGCCCGAGCACGTAGGTGCAGACATCCAGCCGGTGGCGTGCCGATGCGATGGTGGCCAGCAGGCCCTGCAGCGCATCGCCGCCATCGGCATGCAGCACCACC
>JADHED010002723.1_pt1 | contig 11685 bp, 9 predicted proteins | sample 8952041 | NCBI WGS metagenome assembly JADHED01 (sample SAMN16124423, study PRJNA663239) | bioreactor sludge metagenome | isolation source: sludge (control) | place: India:Bengaluru | collected 2018-09-08
GTGGACAACTTTCCGAAACCATGTCCTGAACATCGAGGTTTAGAAGATACAAGGGAGAAATACCGGGGCACTTACGACACCCACTCGGCCGGCACGCCGCCTTCATTCAAGGGGTCGCGCGGCAGCACGCGGTGGGCTATCACCAGCTGCGACAGGCGCAAGCGCTCTTGCGAGCCGGTCTTGCATGCCTCCCAGGCCATGGCAATCGCCGTGGTGCAGTTGTACAGGGCGGTGGCGGCCTGGCGCACCAGCTTCTCGCCGTCATCCTGCACGGCGCGCTCGGCCAGTTGCACGGCACCGGCCAGCGCATTGGTCAAGGCCTGGCGATAGGCCGCGGTGATGCCCTGGGTGTCCTTCAGCAGGCCATGCAGATAGTCCTGCAGCACCGGCAGCGAGCCCTCGCGCTTGATGGCGCGCTTGACGTCCAGCGCCACGATGTTGCTCGTGCCCTCCCAGATCGAGCCCAGGTGGGCGTCGCGCACCAGGCGCGGGTCGGCCCATTCCTCGATGTAGCCGCAGCCGCCGCGCACCTCCATGGCGTCGCCCGTCACCTTGCGCGCGTCGCGGCAGGCGCGGAACTTGATCAGCGGCGTCAGGATGCGCAGGAGCGCGTAGGCGTTTCCTTCACCCGCATCCGAGCGCGTCAGCGCCGCGGCGGTCTGGAACACCATGGTGCGCGCCTGCTCGGCCGGCACGCGCAGCTTGTCCAGCTGCACCTTCATCAGCGGCATGTCCTGCAGCTGCTTGCCAAAGGCCCAGCGCTCGCGGGCGATGAACTCGGCCTCGGCCACGGCGCGGCGCATCATGCCGGCCGAGCGCATGCCGTTGGACAGGCGCGAGTTGTTCACCATGTCGGCAATCTGCACAAAGCCCCGGCCCTGCTCGCCCACCAGGTAGGCCACGGCGCCTTCCATGCGGATCTCGCCGCTGGCCATGGAGCGCGTGCCCATCTTGTCCTTCAGGCGGACGATGGTGTAGTGGTTGGTGCTGCCGTCGTCCAGGGTACGCGGCAACAGGAAGAGCGAGATGCCCTTCATGCCGGGCGGCCCGCCCTCCACGCGCGCCAGCACCATGCCAAAGCCCGCGTCGGGGTTGGAGCAGAACCATTTCTCGCCATACAGGCGCCAGCTGCCGTCCTCCTGCGGATAGGCCATGGTCAGGGTGTTGGAGATGTCCGAGCCCGCAGCCTGCTCGGTCATGAACATCGAGCCCTGCACGGCCGAGTCAAAGTCCATGGCCAGCAGCGTCGGCAGGTACTTGGCGACCAGCTTTTCCTCGCCATATTTTTTGAGCGTGCGCGTCAGCGAATCGGTCATCGACAGCGGGCAGCACAGGCCGAACTCGGACTGCACGAACAAATACGTCAGCGCGTACTTGACGATGGCCGGCATCTTGCCCTTCCAGCCCAGCATGTCGTCGCGGTGCGAAATGGCCGCCAGGCCGAACTGCTGGTAGGCCACCTTCTCCATCTCGACATAGGCCGGGTGCTTGACGATGCGCTGCACCTCCTTGCCCGAGCGGCTGCGCATCTCCAGCGTCGGCGGGTTGCGGTCGGCCTCCAGCGCCCAATCATCGACGGCGCCGCCGGCCAGCTCGCCCATGCGCTCGAAGTAAGGCTGCAGGTGGGCATACAGGTCGGCCGGCAGGTAGAGCGCCAGCAGCTGCTGCAGCTCCTTGTCCTCGGTGTAGTTGTTCACATGGCCGCGGTCGGGCACGGGATGGGCGGCTGAGCTGGCCTGGGCCAGGGCGGTCATCTGGGTCTGGTCGGTAGCGGACATGGCGGTCTCCTTGGGATCTGGTGGGCGTATCGGGTCTGGGGTGATTGCACCAGCTCTAATCATTCGAGTCCAATATCATTAAAATCTTTATTCATAGTCAATTTGTATTGAAGCCATGGAACTGCGCGTACTGCACTACTTCGTGACCCTGGCCGAGGAGCTGCACTTCGGCCGCGCGGCGCAGCGGCTGTGCATCTCGCAGCCGCCGTTGTCGGTCGCCATCAAGCAGCTGGAAGAAGAGCTGCAGGCCCAGCTGTTCGAGCGCAACAGCAAGGGCGTGCGCCTGACGGCCGCCGGTGAGCATCTGCTGGCCAAGGCGCGCCAGCTGCTTGCCTTGAGCCGCCAGGCGGCGCAAGAGACGCGCGACGTGGCACGTGGCACCGTCGGCCACCTGCGCCTGGGCTTCGTCGGCTCCAGCCTGTACCGCGGCCTGCCCCAGGCGCTGGAACTGATGCAGCAGACCCACCCCCAGGTGCGCGTGGACATGCTGGAGGCCAACAGCGCCGAGCAGATCCTGGGCCTGCAGCAAATGCGCCTGGACCTGGCCCTGGTGCACTCCATACAGCCGCCCGATGGCATAGCCAGCCAGCTCATCGTGGACGAGCCCTTCGTCGTCTGCCTGCCCGAGCAGCACCCGCTGTGCGCCGCCGCGGCCATAGACCTGGGCGCGCTCAAGGGCGACCGGCTGATTTTGTTTTCCACCCTGGTCTCGCCCACCTACCACCAGCGCATCTACGAGATGTGCCTGGCCCACGGCTTCGCCCCCGAGGTGCGCCACGAGGTGCGCCACTGGCTGTCGGTGATCTCGCTCGTGTCGCTGGGCCAGGGCGTGGCCCTGGTGCCCGCCGCGCTGGAACGCGTGGGCCTGCCGCGCCTGCAGTTTCGCCCCCTGCTGGGCGAACACCCGCACTCCGAAATGCTGGCCATGTGGCGCGCCGCGCCCGCCAACCCGCTGGTGCAGGCGCTGCTGGGGCATTTGCGGCAGGCGGCGCAGGGCTGTTGACGGAGTGCCCGTGCACTACTAAAACGATAGCTGCTTGCGCTTGATAAATAAGCGCCACAACCTTGTTTCACCTGATTTCACACATGCCTCAGACCCGACCGCAGGCCCTCACCGCCACCCTTGCATCTTCTAAACCTCGATGTTCAGGACAGGGTTTCGGAAAGTTGCCCACAGCCTGATAGCCCTCTGGGAGCCTTGTGCATCCCGCGGGAGAGTATGCGGCGTGGACAGCCGACCGTCTATCGCGGAGCCCGAACAGTTGCTGGCTGGCGATGCTGCCCCGTAGCAGGCGCACATTGACCTCGTATTTTTGCAAGGATGGGCGATGACAGACGAATCCGTAACCCCCTTGTTTGTGGGCATCGATGTGGCCGACTGCCTGGAGGTAGCGCTGGCTCAAGACGCGCGCACCACGCGCTTTGGCAATGACGCGCAGGGACTTGGCTCGCTGCAGCCAGCTCGCTGCAGCCAGCTCGCAGCGGAGCTTGCACCCGCAGGTGTACATCCATGCCGGCCGCACCAACAAAAACGCCCGCACTCGCGGGCGTCTGGGGGCATGCCTGGACCACATCATTCATCGGACTCGCCCTGGTACTTCACCACGGCCTGCGTCGAAGCCTGGGCGCTGCGCAATTGCCGGTAGCGGGCCAGCCCCGCCTGATAGTCGCCAACAAATTGCATATCCAGCTCGGCCGGTGGATGAGGCCAATAGGTCATGCCGGCGCGATGCCACAACTCAATGTCGGCCAGCACGTCGGCGCGGCTCAGGCCCATGTGGGATGACTGCGGCGAACTACCGCTCCCCGTGGGGGCGCCAACCTGGGTTGCCGCAGGGCCAGCCACGGCCAGCAGCACGGTTGTCAATAATGCAGAGCGAATGGACATATCACATCCTATCTTTCGTAACGACCGTGGAAACGCCCATTGACAAAATAGCCACAACGTTTCCACCGGGTAACGATTCGCCTGCTTCCGCGGGAGCGTCAGGCTCAATATGCACAGGCCCACGCAACTGGCGTAACCAGTCATGATCCTGGAGGCAGCGGTTGACCGTTATCAAACCGCACGAATGCCGCATGGATATGGACTTTGGTTGCCTGGTTGTCACTCACCTGCGGGGTGACAGCGCTACACGCTTGCCACCACGGCAAGGGGCGTAGCTACCACCAGGATTGGCAAGGCAGTCCCGCTGCGGCTCCAATGCCGCCTGCGCGGAACGAGACCGCCTGAAGAGCACCGCGTCTCGCTGTGCCCGCGGGCGGAGTGAGAGGTATCTGCGACATGGACATAGTCAGGCCCATTCGTGGGCATGCGCTTGTGCGCCATGAAATACAACCTGGCCAGACATACCCCGGATACCCATCGTTACGGGCAAGACAGCCATCCAATGCATTTACGAATGCGCCGCAGCTGCATTCCGGGCTGCACCAACATGGCATGGGCTGATCCTGGAGCGATCCCCAAGACATGTGAAAATCCAGTCAAAACCCGCTTTGGCGCACACCCACAAAGCGCTACAAGCTATAAATAATATAGCATCACGCTGCGCCAAGATGCGGCACCAGCGCCCCCGGCGTCCGGCCGCTCTTGAGAGCCTCGGTAAAGGCCAGCATGCGGTCTATGGGCTGGCGCGCGCGCGGGATGATGGCCGGGTCCACCTGCACGGCGTTGGCGCCGGTCTCCAGCACGCGGGCCACGTCGGCCAGGCCGTTCATGGCCATCCAGGGGCAGTGAGCGCAGCTCTTGCAGGTGGCGCTGTTGCCGGCGGTGGGGGCCTCATAGAAGACTTTGCCGGGGTTGAGCTGGCGCAGCTTGTGCATCATGCCCTTGTCGGTGGCAACGATGAACTCCTGGGCATCCAGCTCGCGCGCGGCCTTCAGGATGGCGCTGGTCGATCCGACCGCGTCCGCCAGGGCCACGACCTCGGCCGGGCTTTCGGGGTGCACCAGCACCTTGGCCTTGGGGTGCTCTTTTTTCAAAAGCTCCAGCTCCAGCGCCTTGAACTCGTCGTGCACGATGCAGGCGCCGTTCCAGAACAGCATGTCGGCGCCCGTCTCGCGCCGGATGTAGTCGCCCAGGTGGCGGTCCGGCGCCCACAGGATCTTGTGGCCCTTGTCCTTGAGGGCGCGCACGATGTCGAGCGCGCAACTGGACGTGACCAGCCAGTCGGCACGCGCCTTCACGGCGGCGCTGGTGTTGGCATAGACCACCACGGTGCGATCGGGGTGCTGGTCGCAGAAGGCCGAGAACGCGTCGATCGGGCAGCCCAGGTCCAGCGAGCAGGTGGCATCCAGATCGGGCATGAGCACGGTCTTCTCGGGGCTCAGGATCTTCGCCGTCTCGCCCATGAAGCGCACGCCGCTCACCACCAGCGTCTGCGCGGCATGGTCGCGGCCAAAGCGCGCCATCTCCAGCGAATCGCTGACGATGCCGCCGGTCTCCTCGGCCAGGTCCTGCAAATCAGGGTGCACGTAGTAGTGCGACACCATGACGGCGTTCTTTTCTTTCAACAGGCGGCGGATCTTGTCCTTGAGCGCGGCGCGTTCAGCGGGCGACGGCTCGGGCGGCACGCGCGCCCAGGCGTGCCTGGTGGAGCATACGGCCCCGCCCTCGGGCTGCTCGTACTCGACTTCTTTCACGGTGGTGGCGGTCATGGCAACTCCTGCAGGCGCATGGAAAAGTCCGTGGCCTTCACGTCCTTGGTCAGCGCACCAATGGAGATGCGGTCCACGCCGGTTTCTGCAAGGGCGCGCACGCTCTCCAGCGTCACGCCGCCCGATATTTCGAGAACCGCCCCACCGCCAGAATGTGCGGCGTTGATGCGCACGGCCTGGTGCAGCGTGGGCAGCGGCATGTTGTCCAGCAGCACCATCTTCGCGCCGGCATCCAGCGCCTCGGCCAGCTGCGCCAGCGTCTCCACCTCGATCTCGATGAAAGCGGCGCGCGCCGCCACGGCCTGGGCGGCACGCAGCACGGCCGTCACGCCGCCGGCGGCGGCGATGTGGTTTTCCTTGATCAGCACGGCGTCGTGCAGGCCGATGCGGTGGTTCACCCCGCCGCCCACGCGCACGGCGTATTTCTGCGCCAGGCGCAGGCCGGGAATGGTCTTGCGCGTATCGACAATGGCGGCGCGCGTGCCCTTGACGGCACCCACGTAAACGGCCGTCTTGGTCGCCACGGCCGACAGCAGCTGCAGGAAGTTGAGCGCCGTGCGCTCGGCCGACAGCAGCGCGCGTGCCTGGCCCTCGATCTCCAGCACCACCTGCTCGGGCGTGCAGCGCTGGCCCTCTGCCACCAGCCAGTTCAGGCGCACGCCAGGGTCCAGCGCGCGCAGGGCGGCGTCGGCCCAGGGCGCGCCGCAGATCACGGCAGATTCGCGCGCCAGAATGCGCGCGCGGCAGCGCCGGCCCTCGGGCACCAGGGCGGCGGTCAGGTCGCCACTGCCCACGTCTTCCTGCAGGGCACGTGCCACATCGGCACTGGCAAGGGCGGCAACAGATTCAGGAGTCATCACAGAGTCACAGGGCTATGGTCATGGGGGGCATAAGGATAGCCGCAGCGCGAAGGTGGCGGGGGGTGGCGCATATCCTGAATGCCCCACCCGGCCTGCGCCGGCTGCAGATCCATGTGCTGGCGGGCCTGGGGTTTTGGCCGGCAACCCTGGGTTGGGCGCCATGAATCTTGAATAAAAACGGCTGCAGCGCCTGTAAATTAAGCGCATACAGCTATCACTATAGTAGCAATGCAGTGCCATGACTGGCGGGAAGGACAGGCGCTCTGCCCGCGTCGGGGCCAATGCGCCTAGACTCGCCGGATTCTCAGCCTAGTCGCCCTGCCCCATGAACCAGCCCACCGCCGCCACCGGCACCCCCTACGGAACGCTGCCGCCCGCATCTCCCCTGCCCCAGCGCCGCCCCATCAGCCTGCCGCGCCTGGCGCAGATGCGCGAAGCGGGCGAGAAGATCACCATGCTGACCGCCTACGACGCCACCTTTGCCGCGGTGGCCGACGCGGCCGGGGTGGAATGCATTCTGGTCGGTGACTCGCTGGGCATGGTCTGCCAGGGCCTGCCCAGCACGGTGGGCGTGTCGCTGGACACCATGGCCTACCACACCGAAAGCGTGGCGCGCGGCCTGCACCGGGTGCAGGGCACGGCGTGGGTGGTGGCGGATCTACCCTTTGGCAGCTACCACGAAAGCCGCGAGCAGGCGCTCAGGAGCGCCAGCCGGCTGATGCAGGCCGGCGCGCACATGGTCAAGCTCGAGGGCGGCGGCTGGACGGCGCCCACGGTGCAGTTCTTGGTCGAGCGCGGCATTCCCGTCTGCGCCCACCTGGGCCTGACCCCGCAGACGGTGCACGCCCTGGGCGGCTACCGCGTGCAGGGCAAGGGCGACGCAGCAGCGGCCGAGCTGCGCCGCCACGCACTGGAGCTGCAGGACGCCGGCGCCGCCATGCTGGTGCTGGAGATGGTGCCCGCGCAGCTATCCGCCAGCCTGACGCAGGAGCTGCCGCACTGCCACACCATCGGCATAGGCGCGGGCAAGGGCACGGCCGGGCAGGTGCTGGTGATGCACGACATGCTGGGCGTGAACCTGGGCAAGAACCCGAAGTTCGTGCGCGACTTCATGCAGGGCGCCGGCAGCGTGCGCGGCGCCATCGAGGCCTATGTACAGGCCGTGAAGAACGGCAGCTTTCCTGACGACAGCCTGCACGCCTGGTAACCCACAACTCCTTCCCCCTCTGGGGGAAGGCGGGGATGGGGCCTGCGTGCATCACAGCATGCCTCATGCCAGCGCCGCCGGCCCCCACCCCTGCCCTCCCCCAGTGGGGGAGGGAGCAAAACACCCCCCACGGATTTCACGCCATGCAAATCGCCCGCACCCTCCCCGAACTGCGCGCCGCCCTCGCCGGGCGCGAGCGCCCCGCCTTCGTACCCACCATGGGCAACCTGCACGACGGCCACATCGCCCTGGTGCACCAGGCCCGGCCGCTGGCCGACACCCTGGTCACCAGCATCTTCGTGAACCGCCTGCAGTTTCTGCCGCACGAAGATTTTGATAGCTACCCGCGCACCTGGGACGCCGACTGCGCCCGGCTGGAGGCCGCAGGCTGCGACATCGTCTTCGCCCCGCGCGAGACCGACCTATACCCCGAGCCACAGACCTTCAAAATACAGCCCGACGCGCAACTGGCCGACATTCTGGAGGGCCAGTTCCGCCCCGGCTTCTTCACCGGCGTGTGCACCGTGGTGATGAAACTGTTTGCCGCCACGCTGCTGCCCTGCGGCGGCGGCACGGCCGTGTTCGGCAAGAAGGATTACCAGCAGCTGATGGTGATACGCCGCATGGTGGAGCAGTTTGCGCTGCCGGTTGAAATCGTCGCCGGCGACACCAGCCGCGCCGCCGACGGCCTGGCGCTGAGCTCGCGCAACGGTTATCTGGATGCCGACGAGCGCACCCAGGCCGTGCAGCTGTCACAAGCCCTGCGCGCACTGTCCCAGGCCGCGCTGGCGGGCGCCGCGCCGCTGCCCCAGTTGGAGCAGCAGGCCCTGCAGGCGCTGACGGCCCAGGGCTGGGCACCGGATTACCTCACCGTACGCCAGCGCCGCGACCTGCAGCCGCCGCAACCGGGCGCCGCCGCCGGCACCCTGGTGGCCCTGGGCGCGGCGCGCCTGGGCGGCACGCGGCTGATCGACAACCTGGAGTTTTAGCCCCAACGACACATGTAGGAGCGGCTTCAGCCGCGAACGGCGCCGATCGCGGCTGACCCCGCTCCTACGGTGCGTTATCTGGGCCGTATTGGTTTCAAGGCCCCGCCCCAAACCGCGCCAGGATCAGGTCGCGCACCCGGCCCGCCGCCGGCGTCAACCCCAGCTGGCGCGGCCAGACGACATTCAAATGGGTACGCAGCTCGGTGCCATCGATGGGCAGCAGGCGCGGCAGCCCCTGTCCGGCCAGCTGTCCAAAACTGTACGGCGCGAACGCCACGCCCAGACCGCGCTGGGCCATGAGCAGCATCGGCAGGGTTTCGCCGCCCCAGTACACCACGTTGGGCACAAAGCCGGCCTGCTGGCAGGCGCGCAGCACCATGTCGGAGATGCCAGTGCCCAGGGGTGAGCGGTGCAGCAAAAAGCGCTCGTGGCGCAGGTCGGCCAGGCGCACCCGCTCGCAGCCCGCCAGGGGGTGAGCGGGAGGCAGGGCCACATGCAGGGGCTCGTCCATGATGGCGTGCGTCTCCAGCTCGGGGGCGGTGTACTCGCTGCGCGAGATGATCAGGTCCAGGCCGCGCTCGCGCAGACGCTGCAGCATGTAGCCGGCCTCGCCCTCCTGCACATCCACCGTGATGTCCAGGCCGCTGGCGCCCAGATCCTCCATCACGGCGGGCATGACGAACAGGCTGGCCGCCGTGGCGCAGCCTATGTGCACCGTCCCGCGCGCGCCCTGCTCGGCCTCGCGCAGCTCGCGGCGCATGGTCTGCAGCTGGGCCAGCAGCGCCTTGGCGCGCAGATAGAACAGCTCACCCGTGGCCGTGGGCGCCAGGCGGTGGCTGCTGCGGTCAAACAGGCTGACATTGAGCTCGTCCTCCAGCTTGCGCAGCAACATGCTCAGCGGCGGCTGGGTCATGTGCAGGCTGGTGGCGGCGGCGGACACGCTGCCCTGCTCGTAAACCGCAACAAAGCATTTCAGGCGATGCTCATCCATATATTTATCGAATAAAAACAGACGTTATATATATTAGACATTATTTTCTTGGCTTCCTACACTGCAATGCATTCCGGCACCAGACCGCGAACCACAGACCGATAGGAGACATTCACGATGCAAAGCATTCGCCGCCATTTGCTGGGCCTGGCCCTGCTGTCCAGCCTCACGCCCCTGCTCGGCATGGGCAACGCCCAGGCGCAGACCGACTGGCCCAGGCGCACGATCAAGGTCGTCGTGCCCTACCCTGCGGGCGGGTCCGCCGACGCCATGGGCCGCATGGTGGCCAACAAGCTGGGCAAGGCGCTCAAGGTCAGCGTGGTGGTGGAAAACATTGCCGGCGGCGCCACCGTGCCCGGCGCGCTGGCGGTGCTGCGCGACCCGGCCGACGGCCACACCGTGTTCATGGCCAGCGATGGCACGCTGAACATCAACCGCTGGCTGCTCAAGGACGTGCGCTACGACGGCGACAAAGATTTCACGCCGGTCACCGTGCTCAACAGCTACCCGCACTGGCTCATCGTCAACCCCCAGGGGCCGTACAAGAGCTTCGACGATCTGGTGAAGGCCATACGCGCCAGGCCCGGCAAGGTCTCCATCAGCATCAACACCATTGGCGGCGCTGCCCATCTGGCGCTGGACAACTGGCGCCGCGAAAACGGCCTGAGCTTCGAGATCGTGCCCTACCGCGGCTCGCCCCCGGCCGTGGCCGACCTGATCGGCAACCACACCGACGCGCACATGGACGTGGTGGGCTCGTCGATTGCCCACGCGCGCGGCGGCCGCGTGCTGCCGGTGGCCGTGCTGCAGGGCACGCCGATCAAGGAGTTTTCGCAAGCAATCACCCAGGACGCCAAGGATCCCAAGGCCCTGGTGGTGCAGTCCAACCTGTCGGTGGTGATGCGCTCGGGCACGCCGCAGGCCGTGCTGGACAGGCTCTACGCCGTGCTGCAGGCGGGCGTGAAGGAGGACGACTTCGTCAAGACCATGAACCTGCTAAGCCTGGATCCAGTGATGCTGGAGCCCGCTAAGGCAAAGGCCTTTTTGCTGCAGGAAACGCAGCGCTACGGCGTGCTGGTGGAAAAGTCCGGTGTGGAAAAACAGTAAGGAGATCAAACCATGAAATTCGTCATTGCCCTGATTCGCCACGAAACCAACACCTTCTCGCCCATCCCCACCGTGCTCAGCGACTTTCGCCGCGGCACGGGCGAGGGTCCGGCCTACGGCGAGGCCGCGCGCCTGGCCTGCGAGGGCACGAAGAACGCCGCCACCGCCTACCTGGACATGGCGCGCGAGATGGGCGCCGAGGTGGACTTTGCCGTCTATGCCGGCGCCGTGCCCAGCGGCGTGGTGACGCGCGAGGCCTTCGAGCATCTGTGCGACACCGTGGTGCGCAGCGCCTCCCAGGGCTGTGATGCAGTGCTGCTGGACCTGCATGGCGCCATGGTGGTCGATGGCTACCCGGACGCCGAGGGTGAACTGCTGCGCCGCCTGCGCGAGCGCACGCCGGCGGGCCTGCCGATTGGCGTGTCGCTGGACTTCCATGCCAACTTCAGCAGCGAATTGATACGCAACGCCACCGTAATTGCCGGCTACTGCACCTATCCTCATGTGGACATCTATGAAACCGGCGAGCGCGTGGCGCGCAGCATCCGCGCCCGGCTGGAGGGCCGCGGCGACCCGGTGCTGTTGTGGCGCCGCCTGCCCATGCTGACGCACATGCTGCGCCAGACGCCCGCCAGCCAGCCCATGAAGGACATCATGGATCGCGCCATGCAGGCCGAGCGTGATGGCGAGGTGTGCAATGCCTCCATCTTTGGCGGCTTTCCGCTGTCGGACATTCCTTGCGCGGGTCTATCGGTCGTGATCGTCGCCGAACGCGCACGCGTGCAGCAGGGCCAGAAGCTGCTTGACGAGCTCGCTGACCTGGCCTGGTCACGTCGCGCCGACTTTGTCTTCGAGTCGGGATCGGTGCCGCAATCCATTGCCCATGCCAAGACCCTGCAGGACGGCCCGGTGCTGCTGATCGACCATGGCGACAACTGCGGCGCGGGCGGCGTGACCGATGTCATGGATGTACTCGAAGAGGTCTTGAAGCAGGGCCTGCAGGACGTGGTCGCCGGCCCATTCTGGGACCCGGCCACGGTAGCCACGCTGTTCGAGCGCGGCGTGGGCGCCGAGGTCACCGTGGACGTGGGCGGCA